>Ga0308169_10000581_pt1 | contig 51359 bp, 40 predicted proteins | sample PhyBR1_2_FD_202139 | JGI IMG/M metagenome (GOLD analysis project Ga0308169, IMG submission 202139) | Phyllosphere microbial communities from UC Gill Tract Community Farm, Albany, California, United States - DLSLSB.R1 | ecosystem: Host-associated > Plants > Phyllosphere > Unclassified | place... | reverse complement strand
TTGTCAAGGGTGGTCTTATCCTCGACATCGGCCTGCGCGGCTTCCTGCCCGCATCCCTCGTCGAGATGCGCCGTGTGCGCGACCTGGCTCCGTACATCGGCCAGCAGATCGAAGCCAAGATCATCGAACTGGACAAGAACCGCAACAACGTTGTTCTGTCCCGCCGTGCATGGCTCGAGCAGACCCAGTCCGAGGTCCGCTCCACCTTCCTCAACAAGCTGGAAAAGGGCCAGGTCCGTCCCGGCGTTGTTTCCTCCATCGTCAACTTCGGTGCCTTCGTGGACCTGGGCGGCGTAGACGGCCTGGTCCACGTTTCCGAGCTGTCCTGGAAGCACATCGACCACCCGTCCGAGGTTGTCGAGGTTGGCCAGGAAGTCACCGTCGAGGTTCTCGAGGTGGACCTGGACCGCGAGCGTGTCTCCCTGTCGCTCAAGGCTACGCAGGAAGATCCGTGGCAGACCTTCGCCCGCACCCACGCGCTGGGCCAGGTTGTTCCGGGTAAGGTCACCAAGCTGGTTCCGTTCGGTGCGTTCGTTCGCGTCGAAGACGGCATCGAAGGCCTGGTCCACATCTCCGAGCTCGCCGTGCGCCACGTTGAACTGGCCGAGCAGGTTGTGTCCGTTGGCGACGAACTGTTCGTCAAGGTCATCGACATCGACCTCGAGCGCCGCCGCATCTCGCTGTCCCTCAAGCAGGCCAACGAGGGCGTCGACGCCGACAGCACCGAATTCGATCCCGCTCTGTACGGCATGGCCGCAGAGTACGACGAAGAGGGCAACTACAAGTACCCCGAGGGCTTCGACCCCGAGTCCAACGAATGGCTCGAAGGCTACGAGAACCAGCGCGCCGCTTGGGAGCAGCAGTACGCTGACGCCCAGGCCCGTTGGGAAGCCCACAAGAAGCAGGTTGCCCAGCACGCTGCCGACGACGCTGCTGCCGCAACGTCCGGGGACGGCGACTCAGGCGCCACCAGCTACTCCTCCGAGCCTGCTGCCACCGACACCGGTGCCGGCACCCTGGCTTCGGACGAGGCACTTGCTGCCCTGCGCGAGAAGCTGACCGGCAACTAATTGCCACAGGTCCGGATTCTCCGGGCTGACACAGCGGGCCCCTGCGAAAGCGGGGGCCCGCTGTGCTTTAACGCGCTGTGCTTGGTGTGGAAAGCCCGTGGCTCACTGATGCCGCTCCGGCGCGTCTGCTGCCGCCGCGACTAAAGGTCGACGACGGCGACAATCGTTCCGTCGGCGGCGTGCCTCAGTGCCGCCCCGGCAGCTGCGAGCAGCCGCTGGGCGCTGCTGTTTCCGGCCAGGGTGCGGGCGGTGACGCGTTTCAGGCCCGCCCGCCGGGCTTCGGCCAGGACAAGGCCGAGCGCGGCGCCGCCGATGCCGCGGGAGCGGAAACTCCGGCCGAGCCAGATCCCCGTTTCCGCCGTGGGGATCAGGGCGGCGCTGTCGCGCTTCAGGCGGATGGAACCGGCAATGTCATGGCCACTGAAGACGGCCCAGGATTTTTCCGCAGCTGGTCCGTCCAGCCCTGCAGCCGCGGCGGAGTGGTAACTGAAGAACCAGGCCATGCGTTCAAGGTTCCAGCCGGGCCCGCCCAGCGGGGGAGCGACCTCATCGGGGGAGGCATCGCATTTGGCCAGCGCCAGCAGTTGGTCCGCCACTGCCTTGTCCACGTCCACCAGGCTGACGTCAGCCAACGGATTCATCCACCCAATCCGTTCCCCCGGGAGTGAGGGTGGTGGATCCTGCCGTCAACTGCAGGATCCGGTCGGCTGCTGCGGCAATGGCGGCTGCCTCGTCCGGCACGGCAATCCGCAGCACCGCATGCCGGTCCTGGTAGCTGGTTTCCGCCATGACCATACCGGCGGCCCGCAGGTCGTTTTCCAGCCGCCCAGCCTCGGCATGTGGTACTGCCATGGAACAGATCCGCAGCCTGCTGCAGCGGACCAGGGGTGCGAGGTCCAGCGCGGTGGACACGGATTCGGAATAGGCGCGGACCAGCCCGCCTGCGCCGAGCAGGACACCGCCGAAATAACGCACGACGACGGCACTGACGTCGCTGAGGTCGCTCACCCCGGGCGCCGTTTCGCGCTTCAGCAGGGCTTCAAGCATCGGAATGCCGGCGGTGCCGGCGGGTTCGCCGTCGTCACTGGAACGCTGGACGGTCCGGTCCGCGCCGATGACGAAAGCGGAGCAGTGGTGGCGGGCATCGTGGAACTCGCGGCGCAGGCCGGCCACAAGGTCCCGGGCGGCATCTTCCGTGCCGGCCCTGCGCAGGACCGTGATGAACCTGGAGCGCTTGACCTCAAGTTCGTGCCGGAAGTCCGTCCCCGCAGCCAGCGTGGTGTAGGCGGTCGCCCGGCTGTCGTGATCTTGCACCCGCCCAGTCTAAGTGCTTCCGGTGGGCTGATTGCCACCACCGGTTCAGTAGGGTGGGAGGGTGCTGAAGATCGGATTGACGGGCGGGATCGCCTCAGGAAAATCGGTGGTGGCTGCGCGGCTGAAGGAACGCGGCGGCGTGCTGGTGGACGCCGACGCGCTGGCCCGGGAGGTGGTGGAGCCTGGAACTGAGGGGCTGGACCGCATCGTCGCGGAGTTCGGTCCCGGGATGCTCGACGACGACGGACGGCTTAACCGCCCGCGGCTTGGCGAGGCGGTGTTCGGCAACCCGGAACGCCTTTCTGCGCTTAACGCGATCGTCCACCCTTTGGTGCGTGCCAGGGCCGCAGCCATCACGGCTGCGGCAGGCCAGGACGCTGTGGTGGTCCAGGACATTCCCCTCCTGGTGGAGACAGGACAGGGCGCGGCCTTCCACCTCGTGGTCGTGGTGGACGCGCCTGACGATGTGCGGCTTCAGCGCATGCTGGTGATCCGGGGGATGACACCTGAAGCGGCGCATTCCCGGATGTCCGCCCAGGCCGCGCGCCATGACCGCCTGGCCGCCGCCGACGTCGTCCTCGACAACTCCAGTACCCTGCAGCACCTCCTGGACCAGGTGGACAGGCTCTGGGACGCGCGGCTGGTGCCGTTCGCCCACAACCTCGCTGCCGGGATACGCGCACCACGGCAGGGGGGACCGGTGCTGGAACCGCACCGTGGGGAGTGGGCCGCGCAGGCAGCCAGGATCGCGGCGAGGCTGGTGGCGGCGGCGCCGGACCTCGTCCTGGCGGTGGACCACATAGGTTCCACGTCCGTTCCCGGCCTGGCTGCCAAGGACGTCATCGACCTGCAGGTTGCGGTGCGGGACCTGGAGGCCGCCGAAACGCTGGCGCCGCTCCTCACCGCCGCCGGGTTCCCGCAGGTCCGGGGCATCGGGTCGGACACGCCGAAGCCGGACGCACCCGACCCGTCCCAATGGCTGAAGCGGTTCCATGCCAACGCGGACCCGTGCCGGGCCGTGAATGTGCATGTCCGGCCCGCAGGGTCAGCCGGCTGGCGTTACGCCCTCATGTTCCGCGACTGGCTGCGGAACGATCCCGCCGCGCGTCGGCTTTACGAAGCGCACAAGGCCGACCTCGCAGCCCGCTTCGCCGGCTCGGAGACCACCCGGGCATATGCGGACGCCAAGGAACCCTGGTTCACCGATGTCGCCTGGCCGCTGATGTCGGCCTGGGCGGACGCAGTCAGGTGGGAGCCGCCGTCGTACCCGTCGTGAACAGCACCCCGAACGGCGGCGGTTGTTCGCCTGTAACGGAAGGGGCCGTCCAGTGTCGGTGCCCGGCTGTAAATTAGATCCATGAGCCTTGCGCAGGAAATCAACCGTGTTGTAGCGCCCTTTGAAGTCATCAGTGAATTCAAGCCCGCAGGTGACCAGCCGGCCGCCATCGCGGAGCTGACCGAGCGCATCAACAACGGCGAGAAGGACGTAGTGCTGCTCGGTGCCACGGGTACCGGTAAAAGTGCCACCACGGCCTGGCTCATAGAACAGGTCCAGCGTCCCACCCTGGTGATGGTGCAGAACAAGACCCTCGCCGCGCAGCTGGCCAACGAATTCCGCGAGCTGCTGCCCAACAACGCAGTGGAATACTTCGTTTCCTACTACGACTACTACCAGCCCGAGGCCTACGTTCCCCAGACGGACACCTTCATCGAGAAGGACTCCTCCATCAACGAGGAAGTGGAGCGGCTCCGCCACTCCGCCACGAACGCGCTGTTGACGCGCCGGGACGTGATCGTGGTGGCCACCGTGTCCTGCATCTACGGCCTGGGTACGCCGGAAGAGTACATTGCCGGCATGGTCACGCTCCGCAAGGGGCAGGAGATGAACCGGGACCACCTGCTGCGGAAGTTCGTCTCCATGCAGTACGCACGCAACGACATGGACTTCCACCGCGGCACGTTCCGTGTCCGCGGCGACACCGTGGAGATCATCCCCATGTACGAGGAACTCGCCCTGCGGATCGAGTTCTTCGGTGACGAGGTGGAAAACATCTATACCCTGCATCCGGTCACGGGCGAGGTGATCCGCGAGGAAACGGAGATGTACGTCTTCCCGGCCTCGCACTACGTCGCCGGGCCGGAGCGGATGGGCCGCGCCATCAAGACCATCGAGGACGAGCTCGCAGAGCGGCTGGCCGTGCTGGAAGGCCAGAACAAGCTGGTGGAGGCACAGCGGCTGCGCATGCGCACCACCTACGATCTGGAAATGATGCAGCAGATGGGGTTCTGCAACGGCATCGAGAACTACTCCCGCCACATCGACGGCCGTCCCGGCGGATCCGCGCCGCACTGCCTCCTGGACTACTTCCCGGACGACTTCCTGCTGGTGGTGGACGAATCCCACGTCACCATTCCCCAGATCGGCGCCATGTACGAAGGGGACATGTCCCGCAAGCGGACCCTTGTGGACCACGGCTTCCGGCTGCCCTCGGCCATGGACAACCGGCCGCTGAAATGGGACGAGTTCCTGGATCGGATCGGCCAGACCGTCTACCTTTCGGCAACCCCCGGCAAGTACGAACTCGGCAAGGCCGACGGCTTCGTCCAGCAGATCATCCGCCCCACCGGCCTGATCGACCCCGAAGTGATCGTCAAACCCACCAAGGGGCAGATCGACGACCTCCTGGGCGAAATCCGCACCCGTGTGGAGAAGGATGAACGCGTCCTGGTCACCACCCTGACCAAGCGCATGGCAGAGGACCTGACGGACTACCTCCTGGGCCACGGCATCAGGGTGGAGTACCTGCACTCGGACGTGGACACGCTGCGGCGCGTGGAACTGCTCCGGGAACTGCGGCTGGGCAGCTTCGATGTCCTGGTGGGCATCAACCTGCTCCGCGAGGGCCTGGACCTTCCCGAGGTCTCGCTGGTGAGCATCCTGGATGCGGACAAGGAAGGCTTCCTTCGGTCCTCCACCTCATTGATCCAGACGATTGGCCGTGCCGCCCGCAACGTGTCCGGCCAGGTGCACATGTACGCGGACCGGATCACCGACTCCATGGCCAACGCCATCGACGAAACCAACCGCCGCCGGGCCATCCAGGTGGCGTACAACAAGGAACACGGCGTGGACCCGCAGCCGCTTCGCAAGAAGATCGCGGACATCACGGACCAGTTGGCACGCGAGGACGCGGACACCAATGCGCTGCTGGGCAGCTTCGACTACGGCAAGGGCAAGCGGGGGATCACCGGGACAACCAAGGCCGGGGCCAGGAAGGGTGCTGCGAAGGTCCGTTCGGACGGCCTCGCGGCGGCCCCGGCAGAGGACCTGGTGGGCCTCATCGAACAGCTGACCGAGCAGATGCACGGTGCGGCAGCCGAACTGCAGTTCGAGGTTGCCGCCCGGATCCGCGACGAGGTCAGCGAACTGAAGAAGGAACTCCGCCAGATGCAGGCGGCAGGCCACGCCTGACACGCATCCTTTGGGCCCGCGAAGCTGGGGCCTACCAAGGCGACGGCGGCACCCCGGGTGGGGTGCCGCCGTCGTGCTTTCCGGGAGTGGGCGGGCGCGGATCTCCACCGCGCTGGGGTACAGTTAAAAGCACGTAGGGGAGTATCCCAAGCGCTACGATCGTCAACACGCAGGGCACAGTTGCCCCGCCGGGCGTAGCGGGCCGCCACATCAGCACCAAGTGCACAGGCAGGCCGGAGAGACTTACACCGTTTTTGTGTACCCTGCGAAAGGCTTCCCTATGCCCGATTTGCCCGTATGGTTCGAGGTCGGCTCGTTCGTCGTCCTCGGCCTCATCCTCCTGACCGATCTCCTCCTGGTGGTCCGGCGCCCGCACGAACCGTCCATGAAGGAAGCCGGCCTCTGGGTGGCCTTCTACGTCGCCCTGGCCATGGCGTTCGCCGGTGCCATGTTCGCCTTCACGGGCGCAGAATTCGGCAGCCAGTTCGTGGCCGGCTGGGTCACGGAATACAGCCTCAGCATCGACAACCTGTTCGTGTTCATCATCATCATGGCCCGGTTCTCGGTACCGCGGAAATATCAGCAGGAAGTGCTGATGGTGGGCATCATCATCGCCCTTATCCTGCGCGGCATCTTCATCATGCTCGGCGCCATCGTCATCGAACAGTTCAGCTGGGTGTTCTACATCTTCGGCGCGTTCCTGCTGTGGACTGCCTGGAAGCAGGCCCAGGACGAGGGCGAAGAGGAAGAAGACCGCGAGAACCCGCTCATCGCCAGGATCCGCAAAGTCATTCCCATGTCCGAAAGGTTCGACGGCGGCAAGCTGAGGACCACGGTGAACGGCAAGAAGGTGTTCACCCCCATGGTGATCGTCTTCATCACCATCGGCCTCACCGACCTGCTGTTCGCGGTGGATTCCATTCCCGCCATTTTCGGCCTGACCCAGAGCCCGTTCATCGTCTTCACGGCCAACCTGTTCGCCCTGATGGGCCTGCGCCAGCTGTACTTCCTGCTCGGCGGCCTGATGAACCGGCTGATCTACCTCAAGCACGCCCTGTCTGTCATCCTTGCATTCATCGGCATCAAGCTTGTCCTGCACGCCATGCACGTCAACGAACTGCCCTTCATTAACGGCGGCAGCCACATCGAGTGGGCGCCCGAGATCCCGACCTACGTATCGCTCGCCGTTATCGTCGGCACCATCATCATTGCCGTCGTCGCCAGCCTGCTCAGCTCCAAGGCCCAGCTCGCCAAGGTCGATCCGCGGCTCGAGGAAGATGTCCGCAAGAGCCACAGCGACGTCGAATAGGTCCGAACTTCGCTGTTGCACACGGGACATCCCGGCCGCAGGGCGGCCGGGATGTCCCGTTTAAAGCTCCGATCGGGCCCAGGGGTGTGGAACCCCTGTGGCAGTCAAGCGCACAGGACTATGCTCGGATCATGGCCCGCACACTGGTTGAGGAACAGGGCGTGGCCCAGGTGCAGCGGCGCACCATTGTGCTCTTGAGCCTGGCCCAGGTCTTCGGTGGACTCGGTACGGGATCGACCGTGTCCATCGGTTCCATCCTGGCTGTGGAACTCTCCGGTTCCAGTGCCTGGGCGGGCTCCGTCGCCACCGTCATGACCCTGGGGGCAGCAGCCGCAGCACTTCCGCTGGCCGCACTGGCTGAACGGCACGGCCGCCGGGCCGGGCAGGTGGCAGGTCTCTCGGCAGCCCTGGCAGGGGCAGTTTTCATGGTGCTGGCCGTCGTCAGCGGCCTCTTCATCCTGCTGGTCCTGGGGGCCGCCGGAATCGGCGTGGGAACGGCAGCCAGCCTGCAGGCAAGGTTCGCGGCTGTCGATCTCGCTGCGGCCGGGCACCGCGGCCGGGCGCTGTCCACCGTTGTCTGGGCAGTGACCGTCGGCGCCGTGGCCGGACCCAACCTGATCCAGCCCGGGACCGCCGTCGGGACCGCGCTTGGCCTCCCGCCCATCGCCGGCCCGTTCGTCATCTCGGGCGCCGGACTCCTCATCGCCACCGTCCTCGTGTACGCCGGCCTTCGCCCTGACCCCCTGCTGCTGGCGCGCCGGCTGGCAGCGGCCGGCCATGCATTCCCCGACGTCCTCCCGACTGCCCCGGCGAACCCGGCGGCGGTGCCCGGCGCACCTACGGAACCAGCCGGCGTCGTACCGCCCGCCACGGCGGCTGGCCGGGGATCGCTGGGCCGCGCACTCCGGGCCATCCGCGGCTCACGGATGGCACTGCTCGCCGTGTCCGCGGTAGTGGCCGCCCACGCGGTGATGGTCGGCGTCATGTCCATGACGCCCCTGCACCTTCAGCACCTGGTGGAAGGACCAGGGCCCCACGCCGGGCACATTGCTGAAGGGGACGTGCTGGTGATCATTGGTTTCACGATCTCATTGCACATCGCCGGGATGTTCGCCCTCTCGCCCGTCATGGGGTGGCTGACTGACCGGGCCGGCAGGGTGGAGACCATCATCATCGGATTCATTGTGCTGGTAGCAGCGGTGGCCATCGCCGGATTTGGGCAGTCGTCCACCGCCGGGGTGGCAGTGGGACTGGTGCTGCTGGGCATGGGCTGGTCGGCGGCCACCATCTCGGGTTCCACCCTGCTGGCCGACAGCGTGGGCCAGGACGTCCGGGTGGCGGTGCAGGGTGCTTCGGACATGCTGATGGGCGCCGCGGGAGCCGTCGGCGGGGCTTTCTCCGGGTTGGTCCTCGGATTTGCGGGCTATCTGGGCCTGAACCTTCTCGGCGGGGCCATTGGAGCCGCAGTCCTGGCCGCCGCCGTCGTGGCCCGTACCTCGAACCGGCGGTCAGCGGCTGCCTGAACGCGCCATGCCGAGCAGGCGGGCAAAGATCCTTTCGCCGTCGTCGGCAATCCCGTCATGGTGGAAGTCGGCGGTCTCCCAGACCTGCAGCCCGCGGACCGCTGCCGCCGTCCGGAGGGAAAGCTCCCGGTCAACGTAGATATCGTCCGAATAGACGGCCGCGGCCACGGGAACGGAGTTGGCGGCAAGCACCTGCGGATCGTAGAGCGGTTTCCAGTCCTCCTTGCCGGCCACCAGGTCCGCCACTTCCTGCAGCGGCTTCAGGGCGGGGTCCTGCTCGAAGTACCACGGATACACCATCTCGCCCGTCAGGAGCAACGGCTCGGTGTCCGGGCGGAACCACGGGTTTTCGGCGAGAACCCGCCAGGCCGACCAGTTGGTGGCCTGTCCCTGCGCGTAGATGGATTCGTGCATCAGCGCGTACAGCGGATTGGACCGGCGCGAGACCACGCCATGGAGCTGTTCCAGGAACGTATCTGACAGCCGGGGACCTTCCGCTGTTGCTGCGAAGGCATCCTCCAGCAGGTAGTGAAGGCTGTCCACGCGGGTGTTTCCGCCCAGGTAGGCCCCTGCCATCTGGAACCGCTCCACGGTGAGGCGTTTGCCGTCGGGCAGGAATTCCGGGATGGTCCGCAGGTGCCGGGCGATCCGCTCCACGGTGTCACGGTCCTCGGGATACCAGCCGAAGTACTCCTCGTTCCGGGCCGCCACCCGCTGGTAGGTGGCCCGGTAGACCTCATCCGCGCTGCCGGTGAGCGGGGCCAGGCCGCCGGTAATGAGCACTTCGCGCAGCCCTCCGGGTGCGAAGGACAGGTACGTCAAGGCGCAGAAGCCGCCGTAACTCTGCCCGTAAACGGTCCACGGCGGTGATTCAAGGACGCCGCGGATCAACTCCGCATCCGCCACGATCGAATCCGCCCTGAAGTGCTCCAGGTAGGCGGCCTGTTCGGCAGGCGACCCGCGGCCGGGCAGGGTCCTGCGGTCGATCGGGGTGGAGAGTCCGGTGCCGCGCTGGTCCAGCATGAGGATGCGGAAATCCTGGGCAGCGGCTTTGCTCCAGCCGCCCAGGGATCCCCACCTGTTGCCGCGCCCGCCGGGGCCGCCCTGCAGGAACAGGAGCCAGGGCAGCCGCGCGGCTGCCTCCTCGCTGTGGGCCGCGGAGACGTACTCGCGGGCGAAGACAGTGATGCTTTCCGCCGGCTTCCCGCCCGCCTGCGGGCCAAAATGGTCCAAGGGCACCGTGAAGTAGTGCTCCACGGTGCGCATGCCGCGGAACTCATGCCTGGCCCTGATTTCATGCCCGGCGCGGACTTCGCGCCGGGCTGCAACCGGCCGGGCCGCAGGAGCGTCAGCCACGGGAAGCGGCTGGCAAGGGACTGTTGGACTCAGCCCGGCCAAACTGGTCCAGGGCCTCGCCCGTCAGCCGGAAGGTGGACCAGCCGTCCATGGGGCGGGCGCCCAGGCGGCGGTAGAAATTGATGGAGGGCTCGTTCCAGTCCAGCACGCTCCATTCCACGCGCGCGTATCCGTTCTCGACGGCGATCGCGGCAAGGTGCTGCAGCAGGGCCTTGCCGTACCCTTCGCCGCGGGCTTCCGGGCTGACGTACAGGTCTTCCAGGTAGATTCCGTGGACACCTTCCCAGGTTGAGTAGTTCAGGAACCACAGTGCGAAGCCCTGGACGTCGCCAGCCGTGTCCTCTGCCATGGCAGCGAACACGCGGGGGTTGTTGCCAAAGAGCACCTGCTCCAGCATTCCGGGGGTGTTCCGGACGGCGTCGGGTTCCTTCTCGTAACGTGCCAGTTCGTGGATCATTCGGAGGATGGCGGGCACGTCTTGCCGGGTTGCGGGGCGGATTACACTCATGGTTCCGAGCTTACCTTCGGCGAAGCCGGCATACAGGAAGCCGCCCCCAGGAAGCCGGCCGCGCCCGGGGCTACAGGCGGTTGACGCCGGTGACCCTGACCACGGCGGTTCCGGTGGCGTCGGAGTCCGCCAGGTCCACCTCCGCCGAGATACCCCAGTCGTGGTGGCCCGCCGGATCATCAAAGATTTGGCGCACCTTCCAGTGGCCGGGTTCTTCGGTGATGATCAGCAGCCCCGGCCCGCGTGCATCCGGTCCGGTCCCGATGTCGTCGTGTTCGTCGAAGTAACCGTCCAGGGCATCTTCCCACCGGTCGGCGTCCCAGCCCGAGCCGCCGTCGAGCTCTCCCAGCGCCGTGGCGTCCTCGTCCGCGAACAGTTCCACCCGGCGGAACATCTCGTTGCGCACCATCACCCGGAACGCCCGGATGTTGGATGTGAGCGACGGCGGCGGGGGCGGCGGTGCATCGTGCGGCGTGGGGGCTGCCCCGGAGGTCAGTTCCTCCCATTCGTCCAGGAGGCTGGAGTCCACCTGGCGCACCAGTTCGCCCAGCCAGGCGGTCAGGTCCGCCAGGTCCTCGCGGAGCATGTCCTGCGGCACCGTCTGGCGCAGCGCCTTGAAAGCATCGGCAAGGTACCGGAGCACGATCCCTTCCGAGCGGGCCAGGCCGTAGAACTGGACGAACTCGCCAAAATTCATCGCGCGCTCGTACATGTCGCGGACCACGGACTTGGGCGCGAGTTCGAAGTCGCCCACCCACGGGGCGGCCTTCCGGTACACCTCGAACGCTTCGCCCAGGATGTCCGCGAGCGGCTGCGGGTAGGTGACCTCGTCCAGCATGGCCATCCGCTGGTCGTAGTCGATTCCGTCTGCCTTCATGGCGGCGATGGCCTCGCCGCGGGCTTTCTTCTGCTGGGCGGACAGGATCTGCCGCGGTTTCTCCAGGGTCGCCTCGATCACGGACACCACGTCAAGGGCGTACGACGGCGACTCCGGGTCAAGAAGGTCCAGCGCAGCAAGCGCGAAGGGGGACAGCGGCTGGTTCAGGGCGAAGTTCGGCTGCAGGTGCACGGTCAGCCTGACGGTGCGGCCGTCGGCGCCCTGCTCTTCCGGCGGGATGCGTTCGATCACTTCCGCCGCCAACAGTTCCCGGTAAATTCCCAGCGCCTTCTTCATCAGCCGCAGCTGGGAAGCGCGCGGCTCGTGGTTTTCGGTGAGCAGCCGCCGCGCCGCCGCGAAAGGATTACCGGGCCGTTCCATGAGGTTCATCAGCATGGCGTGCGTCACCGTGAAACTGGACGTCAGCGGATCGGGGACGGATTCGACCAGCCGTTTGAAGGTCGGTTCGCCCCAGGACACGAAGCCCTCCGGCGGCTTCTTCTTCACTACCTGGCGCAGCTTCTTCTGGTCGTCCCCGAACTTGGCGGTGGCCTTCGCCATCGCCTTCACGTTCTCGATCACGTGCTCGGGAGCCTGCACCACTACGGTTCCCGCAGTGTCAAAGCCGGCCCGGCCGGCCCGGCCCGCGATCTGGTGGAACTCACGCGGGTTCAGCAGACGGGTGCGGACGCCGTCATACTTGCTCAACGCCGTGAGCAGCACCGTCCTGATGGGCACGTTGATGCCCACGCCCAAGGTGTCCGTGCCGCAGATGACCTTGAGCAGGCCCGCCTGCGCGAGCTGCTCCACGAGCCGGCGGTACTTGGGCAGCATCCCGGCATGGTGGACGCCGATCCCGTGGCGCACCAGCCGGTTGAGCGTCTTGCCGAATCCGGCGGCGAACCGGAAGTTGGCGATCAACTCGGCGATCTTGTCCTTTTCCTCCCGGGTGCAGACGTTGATGCTCATCAGGTTCTGCGCGCGGTCGATCGCCTCAAGCTGGCTGAAATGCACCACGTAGACGGGTACCTGGCGGGTGGACAGCAACTCTTCCAGAGTCTCGTGGACGGGAGTCTGCTGGTAGTAGTAGTGCAGCGGGATGGGGCGCTCGACTGAACTCACCGTGGCGGTGGCACGGCCGGTCAACGCCGTCAGCCCCTCCTCGAACCGCGTCACATCGCCGAGCGTGGCGGACATCAGGAGGAACTGGGCCTGGGGAAGTTCCAGCAGGGGGACCTGCCACGCCCAGCCGCGTTGCGGGTCGGAGTAGAAGTGGAACTCGTCCATGATCACCGCGCCCAGCTCGGCAGCAGCCCCCTCACGCAGGGCGGTGTTTGCCAGGATCTCCGCCGTGCAGCAGATGATGGGCGCGTCCTGGTTGACCCCGGAGTCGCCGGTGATCATGCCAACGTTTTCAGCGCCGAAGATGTCGCAGAGTGCGAAGAATTTTTCGGACACGAGGGCCTTGATGGGTGCCGTATAGTAGCTGCGCCGTCCGTGGGCCATGGCTTGGAAGTGCGCGGCGATGGCCACCAGGGACTTCCCGGACCCGGTGGGAGTTGCCAGGATGACGTTCGCTCCCGTTGCCAGTTCCAGGATGGCCTCGTCCTGGGCCGGGTACAGGGTAATGCCCCGGCTTTCCGTCCACTCAACGAACTGGGTGTACAGGGCGTCCGGGTCGACGGCGCCGGCCGGGTTGGGAGCGTGCAGGTCGGTCAGCTGGTCAACGAGTTTCATTGACTTCAACCTTAGTGCCACGTTGCGGGCGCATTCAGCCTTCCGGCCGCGTTAGGCTACGGCTTGGCCCGGAGCGCGTCAGAACCTGGAGAAGATCATGAAATGGGACCCCACAAAGTATGTCCAGTTCGGTGATTACCGGGACCGGCCCTTCTTCGACCTCACGGCCCGGATACATGCCGCCGCGCCCGCACGCGTGGTGGATCTCGGCTGCGGACCGGGAAACCTGACGGCGACGCTGGCGGAACGGTGGCCCGGGGCTGCCATCCAGGGCATCGATTCATCCGCGGAGATGCTTGCCAAGGCCGCGCCCCTGGCAGCGGACCTTCCCGCCCTGCAGTTCACGCAGGCTGACATCGCCGCGTGGATGCCTGATTCCGGGATCGACGTTGTGGTGAGCAACGCCGCCCTGCAGTGGGTACCCGGCCACCAGGAAATGATGCGGAAGTGGCTGGCGGCGCTGCGGCCCGGAGCCTGGTTTGCCATGCAGGTGCCGGGAAACTTCAACGCCCCCTCCCACGTGCTGATGCGGTCCATCGCGGCTTCGGACCGCTGGTCGGAAAAGCTCGACGGCGTGCTGCGGGGTACAGAATCGGTGGGAGAACCAGCGGACTACCTGGACATCCTGTTGGACGCCGGATGCGCCGCGGACGCCTGGGAAACCAGCTACCAACAGGTCCTGGCGGGACCTGACCCCGTCCTGGAATGGGTCCGGGGCACGGCGCTGCGGCCCGTCATGGCGGCACTTGGCGGGGAGGACGCCAAACGGTTCGAAACCGAATACGCAGCCGCGTTGCGGAAGGCATATCCACCCGGCGCCCATGGAACCATCTTTCCCTTCCGCAGGATCTTCGCAGTAGGCCGCAAGCTGGAATAACAACCCCGCGCCTAATGGGTTTCCCGGCGAGTCACACGCCTTGACAGCGAAGAAAAGTGATGTGGCTTACAATGGCCACTGGTTGAGGGGTCATGCCGCTGGCCCCCTCTTCGGCCGTAGGCATCACAGGGGGTATCTTGCTGGTCGGACTCATGAAGCGGCAGCTTAAAGGGCAGTACGCGGGCGTAGGCGTGATCCTTCTCCTCCAACTGCTCCAGGCCGGCGCCAACCTGCTGCTGCCCACCCTGAACGCCGCCATCATCGACGAGGGCATCGTTGCGGGCAAACCTGAGGTGATCTCCCGGCTCGGCGCCCTCATGGCCGTCGTGGCAGTAGTCCAGGCGGCGGCCGCCATCGCGGCAGGTTACCTCGGCGCCGTCGTCGCCGTGCGGATCGGGCATCGCCTGCGGGCGGAGGTTTTTAGCCGGATCCAATCACTGTCCTCGCAGGACGTGGCCCTGTTTGGTACCCAAAGCCTGACCACCCGCGCCACGAATGACGTCCAGCAGATCCAGGCGTTCGCCGTGCTGGTCTTCACCATGCTCTTCGCAGGGCCGGCCATGGGGGTTGGCGGCATCGTGCTTGCCCTCCAGCAGGACGTGGCGCTGTCCGTGGTGGTGATCGCCGTCGTGCCCCTGCTCCTGCTGATCATGTACCTGATCGTCCGCCGGCTGATTCCGCTGTACCGCGAGGGCCAGGACCTGCTGGACCGGTCGGGCGGAATTCTGCGTGAGCAGATCATAGGCGTGGACGTCATCCGCGCCTTCGTGCGCCAGCGGCATGAAGCGCGGCGGTTTGCCACCACCAACGCGGGCCTCACCGCCAACAATCTCCAGTCCGCCCTCATGGTGGCCGGGATGCTGCCAATGATCATGGTGGTGGTGAACCTGAGTTCGGTGGCCGTGGTGTGGTTCGGCGGCCACCGGATCCAGGCGGGATTGATGAACCTCGGGGCGCTCACGGCCTTCATTGCCTACATCATGCAGATCCTGCTGGCGATCATGATGGCCATGTACGTATTAATGACGGCGCCGCGCGCCGCCGTCTGCGCCGAACGCATCCAGGCGGTCCTGGACACCGACCCGTCCGTCACCAGTGCGTCCCCGGCAAAGCGGCAGCCAATGCCGGACGCGGCGGCCCGGCCGGCGCCGTTGGTGTTCCACGACGTCGCCTTCTCGTATCCAGGGGCAGAAGCGCCCGTTCTTGCGGACATCAGTTTCACCGCGGCTCCCGGCAGCACCACGGCAATCGTCGGCGCCACCGGAAGCGGCAAGACGACGCTGCTCAACCTCATTCCGCGGTTCCTCGACCCCACGGCAGGCCGTATCACCCTGGGTGGCCACGACATCAGGGACCTGCCCCTGGACCAACTCCGTGCCGCCATGGCCGTTGTGCCCCAGCACTCGCACCTGTTCACCGGGACCATCGCCGACAATTTGCGGATGGCGGCCCCCCAGGCCACGGACGACGAACTGTGGGATGCGCTGGAGACGGCGCAGACCATGCGGTTCATGCGTGACCTTCCCCTGGGGCTTGCCACGCCGGTAGGCCAAGGCGGGGCCAGCCTGTCAGGCGGTCAGCGGCAACGGCTGTGCATTGCCAGGGCACTGCTGCGCAGGGCGCCCCTCTGCCTCTTCGACGACAGCTTCTCCTCCCTCGACTACGACACCGACACCAGGCTGCGGCAAGCCCTGGACCAGGTCCTAAACGCTGCGACGGTGATCATGGTGGCCGAGCGCATTGCCACGGTGGAGGACGCCGACCTCATCCTGGTCCTCGACGGCGGCCGGCTTGTTGCGCAGGGAACGCACCAGGACCTGCTGGAAGCGTCAGCCACCTACCGTGAGATTGCCGAGTCGCAGCTGGCCCTGGATGGCGCACCGTGACGGCGGGGGAGGAGGCCGGGGAAACCGCGCACCTGTTCTGGCCCACCGCCAAGAGGCTCCTCGGCCTCCTGCGTCCCTTCCGCCTGCAAATGCTGGGAGCGGTAGCCGCCACCTGCGCCTTCGCGGGCCTCAATGTTGCCGCCCCGAAGTATCTCGGCGACGCCACCGACGTGGTGGTGGAAGCCATCTTCCAAGGCAGCCTGGACCAGCGGCTTGGCATCCTGTTGGCCGCGGTGTCGGTGATGTACGTCTTCGCTTCCCTGTTCAACTGGGCCCAGGGGGCATTGACGGCCCAGGCCGTCCAGGGACTTATGTACGGCCTGCGTGCCTCGGTTGAAGACAAGCTGCACCGCCTGCCCTCGACCTATTTCCGTGAACGGTCCCGCGGCGATGTCCTGAGCCGTGCCACCAACGACATCGATAACATCGCCCAGGCCCTCAACCAGGTCCTGACCCAGCTGATCGTGTCGGTGCTGATGCTGTGCGGTTCACTGGCCATGATGCTGTGGATCTCCCCGCTGCTTGCCGCCATCGCCATCGCCACGGTTCCCGTCTCCACCTGGATCACCGTGGCGGTGGCCAGGCGGTCCCAGGAGCATTTTGGCCGGCAATGGAAGGAGACAGGCGAACTCAACGCGTACGTCGAGGAGTTCATCAGCGGGCACGAGGTGATCAAAGCCTTCGGACAGCAGTCGCAGGCCGCCGAGGTCTTCCGCCGCAGCAACGGCCGGCTGGCCCGGGCCGCCGCCAAAGCCCAGTATTCAGCCGGGGTGGTCCAGCCGCTGATGGTGCTGTTGTCCAACCTCAATTACATTGCGGTGGCCGTCGTCGGGGCCCTGCAGGTCATCGCCGGCGCCATGACCATTGGCGGAGTCCAGGCCTTCATCCAGTTCAGCCGCCTGTTCACCCAGCCAGTGGGGCAGATAGGCGGGCTGCTGAACGTCATGCAGTCCTGCGCGGCGTCCGCGGCCCGGGTCTTCGTGCTCCTGGATGCCGGCGAAGACCCGGAGGAGCCGCCCGGCCAGGCAACCGGTGAACCCCCAACCGGCAGCATCGTCTTCCACGACGTCACCTTCGGCTACCCAGGAGCCGTCCCCGCCGTCAGGAACCTCAGCTTCACGGTGGAACCCGGCCAGGCCGTAGCGATCGTGGGACACACGGGCGCGGGAAAGAGCACCGTCATCAACCTGCTGATGCGGTTCCTGGAACCTTCATCCGGCCGGATCACCATCGGCGGGACGGACATCGCCGCCATTCCCCGCGACCGGCTCCGGGCCAGGTTCGCCGTGGTGCCCCAGGATTCCTGGCTATTTGCCGGGACCATCCGGGACAACATCGCCTACGGCCGGCCGGACGCCCCGGATATGGCCATTGTTGCCGCCGCCGAGGCGACCTACGCGGACCGCTTCATCAGGTCCCTGCCGCATGGCTACGGGACTGTGCTTGAGAACGGCGGCGAACCACTGAGCCAGGGGCAGCGGCAGCTCATCACCATTGCCAGGGCGCAACTGGCCGGACGCGCCGTGCTGGTCCTGGACGAGGCCACAAGCTCGGTGGACTCCAGGACAGAACTGCTCATCCGCCAGGCAATGCAGCGCCTCCGCCACGGACGGACGAGTTTCGTGATCGCCCACCGTTTGTCCACCATCCGCAACGCTGATCTAATTCTGGTCATGGACCACGGACGCATCGTTGAGCAGGGCACGCACACCAACCTCCTCGCCGGCAAGAGCTACTACGCCCGGCTGTACACCGCGCAATTCGCCGAACGGGACGGCAGGGCCGGGGTCCTGGAGGGAGGCCTGTGAGCAGCACCGGTGACTTTCCCGGATCCTGGCGGCCCAACCCTGCCAGCAGCGTGGCGCTGTTCGAACAGGTACGACTGCACATCATCCAATTGGCCGACAACGGCGGGCTGCCGCCGGGCGCCCGGCTGCCCGCTGTGAGGGCGCTGGCAGAAAAACTCGACGTCGCCCCGCATACGGTGGCCCGGGCCTACAAGGAACTGGAAGCGGCAGGGGTCGTCGCCACCCGCGGGCGGAACGGCACGGTCGTCTCTGCCCGTGATGAGCGGCTGGGCGGGCTGTCCGCCGCTGCGGCCGCCTATGCCGCCGTCGCAAAATCCCAGGGTGCCAGCTTCGCCGAAGCGGTAAAGATCCTCGCTGCTGCCTACGATGTTCCCTGACGGCGGAACCGTCAGTGTTCGAAAAAGTTTTCGATTAGCATAATGGGGTGCCTAAAGCCTTAGCTGAAGAAACCCCTGCCGCTTCGATCGCCGCCACCGTCCCCGCCACTGCCGCTCCGGCGCGCCCGGACCTCTCCCGCCTCGTGGTCAAGGGCGCGCGGGAGCACAACCTGCGCAACGTGGACCTCGACCTGCCGCGCGATGCCATGATCGTGTTCACCGGCCTGTCCGGTTCCGGCAAGTCCTCGCTGGCGTTCGACACCATCTTCGCCGAGGGTCAGCGGCGCTATGTGGAGTCCCTGTCCGCCTACGCCCGCCAGTTCCTGGGCCAGGTGGACAAGCCTGACGTCGATTTCATCGAAGGGCTCTCGCCTGCGGTGTCCATCGACCAGAAATCCACCAGCAAGAACCCACGGTCCACGGTGGGCACCATCACCGAAATCTACGACTACATGCGCCTCCTGTGGGCGCGCGTGGGCAGGCCGCACTGCCCCGTGTGCGGGGAGCCGGTATCCAAGCAGACGCCGCAGCAGATCGTGGACCAGCTCCTGGAACTCGACGAGGGAACGCGCTTCCAGGTCCTGGCCCCCGTGGTCCGCGGGCGCAAGGGCGAGTTCGTGGACCTCTTCAAGGAACTCACCGCAAAGGGCTATTCCCGGGCCCGGGTGGACGGCAACCTGGTCCAGCTGAGTGATCCCCCCAAGCTTGGCAAGCAGTTCAAGCACACCATCGAGGTTGTGGTGGACCGCCTGGTGGTTAAGGAAGGGATCAGCCAGCGGCTCACCGACTCCATTGAGACCGCGCTGGGGCTGGCCGAGGGCCGCGTCCTGGCGGAGTTCGTCGATGTTGAGGCTGACGCCCCGGGACGGATCCGGGCGTTCTCCGAAAACCTCGCCTGCCCCAACGAGCACCCGCTCGCCATCGACGAGATCGAGCCGCGTTCCTTCTCCTTCAACAACCCCTTTGGTGCCTGCGCCGCCTGCAGCGGCATCGGCACCCGCCTCGAGGTGGATGAGGAACTGATCGTTCCGAACCCGGAGCTGTCCCTGTCCGAGGGCGCCATCGCCCCTTGGTCGCTGGGGACGGCAACCACTGAATACTGGAACCGGCTCCTGGAAGGCCTCGCCAAGGAAGTCGGCTTCTCCATGAGCACGCCGTGGGAGAAGCTGGGCAAGGACGTGCGCCAGACCATCCTGCACGGCAAGGACCACAAGGTAGTGGTGCAGTACCGCAACCGCTTCGGCCGTGAACGGAAATACAGCACCGGCTTCGAAGGCGCCATCCAGTACGTGCACCGCAAGCACGGGGAGACCGACTCCGACTGGGCCCGCGACCGCTACGAGGAATACATGCGGCAGGTTCCCTGCCCCGCCTGCAATGGGGCCCGCCTCAACCCGGCATCCCTGTCAGTGCTGATCAACGGCAAGTCCATTGCCGAGGTGGCCGCCCTGCCCATGCGGGAGTGCGCGGATTTCCTCAACAACCTGGTGCTGACCGGCCGTGAGGCCCAGATTGCCCATCAGGTCCTCAAGGAGATCCAGGCCCGCCTCACCTTCCTCCTGGACGTCGGCCTGGAGTACCTCAACCTTGAGCGGCCATCCGCCACCCTCTCCGGCGGTGAAGCGCAGCGCATCCGGCTTGCCACCCAGATCGGTTCCGGCCTGGTGGGGGTCCTCTACGTCCTCGACGAACCGTCCATCGGCCTGCACCAGCGGGACAACCGCAGGCTCATCGAAACACTCACCCGGCTCCGCGACATGGGCAACACCCTCATCGTCGTCGAGCACGACGAGGACACCATCCATGTCGCCGACTGGATCGTCGACATCGGACCGGGGGCCGGCGAGCACGGCGGCCAGGTGGTCCACTCCGGGACCTACAAGGAGCTGCTGGACAACAGGGAATCCCTGACCGGCGACTACCTGTCCGGCCGCAAGGCCATTGAGGTGCCCAAAAAGCGCCGCAAATATGACAAGAAGCGCGAAATCAAGGTTGTTGGTGCCCGCGAGAACAACCTGGTGAACGTCGACGCCGCCTTCCCACTGGGGCTGTTCACAGCGGTGACCGGCGTGAGCGGCTCGGGTAAGTCCACGCTCGTCAACGAGATCCTCTACAAGGTGCTGGCCAACAAGCTCAACGGCGCCAAGCAGGTGGCCGGGCGCCACAAGACCGTCCAGGGGCTGGAGCACCTGGACAAGGTGGTCCACGTTGACCAGAGCCCCATCGGCCGTACCCCGCGGTCCAACCCCGCCACCTACACCGGTGTCTTCGACAACATCCGCAAGCTCTTCGCAGAGACCACCGAGGCAAAGGTGCGCGGCTACCTGCCCGGCCGGTTCTCGTTCAATGTCAAGGGTGGCCGCTGCGAGGCGTGCTCCGGTGACGGCACGCTGAAGATCGAAATGAACTTCCTGCCGGACGTCTACGTCCCGTGCGAAGTGTGCCACGGCGCCCGGTACAACCGGGAAACGCTCGAGGTGCACTACAAGGGCAAGACCATCGCCGACGTCCTCAACATGCCCATCGAGGAGGGCGCCGAGTTCTTCGCGGCGTTCTCTCCCATTGCCCGCCACCTCAACACGCTGGTGGACGTCGGCCTGGGCTACGTCCGCCTGGGCCAGCCCGCCACGACGCTGTCCGGCGGTGAGGCGCAGCGCGTCAAGCTTGCCGCGGAACTGCAGAAGCGCTCCAACGGACGCAGCATCTATGTCCTGGACGAGCCCACTACAGGGCTGCATTTCGAAGACATCCGCAAGCTGCTGATGGTCCTTCAGGGGCTGGTGGACAAGGGCAACACCGTGATCACAATCGAGCACAACCTCGATGTGATCAAGAGCGCCGACTGGCTGGTGGACCTGGGCCCGGACGGCGGCTCGGGCGGCGGCCAGATCGTGGCGGCCGGAACACCGGAGCAGGTGGCCAAGTCCACCACGAGCCACACCGGGAAGTTCCTGGCGGAGATCCTGGGCTGACGGGAGAAATTCCGCCGGAATATTCCTGCAAGGGAATGTGAGTTTCAGGCACTCCTGCTGTCGTGAGAAACTAACCCGGTGACTTCAACAACTGTGCCCGTGATCTTTGACCTGGACGGCACTCTTGTCGATCCGGCCGGTGGAATAACTGAGGGAATCGCATCGGCCCTCCGGGAGCTGGGGCTCCCGGTTCCCGGCCAGGAACTGCTCGATGCGATGATCGGCCCCAAGCTCAGCGACTCACTGCTTAGCGTGGCAAAGGTACCGGCGGACCAACTCGGAGAAGTGGTCCGCCGGTACCGTGAGTACTATGTCGCCACGGGAATCGGCCAGAGCCGGCTCTACCCGGGCATCCGGGACATCCTCGAATCCTTCGCGGCAGCGGGTCGGCCCGTGGCGGTGGCCACCCAAAAACCCCAGCGGCTGGCCCGCACAGTGCTGGCACACCACGGCATTGACGGGTTCTTCCAGGGCATCCACGGCTCCGCCGACGATGAGGCAGCTGTGGAGGGCGTGCCGCTGGGCAAGACCCAGATCATTGCCGCCGCCCTCCGGGAGTTGGACACCCAGCACGCCATCATGGTGGGGGACCGCGCCCAGGACGTCGCCGGAGCCATCGCCAACGGCCTGGATTGCATCGGCGTCGCCTGGGGCTTCGCTCCACTCGGGGAACTGGAGAAGGCGGGCTCCGTCGCCGTCGTCAGCACCGGTGACGAGCTGGTGGCCGTCATCGAACGGCTCCAGGCCATCCACACAGCGGCCATGAGCGGGGTGAGCAACGATGGAAATGTTTGATGCCGTCCGCTGGACCACGCGCAACCTGATCGCCGGTTCCTGCCGGCCCACCGTCGTCGGACTCGACAACGTCCCCTCCGATGGACCCTTCATCGTGGCCCCCAACCACCTCTCCTTCTTCGACAGCGTGATCGTCCAGGCCCTCATGCCCCGGCCGGTCGCCTTCTTCGCCAAGGCCGAGTACTTCACCACCGGCGGCGTCAAGGGCAAGGTCATGAAGGCCTTCTTCGAATCCGTGGGCTCCATACCGGTGGAGCGCGGCGAACAGGCCGCAAGCGTCCAGGCGCTCAAGACCCTGCTGGACATCCTCGAAGCCGGCCGCGGCATCGGCATCTACCCCGAGGGCACCCGTTCCCGGGATGGCATCCTCTACCGGGGGCGCACCGGGGTCGGCTGGCTTGCCCTTACCACCGGCGCCCCCGTGATCCCGGTGGGCCTGATCGGCACCGAAAAGCTCCAGCGCGCCGGGGAAAAAGGGGTGAGGCCGCAGCACTTCACCATGAAGGTGGGTGAACCGCTGTACTTCGACAAGACCGGGCCGGACCACTCCCTGCCCGCCCGCCGGGAAGTCACGGACCGGATCATGGACGCAATTGCCGGGCTCAGTGGCCAGGAACGATCGGCCAGCTACAACCAGAGCAAGGCTGCCGAATAGCCGCAGGCCCCGTTGACGGCGGAATTCCGCTGCCAATGGGGCCCAGCTGTCAATGGGCCGCGTGCGACTCAGTAGACTTGATAGGTGGCAAATCCAGCAAGTTACCGGCCCAAAACCGGTGAAATCCCCACCAACCCCGGCGTCTACCGTTTCCGCGATCCGCACGGCCGGGTCATTTACGTGGGCAAAGCGAAAAGCCTCCGGTCCCGGTTGAACTCGTACTTCGCCAACCCGGCCGGGCTGCTGCCGAAGACCTATGCCATGGTCCACGCGGCCAGCAGCGTCGAATGGACCGTGGTGGGCAGCGAACTGGAGTCGCTGCAGCTGGAATACACCTGGATCAAAGAGTTCAAACCCCGCTTCAACGTGGTGTTCCGGGATGACAAAACCTATCCCTACCTCGCCGTCACCATGAACGAAAAGTATCCCCGGGTGCAGGTCATGCGGGGGGACAAGCGGAAAGGGACCCGCTACTTCGGCCCCTACACGGCCGGCGCCATCCGGGAAACGATGGACACCCTGCTGCGGGTCTTCCCCGTCAGGAGCTGCAGCGCGGGCGTCTTCAAGCGCGCCGAGGCCAGCGGCAGGCCCTGCCTGCTGGGCTACATCGACAAATGCTCCGCGCCCTGCGTGGGGCGCATCTCGCCCGGAGACCACCGGGCACTGGCCGAGGACTTCTGCGCCTTCATGGGCGGCGAGGCCAAGAGATTCATCAGCAAGCTCGAAAAGCAGATGGCAGACGCCGTAGCAAAACTCGACTACGAGCACGCGGCGCGGCTGCGCGACGACATCACGGCCCTCCGCAAGGTCTTCGAGCGCAACGCGGTAGTGCTGTCCGAAGACACCGACGCGGACGTGTTCGCCCTGCACGAGGACGAACTCGAAGCCGCCGTCCAGGTGTTCCACGTCCGCGGCGGCCGGATCCGCGGCCAGCGCGGCTGGGTAGTGGAGAAGGTGGAGGACTTCACCACCCCCGACCTGGTGGAACACCTCCTGCTGCAGGTCTATGGCGAGGACGGCGACACCCACGGCCGGTTGCCCCGCGAAATCCTGGTTCCGGTGGAGCCCAGCAACGCTGAAGACCTCGCCACCTGGCTGGGCGGAATCCGGGGTGCAAAGGTGGACATCCGGGTGCCCCGGCGGGGGGACAAGGCCGCCCTGATGTCCACCGTCCGCGAAAACGCCGAGCACGCCCTGAAACTGCACAAGACGCGGCGCGCAGGCGACATCACGGTCAGGTCCCAGGCATTGCAGGAACTCCAGGAAGCCCTGGACCTGCCGGTGCCCTTGCTCCGGATCGAGTGCTTCGACGTTTCCCACGTCCAGGGCACCAACGTGGTGGCCTCCATGGTGGTGGTGGAGGACGGCCTGCCCAAGAAGTCGGACTACCGCAAGTTCTCGATTACGGGTCCCGCTGCCGCCGACGACACGGCCGCGATGCACGACGTCCTGACCCGGCGGTTCCGGCACTACCTGCAGGACAAGTCGGCCCAGGTGGACGAGTCAGTCCTGGCCGCCGGCCCCGCGGACCCGTCGGAAAACGCAGACGCCGCAGGGCCGGCCCTGGCAAGCACGGTCCTGGACACCACCACGCCTGCACCCAAGGCCAAGTTTGCCTACCCGCCCAACCTGGTGGTGGTGGACGGCGGCCAGCCCCAGGTGAATGCGGCGGCCCGCGCCCTGAAGGACCTCGGCATCGACGATGTCTACGTGGTGGGCCTGGCCAAGCGCCTGGAGGAGGTGTGGCTGCCGGACAGCGACTTCCCGGTGATCCTGCCCCGCACCTCGCAGGGGCTTTACCTGCTGCAACGGATCCGCGACGAGGCGCACCGCTTCGCCATTACCTTCCACCGGCAGAAGCGCGGCAAGGCCATGACGGTGTCCGCGCTCGACGCCGTCCCCGGGCTGGGCGCCTCCAAACGCAAGGCCCTGCTGGCGCACTTCGGATCCGTCAAGGGCGTCAAGGCGGCCAGCGCCGAAGAGCTTGCGCACGCCAAGGGCATCGGCCCGGCGCTGGCCACCGCCATCGTGAACCACTTCGCCGGAGACGGGACCGAGGGTGCGGCCGTGCCGGCCATCAACATGACCACCGGCGAAATTATTGAATCTTAGCTAGGGTAAAGGACGGGGCGGCGCCACTGCGGTTGCCCAGGGGACAACAAGGAAACGGGGCAGGCTTCATGGCAGACACGACGGCGGAATCCGGAGCGGGGCCCGAGGGCCTGGAGCCCGTCAAGCCGCTCGAAGCGGAGCTGCTGGTGGTCACCGGAATGTCCGGCGCCGGCCGGAGCACCGCCGCCGACGCGTTGGAGGACCACGGCTGGTACGTCGTGGAGAACCTCCCGCCCCAGATGCTGGGCACGCTGGCGGAACTCGTCTCGCATGCCCCGCAGTCCATTCCCCGGCTGGCAGTGGTCATCGACGTCCGCAGCAAGGGCCTCTTCGCCGACATCCGTGCGGCCCTTGGCGCACTCGCCGCCAGCGGTGTCACCTTCCGCGTCCTGTTCCTGGACGCCAGCGACAACGTCCTGGTCCGGCGCTTCGAACAGGGACGCCGTCCGCACCCCCTCCAAGGCGGTGGACGAATCCTCGACGGCATCGCCGCCGAACGCGAGCTGCTGCAGGAACTGCGCGACAGCTCCGACGTCGTCCTGGACACCTCCAACTACAACGTCCACGGCCTGGCCACCGCCATCACCGAACTGTTCAGCGAAACCGGGCCCGTGGCCCTGCGCCTCAACGTGATGAGCTTCGGTTTCAAGTACGGCCTGCCGGTCGATGCCAACTACGTGGCGGACGTCAGGTTCATCCCCAACCCGCACTGGGTGCCCCAGCTGCGCCCGCTGACCGGCCTGGACAAGGACGTCAGCGACTACGTGCTGGAAGCGGAGGGCGTCAAGAACTTCGTGGACCGCTATGTCCTGGCACTGGAACCCGTCCTGGAGGGGTACCGCAGGGAAAACAAGCACTACGCCACCATCGCCGTCGGCTGCACCGGCGGCAAGCACCGCTCCGTCGCGGTGGCCGTCGAGCTTTCCAAGAAACTCGCGCAATACCCGCGGGTCACGGTGACCACCGCGCACCGGGATCTGGGCCGCGAATAATGGCGCTTTTCACCGGAGCCCTGCCCCTGGTGCCGCCGGCCGGCAAAGGCCCAGGGCAGCAGGACAAGGGTCCCAACGTGGTGGCACTGGGCGGCGGCCACGGCCTGGCGGCCTCGCTCTCTGCCCTGCGCCTGCTCACCTCCGAACTCACCGCGGTGGTGACAGTGGCGGACGACGGCGGCTCGTCCGGGCGTCTGCGCGAGGAGTACGGCGTCCTTCCGCCCGGTGACCTGCGCATGGCGCTCTCCGCGCTCTGCGACGACACCGACTGGGGCCGGACCTGGCGTGACGTCATGCAGCACCGCTTCCGCCCCGGCAAGGGCCCCGGCGGGTCGCTGGACGAGCACGCCATGGGCAACCTGCTGATCATCACACTCTGGGAGCTGCTGGGGGACACCGTCGCCGGGCTCAAATGGGCCGGCGCCCTGCTGGGTGCCCGCGGCCAGGTCCTGCCCATGTCCACGGTCCCGCTGACCATCGAGGGCGATGTCCGGGTGACCGCCCCTGACGGTGGAACCGCGCTGCAGACCATCCGCGGCCAGGCGCGCTGCGCTGTGGCCGGTTCGCTGGAGGAAGTCCGGCTCCTGCCCAAGGCGGCGCCGGCCTGCACGGACGCCCTGACCGCCATCGAGTTGGCGGACTGGGTGGTCCTGGGCCCGGGCTCCTGGTACACGTCGGTCCTGCCGCACCTGCTCCTGCCGGAAATGCGGCAGGCCCTGTGCGGCACACCGGCCAAGCGGTGCCTGACCATGAACCTCGCCACAGACACCAAAGAGACATCCGGCATGACGGCGGCAGACCATCTGCACGTCCTGCGCCGGTACGCCCCGGAGTTCAGCGTCGACGTCGTCCTCGCGGACCCGGCGTCCGTACCGGACCGGCAGGAGTTCGAGAAGGCGGCCGGCATGATCGGCGCCGAGGTGGTCTTGGGTAAAGTAGGGGCGTCGGGACGCCGCCCCGTCCACGAGCCGCTCCGGCTGGCCACGGCGTACCAGGACATTTTTGGGAACAGTTAGGAAGGTGCCATGGCACTGACAGCATCGGTCAAGGAAGAACTGTCCCGTCTGGACATCAAGAAGTCATCAGTGCGCAAGGCTGAAGTTTCGGCCATGCTCCGGTTCGCCGGCGGATTACACATCATCTCGGGCCGGATCGTCATCGAGGCGGAGGTGGACCTGGCGTCCACTGCCCGCCGGCTCCGGGCCGCCATCGCCGAGGTGTACGGACACCAAAGCGAAATCATCGTCGTGTCTGCCGGCGGACTGCGCCGCGCCAGCCGCTACGTGGTCCGGGTAGTCCGTGACGGCGAGGCTCTGGCACGGCAGACCGGCCTGCTGGACGGCCGCGGCCGCCCCGTGCGCGGGCTGCCGTCCGCCGTCGTCAATGGCTCGGCCGCGGACGCGGAGGCCGTCTGGCGCGGCGCGTTCCTGGCCCATGGTTCGCTCACGGAACCCGGCCGCTCGTCGTCGCTGGAGGTCACCTGCCCCGGCCCTGAGTCCGCCCTGGCCCTGGTGGGCGCGGCCCGCCGCCTGGACATCCAGGCCAAGGCCCGCGAAGTCAGGGGAGTGGACCGCGTGGTCATCCGCGACGGGGACACCATCGCAGCGCTCCTGACCCGCATGGGCGCGCACGACGCGCTGATGGTCTGGGAGGAGCGCCGCATGCGCAAGGAGGTCAGGGCCACGGCGAACCGGCTCGCAAACTTCGACGACGCCAACCTCCGCCGCTCTGCGCAGGCAGCCGTTGCCGCCGGAGCGCGGGTGGAGCGGGCCCTCGAAATCCTGGGCGACGACGTGCCGGACCACCTGAAATACGCGGGCGAACTCCGCGTGGCCCACAAGCAGGCAAGCCTGGATGAACTGGGCCGGCTTGCCGACCCCGTCATGACCAAGGACGCCATTGCCGGCCGCATCCGCCGCCTGCTCGCCATGGCCGACAAGCGAGCCCTTGACCTGGGGATCCCCGGTACGGACGCCAATGTGACGCCGGAAATGCTGGACGAGTAAGCGCCCCCTAGAATCAAAAAAGGATTCCGGGCACCCGCTGCCCGGATGCACAATCCGAGAGGTACCAACCGGACCTTGGGTCCACGATATTGGAGGATTTTGTGACCGAGTACGTTTTGCCGGAACTCAGCTACGACTACGCCGCCCTCGAACCGCACATTTCTGCGCGGATCATGGAACTGCACCACAGCAAGCACCACGCCGCATACGTGGCAGGTGCCAACAACGCGCTGGCCCAGCTGGCCGAGGCCCGCGAAAAGGGCGACTTCGCCAACATCAACCGTCTGTCGAAGGACCTCGCGTTCCACACCGGCGGCCACATCAACCACTCCGTGTTCTGGAAGAACCTCTCCCCGGACGGCGGCGACAAGCCCGAAGGTGAGCTGGCTGCCGCGATCGACGACGCGTTCGGCTCCTTCGACGCCTTCCGCGCCCAGTTCTCCGCAGCGGCACTTGGCCTCCAGGGCTCCGGCTGGGGCTTCCTCGCCTACGAACCCATCGGCGGCAACCTGGTCATCGAACAGCTCTACGACCAGCAGGGCAACACGGCACTGGGCACCACCCCGCTGCTGATGCTGGACATGTGGGAGCACGCCTTCTACCTGGACTACGTCAACGTGAAGGCCGACTACGTCAAGGCATTCTGGAACATCGTCAACTGGGCGGATGTCGCCCAGCGCTTCGAGGCGGCACGCACCAACGCTACGGGTCTCATCACCCTCCCGTAGTGACCCGGGTTATACCCCGCTGTAACAAACTTCACATTCGGACTTAAACCGGCCGGGATGTGGACGGTCCGCCCCCGCACTTGCGGGGGCGGACCCAGTTAAACGTAAGATAGGTCACGGAAGGCGGTTAGCCTTCAGCAATGAGGCTGGTCGCCCTCCGTGTTAATCATCTCTGCCCAATGGCGTGCGGGATCTGTTAGTTGGCTTGAACGCCCGCTCAACTAGTAGTGCTTCTCAAAGCACCAAGGAGACTGTAAAAGTGACGACCCGTATTGGTATCAACGGCTTCGGCCGCATTGGCCGCAACTACTTCCGCGCAGCACTTGCCCAAGGCGCGGACCTTGAGATCGTTGCAGTCAACGACCTCACCAGCCCCGAAGCGCTGGCACACCTGTTCAAGTACGACTCCGTTGGCGGGCGGCTGAAGGAAACCATCGAGGTCAAGGACGGCAACATCGTCGTCAACGGCAACGTGGTCAAGGTCCTGGCGGAACGCGATCCTGCCAACCTCCCCTGGGGCGAACTGGGCGTGGACATCGTCATCGAATCCACCGGTTTCTTCACCAAGGCAGCCGATGCGCAGAAGCACATCGCAGCCGGCGCCAAGAAGGTCCTGATCTCCGCTCCCGCGTCCGACGAGGACATCACCATCGTGATGGGTGTCAACCACAACCTCTACGACAACGACAAGCACAACATCATTTCCAACGCGTCCTGCACCACCAACTGCCTCGGCCCGCTGGCCAAGGTGGTCAACGACGAGTTCGGCATCGAGCGTGGCCTGATGACCACGGTGCACGCCTACACGGCCGACCAGAACCTGCAGGACGGCCCGCACAAGGACCTGCGCCGTGCACGTGCGGCCGCCATCAACATGGTGCCCACGTCCACCGGTGCCGCCAAGGCCATCGGCCTGGTCCTGCCCGAGCTCAAGGGCAAGCTGGACGGCTACGCCATCCGCGTCCCCGTGCCCACCGGCTCCGCCACCGACCTCACCGTCACGGTCTCCCGCGAAACCACCGTGGAGGAAGTCAACGCAGCCCTCAAGCGTGCATCCGAGTCCGATGAACTGCAGGGCTTCCTGACCTACACGGAAGAGCCCATCGTGTCCTCGGACATCGTCGGCGACCCCGCATCCTCGATCTTTGACGCCGGCCTGACCAAGGTCATCGGCAACCAGGTCAAGGTTGTTTCCTGGTATGACAACGAATGGGGCTACTCCAACCGCCTCGTGGACCTTACGGAGCTCGTGGCATCCAAGCTGGGCTAGGGTTAGACACATGACATCTCACACCCTCAACGAACTGATCGCTGAAGGTGTCCGCGGGCGGTACATTCTGGTTCGAAGTGACCTGAATGTGCCGCTCGACGGCTCTACAGTCACTGACGACGGCCGCATCAAGGCTTCGCTCCCAGTGCTGGCAAAGCTCACGGACGCCGGTGCCCGCGTGCTGGTAACAGCCCACCTTGGACGCCCCAAGGGCGCCCCTGATGAAAAGTACTCCCTGCGTCCCGCAGTGGACCGCCTCGCCGAGCTGGCGGGCTTCAAGGTCACCCTGGCAGCCGATACCGTCGGTGACGCGGCCAAGGCTGCGGCCGCGGCCCTGCAGGACGGTGAAGCACTGGTCCTGGAGAACGTCCGCTTCGACGCGCGCGAGACCAGCAAGGACGACGCCGAGCGCGGCGCCTTTGCCGACGAACTGGTCGCCCTCACCGGCACCAACGGTGCTTTCGTGGACGATGCTTTCGGCGCCGTGCACCGGAAGCACGCAAGCGTCTACGACGTCGCCACCCGGCGGCCGTCGTACCAGGGCGACCTGGTGCACACCGAGGTGGAAGTCCTCAAGAAGCTGACCAGCGACACCCAGCGCCCTTACGTCGTGGTGCTCGGCGGTTCGAAGGTCTCGGACAAGCTCGCCGTCATCGACAACCTGATCGGCAAGGCTGACACCATCCTGGTGGGCGGCGGAATGCTCTTCACCTTCCTGGCGGCAGAGGGCCACAAGGTCGGCTCAAGCCTCCTCGAGGAGGACCAGATCCCCGTGGTCCAGGACTACCTGAAGCGGGCAGCGGACGCCGGTACGGAATTCGTGGTTCCCACGGATGTGGTCGTGGCAGAGAAGTTCGCCGCGGACGCCAGGCATGAAACCGTGGCAGCCGACGCCATCGAGGGCAGCAGCTTCGGCGCCCAGGGCATCGGCCTGGACATCGGGCCGGACACCGCGGCTGCTTTTGCCGAACGGATCAAGACGGCCCGGACGGCTTTCTGGAACGGCCCCATGGGTGTCTTCGAATTCGAGGCATTCTCGGCAGGCACCCGGGCCATCGCCCAGGCACTCACCGCCACCGACGGTTTCACCGTCGTCGGCGGCGGCGATTCGGCTGCGGCCGTGCGCACCCTGGGATTCAGCGATGACCAGTTCGGCCACATTTCCACCGGCGGCGGCGCCAGCCTGGAGTACCTCGAAGGCAAGGAACTTCCGGGCCTCAGCGTCCTGGACCGGTAGCACTCCCGCTGCTGTCCCGCAGTAACCGGACTACGCAGTCCTCCGGCCGGCAGGTTGCCCGCGGCAGCCTGCCGGCCGAACACATATCAAGAACTTTTTTGGAGATTACGTGACTACGTCAACGAACGGCGCCTTTGACCGCAAGCCCTTCATCGCGGGCAACTGGAAAATGAACATGGACCACGTGCAGGGCATCACCCTCCTGCAGAAGCTGGCCTGGACCCTCTCCGACGCCAAGCATGACTACAGCCGTGTTGAGGTGGCAGTCTTCCCGCCGTTCACCGACCTCCGTGGGGTCCAGACCCTGGTCCAGGGCGACGACCTGCAGGTCGCCTACGGCGGCCAGGACCTGTCCCAGTTCGATTCCGGCGCCTACACCGGCGATATCTCCGGCCAGTTCCTGGGCAAGCTCGGGTGCAAGTACGTCCTGGTGGGCCACAGCGAACGCCGCACCATCCACAACGAATCCGACGACGTCCTCAACGCCAAGGTCAAGGCCGCGTTCAAGCACGGCGTCACCCCCGTCCTCTGCGTCGGCGAGGGCCTGGAGATCCGCCAGGCAGGGACCCACGTGGAGCACACCCTGCAGCAGCTCCGGGCCGGGGTGGCCGGACTTACCAATGAACAGGCAGCGGAACTCGTGGTGGCCTACGAGCCGGTCTGGGCCATCGGCACGGGCGAGGTGGCCGGCCCCGGGGATGCACAGGAGATGTGCGCCGCCATCCGCGCGGAACTGGAAAGCATCTTCGATGCCGATGTCGCCGCCAAGACCCGCCTGCTCTACGGCGGTTCGGTCAAAGCCAACAATGCGGCCGCCATTCTGAAGGAACGGGACGTCGACGGCCTGCTGGTGGGCGGCGCCAGCCTCGACCCTGCCGAGTTTGCTAATATTGTCAGGTTCGAGAGCCACCTGGTCGCGGACTAGTCCCGTACCAGCGCACACTCCCGTAATCCCAACTTCCGAAAGGCCGTCGTGGACGTTCTTCATGTCATCCTGCAGATCCTCCTGGGCATCACCAGCCTCCTGCTGACGCTGCTGATCCTCCTGCACAAGGGCCGCGGCGGTGGGTTGTCCGACATGTTCGGCGGCGGCATGAGCTCAGGCCTCAGCTCTTCCGGTGTGGCAGAACGGAACCTCAACCGGTTCACGATTGTCCTCGGTGTCACCTGGGGCGTCGTGATCATCGCCCTCGGCCTGATCATGCGGTTCAGCGGCGGCGGGGACTCCTGACCCCAGGGCCTGGCACAAGGTACTTTCGGCCCTCCCGGCCCTTGGACCTGCCCCTTAGACTGTGGCTGTCGGTTTCCGGCAGCCACAGTCTTTTCGTTTAACGGCGCCTAACGTCAGGGAGTTGTTATGGTCCATCCAGCATCAGGTTTCCGGGGAACCCGCGCCGGAGTGGTTGCCGGTTCCGGATCGAGCCTGCAGCCAAACGATTCGTCCTCCCAGCCCCCACCCCGTATCCGGGTGTCCTACTGGTGCGCGAACGGGCATGAGACCCAGCCCGTGTTCCTCAAAATGCCCGAAGACCAGATTCCCCGGACTTGGGACTGCAGGCGTTGCGGAGCCCCGGCCACGCGGGACGGGCAGGCCGCGCCCCCCGAGGACCTTTTTGACGAGGGTTACAAGACGCACCTGGAATACGTTAAAGAACGGCGCTCCGACCAGGACGCCGAAGACGTCCTGGCCGGAGCGCTGGAGAAGCTACGCGCCCGCGGCGTCCTTCCGGACCAGCTGCTGCGGGACGCGTGAGGCCGCGTTCTCATCGATCAGCCACAGGGTGCGTGAGGTTCCCCGGGGACCCGAGGCAGGTACCTGCACGGGGTTGGCACCCGCCAGCGCGAGTCCCACCGCGCCGGCCTTGTCTTCCCCGGCCACAACCATCCATACCTCCGCCGCCGTATTGATGGCGGGAAGTGTGAGGGAAATCCGCAGCGGCGGCGGCTTGGGGGAGTTCCGCACCCCCACCACTGTCCGGTCCTTCTCACGGATGCCGGCCTGCTCCGGGAACAGCGAGGCGATATGGGCGTCGGGCCCCACGCCCAGCAGCACCACATCGAGCCGGGGGAGCGCTGACGGTTCCTCCGGCCTGTCGTCGGACATGTCGGCGGCGTGCTCCGCTGCTGCGGCGTCCCGCAACTGGCGGGCGTAGTCATCTGCCGCTTCCTCGGGAGAACCGAAATCGTCCGATGAACCCGGGGAGTGCACCCGGTCCGGGTCCACCGGGATGTGGGACAGCAACGCCTCATACGCCTGCTTGGTGTTCCGGTCCGGATCGGCGGAGCCAACGAAGCGTTCGTCACCCCACCAGAAGTTGACCTTTGACCAGTTGACGGCAGGCGCAGCGGGTGAATCCGCGACGGCCTTCAACGTCCCGATCCCCACGGTTCCCCCGGTGAGCACCACGGTGGCTTCGCCGTACTTGTCCTGGACATCAACGAGCTTGGTGATCAGGCGGGCCGCGATGGCGGCCATGAGGACGGACGAATCAGGATGGATGCTTACTCGTGGGTCAACGCTCACTGGGTCGGACGCTCCTTAGATTGGTACGTGGCAGTCCAATAGTAATCACTTCGCCAAATACTTCGTCGGGGTCGAGCCGGCGCAGTTCTTCGGCGAGGCAGTCGCGGAGGCTGCGGCGCGGTAGGGAGATCCGTTGGGCGGGTTGGCCGGGTTGGGTGAGTTCGGCGACGGAGAGTCCTGGCCGGAAGAGCTGCACGTCGCCGCCGGGGCGGGTGAGCCGGACGCGGCGGATGCCGGTCCCGGCAGGGTCCGCGACGATGGTAACGGGGGCGTCCAGCGTCAGGGTGAGCCACGCGGCCAGCAGGATCGTCGAGGGTGAGTCCGAGGCCCCTTCGACGGCGACCGCCGTGACGGGTGAGGAGTCCACTTCGTCCAGGGCTGCTGCGAGTTGGATCCGCCAGTTGGTCAGGCGGGTCCAGGCGAGGTCCGTGTCGCCCGCTTTGTAGGTGCGATGGATGCGTTCGAGCGCGGCCTGGGGGTCGGGTTCGTTCGCGGAATCCGTGATCCTGCGGTGCGCGATCGCACCAATCGAGGTTTCGCACGCGTTTTCCGGGGCGCCGTGCGGCCACCAGGCCACGATCGGGGCGTCCGGGAGCAGCAACGCCGCGACCAGGGACTCGGACTCGCGCGCGAGCTGGCCGTAACCGCGCAGCACGATCACCTCGGAAGCGCCCGCGTCCCCGCCGACCCGGATCTGGGCGTCGAGCCGGTCCTGCGCGTCCTTGCCGGCGTCGGCAAGGACGATGATCCGGCAGGGATGCTCCCGGGAGGCGTCGTTCGCGGCCTCGATCGCTTCTTCCTCGAGCCCGGACTTGGTCACGACCACGAGGGTCAGGACCCGGCCCAGGGCGATCACGCCGCCCTGCTCGCGCAGGGACATGAGTTTCTTGGAGACCTTCGAAGTGGTGGTATCGGGCAGGTTAACGATCATGGCCTTCTCCAGGTTCGTCCGTCACGGGCCAGCAGCTCATCAGCGCTGGCCGGGCCCCAGGAGCCGGGGGCGTAGGGCTCGGGCTGCTCCTTCAGCGAGGCCCAGTATTCCTCGAACGGGTCAAGGATCTTCCAGGACAGCTCCACCTCCTCATGCCGCGGGAACAGCGGCGGCTCACCCAAAAGCACATCCAGGATCAACCGCTCATAGGCTTCGGGGGAGGACTCGGTGAACGAGTGCCCGTAACCGAAGTCCATGGTCACGTCCCGGACTTCCATCTGGGTGCCGGGGACCTTGGACCCGAACCGGATGGTCACGCCCTCGTCGGGCTGGACCCGGATCACCACCGCGTTCTGGCCGAAATCATCCTCGCCATGGTCCCGGAACAACAGGTTCGGTGCCCGCTTGAAGACCACCGCGATCTCGGTGACCCGCCGGCCCAGGCGCTTGCCCGCGCGCAGGTAGAACGGAACCCCGGACCAGCGCCGGGTATGGATGTCCACCCGCACCGCCGCATACGTCTCGGTCGTCGAGTCGGCCGGGATGCCTTCCTCTTCCAGGTAGCCCTGGACCTGCTCGCCGCCCTGCCAGCCACCGCTGAACTGCCCCCGCGCCGAGTGCGTGGACAAATCCTCGGGGAGCTTCACCGCGGCCAGGACCTTCTCCTTCTCCGCGCGCAGATCATCGGCGTTGAACGAAATCGGCTCCTCCATCGCCGTCAGCGCCAGCAGCTGCAACAGGTGGTTCTGGATCACGTCGCGGGCCGCGCCCACGCCGTCGTAATACCCCGCCCGGCCACCGGTACCAATGTCCTCCGCCATGGTGATCTGGACATGGTCCACGTAGTTCGCGTTCCACAACGGCTCGAACAACTGGTTCGCGAACCGCAGCGCCAGGATGTTCTGGACCGTTTCCTTGCCCAGGTAATGGTCGATCCGGAACACAGCATCCGGCGGGAACACCGATTCGACAATGTCGTTCAGCTTCCGGGCCGACTCCAGGTCGTGCCCGAACGGCTTCTCGATCACCACGCGCCGCCACTTATCGCCATCGGCCTGCGCCAGGCCGTGCTTGGACAACTGCCGGCAGACCTGCTCGAACGCCTTCGGCGGGATCGAGAGGTAGAACGCGTGGTTCCCGCGGGTGCCACGGACATCATCGAGTTCCTTGATGGTCTCGCCCAGCCGCTCGAACGCGGCATCGTCGTCGAACTCACCCTGGACAAACCTGATGCCCTCGGACAACTGGTTCCAGACCGCCTCATCAAACGGCGTGCGCGCATGCGCCTGCACAGAGGCCTTGACCTCGGCGGCGAAATCCTCCTTGTCCCACTCCCGGCGGGCAAAACCCACCAACGCGAAACTCGGCGGCAACAACCCGCGGTTCGCCAGGTCATACACCGCGGGCATCAACTTCTTCCGGGCCAAATCACCCGTTACCCCAAACAACACAAGTGACGACGGCCCGGCAATCCGGTTCAAACGGCGGTCACGCGGATCCCGCAACGGATTACGCCCGCGGCCCGCGCCTTTCCTGCCGTATTCAGTTTCTGGCATGGTGCTTCTGTGCCTTAGCTTTCGGTTGCGGATGCGCGGGTGGACAGGGCAGCGACGAGGTCCTGCAACTGGGCCACGCCCGCGGCACGGTCAGTCAGGTGGAGCCGGAGCACGGGACGGCCGTGCTCACCCAGGACCTGCGCGTCGCCGGCAGCCTGGGCGGCGATGAGCTCGCCGAAGGTGAAGGGCCGGTCCGGGATGGCCAGGTCCCCGGCGGGCTCGGCAGTGACCTGGAGGAACACGCCGATGGCGGGGCCACCCTTGTGGAACTGTCCGGTGGAGTGCAGGAAGCGGGGGCCCCAGCCGAAGGTTACGGGCCGTCCTGTGGTGGCCGCGAGCTCATCGCGGATTCCCTCGAGTCCGGCGAAGGCGAGCCGGTCGAAGTAGGCCTGGACACTCAGGTAGCTGTCGGAGCCAAGCGTGCCCAGAAGCGCCTTGACGGCGCCCTCAGCAGTTGAAGCGTCTCCCAGCCAGTCGCCGCCGCGGACCTCGATGGCGCCGTCGACGAATGCGGCGGGCGTCGGCTCGGGCTGGGCGTCCAGCAGGCCACGCGCGGCCACTTTGGCAGCTTCGACGTCGGGCTGGTCGAAGGGGTTGATCCCCAGCAGCCTGCCCGCCACCGCTGTGGCGAACTCCCACACCATCATCTGGGTGGCAAGGCCACCGGCGATGGCCACCTGGTCCTCGCCGAGTTCGACGTCGGCATCCGCGGCGACAAGGCGGACCACCAGGACGTCCGGCGCACCCGACGTGACTTCCGGAGCATCCGGACCTGCCACCACCGGCAGGATGCCGGTGCCCAGCTTGCCGGTGGATTCGGCGATGAGCTGTTCGGCCCAGTCAGCAAACCCAACGATGCCGGAACCGTCTTCCGCGATGACGATCTTGTTACGCAGCGGGTTGGTTCCACCCAGGGCTGCTCCCAGCGCGAGCCCAATGTTCTCGGGGGCGTCGTCGTTGAGGATTTCGGCAGCTTCTTCCGCCTCGTCCAGGAATGCCTGGATGTCCACGCCGGCCAGGCCGGAGGGGACCAGGCCAAAGGCGGTCAGGGCCGAGTAGCGGCCGCCCACGTTGGGGTCTGCATTGAAGACGGCGCGGTACCCTGCTTCGCGGGATGCCTTGTCCAGCGGGGAACCCGGATCGGTGACGATGATGATCCGGCTCTTGGCGTCGAGGCCGGCCTCGGTGAAGGCATGCTCGAAAATGCGCCGCTGGGAGTCGGTTTCCAGGGTGGAGCCGGACTTGGATGAAACCACGATCGCGGTTTCGGCCAGCCGGTCCGCAAGGGCAGCACGGACCTGGTCCGGGTCCGTGCTGTCCAGCACTGTCAGCTCGACGCCGGCGGTACCCGCGATGACCTCAGGGGCCAGCGAGGATCCGCCCATGCCGCAGAGCACGATCCTGCTGACACCCTCGCCCCGCAGGGCGTCACGGAGTTCCAGGATGTCCTTGACCAAAGGCTGTGAAACGGTTGCGGCTTCCACCCAGCCGAGCCGGACTGCCGACTCGGCTTCGGCGTCCGGGCCCCACAGGGTGTGGTCCTTCGCGAAGATCCGGGTGGCGATCCTGTCCTCGACGAGGGCGGGAAGGTGCTGTTCAAGCGCCTGCTGGGCAGCGCCTGTGGCGTCGTAGCTGAGAGTGCTCATGGGTGTTAGGAAGCCTTTCGTGCAGAGGCGAGGGCGCCTTCGACGTCGGCCAGCAGTTCCTTCCAGCTGGCCACGAACTTGTCCAGGCCTTCGGTTTCAAGGAGCGCGACGACGTCGTTGTAGCTGACGCCCAGCTTTTCAAGGGCGTCGAGGGTTGCGTTCGCCTCATCATAGGTGCCGGTGACGGTATCTCCGGTGACCACGCCGTGGTCGAACGTGGCGTCCAGGGTCTTCTCCGGCATGGTGTTCACCACGCCGGGGGCCACGAGCTCGGTGACGTAGAGGGTGTCCGGGTAGGCCGGGTCCTTCACGCCGGTGGAGGCCCAGAGGGGGCGCTGCGGGAGTGCGCCGGCGTCGGCCAGGAGGGCCCAGCGCTCGGTGGAGAAGAGCTCTTCGTAGACCTGGTAGGCCAGACGGGCGTTGGCCACGCCGGCCTTGCCCTTGAGGGCCTTTGCCTCGTCGGTGCCGATCTTGTCCAGGCGCTTGTCGATCTCGGTGTCTACCCGGGAAACGAAGAAGGAAGCCACGGAGTGGATCTTCGAGAGGTCGTGGCCGTTCTCCTTGGCCTGCTCCAGTCCGGACTGGAAGGCGTTGATGACAGCCCGGTAGCGCTCCAGCGAGAAGATCAGGGTCACGTTGACGCTGATGCCCTCTGCAAGGGTTGCCGTAATGGCTTCGAGGCCTTCGACGGTAGCCGGGATTTTGATGTGGACGTTGTCCTTGTTGACGCGCTCGTAAAGGTGCTTGGCCTCGGCAATGGTTCCTGCGGTGTCCCAGGCCAGGCGGGGGTCGACCTCGATGGAGACGCGGCCATCGACGCCCTTGGTGGCGGCGGCCACGGGGGCGAAGAGGTCGCAGGCGTCGGCGACGTCGGTGGTGGTGATCTCGAAGATGGTGTCCTCAACGCTGGCACCCTCGGCTGCCTTGGCGGCAATGATGTGGTCGTAGTCGGAGCCGGAGGTGATCGCTGCGTGGAAGATCGACGGGTTGGTGGTGACGCCAACCACGTTCTTTTCCTCGATGAGCTTGCGGAGCGTGCCGGTTTGCAGGCGTCCGCGGGAGAGGTCGTCGAGCCAGATGGAAACTCCGGCGTCGGAGAGCTGCTGGGTGGGAGTAGTCATGGTGTTTATCTCCTCAAAGATTGGGTGTCAGGCCTGGAGGCTGGAGAGGGAGTCCTTGGCGGCGGCGGCCACTGCTTCCGCCGTGATGCCGAACTCCTGGAAGAGGCGCTTGTAGTCGGCCGAAGCACCGTAGTGCTCGAGGCTGACCGAACGGCCGGCATCGCCGACGAATTCACGCCAGGTGAGGGCAAGGCCGGCTTCGACGGATACGCGTGCCTTGACGGCTGCCGGCAGGACGGATTCCTGGTATGCGGCGTCCTGCTTCTTGAACCACTCGACGCAGGGCATGGAAACAACCCGGGCTGCGATGCCCTCTGCCTGGAGGGCTTCACGGGCCTGGACGGCAAGCTGGACCTCCGAGCCGGTGGCGATCAGGATGACGTCGGCCGGAACCGTGGCACCGTCCTTTGATGACTCGGCCAGGACGTAGCCGCCCTTTGCCACGCCGGCGGTGGAAGCGAAGGTATCGCCGTCAGCGTCGCCCTCGCCGCGTTCCCAGGTGGGGATGTTCTGCCGGGTCAGGACGATGCCTGCCGGGTTGGCGTGGTTTTCCAGCATGGTCTTCCAGGCGGCAGCCACTTCGTTGGCGTCGCCGGGACGGACCACGTCCAGGCCCACGATGGCCCGCAGGGAGGCGAGCTGTTCCACGGGCTGGTGGGTGGGGCCGTCCTCGCCGAGGCCGATGGAGTCGTGCGTCCAGACGTACAGCGACGGAACGCCCATCAGGGCGCCGAGGCGGATGGCGGGGCGCTGGTAGTCACTGAAGATCAGGAAGGTGCCGGAGAACGCGCGGGTGTTGCCGGCCAGGCTGATGCCGTTGACGATCGATGCCGCGGCGTGTTCGCGGATACCGAAGTGCAGGACGCGGCCATACGGGTTTCCCGACCAGGCACCGGTCTGCTTGGAGGCCGGGACGAAGGAGGGGGAGCCTTCGATGGTGGTGTTGTTGGACTCGGCGAGGTCGGCGGAGCCGCCCCAGAGTTCGGGCAGGACCGGGCCAAGGGCATTCAGGACCTTGCCGGAGGCAGCGCGGGTGGAAACGTCCTTGCCGGCCGGGAAGACCGGAAGCGCCGCATCGACGCCCTCGGGGAGTTCCTGCGCCTCGATGCGCTGCAGGAGTGCCGCGCCTTCGGGGTTGGCAGCCTGCCACGCGTTGAAGGACTCTTCCCATTCCTTGCGTTCGGAGGCGCCGCGGTCCACAACCTTGCGGGCGTGGTCCAGGACCTCCTGGTCGACCTGGAATGACTTGGCGGGGTCGAAGCCCAGGACTTCCTTCAGCGCTGCGACTTCCTCGGCGCCGAGCGCGGAACCGTGGATCTTGCCGGTGTTCTGCTTCTTGGGGGCCGGGTAGCCGATGATGGTCCGCAGCGAGATGATGGACGGCTTGGAGGTTTCGGCCTTGGCCGCGAGCAGGGCGCTGTAGAGCTCCTGGACGTCCTCCTTGTATTCACCGGTGCGGGTCCAGTCCACGCGCTGGGTGTGCCAGCCGTAGGCTTCGTAGCGCTTCAGGACATCCTCGGTGAAGGCGATGTCGGTGTCGTCCTCGATGGAGATGTGGTTCTCGTCGTAGATGACCACGAGGTTGCCGAGCTCCTGGTGACCGGCCAGCGACGAAGCTTCAGCCGTGACGCCTTCCTGCAGATCGCCGTCAGAGGCGATGACCCAGATGGTGTGGTCGAACGGCGACTCGCCGGCGGGAGCGTCGGCGTCGAACAGGCCGCGCTGGCGGCGCTGCGAGTAGGCAAAGCCGACCGAGGAGGCCAGGCCCTGGCCCAGCGGACCGGTGGTGATCTCCACGCCGGCGGTGTGCTTGTACTCCGGGTGGCCGGGGGTCAGCGAGCCCCAGGTGCGGAGTGCCTCGAGGTCCTTCAGTTCCAGCCCGTAGCCCGACAGGAACAACTGGATGTAAAGGGTCAGCGACGTGTGGCCGGGGGACAGGACGAAACGGTCGCGGCCCAGCCAGTGGGGATCACGCGGATCATGGCGCATCAGCTTCTGGAACAGCAGGTAGGCGGCCGGCGCCAGGCTCATCGCCGTTCCGGGGTGGCCGTTGCCCACCTTCTCTACAGCGTCGGCTGCCAGGACACGGATGGTGTCCACGGCGCGCTGGTCCAAGCTGGTCCATGACAGTTCTTGCTCTTCCAAATGTGGCACGAAAACCGGGCCCCTCTCTGTGCTGATGGCGGTGGTACACGGGATTCGGTCAAAGGCGCGCTCTGTGGCGCCCGCTGCCGCTGCGTACCAGCCGTCCACCATCGAAACGTTGATCCTTGATTCCAGTCACGGACAGCTTCGGGAATGCGTTTTCCACTGCTTTCCTGCTGCGTGCTGATCTGGTGCCAGCTTAGCTCTTATCCATACTGCGGGCGGCACAAATCTCACGTTGTGGACGCAATTTCCCCTTTTGTGAATCACCATTCCGTGAGGTTGAGTTAATCTGCTCGAATCGGTCCGCGAGCAATCATCTGCGCATACGGCGGGGCCGGGACACGGCCGGCGGCGCGGTATGATATTCGGAGGCCAACGCCGGGTGTGCATCGCTATCGCCGCCCGGAGTTCCCCGGCTGTTGCACGCACCAGGCGCATTTCCCCCTTCGTGCCGTGCCCGGGTCCGGGCCGCACGACCGGAGCTGCTTGCCAGCCTCAACTGCCACACAGAACGGGTGACTGCCACCGTGAGCACAACAGATACGCCGCTGAACGCATCCCGGGCCGCAGGCTCCGGGTTTGCCCGCAAGGCCAAGGCGTATCTCGCCCTCACCAAGCCGCGCGTGATCGAGCTCCTCCTGGTCAGTACGCTGCCCACCATGATTTACGCCGAGCGCGGCTTCCCGTCCATCGGGCTGATCCTGGCCACACTGGTTGGCGGCGCTTTCGCGGCCGGCAGCGCCGGTGCCTTCAACTGCTACATCGACCGCGACATCGACAAGCTGATGCACCGCACGGAAAACAGGCCGCTGGTCACGGGCGAAGTGACTCCCCGCGAGGCCCTGGTCTTCTCGTGGCTGCTGGGGGCGGCCTCCATCGTGATCCTCTGGTTTGGTGCCAATCCGCTGTCGGCGTGGCTGGGCCTGGGGGCCATCTTCTTCTACGTGGTCATCTACACGATGATCCTCAAGCGCCGCACTGCGCAGAACATTGTCTGGGGCGGAGCGGCCGGCTGCTTCCCCGTGCTGATCGCGTGGGCTGCAGTCACCAACTCCGTCGAATGGCCCGCCGTCATATTGTTCATGGTGATCTTCCTGTGGACCCCGCCGCACTACTGGCCCCTGTCCATGCGCTACGGCGAGGACTACCGCAACGCCAACGTTCCCATGCTCGGCGCCATCGCCGGGGCCAAGGTGGTCTCCGTCCAGGTGGTCCTCTATGCCTGGGCAATGGTGGCCTGCTCGCTGCTCATGATCCCGGCCGGGGGCGCGGGCTGGGTCTACACGGTGACCGCGGTCCTCGCGGGCGCATGGTTCCTTTATGAATCGCACGCGCTGTACGCCCGCGCCCAGCGCGAGGACATTCAGGACAAGCGCGCCATGAAGGTTTTCCACGGTTCCATCAGCTACCTGACCCTGCTGTTCATCGCCCTCGCGGTCGACCCGTTCGTCGGAAACGCGATCACGGCCGGATAGCAAGGCCGGTCCCGCAGCGGCGGCTCCCACACGACGTGGGGGCCGCCTTCGTGTTTAAGCCGCCAGCTTCCCAAAAATCCTGGCGCACAGCAGCCGGGACACCGCAGTCCGGCCGAGCACGGAATCCTATGACAGACTTGTCATATTCATCACTTTAAGTGTCATTCGCAGTGACGGGCTGCTTACGGTGGAACGGACCTTTCCCCCGAGCAAAGGAAAACCATGGAAGCCCGTCCCGCAGCCGACACCGCCCCCAGCCACAGCCCGCCGGGAGGCGGGGGCAGCCGCTTCAGGTTCCGCCGTCCCGCCTTCAGCCTGCACCTTGCCGCCGATGTACCGGCCTCCCTGGTGGTGTTCCTCGTGGCCCTCCCGCTCTCGCTTGGCATTGCGGCAGCCTCGGGGGCACCCATTATGGCCGGCCTGATCGCTGCCGCCGTCGGCGGCATCGTTGCCGGCAGCCTCGGCGGCTCACCACTGCAGGTGAGCGGACCGGCCGCCGGCCTGACCGTCGTCGTGGCCGGCCTGGTCCAGGAGTTTGGCTGGCAGGTGACGTGCGCCATCACCGCAGCGGCCGGCGTCGTGCAGCTCCTGCTGGGGATCAGCCGCGTGGGCAGGGCGGCCCTCGCCGTTTCGCCGGTGGTGGTCAAGGCCATGCTGGCCGGCATTGGCATCACCATCATCCTGCAGCAGGTCCACGTTCTCCTTGGCGCGAAGCCCGCAGGTTCGGCACTGGAAAACCTCGCCGCACTGCCTGCGGCCATCACCAACCTTGAACTTCACGCAGCACTGCTGGGACTGGCCGTCGTGGCAATCCTCCTGTGCTGGAAATTCCTGCCTGCCGCTGTCCGCCGCATTCCCGGCCCCTTGGCGGCCGTGTCGGCAGGCACTGCGCTGGCCGTCGCATTTGCCCCGGGCGTGGAGCGCATCTCGCTGGACGGTTCAATCTTCGATGCCATCACGCTGCCGCAGCTCCCGGATGGAAACTGGCGCGCCTTTGCCTTCGCCATCCTGACCATGGCCCTCATCGCCAGCATTGAATCGCTGCTGTCCGCGGTGGCGGTGGACAAGATGCACACCGGTACGCGGACCAACCTGAACCGGGAGCTGGTCGGCCAGGGCGCCGCAAACATTGTGTCCGGATCACTGGGCGGGCTGCCCGTGACGGGCGTCATTGTCCGCAGTGCCACCAACGTGGAAGCGGGCGCCGCAACCAGGACCTCCGCGATACTGCACGGCGTGTGGGTCCTGGCCTTCTCCGCCCTCTTTGCCGGATTGATCCAGCTGATCCCGCTGGCCGTCCTGGCCGGTCTCCTGGTGGTGATTGGCGCCCGCCTGATCAAGGTGGCTGACATCCGGACCAGCCTGCGCACCGGCGACCTGCCCATCTACGCCGTGACCCTGGCCTGCGTGGTGTTCCTGAACCTGCTCGAAGGCGTGATGATCGGCCTGGCCCTTGCCGCCGTCAGTGTGCTGTGGCGCGTCCTGCGGGCCCCCATCCGGACCCACCAGCCCGCCGCACCTTCAGTTCCCTGGCGGGTGACCATCGCGGGTTCATGTAGCTTTTTCGCCTTGCCGCGGCTCAACGGCACGCTGCAGGCCGTACCGTCGGGAGCCGACGTGGTGGTTGAGCTGAACGCCGACTATGTGGACCACGCCTTCCGGGAAGCCTTGCTCGCCTGGCAGCAGCAGCACCAGGCCACCGGCGGCACGGTCACCCTCGAGGAGCACGGCAACACCGTGTTCCACGACGCCGCACACCGCGCCCCCAGGCGCGAAGACGCCACTGAACTTCCCCTGCCGCCCCGGAAGGAACCACTGCTGCATGGCATCAACCGGTACCACCGCCGGTTTGCCCACCAGGTCCGCCCGCTGGTCCATGACCTTGCGGAAACGCAGAATCCGGACAGCTTGTTCGTGGCCTGTGTTGACTCCCGGGTGAACCCGAACCTGATTACGAGCAGCGGCCCCGGTGACCTGCTCACGCTCCGGAACATCGGCAACGTGGTGTGCAGCCACGGCCAGGACGCGTCCATCGATTCGGCCCTGTCCTTCGCGGTGGATGGCCTGGGGGTGCAGTCCCTGGTGATCTGCGGACATTCCAACTGCGGGGCCATGAAGGCCGTGCTCGCGGAAGCCGGGGGCGGGGACAACCGTTCCCTGGGCGAGGCGTTTGTGCGCTGGCTTGACCATGCCCGGCCGAGCTATTTGGAACTGTTGGCCGGGCATCCCGTCGGCAGGCAGGCCGCCGCAGCCGGCTACAGCACCGTCGACCAGCTGGCCATGGTGAATGTGGCGGTGCAGTTGGCAAAACTGCAGGATCATCCGGTGGCGGGGCCTGCGCTGGGGGCCGGCAGCGTGCAGGCCACCGGTTTGTTCTATGACATCGCCACGGCTCGTGTGCTGCGCATCTCGGCTGACGCTGTCGAGAGCCTGGACCCGGCATTCGACGGCGGCCTGCGGGCCGGTGCCGCGCCGTCGGGCCACTAGGGCAGTGACCCTGCCGCGGGCAGTGTCCTGGCCCGCGGTTCAACAGCCAGGCGCCCCGGTCCAAGATGGACCGGGGCGCCTGGTGTGTCGGGGAGAATCTAGAGTCCAGTCTGTCCGGGGGCCTACTGGGCCGGCCGCGAGGTTTCCAGTGGGCTGGAGTGGGCGATGTCCCAGGCGTTGGTCGATGCCGCCATCAGCAGGGCAGCACCGAGCATGTGGGCGGCAACCAGCAGCGCGGGGATGGCGTTGTAGTACTGCGTGAACCCGATGACTGCCTGCAGCACCGTGACGCCCAGGAGAGCCAGGACCGCTGTGCGGAAGGGGCCCCTGATGCGGCGCCTGAAGACCAGGACGAGGGCCACAAGCGTCCCTGCGGTCACCAGGTACGCCGGCACGGCATGGATGTGGGAGAACAGGTCCCAGTCAAGGTCGTTGCGCGGGGCATCAGCGTCACCGGCGTGCGGCCCGGCGCCCGTGACCACCACGCCGAGCATCACGGCGGCGGCGGAGAACAGCGCGACGGCGGCAGTTACGGGGCGCAGGGCGGCGGGCAGGGCGGCGGGCCGGGACGCAAGGAAGCGGCCGGTGCGTCCGAAGGCCCGGTTCACCAGGAGGGTGGCAAAGACCACCAGGGCCATGGAGACCAGGAAGTGCAGGCCCACCACCCAGGGGTTCAGGTTGGTGAGGACGGTGACGCCGCCGATGATCGCCTGGGCCGGGATGCTGGCCAGCAGCCCGAGGGCCAGAAGGAAGAGGTCCCGGCGTTCCTTCCGCAGGTTCCACAGGTAGACCAGCATCAGGGCTGCCACGGCGGCCAGCGCGAAGGTCAGGAGCCGGTTTCCGAACTCGATGAAGCCATGAATGCCCATTGCGGGGGTGTTCACCAAGGAATCGGAGGTACAGCGGGGCCATGTCGGGCAACCAAGGCCTGATGACGTCAGGCGGACGGCACCGCCGGTCACCACCAAAAGCGTTTGGCCGATCAGCGAGGCGACGGCGAGCCGCCGGACCCGGACGTCCACTGTACGTGGGAGCCGTGAGGCCAGGCGGCCGGCGAACTGGGGAAGGCGTGAAGCCGTGGTCACGATTATCTCAATTCCACTTGAACCAACGGATGGCTGCAGCCCCGGCGAGAACTGTCCAGAGCAGCAGGATGAGGGCGGCGCCGCCGTTGACGGCCCCGCCCAGGAAAGCGGCGCGCATCGATTCACCCAGGGCGCCGGACGGCAGGAAATGCACGACGGCCTGCGCCGCGGCAGGCAGCCTTTCGGCCGGGAAGACGATGCCGCCCATGGCACCAAGCAGGATCCACAAGAGGTTGGTGATGGCCAGCGTGGCTTCCGGCCGGACCGTTCCCGCGACCAGCAGGCCCAGGGCGGTAAACGCCGCCGCGCCAAGCGCGAGCAGGGCCAGCCCCGGAAGCCAGCCGGCCGCCGTCGGCTGCCACCCCAGCGCCAGGGCGGCAGCGCCCACCACCACCACCTGGACGCACAGGACGGCCAGGACGGACAGGACCTTGCCGGCGATCAGGCCGCCCCTGCCCAGGGGCGTGGTGGACAGGAACCGCAGAACGCCGTACCGGCGGTCGAAGCCGGTGGCAATGCCCTGGCCCGTGAAAGCCGTGGACATGGCGCACAGAGCAAGAATTCCGGGAACGGCCACATTGATCCGGCTGGAGCCCATCCCGTCCAGGAAGGGTGTGACGGTCAATCCGACGAGCGCCAGCAGCGGCAGCACCACTGCAAGGATCAGTTGTTCGCCGTTGCGCAGCATGGTCAGCGCCTCGTATTTGCCCTGCAGCAGGACGCGGCGGAGCAAGGATGCGGGCTGCTGCGTCTCCAGGGCACCTGCGCTGCTCATCGGATGTCCTTTCCTGAGATGTCCAAAAAGACGTCTTCAAGGCTACGCGCCTCGAGGCTCATTGATGCGGGCATGATCCCCTTCTCTTCCCACCACTGGGCAAGGGCGGAGAGGTGGCGCGGGGTCAGCACCCCGGTCACGGTGTAGCTTCCAGCGCGGGCTTCGGAAATATCGACGCCGGCCGGCAGCACCGCGGACAGGTCAAGGCCGGCAGGTGCTTCGAACGCCAGCGTCCGGACGTGGTCGCCGCCCTGGCCGGCAGCGGGGCTGCGCTGCAGGAGTTCCTGCACGGTTCCCTCGGCCACGTTGCGCCCGCCGTCGATGATGTAGACGTAGTCAGCCAGGCGCTGGGCGTCGTCCATCAGGTGGGTGGTGAGGATGATGCCCATCCCGCTGCTGCGCAGTTCGGCGATCAGGTCGAACACCAGCTGCCGGGACTGGGGGTCAAGGCCCGCGCTGGGCTCGTCCAGGAACAGGACTTCGGGCCGTCCGATGAGGGCGGCGGCAAGGGCCAGCCGCTGCTTCTGGCCTCCGGAAAGACGGCGCACGCTGGTCCGGGTGAAGGTATCGATGGCGAGCCTGTCCACCAGGTCCTCGAGCGGCCACGGGCGGGCGTACAGTCCGGCGATGTGCCGCAACAGCGGCAGGGGCCTGGCGGACGGCGGCAGTCCGCCGTCCTGCAGCATGACACCGACGCGGGACCGCAGGTCAGCGCCTGCCGTCGCAGGATCGTGGCCCAGCAGTGAGATGCTGCCGCCGGTGCGCTTTTGCAGGCCCTGCGCGCATTCGAGGGTTGTTGTCTTTCCGGCGCCGTTGGCGCCGAGCAGGGCGGTGACCTGGCCGCGTTCAGCCACAAGGGAGATGCCACTGACAACCCGAAGCATCTTTCCGTCCAGGCTGGAAAGGGGGCCGACGTCCTTGATGAGCCCATGGATAGACAGAACGGGGGACTGGGGGGATCGCACCACAGTATTCTACGGGACGTAGTATTTTCTTCCGTTCCGGTTGGTCCGCGTCCCGGCTTGTCCGGGGCCGCGGTCATATTTCGTCCGCGGCCAAAGGCCAGCCTGCCCTTACTGGAGCCCGGGACTAAATTACGACATGATTGTGTTGTGTATTCCATGACCAACGCTACAGCTGTGCCCGTGGCCGGCCCCGGGACTGCCGGCTCCAGTCCTGCGGCTGATGCCGACGAGCGGACCCGGGACCGGGTCCTCGCTGCCGTCCTGGAGCATGGACCCGTCAGCGCGGCTGAACTGGGGGACATGCTCGGATTCACACCGGCCGCTGTCCGGCGCCACCTGGACCACTTGTCGCGCGCAGGCGTCATCGAGGTTAAGCGGGTGGCCAGGCCCGGAGCACGCGCCGGCCGTCCCGCCCGCCGCTACGTCCTGAGCTCCCAGGGCCAGTCAAGCCTCGGCAACGACTACCTGGACATTGCCGCCCTGGCGCTCCAGCAGCTGCAACAGGTCGCGGGACCCGACGCGGTCCGGGCCTTCGCCGTCGAACGTTTCGCGGACATGGAGCGCCGCTACGCACCTGAAATTGAGCTGGCCGGGCCTGATATCCGGGACCGCGCCAAGGCGCTCTCAGCCGCTCTCAGCCGCGACAACTTCGTGGCTTCCACCGCCTCCATCGAGGCCAAGGCGCCCCTTCCCGCGGCGCTCTCCAGCGTGCAGCTCTGCCAGGGGCACTGCCCTATCCAGCAGCTGGCCGCCCGGTTCCCGGTGTTTTGCGACGTCGAAACCGAGGTCTTCTCCCGGCTTGTGGGAGTCGACGTCCGCAGGCTCTCCACTCTGGCCCGCGGCGGGCACGTCTGCACCACCCACATTCCTACAGGCAGGCTGTCTGCCAAACCGGCCCCCGCGCCGGCTGCAGCCCCCGCCGGCCTGGACGAAGAAATCAACCATCAGCAAGAAAGGCCGTGATGACGGACCAACTATCAGAGAAAGCAGTAGCCGAAAACACTGTGATCTCGGAGATTCTGGAAAAGAATCCCGAGCTCCATGGCATCGGCAACTACGAGTACGGCTGGGCCGACAAGAACGACGTCGGCGCCAATGCACGGCGTGGTCTCGATGAAGAGGTAGTCCGGGACATTTCGGCCAAGAAGAGCGAACCCGAGTGGATGCTCGACCTGCGCCTGAAGGGCCTGAAGTACTTCGACCGCAAGCCCATGCCCACCTGGGGTGCAGACCTCTCCGGCATCGACTTCGACAACATCAAGTACTTCGTCCGCTCCACGGAAAAGCAGGCCGCCACCTGGGAGGACCTGCCCGAGGACATCCGCAACACCTACGAGAAGCTGGGCATTCCGGAAGCCGAGCGCAGCCGCCTGGTATCGGGCGTTGCCGCCCAGTACGAGTCCGAGGTGGTGTACCACCAGATCCGTGAGGACCTCGAGGCCCAGGGCGTCATCTTCCTGGACACCGACACCGCGCTGAAGGAACACCCGGAGATCTTCCAGGAGTACTTCGGCACCGTGATCCCGGTGGGCGACAACAAGTTCGCGTCGCTGAACACCTCCGTCTGGTCCGGCGGCTCGTTCGTGTACGTGCCCAAGGGCGTCCACGTGGACATCCCGCTGCAGGCGTACTTCCGCATCAACACGGAAAACATGGGCCAGTTCGAGCGCACCCTGATCATTGCCGACGAGGACTCCTACGTCCACTACATCGAAGGCTGCACCGCGCCGATCTACACCTCGGATTCGCTGCACTCCGCCGTGGTGGAGATCATCGTGAAGAAGGGCGCCCGCGTCCGCTACACCACCATCCAGAACTGGTCGAACAACGTGTACAACCTGGTGACCAAGCGCGCGGTCTGCGAAGCCGGCGCCACCATGGAATGGGTGGACGGCAACATCGGCTCCAAGGTGACCATGAAGTACCCGGCCGTCTACCTCGTGGGCGAGCACGCCAAGGGCGAGACCCTGTCCATCGCGTTCGCCGGCGAAGGCCAGCACCAGGACACCGGCTCCAAGATGGTCCACATCGCGCCGAACACCAAGAGCTCCATCATTTCCAAGTCCGTTGCCCGCGGCGGCGGCCGTGCGGCTTACCGCGGCCTGGTCCAGGTCCGCGAAGGCGCAAAGCACTCCGCCAACACGGTGCGCTGCGACGCCCTGCTCGTGGACACCATTTCACGTTCTGACACCTACCCGTACATCGACATCCGCGAGGACGATGTCCAGCTGGGACACGAGGCCACCGTTTCCCGCGTCAGCGAGGAACAGCTGTTCTACCTCATGTCCCGCGGCATGCCCGAGGACGAGGCCATGGCCATGATCGTGCGCGGCTTCATTGAGCCGATCGCCCGTGAACTGCCCATGGAATACGCCCTTGAGCTGAACCGCCTCATCGAACTCCAGATGGAAGGATCCGTCGGTTAATGACTGCCGAAGCAACTACCGAGAAGGCCCGCATCGGCGCGCCGTCGATCGCCGGTTTCACCGAGGAAGGCGAACACCTCGTCGCCTCCAAGGTGGACCGCCACCACAGCCACGGCACGCAGGTCATGTCCTCGCGCGCCGAGCGCCTCACCAGCCATGACGTTGCCGACTTCGCCCTGCCCAACGGCCGGGAAGAAGAATGGCGCTTCACCCCGGTGCGCGAACTGGCCAACCTCCTGTCCGATGCCCCCTCGGAGGACGGCGCCCTGGGCGTCACCGTCGAGGCGCCGGCATCGGTGACGCAGCGGACCCTCCGTGCCGGCGAAGCGCCCCGTGGGGCCACCCTGGTACCGGCCGACCGTGCCGCCGTCGTGGCCTCCGCCAACGCCGCTGATGCCCGGCTCATTTCCATCCCGGCGAACGCTGAACTGGACGCCCCCGTCCGCCTGGTCCTGACCGGCAACGGTGCGGGCCGCCGCACCAACTCCCATCTGGTGATCGAGGCCGGCGCGAACAGCCGTGCCGTAGTGATCATCGAGCATGACGGAGCAGCCGACCACAACGGCAACGTCGAGGTCCTTGTCCGCGACGGCGCCCAGCTCACGGTTGTTTCCGTGCAGCTGTGGGAGGACGACGCCAAGCACCTGGCACAGCACGACGCCGAGGTGGCCAAGGACGCCGTCTACAAGCACATCGCGGTGACCCTCGGCGGAAAGATCGTCCGCCTGAACTCCAACGTCCGCTTCGCCGGTGAAGGCGCCGAGGCAGAGCTCCTGGGCCTCTACTTCGCCGACGCCGGACAGCACCTGGAGCACCGCTCCTTCGTTGACCACAACAAGCCCAACTGCACGTCCAACGTCCTGTACAAGGGCGCACTGCAGGGCAAGGGCGCACACACCGTCTGGGTTGGCGACGTGCTGATCCAGAAGCAGGCCGAAGGCACCGACTCCTACGAGAAGAACCAGAACCTGGTCCTTACCGATGGCTGCCGCGCTGACTCCGTGCCCAACCTCGAGATCGAGACCGGCCTGATCGAGGGTGCCGGCCATGCCAGCGCCACCGGCCGCTTCGACGACGAGCACCTGTTCTACCTGATGGCCCGCGGCATCCCCGAGGACGTTGCCCGCCGCCTGGTGGTCCGCGGCTTCCTCAACGAGATCATCCAGCAGATCAAGGTCCCTGCCCTCGAAGAGCGGCTGACCGAGGCTGTGGAACGCGAACTCGCGGCGATCGACTACTAGAGACGGGCAGGCAGGAAACGTATGAGCGGCACACCCAAGGGCGAGCTGGTCTGCAGCGCCAATGACATCCAGGTCAAGCAGGCGCTGCGGATCCTGAT
>Ga0308169_10000580_pt1 | contig 51384 bp, 62 predicted proteins | sample PhyBR1_2_FD_202139 | JGI IMG/M metagenome (GOLD analysis project Ga0308169, IMG submission 202139) | Phyllosphere microbial communities from UC Gill Tract Community Farm, Albany, California, United States - DLSLSB.R1 | ecosystem: Host-associated > Plants > Phyllosphere > Unclassified | place... | reverse complement strand
CCACTCTAGAATCGGCTGATCTACCTAATGTGATGCAATGTGCTACGGCCAACAGACATTGTGTGCACAGCTTAGTCGTGTGGTTCTGAATCAGCAAATGCAGACGCTTATGCCAGAGCAGCCATTGTAGGACTGGTTGGACATCGCACAAAACTTGAATAGAGCTAGCTAGCTAGACACAGCTTCTGGCACACCTCCACACTTTTCTGCCCACAACAACAGCATTGTCTCCTGAAAACGCTTTCATGCAGAGTACTGGACGGTGTCTAGGACACAGATACAGCTACTTGAGTCAAATTGCCAAAGTCCCGTTGCTCATCATGCAAAGCTTTTCAAGCTAGGTATATTCTGAATTTGACAGTGCTGAGGGTTGGTCTTCCCAATTCTGCAAGCCAAAGTGACAGACACAGCAGAGCACTCGAGTGTGATGTGTCTATCTCTTTGCACCAGATGGCAGCAATAGGTCTCTTTGGTTGGAGCTGCTCTTGTAGTCTGTCTCTCGAGAAAAGCTGAGGCCAAGTGAAGATCAACACCTTTAAAAAGGCTAGTTGCAAACATATTCCCCTGACCTGAGCTGTCTGTCAGAGAGTATGCATTGTTCTTTCCCGTTGGTCAACCCAGGTTTGGCCGCAGGATCACGGTCCAAAGGCTGCCCTCAATCCGCACATGCATGGCTCCTTGGTGTAGATGACGATCTGGCTATGCCAGGAAGACAGCATATCTGCAGGGTCATATGCTCTGAGCAGCCTCATGTATCATATACTCCAAGAAAGTGCGTAGTTCAACCAAGTTGCAACTACAACCCATAGTGCCACGCGAAGCAATGCGACACTCCGTATGGGTTGCACTGAGTGTGGATTGTGTCAACATCTCAACTTGCTACCAGCGTCCTCGGACATTCTCTGCATCGAGAGGAACACTCTTCCATTGCATTCTGGCTCTGTGCTTCAGTGCAGAGTGCTGTTTAGATTGCAACGTCTGAAGAGATGAGACTACAAAATAGAGGCAGGTGTGTTCTCCAATGTAAAGCGCTTGGCAAAGGGCAACAAAAGTGGAAAGAGCGGGAGCAAACGGAGTTAGTCAACAAGACATGGCCGCAAGCATAGTGTTCAGATAGCAAGTGTAGCAGATTGCAGCGAGTGTGCCTTGCCCACACACCTACACTGTGTCCAGGAGTAATTGCCAGTACTTAGTGTGTCAGCCCTTCGGACATAAGCCGAGGCCTGTGAACAGGGCAAGTTCTGTATGTGCTCACAAATGTTGCATGTATTGTGACCCATGATGTTGGTCATCCATGCTGTAGGTAGTCAGTGACTACCAATAAGTTCTGCCTGGAAGCCATCAGTTCCGCCCTCCTTGTGGATGCAGCATGGGTTGCCATGACATGTCCATTGTAACAGACAAAACCTGAATACGTCACACAGTCTCTATAACTGTTACTCGACTACATCACAGCTACCTTGTTCTCAAGTTCTCTAGTAGGTATGATATCACTTTGCCTCTACGGCATTCATCAATGATGTTCAGGCTCAAGTGACTTGTCTCTGCAAGCCCTTCGAGCCTTAAACACAACCCAATTCTTGTGTAGCTCTTCTTTCTCTCTCTTCTTCTTTTCTTCTTTTCACGTGACAATCATATGCTTATTCTATCGAGTCTAGCTACTAGTTCTTGAGAGAACCTGAGAACACCATTCTCCTCATTGCGCAGTCAAAGTTTACCCTCTGACTCTTCGACCCAACTCTCCATCGCCACCACCCAACCAGGTTTCCTTGCTCCTTGTTTGAATCCGAGCATTGTCAAGTCAAGTCTTTCTGTTGCTCTCACCCTCGTTTAGAAGTCAGCTCGCAACATCTGTTGACTGGACAAGCGCTCCTTGAGGCCAAAGCTCTGTATGTTGTATCCATGTCAAGCTGTTCAGTGAGGCAAAGGCAGTCTCAGCAGGGCAAAGGCAATCTTAACAAGCAAAAAGCGCTGGGAAGAGCACTTTGTAGATTTCCTGCTGCGGCACTAGCAATAACCCTAACCCTGGTGAGTTGAGCATAGTAGATTATATATGCTTACCAAGGTCCGCGACTAAAGAATATTCCGTCGATCTTGTAGTCTAGTTGGTTAGGGCACCGCATTGTGGTGATTTATCACTTCTGTGCGATCCTGCGGAAACCCGTGTTCGAATCACGGCAGGGTCATTCTCTCTTTTTGTCTTCTCAAGTAAGATCAAAGATAGGTAATTTTTGGATCTGACACTCTCTCCACACTCTCTCCATCTCACTCTGGTTGTCAACGCGGTGAATGTATGCTTGTTCTGATACGGCCCATGCCAGTACTACTCCCGCGTCCTGCCTCTGATCTTTGCTCCCGCATTCCCACAGTATGAAATTGAATGCCTTTCATTATTCATTTTCATGTTTGTTTTGTCTTCCCCCCCAGAGAAGCCCCAAAAGCCAAGTCATACAGTCGATAGCAAGTGATGGCTTGCGCACAGGTACTTACGTGTCGCGTTACGTCGGTTCAGAGGGAAAAGGAACCAAAAAGCATCGTCAGCAAAAACGAAACTTCGAGTCCGACCAGAGCAGGATTTGAACCTGCGCAGGCAAAGCCTAATAGATGACAAACTTGTAAAGATTCGAGTCTATCCCCTTAACCGCTCGGGCATCTGGCCAATGAGATCGCGGTAGTTTTTTAGCAATATATTGGTGCCACAAATAAACGGGAAGCGAGAACGTCTCGCTGTTTTCGAGAATGCAAGGCCTTCGCGCGGGAGCTGTCTGTCCTGGCTTAACGATACGAGTGAATTCGGTGACCCCATCTACGTCTTTATCTGATTTGCTTCATGTATTCTTCTTTTCGCCTTTGCTGCCTCCTCTATTCTTGGTAGTATAGTGGTTAGTATACACGCCTGTCACGCGTGTGACCCGGGTTCAATTCCCGGCCAGGAAGTGCCTATCTCTTTTTGCGTGTCAGCAAGAGAAGACGAAACGGGAGGTGGTGAAATTGTGACTTCCTTTCCGCGCACGCAGGCAATTCAGCGCCTCGGAAGTACAGCGCACATCGAAGAGCTACATGTGTACGACACCCCTGGAGCTACCGCCCACGATAAATTGGTTGATAAGGGAGAAGCGACAGAAGCGGTAAAAGAAAAGTACCACAGAACTGCTGAACAAAAAAAGAAGCAGGTGTGACGGGGGATCGAACCCCGATTACCAGGACACGGACACGAGCATCAGAACCTGGTGTACTAACCATTATACGATCTCACCCGGTTCAAGCGAAGCGCGCAAAATGCGGTACACACTTCAATTTATAATATAAGTCCTTCTCGGCTTCCATGTCTCCATTTTACACAAAGGACCCGACATCGAGGCTCACTACGAACGTCTCGTCAGGATTCTCTCGAGGTCAAGTTCCAGTAGTGCGCAAAATTCGAAAGCTCGCTCCTTCCTTCTTGTCTCAAGTTTCGCTCAGTCCCTCCCTTTCTCTCCTTCCTCCCTTCTACACTCCACGAGCTCTAGCTACGACAACCAACACCTTCAGCAGAGGTCAAACTCTCTTTCCTCCCAAGTCCGACTCTCGTCGCCCCTTCTCGCGGCAAAGGCTCACTCGCTTCAACCATCTCACCACTGTAGTCCAATTGGGTCGATACAATGAATCGCGAATCATCGGCTCACGATAACCCTCGAACGCAGTCTACCTCTGCACGACCAGTGACCGAAGACGACTCGTCTCTCACCTCGCTCAGTGATCTGGAGGAAGTTTCCCTCGAGCAAGGAGTTGCCATCAGGGAGAGAGAGGAGGGTCGTGATGGTGATCGAGCGTCTGCGGGAGCAAGATCGATTGACGTTGAACTGCCTCGCAAGAAGACTCTATCGAAACCGAAAGGAGACGGACGAAGGAAGCGTACCCCAGGCGCGAAAGACCAAGGTGATCGCTCTCGCTACACCTCTACTTCCAAATCCAAATCGAACCCGCGAGCTCACACATTCCGATCCCGCAGGCAAACCGCCCAAGCGCGCAGTTTTCGCGGCTCCCCCAACTCCCAATTTGAACTCGCTTTTGGCGCGACGAGATCGTGAGTTCGAACTGGCGACTCGACAGGCGACAGCTGGTGAGAGACGTTTCCCCTCTCCAGAAAGACGCTCGATCGAAGGCTCCTTCCTGACGACAACCCTCCTCATTGCGAACCTGGGGAGTACAGATTTTTCGCTGCAAGAGGAATCGTTCTCTCTCGTACAAGCTGCGGTCGAGAGTCTACCGACTGGAGAACAACAGACGATGCTGTGTTTGATGCTCAAGTACGTCAGCGAGTCTCTATTTCCTCGCGACAACGCCGTGAGCGAGAACTGAGTGAGGTTGTCGTTCTTTGTGATCCAGTCGTCTCTCTGCTTTCTGCTCCTCGGTGGATATCCCAGTATTCCCTCTGAGTCCGATCAAAGTTGCCCTCTTCCTCTGTCAGTCACTCGAAATCGTCCTCGTCGACACGACTTTGCACCCTCTTCGATTCCCACTTCCAACGATCAATCCGAACGACCGTACAAACCTCACTCCCGACGAAGGAACACGACTCACGAGGGAGCTAGCAGAGGCGTGGGTTCAAGCACTCGGATTCGCACAGTTGGCGACCATGAGAACTTGGGAAAGGTTGGCATTGTCTCCTCCGAGTTTGGTCCCGCTTTCAGAAGACGCCACGATCCGGGAGATCTTGGCCGCTGTTCCATCGATTCAAGATTGGACGATCTACGAAGCGAACATCGAAGCTCCTTCGAAAACACGGGACAAATCTGGCAGCAAGACTCGATGGGTGCGAGGAGGGAAACCTGTCGAAGGTCCTGGTCAACCGTACGTTCTCGCTCTCGCTCATGTCGCCACAACCTGACACACTTTGACATGTAGCCCGCACAATGCGACCCCTTCGTCGAAGAATGGTTCCGTTGCTCCCGCTTCATCGAATCCAATCTCGTGCGAAACAAGCACGATCGATTATGCCTACGCTTTCCAAATGCCGATTCCTCGACCACCAGTACAAAAAACTCTTCAGTAGGAACACAGCCTTGCAGTGTGATGTCTTCCGTTCCCTTCAGAATGTTCCGGTAGACCTGCGAGAATTCCGAAAAAAAGACAGAGTAACAAACTGCATGAACGAGGCAAAGGGAGTTGGCGGTAGAAGTACACAACAAAGAAGGAGACAGAAAGAGACGTATGAGCTACCCAAGGCATTGATCGAGACGCGATATAGCTAGTCATCGATCCAGAAATCGTCCTCATCCCATGCCGATAAATCCCCAAGACTCTCAATCTCCCTCCGAGCTAACTCCACAACGTCGAGCTTCGCCGTCGAAGCTGACCGCAGCTCCCTTCCCTCGACCTCCTTTCCTTCCTCCACTCGCCCACAGCTTTCTGTCCCATCATTCAGTCGAGTATCGAACATCGGGGAGGTGTCGCAGGTCTTGGTCGAGCCAATGTCGTCTAGTTGTGAAAGGGCGAGTTCGAAGGATTCGTCGACAAAGTCGTCAAAGTAAGAGTCGAAATCCTCCTCCTCCTCCTCCTTAGGTACGACCTGCGGTGGTTTCTGGTGCAAGGGAGAGGTCTTCGGGTTGACGAGGGGGGCAGATTTGCTGTGAGGAAGAGGTTGTTTCTGTCTCGCTGGGGACTCTTTCGCTGCCGAGATTGAAGATTTGGTCGAAGAGAAACGGATTCTCGGCGAGGAGAGAACAGGTTGTGTACCATTTGTCTTCGGCTCGACAAGACGACCTGAATTTGCTATACAGAGAACCTGCAGTCAGTCCCCTCGTACAGTGGAGGTCGCAAAGAGGAATGGTACGTACGCCCATCTTTCACTGTTCGATTTCCGATTCGCGAACTTGCACCTTGTACTTCCTTCCGTCGCTCGCTCGTACTCGACAAAGGAGTCTCATATCCGGGTTGTGATCTCGCCTGCACCTTCATCGCCAACTGACTAACTAATTGAAGCGTACTCGCATCCATCGGAACTTCCTGTTTCTTCGAAGCGAAACATGCCCGTCTTTTCGTCTTCTTCTGTTTCGCAACCCGCTGCGGACGTTCGCTAGACGATGAAATTGCTGAAGGGCTCGGAAATCCAGCGAGAGTGGTTGATCGTTTCGGTTTGGGAGTCGAATTGCAATCGGTTCGAGGAGAATCAGTAGAAGTCGAGGGTCGAGGTTGAGGAGGGGCAGGGGGACGTGTGCGAGGTCTCTGTGTTGGTCCGGTTTTCCATATCACTCTGATCTCATCATCGTCCTCGTTGTCCTCGTCGCTTCTTGATGGTGAATCAAACAACATAGGGAAATTTGAACCTCCTACTTCAACAGAGAGGGAGTTAATAGGAGCTTGACAGGTTCATATATACGCTACTCACCACCAAGAGAGAATCCAAGCAGAACGAGTGTAGGGTGTCAAGAGGGGAGAGGGGAAGAGAGAGAGAGAGATCATCTTTCTTTCCTTTACTCAACTCGCTCAAACAATGCCACCACGCAAACCGATCAAAGCTACGAAGAAACCTACAACAACTGCCAACAACGATGCGGGAGCTCTAGTAGAGAATGGCAGCGTTCCAGAGAACAGAAGTTTGAAACCTAGGGAAGCGGAGCTCTTCCGCGACTGCCTCACAAAGTACGAGAACAAGGAGTATACTCAAGGCTTGGAGAAGGCAGAGGAAGTACTCAAGGTTAAACCGGATCATGGAGGTGAGTTTCTTCCTTTCCTTTCACTCCCTTTTTCGCTCGAACCTCTTGTTGATCAATACGTTCTTCTGCGAGGCAGAGTCACTGTGTATGAAGGGTCTCTTCTTCTGCTGTCTCGACAAGAAACCAGAAGGATACGAAATCATCAAGAAAGGAGTCGAGAAGGATTCGCAATCTCACATCGTTTGGCATGTCTACGCGATCGCCTTGCGAGCAGACAAGCGCTGGGAGGAAGCCCTCGATTGCTACAAGAAGGCGTGTGCCATCGAAAAGGTCAGTATTCTCGTCGTCGACTGTCCCTCGTGATTCACCACCTCGCACGAATCCTAACTTTTCTTCGCTCTCTAGGATTCACTCAATCTCCTCAACGATCTGTCAACTTTAACGGTTCACTTGAGAAGATACGACGAATATGTCGACGTTCGACGCTCCATCCTCCGAACTCAACCTCGATATCGCCGAAATTGGCTCGCGCTGGCCGTTGCACAATATCTCGCCAAACGTTACTCTGACGCTTCTCTCACTCTCACCCACTACGAGAACATGCTTCGAGAGGTTCCGGAAGGCGACGTCGAACATGGTGAAGTTCTACTCTTCCACGCCCAAGTTTTAGAAGATGCAGGCGAATACGAAAGATGTCTTGAATTCCTTGGGGACAAGTCAGGGGAGATTGTCGATCGAACGATCTACTCAGTACAGAGAGCAAGGATTCTGTTGAAACTGGGAAGAGTGGAACCAGCATTATGGGCGTGGGAGCTGTTACTCGAGGAGAATCCCGAATCAAAAGAGTACATCAAATCGACAGTTCTTGCAAAAGGTGCCGACTGTGGTGAGTCCATATAATCTGAGCTCTTTCTGTTATCTAGCTGACCCGGTTCGCGCTGTTTAAGACGCTGCCTCCGTCGAAGGACGTCAACTTGCCGCCGAGATTCTCGAAAAGCTTTCACAAAAGTACCCTCGCTCTTTAGCGATTCGCAGGCTATATCTGGATCTTGCAACTGGTCAGTCCTGCCTCCTGGGAGACTGTCTGTGTTTATCAGCGTCGATTGACGGTGTATGAATGGCTGTTACTCATAGGCGATGATTTCCGCTCAAAAGCATCGAATTATCTGCTCTCTGCGCTCTCCAAAGGTGTTCCATCGCTATTCGCGGACATCAAGGCGCTGTATTCGGATACAACGAAGCAGCGGATGATCGGCGAGATTGTGGAATCTTTCAGAGAAACGTTAGAGAAGAAGGGCGCAATCATCACAGATGCGGTTTCGGAAGGTAAGCACCCGTCCGCGAATTGTTTCCTCGAGATCCAGCACTCACGAAGCCTGTACACGTTCAATCAGATGAGTCTGTCGAGTCCCCTTCGACCTATCTTTGGACTTTATACTTCCTCGCATCTCACTACTCCTCTCTCGCAAATCACGCCCTCGCTCTCGAAACTCTTTCTGTCGCCGAATCTCACACACCTTCTCTCCCCGAACTGCCAATGTTACGCGCTCGCATCTTGAAGAGATCAGGCGATCCGCAAGGGGCCGCAAACGCCATGGAGGAAGCTCGCGAGCTGGACGGGCAAGATCGAGGACTTAATTGTAAAAGCGTCAAGTATCTGATTCGAGCTGGTAGAATCGAAGAGGCGGAGAGCGTTGCCGGACTCTTCACGAAGGTAAGCATTCTTTGGAATTCTCTTCGCACTCGAGCTCGAGATAAGCTGCTCATCAACGCGAACCTCTCATACAGAAAGATGCACCTTCACCACTAGAAGATTTAGTGGAAATGCAATGTTTGTGGATCTTGGACGAAGAAGGGAATCAGTATATCAAAGAACAAAACTACGGAAAAGCTTTACGCAGATTCCATCAGATCCTAGACGTGAGAACAACATCATTCAACAATGAAGTAGACGAGGTCACTGAATCACCAATCTCTCGTGACTAGACTTTCCAAGACATCGAAGAGGATCAGTACGATTTCCACGCTTACTGTATGAGAAAGTCAACTCTACGAGCTTATGTGCAGTGAGTCGACGACGCCCCGGAATCTCCTTGACCCCAAGCTGACCATCACCCGATTTTGGCTTTTCAGAATGCTTCGCTTCGAAGATCGTGTACGAGATCACGGCAAATTTGTGACGGCCGCTCGTGGAGCAGTCCAGGTACGGATCTCTCGTCTGAGTCCATGTCTGGCTCGTAACTCTTAGACAAGCGCTGATAAATTCATTGTCGCTAGATCTACACTGAAATGTACGATAACCCGTCAAAGTTCGCCGAAGAGGCTAAAGGTGTCGACGGATCTGCGGAAGAAAGGGATACGAGTCATCTCGGTAAGCTATGACTCCCGTACTCTGTATTCCTGTCCTTTCACTAAACTTGCAGATTCAAACAGAAACCCTCAATGTGTATGTCGACAAGGATCCAAACGGGCGTGAACTTCTTCAAGCGTCAGATCCGCTGTCCGAAGCTTTACGTTTCGTCAAATCTCTCGAGCGCACACGACCGAAGGATATCGAAGTGTGGAAAATGAGTTTCGAGGTTCGATTGAGACAAGGTTCGTACATGATCTCCCTTGTTGTCGATGATACGCTTGTTCGAAACTCACCGATTTTGTCGACAGGCAAACACCTCGAAGCTCTTCGATCACTCCGCACCGCACAAGCCCTCTCCTCTCCCGACTCGTCCACTTCGACCGACTTGGCTGCCCTCGCAACCCGCCTTTCGACAAGTCTCGAGGGTTATAGTGATTCTCCACTTCATTCAGTCGTTGAGCACGAACTCTCGACAAGCCTCAAGACACTCAAGCTATAGAAAGATTTTGTAGAAGTGTCGAAGTTGTAGAAAGGCGGAACTTGGATCTACTGGAAAAAAAGAAAAAAGCTAGCTAGTCTGCAAAGAAGTGATCAGACGTTATGAATCCATGCAACTGCTTCCCTGGCTCATTCCCGATCAACTGTTGAACTTCGTTAAGATCCAACCTTGTCAATTCCTCCATATTTTCTACTTTCCCGCTCAAGTGACGATAGTTCGAGCTCGTGACGCCTGGTAGAGAGCGCAACATCTCCTGAGGCGCAACATTGAACCCAACTTCTCCATTGATACCAGATGCCGTGCCTTCGGCGGCGATACCCCCACTGTCCTCTTCCAGACCGACCAAGACTGCCTTGTTCTGATCAGGTTCTTCGCGCGACTCTTTCAATTCACGGAAGATTTCGACAGTCTGATACGGCGAGGACGACCAGATGATACGGAGTTTCGGGAATGTGATAGTGAGGAGGACGAGTTTGGCGCGAAGATCAACGTCGGCGGCATTGGCGGAATCCGTTTTGGGACGAGAAGCTTCGTAAGTCTAAGCCATACATCATCGCTTACTCCAGTCAGTTCACAGAACGAGAGGAGAGAGCGATCGAATAAGCGTGTGCCTACGTCGAGGTTGAACGATTTCTTCTCATCAAACTCGATGAGTAGAATCGGCTGCTTGTAATGCGCCGTCATGAGCTCGCATTGCTGGTACCTGTATTTGAGAGATTGGTCAAACACCGATCAGTCAGCATTCCTTCCCGTCGAAGAGGTCGAGAGGAACACCTTACAATCGACCAGAATTGAAACTCGAGATCAAGTCGGGTATACTCTTCCTCTCGACCGACATATCAGGCGTGATGATATAGTCGCCAATGCTGAGTGTGACCGGAATGACATCGAATTTCCCAGCGTGAAGGAGTCCAGGAAGGGAAGAACGGAACTCTCGGATATCGACGATGACCTGCACAACGCGAAAGACTGTCAGTTCAGGCAGTACTGCGAGTCATGGAGACAGTAGCTCACCTTCATTGGTCCCGAGGAAGCATTCTTTCCACCTCCCATTCGACTACTCGTAAAAGTACGGAGCACCTCTGGATCTTCATCATTCGGTCGATATTCTGCTTCATGAGGAATCGCCATCGACTGATTCGCGCCAGGATACAGTCAGGTTCGAACAACTTCAACGGACACAGGCAATCGACGCTTACCCCTTTCTCCTGAATGAGCTTGACGAAAGCATCCTTCTCCTTTCGGATACTGCTGAGGTATTTTTGTTCTTCAACAGAATCCTTGTAAACTAGGAAGTAGACTCGTACGGCGAGACCTTGATGGGCCGCTCTGTAGGCCTACGAACCGAACAGGGCCCTATTTGGTCAGCTCGTTTCGTCTGTCGAAGAGGAAATCGAACGAACTTCGATTCGTCTGACAAAAGCAGGATCCGGATCAAACATGACGACGTATTTTGGTCGCAATTCTTCGAGAATTCGATCGTCTTCGTCTCCGAGATACGGTCGGATGACAACCAAGTCTTCTTGCGAAATTAGACCAAAGTATTCGTCGAAAGCAACCGGGTTAAATCCTTCTTCTTCGATGTTTGGCGTTTCCAAGTCTGCCGCAGATGGTCCAGATTGATCGATACTGTACACTGGATTGTGAAAAACTGAATCTCCGGAAAAGAAAGAGAGCAGAACGAGGCGACGAACATTTCAGCCAATTTCGCTGCGTCTTCCTCGAACGCTTCTGGGTTGGCACCTGTAGCTGCTGCGAAAGTAGCGCGTTCATCCTTGTTGCTGTGATTCGAACCACTCCCGATAGCTCCACCACCTCGTATCCTGCGACGCTTTGTTGATGGTCCAGAGCCTCCTCCTCCGCGTTGAGCGTCTTTTCGTTTGAGAGCGGCGCTGATCTCCATCCCTCCCGTCTTCTTGCCTTTATCGATTGTACCAAAACTCGGAGTACCAGCACTGGTCGACGACTTCGAGGATGCCGACGCATTGCTTGACGAGGAGGTTGAAGGTTTTGACGATTTCGAGAAACCGCTCGTCTTCTTAAGCGAACGAGATAACTTCGAGACCTGTGACTTCCACCAGAAGTAGCTCTTCAAGTTGGATTCGAGCAGTGCTTGTCCGCTACTCGTCAAATCTGATTGCGAGAGATAGTTGCCGAGGTTGTAACAATCTGAAGACGAGCTGCACATGACGAGTATAGTATCGTTCGAGTATCCATCTGATGGGAGGAAGTCAAGCGTCAGCTCGAATGTACGAGGATAGAAGTCAGAATCTATCTCACAAGGATCGACCGCCGCCCAATGCATTTGAGTTTCAATCTCCTCGAGCACTTCCGAGAGGAGTAACCACTTCGGCTGTTCTTCGAGAACGGGTTCGACTCCGGGTGGTAGCCATCTTCTCGCTCGTCGTGGTGGTAAGGCTGGAGGTGGCATCTCCGAGACGTTCCGCGTCTCTTCCCTCGTTTCTCGAGCTCTCGCCGCCGCTTCCTCCTCTTCCTCCTCCATGATTCGCAACATTTCCTCGTCATCTTCTGTCGATCCACCGTTGACCATCCAATCCCCATCGTCCAAGTCGTTTGGGATCTCCAGACCGTCCACGCTCATTTCCCTCGTACTCTTAATCTTGACCTCCTTTTGACGATAAACTCGGTAACGAGCCGTTTTGAAGATTGTATCCGCAGCCGGTGTACCGAGCCATGCAGGTCGTTCTCTGCGATCGAGAGCGCCGAGAGTTGGTGTGTAAGAGGAGAGAAGCGTTTCGAGGTATTGGAGGTATCGAACGCAATCCATCGAGAGGAGGAACCTGATCAGAGATATTTCGTTGTTCAGAGAAGACTTGGAGATGTCCTGTATCGTAGACCAGTGACTCACGTTTGTAGTTTCCGAAGTGTAGTCAGATCAGCAACTAAACTTTTGGTTTTCGCGCCAACTTTGTGCCAAACTTGATCGAGTTGTGCACGAACAAGCGAATCAAAGGATCGGAATAGAGCGTTCTCGACTGTCAATTCTTCAACCTCGAGCTATAGTCAAGCGTCAATCGGTACCGGATCGATCAAGGAATTTTGGCATTCGATGAACTCACATAGTGGTTACTCCGCTTGATTTCAGACAATGTCGCTTCCATACAGTCTATGATAGCGTTTTGTATGTCCATCATAGCAGGAGTGAGAGGTTGGTAGAACTCGATCACGTCGGCTTTGCGCTTTTTCAAGTCGCGATCAACTGCTTCGTGAAATCTGTTCTCGCACAGTGGACTTAGCTGATCGTAACTCGTGCAGAACGAAGTAGAAGGGGTGAGGGGACTCACCGAGGATAGATCACTACTTCACGCAGTTTCAGTTGTACGAGGGTAGTTTGCAAGGGCGACATTCCAAACGTGAAAGCTTCTGGTTGATCGGAGAAAGCTTTGAGGAATCCGGTCTTAACATACAACGTCAGGACCACGTAGGAGTGAGTTGATCGTACTAGTGAGAGGGAAAGGAAGCCATAGCCCCTCACCTTGTTCGATTGTCGATAGATTCGAATTACGAAAGCTTCTTGAGAAGTAGGAGTGACGCTGTAGAACTCGCGCAATCAGCTGCAATTCGTATTCTCAAGCAACTGCAACATACCTCTCTGCATGCATAACGACCATTCCAGTGACCAAATCGACGGGAACGCTTCCTTTCAACATATCGGTAATGAGAATCGTCGAAGAAACTGAAAACAATCCGCCGTCTTTGTACATTTTCTCCCTATCGAGGGGGACCTCCACAACGTTAAGCTCTTCACACACGAATGAGGTAGACTCAAAACTTACCTCGTAGCTTCGGGTAAATCGTAACCAACAATTTTCAATCTCATTCCCACTTCTTCGGCGAATCCCCTCTCTTCATCCGCGGTTGCGTTGAGGACGAACACCAACTTCTCTGGCATGTCATAGATCTTGAGCTAAAAAGAGAGAAAGAGAGAGGTCCTTCAACAAACCAAACCGAAACCCCACTTGAAACGCCGACTTGAACCTCTTCAAAGGAAGAACGTACAAAGGTAGTCACTACACTCCTCAATCCAAGTCCTCTCGCCATGATGACCATGCCATCTGTTGAAGTTGGACTTGCGTCTTCAGAGGGAATCAATTCTGTCAAAAGATCTCTTTGAAAGGGTAGAAGAGCTTGAGAGTCGTCTAGTTTCTTGCGCTTGGCGTTCGGAGGTTGTATACTACTATCTGCGTGTGTCGAAGCTGGCATTCGAACAAAGTTGAGTGATGAGAAAGAGAAAGAGAGAGAGATGCGAGAGAGATGAGCGACTCTTGGTTCCTTCACTTTCCTCTCGAATAGCATGCTAGCAGAGTTCGATGGACTCTATAGTCAACCTCAACCGATTCGCGATCATCCCTCGCTAGCTCCCGATTATCTCGTTGGCTCAACTGGATCGACCGCAACTTCACTCTCAGGAACACTAGACCCCTCGAAGGGGAGATATTTCATCGACGAGTACGGTAGAAGGGTACTGCTTCATGGGACAAACGTCAGTGGGAATGCCAAAATACCCAAGAACGGAGAAACTCACCTCGATCTGGGCGGTGCGTTCCCCTTTCCATCGTTCAAACTCTCCTCTTACGCGAGCTAACTGATGAGAGGAGTCAATGTCGATAACAGAGGACTGGTACGATGGAGAGACCGTGTCCTTCGTTGGAAGACCGTGGCCTTTGGACGAATCGTAAATTTCCTTCTCGCAAAATTTCGCACGCAACTCTCGCTAACTCCTACTGTTCACTCCCTTGTATCTGACAGTCACACTCACCTGTCTCGCCTGAAGAATTGGGGCTTCACCTTTATTCGACTCATCGTTCCTTGGGAGGCCCTGGAGCATTCTGGTCCGGGACAAATCGATCAATCTTACCTCGAATACCTCCACGACCTCATCTCCCTCTTCCTCCCTCGTTACGGCATGAAATGCTACATAGACGCTCACCAAGACGTCTGGAGTCGACATACCGGTGGTTCTGGAGCTCCAACATGGACTCTTCAACTGGTCGGACTCGATATCCGCGCGCTGAAATCCACTGGAGCCGCTCACGCTCACAACCTACATCTCGACACGAACAAAGATCCTCCACCGAAAGTCTGGCCTGCAGGAATGACGAAATTGGGAGCAGCAACGATGGCGACAGTATTTTGGGGCGGCGAAATCTTCTGTCCGAAACGGAAAGTCAAGCGAAGGCTCCATCGAGGAGATTGGGGTAACGCAGGGAGTGAGGACGAGTTGGTAGGATTACAAATCTTCCTACAAGAGTGTATGATCGAAGCGTTTGGAAAGTTGGCGGATTGGCTGAGTGACTGCGAAGCGGTGATGGGATTCGAGGTGAGTTGTCTCTTCGCCTTATCAGTCAACGACTGGCTTAACCTCGTCGGCGCAGGTCATCAACGAGCCACATCGAGGCTATATCTCGTTGCATTCACCTCATGCGTGAGCCAGTTAATGCTCTCTCAGTACTCTCCATTCGGTAGTGACCATCTCGACTACGCTCGCAAACAGATGGGACTTGACAGCAGATCTCGCCATCGGCTACTTCCCAAGCGCTATTCAATCATGGGCACTTGGTACAAATCATGCGGTGGAAATTCCTCACTATGTCCCAGCTTTCCCCGTCACCGCCGTCTCTCATCGTGTCCTGCTATCTCCACCGAAGCATCGTCCAGCATGGTTACCTCCGCTCTCGACTCCCGACTACTCGCCACCTTCCCCAACTACGACAATTCGTGCACTGCGGAGTGAATCATCAGGGTGTCTGTGGGAGCAGCACGGGGTTTGGAGATGGGACTCGACTAAAGGTGACTTTGGAGAGCCAGTTGTGCTCAAAATGGAATACTTTCGAAGGTTTCCAAGCGACATTAGACTCGAAGGAGTTCGAGGTCTGCGCCGACGCGGCGAGCTAGTCGATTTTGAGCGGTTCGTCATCCATTCTCTCCGCTCTGCGCGTCTGAAACTGAATAAGCTACTTCATGTATCACAGGGATTGCTACTTCCCATTCGTCAAGAAGTTTGGGGATCGAATGCTCAATAACGGCCGGAACCCAAAGCACTGGATTACTTTCGTTGAGCCGATTCCGAACGAGGCGAGTCCCTCTTGTACCCTCTGTCTCGTGCTCTGACGTAAACCTGACTCTTCATCGACTATTAACAGCTCGCCCCGATTTATCCACATCAAGCGAGACCTCCGAACCTCGTCTTCGCTCCTCATTGGTATGATTTAAAAACTTTGTTCGAAAAGAAACTGGGTTGGATGAGCGCGAATGTACAAGGATTGGCAAGGGTGAGCAGCTTTGTTCATCTCAGATCTCTTGCGCTTTCATTGCTGACAAATCGGAGATTGTTAGGGAATGTTCTTGCTCAAAGCGCTGGTATTTCGACGACCCTCCTCTTCCCTTTGCGCTCTTGCAGAGCAGAGCGCCTTCATCGCGTTACTGACGTCTGATATTCCGTCTCTACAGTACCTCGGACGCTCTGGTTTGCGGAAAAAGTGAGTCTCTCACACGGCGTCCGGTCCTGAGAACGGTACCTACACTGAACTTTGCCCCCCTCTCTCAGCTATACAACACAGCTTTCAAACATACTCAATGCGTCTTATAGCAACATCGGCGAGCACCCGGTTGTCATCGGCGAAACCGGTTGTCCATTCGATTTGAATGGCGGTCCGCAGGCACTCAAGAAGAGAGGGAAGAAGGATTGGATCGGGAGTTATCAGGAACGAATGATCGATTCGATTCTTCACGCCATCGGTGAAGAGAACCTCGCCTGCTACAAGTGAGTTCTTTTGAGTCGGGATTCTTTCGAAAGGATGCGTTTGATCTGACAGTCTCTACGGTATCAGCTTATGGAACTACAACCCCGAGAACGTCGATGAATGGGGAGACGGATGGAACGGCGAGAATTTCTCCTGGTTCTCTGCGTCAGATGTCTCAGAAGCGACACTCGAAGCGGCAGCACATGAGGCGAACAACGAAGGAGAGGACGAGGTTGCGGCCATGCTGAATGTTGGAGCAAGAGTACTCGATGCTATCGAGGTGAGTTGAAATCCGCGAACCGAACTTCACAACTTCCGGCGGAAAAAAGGAGCAGGGCCTTACTCCACTCTGACTGTCTTCGATTGTCCTGCTCTGTCACTGATTGACTACTGCGTCGCATATGCAGAGACCATATGCGGTCAAGACGGCCGGCATTCCACTCCGAACTTGTTTCGACTTTCACACTCTACGGTTCTCGCTCGCCTACATCAACCCTATCTCGCCTTCTTCACCGTTAGCAGCTGCGATCCCTACACCTGAACGCCCTTCGTCCAAGAATCCGCCAATCGTAGGAGTCGAGTGCGCAGCTAGAGAGACGGAAATCTATCTGCCGAAACGAAGATATGGAAAATGGTTCAAAAGGGGAGTCGCGAAGGTCAAAATGAGAACCGGCGATGGAGAATGGAGATGGAACGAAGAGGTGAGTTGAGTTCCGTATCTCGGGACTAGATCAGAGGACTGACCATTAACCATTCTCTGCTCGGAATGCAGTTACAAACTCTCTACGTTCTTCACAAGAACCAAACCCCAGGCTTTGTTCACACCGTCGATATCTCTATACCGGTTCCTTCGACTCGCACCTCTCCAGATCGCCCGTCCCTACATCGCTGGTGGGAACCGAGGATGCCTCGCGCTCTCGTTTCTTTCAATCTCGACTTTGCAGCGGGAGACTGGGTATGGCTCTTCGCTCTCGTCGTTGCGGTAGTAGGCCTCCGGTTCGGATATTGGCTCGTAGCAGGGCAAGGGTGGAAGGGTCCGATTACGCCGTCGCCAGAAAGCACGATCGATTGGGGTTTGTAGATCCTCGTTTCAATACAATTCCCTTCAGCCGAAACCAGAACACGCTTCTCCTTGAACCTCGGAGAAGTGGAGGAGTGAGTGAGAGAGAAGGCAAGGAACGGACAAGAGTGAAGGGAAAGCACTACTTTATTTCGAATCAAACTACGAAGCTGAAGGAGGGACTGTAGACACTACGGAAGATTGTGTACAACGACACAGGCAATAGATGTCCTTGTCGCTTAAAGCTTGGCGGGACGCGTGGGAGCAGCGTATTCGTCGAGGTGAGGACTAGAGCGTGAAAACAAAACTTGTTAGTCCTCGAACCCGAATTCGAGACAGACAAAACTTGTGATGCTCACGTGAGGTCAGTCGTCAAGAAGTCGCTCAACCTTTCAGCCCTAATTTGCTCCTTGAGGTAGCGAGCACACAAGTCGACCCTCTTGCCGTCAAGTCCTGACTTCTTCGTTTTGGCAGTCTCCTCATCGAGAATCTTGTCAACGAGACCGACAGTGATCTTTTGACCATCTTGAGTAGAAGCGCCGTGCTTGACCCAGTGCCAGAGCTGCGAGCGAGAAATCTCGGCGGTAGCGGCATCTAAAATAAAATAAAACCGAGTCAGCGATACCCTCGAGAAGATCCGGAACCGCGAGTCAGCATACCTTCCATGACTGTCAGACAGTAGAGTCACGTCAGTCAACACTTTCGTCAAGGCGAAGGCAGGAAACTGGAACTTACGATTCGCGACAGGAACGCAACCTAGACCGCCGACCCAGTTCGCGCAGTAGTGGAGAAGAGCCATACAGTTGCCTCGAATACCGTCTTCAGAGATACCTCCGGGAACGTTGGTGTTGAGGAGATCGAGAGCGGTAACGTTGACGTCTTCTCGACGAATGTGGTACTGTAATATGAACGAAATCGAGCTCAGCCTCGGACATTCATCAATTGAAAACTAAGCGAATCTCTGCACTCACTTGGTTAGGTCCAGGCATGCCTTTGTTGAAGATATCGAGAGCAATCTTGACGAGTCCAGGGTGAGCAACCCAAGTTCCGTCGTGACCGGCATCGCATTCTCTCTGCTTGTCAGCCTTGACTTTGTCCATGACGGCGTTGTTCTTTGCCTCGTCGTTCTTGATAGGGATTTGGGCAGCCATTCCTCCGATAGCAGCGACACCTCGTCTGAGTGAATTATTGGAGAGTGAGATAAGGACCGACTCGTTGAAGAAAGACAGCGCGACTCACTTGTGGCAAGTCTTGATGAGGAGTCGAACATATGAAGCCATGAAAGGAACCGTCATCGTAACGTGAGATCGATCAGGGAGAACAAAGTCGGGGTGCATTCTCATCTTCTTGATGAAAGAGAAGATGTCTAAAGAAGAAGTCGCTCTGTCAGCACGAGCTCTACCGCTCTCATTAGCATGAAGTGAGACTTACAATCCCAACGACCACAGTTCAATCCACTCGAATGTTCCCTGAGCTCGTAAATGATTTCGTCCATTTGGAAAGAAGCCGTGATAGTTTCGATGAGTACGGTAGCTCGAATGCTTCCGCGTGGTACGCCGAGCAGATCTTGAGACATGCGGAAGATGTCGTTCCAGAGACGAGCTTCGAGGTAGTGTTCCATCTTGGGGAGACTAGGAAAAGCGTGAAATGAAAGTAAAGATGAGCGGTACCTCGACCGCACGGAGAAGGCAGAACATACTAGAAGTAAGGTCCGTAGCCGCGAGCGAGAAGCTCTTTGGCGTTGTGGAAGAAGTAGAGACCGAAATCGAAGATTGAGCCAGACATGGGTTGACCGTCTACGAGGATGTGATTCTCGTCGAGGTGCCATCCACGAGCACTAGAAACAGAACAACAAGATAAGTCTATGCGATCCCAAGGATAGAGAGATGGTGATGCGTACCGAACGATGAGAGTAGCGATCTTGTCGTTGAGTTTGTACTCTTTTCCATTCGGTCCCTTGAACGCGATCTGGCGGCGGACTGCGTCTCGGAGGTTGACTTGACCATCGAGGTTGTTGAGCCAAGTGGGAGCGTTCGAATCTAGTCGCACGAGTTGCCGGTCAGCTTGAAATTGGAGAAGTGCGAATTCTCGACTTGAGCTCACCTTCGAAGTCAGCCATGAAGGTCGCAGCACCCGAATTCAAAGCGCTTATAACGCAGAGAGCTATGATCAGCTCATGCGCGCCTGTTGGCGACGGGAGAAAAGAGAGACTCTCTAACGAACTTGATCACCATTTTGCGATCGACGGGTCCAGTGATTTCGACACGCCTATCTTCGAGACCGTGCATAGGTCTGGGACCTTGCCAAGTAGGATCGTTACGAATGTGCTCAGTCTCTTTGAGGAAATCAGGGAGAGCGCCGGCATCGAATTGGGCTTGGAGAAGTTGACGACGATGAAGGAGAGATTTGCGAGTCGAATTGAAAGATCGATGAAGGACGACGAGGAACTCGAGAGCTTCCTTTGAAAGGATTTGTTGATGTACGCCTAACGGATAGAAGAGGGAGGGAGGTCAGCGAGTTGTTCCGATGGGTCGAATGGTGGGGAGAGAGGGGAAAGAAAAAGAAAGAAAGAAAGAGAGAGAGTTATAGGGGGAGGAGGAGTGGGAGCTCACCTTCGACTTTGGCTGTGAATCAAGATCAACACAGACAACAAAAGTTCAGCTTCGAGGACAGTTGTGTACAATTTCTCCCTTCGAGAGAATGATGCCTCCCTTTCACCTTCAAGTCTGATCTCTTAGTTCCCAATTGACCTATCGGATGTAATGGGACCTTTGTGGAGTCGTACTGAGAGGTTGGAATGACTTCCTACTCTTCCCGAAGGAGAGAAGTTGGAAAAGAGCGAGGGTAATCGGAAGCGGAGAAGGCGGGAAGCCCAAAGGAGGCAGAGCGAGAGAGTTAGGATGATGTCTAGCTACTCACCAGTGATGCTCAAACCGGGAATGTTGTAAGTAGACATGTTGTTGTGCAAGATGGAAGATAGAAGGAAGTGAAAGCGAAATCGCATTGCCGGTCGATTTTTCCCTGTTTACATAGCCGATATTCGCTAGTCTCTCTTTCTCAAGCTCGAATCGGTCTCGTTACGATCTACTGCTGTATATTGCGCTTGCGAGTTCTAAAGATACACTAAGCTTTACGTAAAATGACAACAGAATTTTAACGATTCTTCTTCAGATTTCTGATTTCGACTCTGTCCCTTCTCGATGGTCGAGTCCTTGCGACTCGTACTAGATCCCCAGGATAGCTAGCATCTTCCAACCAATCAACAAACCGTCATCGTGCATATTTGCGTCCTCATAAGACTGCTCTGCGAACTCTTTCGTAAAGACTCCCTTCTCGAGACGAATCGCTATTACTTCGTTCACTATCTTTGCGTTGTACTCAGGATGACCTGAGGAAGGATCACAGGGATACCGCCGGTCAGATCGAAATTCGACGGGGAGGCGAGAAAAGATTCGAAAACGAGCACGAACCTTGTAAAGTGAGGATTGAAACGTTCTCGAGCGACTTGGGACCCTCTGGATCAACAAATTTGACCATACCATGGACTGGACAGATCTCGGTCGATCCAAGTGATTCGAAACCTTCAGGAAGGACAGGAACATGATCTTGATGCATTTGGTGAACCGACTGTGAAAGGCGAGAAACTAGTCAGCTAAAGAGATCCATGACCATCGATACCCCTGCTGTATACATCTGGACAAAATCTAGAAGAATGGAGACTCACGAGCTTCACTCGAGTGAAAAGTTGTTTCGCCGTGTGAGTCAAGTCGATGTCTCGAGTTCCAACTTCCCAACCTTTCTCGTTCTTCTCCGTTTTGGCACCGAAAGCACGAGCAATGATTTGATGTCCAAAGCAGATACCGATCAACTTGATGGAATCGTTCAACTTGGGAAGATTTTGTATGTAAGAAACGAGTTCGACAATCCACGGGTCGGAACCGTAAGCGGAAGCGGCTGGAGATCACGGACCGGGCGCGAGGTAATCGTCAGTTCCTGCCGAGTCGGAGCTTGAAGCTGTAAACTTACCACTTCCAGTGAGCAGCATTCCATCCGCTTCTTTCACTCTGTCCTCCGACGGATAACAACCTTGAACCACGTCGTAACTTTCGATGGTAAGTTTGTGGTGTGTCGAACCAAGTTTGGAACCTGCAGAGGAATGCTCTGGCGTGCTGACTGCGAGAGAGTGCTGGAAATGCGAAACCAAAATATCATGATAAGTTCCGTATTGCTCCCTCACCCTGTTTCGCAACATTATGTCAATTTTTTTCTCCATCTGACGTCTGTAAGAGCTCACGGTGGCATAGGGCAATCATCGAGAAGAACTGAGCGAGCAGTTGTTAGCTGATGATGATCCTTTCTCGACGAGTCTACGGGAAACTCACCTATCAACAGCGCATCTCTTTTAGCCTCGACGGGGAGATCTAGTGTAGCTGATAAGGTTGTTTTCGATGTAGCAGACATTGTCGAGTAGTATCAGGAGGCAAGAGTTGAGGGAGAAAGGAAAACTCCTTAGCTTCTTCTTCTTCCCCTCGTCATTTGGCCGACTTTCTACTCCTCAATTTTAGCGTGCTTGCTTGGCATTCCGCTCTCCGAGATCGACCGCAGTACCTACTTCAAGTGACCCCCCTCCTCCCTCTCATCGCCCTCTTCCTCCTCTCTAAAACTCTCTACTCCAACTCACCGCGAGGCGACTATCAATTGGGGTCCGGGAGGTGTAGTAGCTCGCTTCGAATGATTCCATCTGTCGACCTCTCACCAGTCTCTCCCGTCCACCTCGATCAAATCCTCTTAAACCTTTCCTCCCTTCAGATTCGACTCAACCCATCCCACACGACGATCGACTTGAGGGAACCGCTGGAGGTGGATGATACTGAGGATCAGAATGAATCACAAGGAGAACGGGATACTTACGAGGAGGAATTCGCGTTAAATTGGGTCAGAAGAGTGCTCGTTTTGGCGACAAAACAGCAAGGACGGGTCGAGGAAGAAGAAGCGATCCAGTGGGAAGAGATGATAGATACAGCGTCGTCAATCATTAGTAGGAACTCGGGTCCTGGTGCCGAATCGGAGAGCGATACTTTCTACACCCTTCCTTCTCCTCCTTCTCTCGACCTCAACGACAGCTCCGACATTTCTATCAAGATCCATTCCGGAACACTCCTTGCGGGAACAACTGGCCATCGTACATGGGGTAGTGCACCGATACTCGCCCGTCGAATCGCGACTAGTCCTGATCGATTCTTTCCCGCATCACCTCTTTCAACACCATTGCGGATTCTCGAGCTAGGATCGGGAACAGGTCTCGTAGGGATAGTAGGAGTGTCGATACTGCAGCGACTTGGTCGTTCGGCGACGGTCCACCTCACGGACGGTGGAGAATCTGAACTTCACGAAGTAACGACAACTCAGCTGGTGGATAACCTCGGATACAACTTACAATCGTACCTGGAACAACACGTCGATAACTGTCACGTCGAAGCCGCAAACTTCAAGCTCTGTTGGGACGACTATCTCGAAAATGGAGGAGGTCACTCCCTCGATTCAACGCAGCGCTACGACGTGATACTCGGAGCAGATCTCGTCTATGAACCGCAACAAGCCAAGTCGCTGCATGCCGCCGTGGCAGCACATCTACGATTCCCTTCGACGACCTCCTCTTCTCCTCCTCCCGCTTTCCATCTCATCATCCCACTTCGCCCAACGCATGCTACCGAATCAAACGCTGTCGACACTTTCTTCCCAACGACAACTGCTTCCACAGCTTCTGAGAAAGGTAGTCGAATGAGATCGAGAGGGGACAGCTCAAACCAATTCATCCTTTGGGCACGAGAAAGAGAGGAATTCTGGGGACGGGAGGGGTTCGGAGATTCTTGTGAAGCAGGGAAGAAGCTAATGAGGTACAGACGGTACAAGATCGAGTGGAAGGAGGTTCAAGGAGAATCGTAGGCACAGTTTGGATCAGCAAAGGGAATGAATTAGGCAGTATCGTTCGGGACGCTTCATCGTTTCGAAGTCCTCACATTTTGGTCGACAACCCTTATATCCTTTGCCTCATACAGACTGAGAGAGAGAGAGAGAGAGAGAGAGAGAGAGAGAGATCGCTTTTGCAGCTTCGCAATATACTCGGACCGATTCGTTTCCTCCTGTTTCTTATAGTACGAGTCAGCCTGGCGCAGACGAGTCGGTCACGATCTGCAGCGGCTGGACGGACGTGCTCTATACAGCGAGTCGCGAATTCGAGAAACTCCAACGACGATCTTAAATTTCTCCCCTCTTCTTCGATCTTCTCCCTTTCTCCTACACCTCGCTCACGGTACCGACGCTACAACTAGAACATTGCAGAATCTGATAGAAGGACGGTCTTCGAGTCAATCCAGCTGAATTCAAGTGTTGCATTCTCCCACATCTCAATTTCAATTTCAACACATCTTCGACATGTCGCTCAAAGCGAAACAAGATCAAATACGACAGCAGCTCAATCTCAAGAATCTACAACGGCATGATCCATCGATCAAGGAAATAGTGACAAGTGCGAGTTATGCATCAGTTTATGAGAATTTTGGCGAGGAATGGGTTAGCTCCATGCGACTTTCGTTGTCGAAGGGAGACTAGGAGCTGATCAGGATGTAGCAATATCTCATCAGGTCAAGACTGGAGTCGAAGGTCCAATGTTTCTGTTCTCTCGGTAAGGGTTTCACCCCCCAACTAGATCTCCCCGTAAGTGCAGACAGGTTAACGGACGGGTTGTGCTTTGTACAGAACACAAATACCTCATTACGGTTTCTTCATTCTCAATCGACAAGGTCTCGAATATATTCAAGAATTTCTCACTCCTGAATGCGAATTGAACGTTGGAGGAGAGTTCATCCTGTTTGAGAGCGGTCAGAACGTCGGTACGTCCTCAGCTCCACTCGACGCTAGGCTGCTATTGCCGCTTTCTGACGAGAGCCGTGAAGCAGAAGAAGTCGTTGAAATCGCTGACCTGTTCGTGACCTTCGTTCCCGATTGATAGACAAAGCTACCGGTATCTGGATCTTCGACGAGACTGAGAGAGCGAGTCTCTGCAAGAGGATGGAACAGTTAGTCGCCTGGAATATGGTCGTTCAAGCGAAAAATTTACTGATACAGCTACAATCTTGTTTCTTGACAGGCTCCGATCGGCAGCTACTGCGGTTGCTTCTTCAGAACCATCTTCAGCAATTCCCAGTAGGCCACCAGCTGAAAAAGCTCATGCCGGCCAATCGATTTCGCTCGACATGCTGTTCGGTTCTTCCTCGATCTCCTCGACTCCCTCGACTTCCTCGGCTTCCGCGCTCTCGCCCGCTCCCACAAAGCCGTCAGAGGCAAAACCTGAACAAAAGCCTTCAAATCCCCTCGATCTACTCTTCCTTAATGCGACTCGGAGTTCACCTCAAATTCAATCGCGACAGCCTCAACTGCAGGAAGACCAAGGTCGCCCAAAGCCACTCGCTCAACAACAGCACCAGATCTCAGGTATCCCCAAGACTCTCGAGCAGCTCTTCGCGGCCGCTTCGCCCATACCTCAGTCCGCGTCTCTACCCTTCCAAGCGCTTTCCCAAGCACATCTTTCAGCTCCCTCGCCTCGAATGCTACCAAACCCTCTGCCAAAGAGCGGTACCTCGAATGAGAATGGTACATCACAAACTAGCAAAGCGAGTCCAGGAATGAGTCTGCTGGATGCGATTTTTGCGAGCGCCTCAACCGGGAATGTTCCAGTACGTTCTCCTCACTATTTTTCTCCTCATTGCAGAGAACGAACTCAAGAATTCACTGTATAGGCTGTACCTCATACGTCGTCTCCTTCTCACGTCAACGCCGGTTCAGAACCTCGAAATCCTATTCGCTCTCCACTTCCCACACAATCGACCTTTCCCTCTTCCGATGCTCCGACTCCCCCTTTCGACCCACCATCTCTCAGCTCATCCTCTAAAACAGAGAGTGCCGACCTCAACCCCTCCAAACAGCGAGATTCCCAAGCGCAACCTGCAGTGACAACACACCCAGCACCTTTCCAATTGAACGAATCACTACCGAATCAAGACGCATCCCAGAAGCGCGAAGTTAACGAGGCGGAAGGACGAAAACCTGTCTTCTCGGCACCTCTACTGAGTCACGACGTTTTCGCTGGTTTACCTTTACCGTCGAGCAAGTCCAGGAAAGAGGCGAAAGTCGACGACAAGAGCCCAGAAACAGCATCAGATGGGAAAGGCGAGAATATGGAGAACGGGGACGGGCCGAAGAAGGAGGAGAACGAGAAAGAACGACAGATCAAACAGGAGGAGAAGGATCTCAGTATCGCAATGTCCAAGGCAGAGGAGTCAATTTCGGATATTCTACGTTCAGCAAATTCTCCTTTACCCAGTATTACGCCTACTCAGTCCGCCTTACATCCGCACACGACCACGAATGGTTCCTCCCCTTCGCTACCCTCGCTCAAACACTCACCGACAACAACGAAATCTTCTCGGTTACCCAAATCGGAATTGGTGGATCTACTTGACTCGACTCTGGCACAACACGGCATGAACGGAAGTGCAAGTGACGAGACGTTGGAGAAGGAAGAATTCATCAAAGACTTGCTCGATTTGTTACAGGTACGTTTTGGTTCCCTCGATCTGTCCAACTTCATCCTACTGATTTCGACTTGCTGAGCCGACGAACAGAAACCGAGTATACAGATGCAGCTATATGGAAGGTATCTCGAGCGAGTGGAGGAACGCGAAGAACGTTGAGGCGAGAAAATGAAGATTTCTATTGTATTCCTGAATTTTTACACGACCCAATATTCTTATTTCCAGTCACAGCTTGATACTGAATGAGTAAGTCAGAACTTTTTGCACACACTCGATACAGGAGAGAATGAAAGAGAAATCGTTTCCTTTGCGAAAGTTGGCCAATTTCTTCTACTCTTTCCCCTCTTCTTCTCACTTCTTCCCTTTCCACCTCACATCCCATCGCATCTTAAACAACGTCAAGGATTGCGTGGAGGGTATGGATACAACGCAATCAAGTCTCCTGGCTCCCTTCCACGCTGCCATCACTCTTCTCTCTCCTTTCCTCCCTCCTCCTTCAAGCGATTCTCAGCAACTTTCTACGATCGACAAAGTTATCAGAACTACTCATGATTGGTGTAGCAAGCTATTTACAACTGTGAGTCCTCATTCTAGCTTCGCCCTGTCACCTTTGATGCTGACTAAGGGTTGAATCAACTCTTTCCCTCTCCTCTCCCCTCTCTCGCAACCCGTAGTCATCTCCAACCCCCGAAACAATCGCTTCATTCAAAGGTTTCCTCGCCAAGGACTTGTTGAATTTCACAGTTCCACCTTCGACCTTTGTCACGAACAATCAAACGAGTAGTCAGAATCAACAAGGAGACGACACATCATCAACGCACGGTCCTCAACCTCAATCACCCGAAGGATACAAAGTAGTAGCACTCATTCATGTGGTAGATGAGCTGTTGGATGGCTTGATCGAGCGCGCTAGCGAACGAGACGCGGAATGGTGGTATGATGTCGGAGAAGGAATCGTACAAGGATTAGTTGTGAGTTCCAGTTCCCTTCTACTTGCAGCTGCGCCATGTACTGACGAGAGATCCCTGTGCTGCTAGATACACTTGGAGGTGAACGACGTCGGCAAAAGGACGGCGCAAGATCTCGCATGTGAGCCCTCTCTTTCCTCTCTCTCTTCGATTCGTTCACTCCGAGCAGAGCTGGGTTGACCATTGCGAGCTATTCGACACAGATCGAACGTATCTCTGCTCGGGACTTGCGCCCTCCCTCGTCAGACTGATCGTACCGGATCCCGGTGAGTTGCCGAAGAGCTCTGCAGACAATCTGAGAGGATTAGGACAGAATCTGACGGAGATGGCGATCAAATACGGCGTAAGCTCCCTATTTCTGCTTATCCTGCGCGACAAGTACTCATTGAGGTCGTGAATGGGAGAGAGTGAACAGGCCTTGGATGTTTTGGGAGAAATGCTATCAAAGAACGAAGTGAACAAATCGATCGTCGGCGCTATCTTCAAACCGTAAGCTCACGCGACCCACGTATCGAATTAGAGTAGATATTGATGATGAGAATTCGCTCTAGTGAACATCTTGGATCGATATTGCACGCTTCTTTCGATCACCACCTTTCGAATATGACCTTCGAACTCGCCTACCGACTTCTCCCTATCAAAAGACGCTCTTCGACCGCTCGTGAAGAGTACCTCGCCGATTTGTTCTCTGAGGATGTCTTTGGGACCGCGAAGGAAGATCTGAGGAGGGAAATCGATACTATCGACATGAAAACAGAGGGAGGATGGGATCTTGGTGTGTCGAACGTGTTGAAGCAGATATCGAATACGCATATTCGTCGGTACGTCGTTGTCTCGACTCCTATAATGACAACGCGTGAGCTGAGACTGATTCTCCCTCTTTCTTCGAAAAACTCTAGATCGCAGTACTTCAAAGCTGTTTCCATCGAGTACAATTCCGAACAGCTTCTCCTTACCACCAAGCGCGGTAGCTCGTCCGAACCATCACCGTCGCTGATTCGTATCACGGAACAAGGCTACTACGAACCTCAGCTTCTTTGGATTTCGAGGCATATCATCGCCGCATCGCTTCCAGTAGAAACAGATGAAGGAGGTGAAGCTATCGAACGGCTTGTAGTCCCTCTAGGCGGTATCGAGAAAGTCTTCGTCAATCTGGTCGATCAAGCTCCGAGTACGTCCTATCCTTCCCTTTTTCCGCTCCCTCGCATCGACAGTGGTACCGATGATCGAATTACTGACGTTATGTACGTTTCCGCTCAACAGACGTTGTTCGGCTCACCATCCTCCTCAACGAAAGAAAACCTCTTCTCATGAATTCGAAACCTCATCCCTCCTCGCCGTCGCACGCCGGTAACAAGCTGGATTCGAATACAGAAACTCAAGTCGCCGAGCAGTTAGCTGTCGCGAGACCTACTGTGCGAAAGTACCACGAACTTGTCGTTCTGATCGAATTGGAGGAATCGACTCTCAAGACCCTCAAGGAAACTTTGCGAGATCGAGGTAAAGTCAGTCAAGTTCGGGTCACACCCTTTCAACTCTACGCTTCTGTGATGAGTTATTGACTGACTCTTTCGCTTTTCCTGAGTAGCAATACGGTCGACTCAGTCAGGACTTGTCCGATTTCCCTCACCGTCCAGCCAAACCGCTCGACACCACAACAGCGCCAGGCAAACCTTCCCTCGGATCCTCCACTACTTTCTCCAACAAAGTTCGACCTCTCGTTCCAGCTCGTCCCGCACCTCCACCTCTCCCTCGGGCCCCTAACGACGATGGCGTTTCGCATCAAGCACGTCACGTGACTTTCGCTTCGAATTCAGGACAGAACGATTCGCAGAAGAAGGTCTCTGAAGGGGAGCACCCTGTCGAAAGTCAAATTCTCAAAGCTGAGCGAGAGGGATCGAGAAAGGGCAACCACTTCCGAGGAAACGTCACCGCAGAACAGGAAAGGGAGGAGGAACCGCTTGAGGAGGAAGAAGAACCGATGCTTGATGCTGATGAGGAGGAGCAGAGAGACGCGACTGGGAAGACAAGTCAGGAGGTGATCGAGGAAAGGAAAGGAACGGTTGCAGATATGGCAGATTTGGAAGAGGATGTCGCTTCGAAAGGAGGAGGAGGAGGACGCGGGAACTCGAATCGAATCAAGAAGGCAGTCTCGACGACGGAAGAGACAGTCAGCGACAAACAGCGAAAGGAAGAGCGCGATTCGATTGAACAAGCCGACTCTCCTCCGAAACCCGCAACAAAGCACCCTCGAGCTGCTATCTCGACCTCAACGAAGAAGAAAGCTTCCGCTCCGGTCGTTAGTCGCTCGACAAGATCCGCACAGTCGAGGAAAGGAAATCAAGAGAAGAATGATAAAGATGGAATCGAGTCAGAGGACGAGTCGGAACGCGAAGGAGCAAAGTCGAAACGTTCGACCCGAGCGCCACAAGTCTCGAAGAAGGTCGTCGCTGCCTCGAAACCTGCTCAGAAGAAACCCGAAATCGTCGCTCAAAAAGGGAAGAAACGACTCCGATCAGCAGCCTCTGACGAAGAGGAGGAACAGCAAGTAGCGGCAACCGATGCAGAGTCGGCAGAATCAGAGGATGATGAAGATCTCCTCCCACCGGAAGCTATCGGAACTGGCAAGAACACGAATACGAAGAAAGTGGTCAAGGCGAACAAGGCGAATTCGTCGAGACCAGCTTCGAAACGTCTCAAACCAGCTCCTGCGCTCGCCGAAACCGTCGATCATGAGGAGGAAGAAGAGGCGGGGCAGGAGGACAGTACAGACTATGATGGACCGCCTTCACTCGAACCGAAACCGATCTCCGTCAACGCTCGGAAGAAGTATGGAGGAAATCGAAAGGGAACTACCGGGAAAGGTGTCGGAAGTACGAGGAAAGCTGGAAGCGGGAAGCGAGCGGTTGCCAAGAAACGAGATGAATCGGAGGAGGAGAACCACAAGGATGAAAGCGGAGAGAAAGACAAGAAACAGAAGTCGACCAAAGTCGCTCGCTCAATGGCAAAGAAGAAAGTCGTCCCTCCTCCAAAGAAGCAAGAACGTGCAGAATCTCCGGAACAAGCAATTGAGGAAACAATTCGCACCACGAGACGTTCACCGAGGCTGAGGAAGACTCGAGCGCAAGTAGCCAAACCTGTAAAGACGGAGAAGCAGTTAGTCCCTCCTTTCTTTCACCGTGTATTGAACGTCAGAGTCTAACCTGTCTACTCGTGTCAGGACTTCGGAATCGATCAAGGTAGACAAGCCCAAGAGACCGTCTGAATCAACTCCACCTCCTTTCGACGTTCAACCAGCTTCCACTCACAAGAACAAGTTGTCAAGCCATGTCGCTCCTTCTGAGACTGCCTCAAACCAAGCAAAGAAGACGTTCGACGAGTCAGTCTCTTCCTTGATTCGGCTGTTTCTCGTTTTGACGCTGATACTGTGCACCGAATCCCGCTTTGCAGACTTCTGAAGGAACCCGACGAAGACATCAATGAAGAAGATGTCAACATCAAGACTCGAGAAGGGGATGGTCAGCTTTCAGAACGAGCTCAAGAAGAGGATTTGGGAGGGTACGAACAAGATGGATTCGACCAAGTAGACGACGTCGAAACGGCAAACGAAGAAGCGAACCCGCAAGGCTTCATCGCTCGCAACTCCGAATCGAATACCGACAAAGCTGCTTCGCTCTCGCCAATTATCAATCCAGCGACTACCGACCTCGCGTTCGTCGATCAAGCTTTCGCCAGAAACGACAATCAGGGTGGAGCGAACGGAGCCTCTCCCTCAGCAATCACCCCCGTTCGGAAACCTACCGTTCTCGTCGATGATACTCCGGTTGCCTCGGGCGTTCAGCAAGAACAAAAGAAGTTACTCACACTCGGATCGCACGAGATCAGCTCACAACGAGCGCAAGATGGAATCTCTCACCAACCGAGTCAAGATGTTGCTATGGACACTGGCGAGAAGTACGAGAACGAGATAGGAATGCATGAGGTGGAGGAGGACGTTATAGAAAGGATAGACGGTGGAGATGCCAAGGCCGACGGCAACGTCGCTTTCGGATTAGCAGACGATTCCGGTATACATCTCGATGTTCCTATGGATCAAGGCTTCGAAGGAGGAGACGAACGGAGCGTACAGAATGGTGAAGAGTGTAAGTCGGACTTCCTTGACTTTCTCCTTCGCCAAGTTCTGTTTTTCTCATTCTGTTTTCTTGCAGTCGACAATCAATCACAGCCCGAAGAGAACGTGGAACAGGTGGAACGACAGATCAACAACTCTATCGCGCGTCCACCCATCAATATTCGTCCCCTCCTCGTCCCGCGTCAAGGTCGAATTCAATCATCCGCTAATCTTCCCACACGTCCGCATCCTCAACCGAGTCAACGATACGCCCCTGCTCCTCTCCCGGTACCCTCTCGTCACTCTGCTCCCGCTCCTCTCACTCTTCAAGCGAACCAACCGCTTCAGACCATGCAATCGTCTGGTCGTCGCTCTCTCGCTCCAGTGCCACACGGTCAACCTCTCGCTTCGACGAGTCGACAGCGTGCCCCTCTAGCTAGCACTACCTCGAGAGGTAACCGAGCTCCCGCAAGACCAGTTCATCAGCAACCACAGTCTCTTCCCGCCGCGAGGCGCGCATCTAGGAGCAGAGCTCCCATCGTACAGCTCGACATTCCTTCTTCTTCACCGAGCGTCTCGGCTTACGATGATGATGATGAAGATGGAACAAGATTGAACAATGGGGACGGCATTGTTCTCGATGCAGAGGATCAAGAGTATTACGAAACGCTCACTGAATTCTCAGAGGTGAGCCAGCATCTCTTTCTCTCCGTTTTCCCGAGGGCATCGAGCTGAAAGATTGAATTTCCTCAGCTCATGACCCTCAAAAATCAGCAACGTCGCCTCCAACGTCAAAATCACTATGCAAACTCGCAAGCTCGCTTTGAAGAACCTCTTGTCAAGTTCCTCAACAGTGCTTTGCAAGACACGTAAGTAGACTCGTCTCATGGATCCAACTCGTACGTCCACTGACGTCACTATACGATGGAGCATCAGCGCCGAGATCGTCGACAGTGCTCGCGCGATTTCGATCAAAAATAAATCCCTCGATCCGAATCCCGCTCAAAAGCTTTTAGCAGCAGCTATGAGTGCTCAGGAACGCAACAATCGTTTGTGGACCGACTTGCAACAACACACGGAGAAGCGTAGCCCAGTAGGCGGAGGAAGTTCGAGGGGAAAAAGTGATCATGTTAGTGCGAAGGGTGGATCCGCTTGAGGTAGCAGTAGTTTCGAATACTCATTTTCATCAGTGCAATCGCTTTACTTGCTTGAATCTGTAGAAGCTCTCGCGGCGGGTTCTACAGCGAGAACAGGGTTTCTTTTTTGCAACTAAAGCTGAGAGAGTTACTGAACAGTGGAAAATTACGGTTAATGACAGGGAGAACGAGAGGGATGAGAGCGATTGGTTATGCTGAAAGATGGGAGAAAGGGTGTGCTGAGAAAGAAAGGACGAGAAGATGGGTACTAATTTCGAGCTTCGGAGATGACTTGTTCACATGCGTTTCTTTTGCTCGATGGCGAAATCTCCCGCTCCTAGATTGACGAGTAGTAACAAACCTCCGACAATGGCTGTGTGAGAGAAGACAAGGGTCAGTTGAGCGAGGCACAAAGTGGAGGAGGTTCGAGACGAACAAAGAGTCTGGAAGAAATCGTATCTGTTTACAAGTTTGCGACGTGATCAGTTCAAAAGCTCGTGTATTGGTAGGGTACAGCGAGAGCTCACTTGAGGAAGTCACGTTGAGGGTGCGCCTTGTGAACTCTCCACCAGGCATTGACCGTGAAATTGAAAGTTCCCAACACGATAACCAAGAAAAGCGCACTTTGTTTCGCCTTGTAACCGATTGCGACCAACAGACAAGCGATCAAACCACTCGCACTGACCATCCCTTTCGCCCATCCAGTTTGACCATTGAAGACGAAACCGAGGAAGAGGAAAACGAGGAGGACTCGACCGAAGAGTTGGAAGTACTTCTTGCGATCTTGATCATTGATTCCCATCGTTGGTACACCGACCAAGTTTGACTTCTTTCCGGAGAGAGCGTCTGAGAGAGCCATGAGGAGTCCACCGATAACTGAGAGGTTGCGAAGGAAGAAGGTGAGGTCGAAGATCAAGCCGTAACCGAAACCTTGAGAGATGACGACACCGAAGAGACCGACAGTTGCGTAGAAGGGGTAACGTTTCGCGATGATCAAGGTTGAACAGGTGAGCATGACCTGTAGAGAACGGATCCAGTTCTCGATTCAGCTTTTCTAGTTTCCGACAACGACAAAAGGCAGGGACGTACGAGGACATTGGTGTAGAGGAACATGTGAGAAATTCCTCGGGGGAATCCACGATGTTTCTGTCAAAGTGTAAAACGATCAGCTGGAGAAGATGGTTTGAGCAGAACAATCGCGCGAAAGACGAACCTGGAGGTAGTAGTTTTGGTCTACGATGACAACACGAGTCAGTACGTCATCAGAGAGAAGGGAAGGGAAGGGAAGAACTCACCGCTCAGTTGAGTGAGAATTCTCAAAGCATCTTCGAGGAAAGTTACGACGATCAAGAACCTACCCATTCCCGGTAACCACGGTCTGATAGGTTTGACGGCCTGTTCCAAAGTATCCTCTACTTTATCCGTCACTTTCCTAGCCTTTTCGAGTGATTCGACTCCTGCCTGTCCCGCCAACATGTCCGCAGCGATATCGATGACGGAACCCCTCCTCGCGTGACCTGATGAAGCTCTCCTCGATCCACCCCCACCTTGAGAGTTGTTGGAAGGAGCTCCGTAAGCGGATGGACCTTGACCGTACGAGTTGTTGATACCGGAGGAGGAAGGAGGGGAAGGGGAAGAATTATCAGAGAGGAGGTGACTAGGGATAGCGCTGCCTCTCCTCAAGTGACTCTGTTGATAAGCTGAAGGTCTCCTGGTGCCTGCACCGGAGGGTAGATCTGAAGAAGGTTGACCAGAAATGGATTGCGCGCGACTATGCTGTGTGAAGGGAGACGACATCGCTCTTTGATGTTTGATCGGAGTCAAGGGGCGAGTAGAGTTGGTGAGTCTTTTCTTGTTAGCGAGGAGAGAGGAGAAGGGGAGATGGGAGGCAAGAAGTCGAAAGGGGGAAGAGAGGAGAAAGAGAAGATCATTGACGTGTTCTCTCTTGTAAATTACGCTGATTCGATCAAGCGATGTATGATCGTATAGTCTACCGTATGCTCGAATCAGCTGAATGGCTAAGTTTCAGTAGAATTATCGAGGGAATCTCTGGAGAAGACTCCAAAATTGGACGAACGTTTCGCTCTTTCTCTCCTCGCATTCTGGCACTCTGTACTCCCTTGCTCTGTCACTCTCGACATCAACATCAATAGTCAAGCCGTTCACGGCTCGATTACTCTCGACGTTACTTCGATTCGGCTTCATCCTTTCCCTTCATCTTTCTCCTTCTCTCCGAATCCTCAACAACCTCCTTTCAAGATTAGATGAAGTTTGGAAAGACGTACCTAGAGTCTTTAGAGCAAGTACCGGAAGAATGGAGACAACAAGCTATTGAATACAGAAAGGTTGGCTCACTTTCTCCCCCTTCTTTTCTACCCCTTCGACTCTCTCGGGATTCTCTGGCTGATGAATCACATCCTCCAGCTCAAGAAAGTCATCAACAGAGTCGCTTCAGAACTCGAAGATCTAGGCTTGACTTCAGAAGTACTGAAAGAATTACTCGAAGATTCTGCTAAGCGAAGAAATTCTCCTCCTTCGACCCACGACAGCCTTCCATCACTGTCTTCCACATCCAAACCCATCGAATCAACCTCTCCTTTGCGAAGATACAAGTCGGATGCAACTTTACGAGAAAGAGGGAATTCGGAACTGGTCATGTCGAGCGAAGACGGGTTCGAGGATAGCTTCTTTGGGCGAGGTCGAGGCAGCGACAGTGAGAAAGAGAGCGGCTCCGAGTCGAGGATAGAAGAGGCAACGGAAGAAGAGCAGTTGGGAGGAGTAGGAGTCGTTACTATTCAGCAAGATGTAGAAACCGACGAAGGGTTGATAGGAAACAGTAGGACGGGGTCCAAAGTGAAAGGAAAGGGCAAAGAGATAAGGAAGCGGAGAGTCAGAGCTACATACGAGTTAGCAGGTTCGCTCAATCTTCCTTCATGAAACCCGTCTCTCGCTTTCGGCAACTGATCTCGTGTCGCTTCACAGGTACTTCGGCGGCACCAGAGCCTCGAATCCACCTCGTCTTCTCGTCAGCATCCTCTTCATCCTATTCCTCAGCCTCAGATATCGAAGCAGACCCTCTACGGACTCCCTCATCTTCGACTTCCGACGTCGAAGAACCCTCTTCACCTTCTCGATTCCTCTTCGCACGGCATGTCGGCCCTTCTCCGCGACGGAAGAGACGCAACCATGAAACAACAGTCGACATGGAGGAAGCTGAACATCCAAGTTCTGGAGATGGACCATCTCAAGACAGTCAAGAAGCGAGAATCGTCGAACTCGCAGACTCTTCATCCGAAGCTGAACGGAACAGGAAAGCGTCGGAGGGAGGTAGTGGAGACATCACTGAGGAGACGAATTCCGTTTCTGGGGAACTCGAGGAGGTGGAATTCGAAGGAGCGGGACCGAGGGCGAATGGATTGCTGAGACGGATGTATGGAGTCGGGAGGGTTAGTGATGAAGAGGGAGTGTTTGAAAAGGATGCAGAAAGCGAAGGAGAAAGGGTTATTGTGGTCGAAAGTGAATTGGAGGAGGATCGGAAAGAGGGACTACAAGAACGGCAGGAAACGAGGACAAGACCTAGGAGCGCTAGTGATGCGACACTGAAGAGTCAGGAGTACGTTTTAGTAGGCGATACTGAGAGTATCAAGGACAAGAAGCGAAGGGAGAAGAAGGAAGATGATGCAGAGGAAGCGGCACAAGCAGATGATGAAGGTGGCAAGACACGCGACAGGTACGCTCATCTACTGTCAAACAGTGCTCCTACCTCCCTGCTGACCTTCCTTGCACGATAGGCGTCGTAGAAGGCCTCGGCAACATCGGAAAGAAGTTTTCATCCCGCTCAACAGCGACTCTGAATTTCTCACTCTACTCGCCTCTGCTCTCAACTCGCTCGCCACTCTCCAGCTTGCTCAGAAACGTCAATTCAGCGAAGCCGTCTCGCTCCTAGCCCGCGAGGTTTCGAAAGTGTCTTCACCGGATCGACCGAAATCCGACCTCTACATCTGGAGGGAGATCTTCTCGCTTTGGGTCGAAGCAGCGATCTTTGAATCGGACAGGGAACGAGATCGCGGAGAACGAAGCGTCGAGGATGTAGAGAAGAAGTTGGATTGGTTCGTCGAGCAAGTCGCAAAGAGGAAACTGGCGAAGAGGATGAGGAACAAAGAGAGTCGAGTCGCGCTGGAAAAGTTCGTCGCCCTCAATGTCGAGCTATTGGATCTCAAGAAGTTTCAAGTAGCGAATGAGGAAGCTGCGAGGAAGATTGTAAGCTTCAATACGTCCATGTTGCTCAAACCTCAGACTGATTGATCGTTTTACCTCACGATAGCTCAAGAAACACGACAAACGAACTGCACTCACCGCCTCTTTAGGTTTCCCCAAGTTCATTGCAGCCGCGACCAACCTTTCATCAGAACTCGTCGTCTCCCCGAACGGTTCACCGGAACGACGAGTTTTGACTCTTCCTGGGTTCCCTTCTCTTCCTCACATCCTCCTTTCCACGTTCACTTCTACTCTGCTACCGATCATCCCTCAACTTGAGGACTACGAGTGCAGCATCTGTGGTGATGTCGCTTTCAAACCGATTCGATTGGGTTGCGGTCACAAATTCTGCGGTACGTACTCTCCTCTCTTCTGAACATCTTAGACCTGATGCTGACTCGCTCCTCGTCGAAACGACAGTCCGTTGTTTGGTCAAGATGCAGAAGCGAGGTCAAGACAATTGTCCCCAGTGTCGAAGTGCAGTCGTTCTACGCGCGAATGCCAGTACGTCCGACGTATCCCCTGAAGCCTGTCTCAACGAGCTGGTCGCTGACCATTTTCCCATCGATACAGCGAATCTCGATCAAGAATTACAGAAATTCCTCCTTCGCTGGTTCCCTCACGAGGTCAAGGACAAGGAGAAGAGCAACAACAAGGAAGCTGCGAAGGAAGAGCTCGAGGAGATGGGAATTCCAGATCGGAAATGTACTGTCATGTAGCTGTATGAGTGGAAGTTTGGATAGAAGTTTCAAAGGTGTTTAGATTCTCGCTTTGGGTTTCGTTGACGAAATTTAGATTCTCTTGCTTCCTAACTTCGCGAGTAAGTGTGCCGGCCCGAGTGAGCTCGCAAGTCAAGGCCTCGAAAGCGAGCTAAATGACAGACTGAATCAATGCAATGCAATCGGAAGAGATGCGGTCGACCAAAAATCGAATCCTCTCATTGTATCCCATTTACTTTCCCATCTTCCCTCAGACATTGATAAGGAAACCCATACTACCGGCTTGAGCTGCTGCAACGACGAATAGAAACTGAATTCTTCTTGCTCGTTGACCGTGAGAAGGAGTAGTCGAATGCATGTTTGAGGATGAGGCGGAATGATCCAGTGGTGATGCCGAGGGGTCTGGTAGGATCAAGTGACGCAGAGATCGAAGCTGTCGAGGAAAGTTTCAGGTCAGACAAGCCAGCCAAAAGAATAATGGAGAGAGAGAGAAATGGGAGTACTTGGAAGAAGAAATTGGCAAAGACCACGTAACCAAATACGGCCCAGTAGTACCAGCCTTTGACACCTAGTAGACCCGCTAGTAAGGTAACAATAACACTGTACGAGCGAAGAGTCCGAGTGAGCAACGCATTGCGATCAACATCCTTTTTAGAGATTGATGAGAGAGCTCACCCAACGAATTTGTATCCCTCGTATGCCAGGAGATCGACCATGGTACCTTCTTCTCCGATTCCGAGCAAGTAACATCCCAATTTGATGCAAACGAATTCGAGCAAGAGTAATCCGAACGCTTTTGATGCAGTTTGACCGAGCATTGATGGATCAAAGGTACCAGCTTTACCGGCAGTGACGGCGGAGATCAAGACGTAGGTGACGAGTGCCATGACTGTGAAGGCGGATGGATCCTCGAGTCAGCGAAAGCAAGAAGAGAGGAGAGGAGAGGAAGGGTAACTCACCAGGAATGTACAGATCAGGACAATTTATATCTTCTCGTGGAGGTTTCCAACCTTCTGCGACTCCAGTTGTCTCGCTCCTGACGACTCCTCGACTCCAAGGTCGATGTCTCCAAGGCCACACGAGCAATCTCAACTTGTTGACGACGTAACCATTCGAGACGTTGAAACTATGTTTGAGGTGAGCGAGTGGGAGTAGTCTCGTAAAGTTCTTGTCGAGGTAAGCTTGTCCCGCCGAGAATGCGTGAGAACCGAATTGCATCCCCATTTGAGCCGTCGCATCGTTCATCATTCCTCCCATTCCCATTGATTGACCAAACCCTGCGATTCCACTCGCTCCGCCTCCTGCACCTCCTCCTCCTGATCCCTGAGATCCCTGTCCTCCTCCTCCTCGTGATGGTACTGTTGAGGCTGGTTGCGGTTGTCCTCCATAGAAACCGTTCGAAGCAGGTTGATTTCGATTCGGTTGACTTCTTGTTTGATCTCCCATCCATTGTACGTTTCCTCCTCCCCCTCCACCTCCACCTCCCAAGAACTGACTGTTTGAAGAAGGGTAAGGTTGTTGTTGTTGTTGTTGAGGGATGTAAGCGTCTGGAGTGATTGATTGACCGATTCCTCTCTGACCATAAGATTGTCCCGCCGCAGGTTGGTAGCCGGCTTGACTAGGATGCAGTTGAGATCCCGAGACATGCTGGGGTTGTTGGAATACGGGTGGGGAAGCGAACCTTTGATATTCTGAAGAAGTTGAACCTCGAGAAGAATTCCAACTCTCGGGAGGAGGGGAAGCGGAAGGGATATGAGATGGTGGATGTTGCGGTCTCGGGTGTTGTAAAGGTGGTGGAGAGCGTGCAGAGTGTCCGTACATCGTTGGGGAAAGAGGAAGAGAGCGAGGTGATGACGGTCAAAGAAAGGAGAGCGAGTAGGAAAGGGCCGACTGATCGATAGGGTCTCTCTGAGTGTTATTTAACCTGATTTGACTGAAATTGAGACTAGTACGCAATTGGCGAGTGAGTGGGAGAAGAGAGATCAATTCTCGCAAGTTGCAGAGGTGAATCATCAAATCTCAATCTCCTCCCTTTCATTCATCTGCATACGTGTACAGCTAGATCAACTCATCTCACCTAGATCGAGCCCTACAATCGACTCTGCACGTCGCTGTACCGAACTCTCGACTTTGATCATCAAACTCTTCACCTCTCCTCCCTTGCAGAACAGCCTACAGCTCATTCACGCTCCTCATATCACTGCACACAACACCTCAACTCAAGTCAATTCCCCACAGCCTTGAACCGAACTCGTCTGTCTTCTCCTCGTCGTTCAGTCGCGACTTTCCAACTTTCCGAACTTCCCTTCCTCTAGCATCCCTACCTCTCGGATGAACTCCTTCCAACGCTCAAGTAGCGTCTTGTCAGCTGTAGCTCGACCCTCGAAACGCGTCGCAGCCGGAGACACCTCAGGATCAACTTCCATCGCTTCCACCATCGCTCGCAAGATTTTCCTCGTCAAATACGGGTTACAACTCGCTCCTGGTTGTGTCGATTGGCTCGAACAGTTCATTGGTCATTTCGGGATCCAGGATGAGAACGAGATTGTCGATACTTTCGAACATTTAGTGAGAGGAGTCGTTGGGAGTGGTAGCGGTCTCGGTAAATCTACACCATTCGCCATCTCCCTACCTCCTGAGCGATCACTGACCATTACGCATGAAATCCTCTAGACGGACCAAGCAAGATCACGGTCGATTTGTTGGAGGAAACGTACGAAAAGTTACGAGTTTCGGCGGATCAACCTGAAGACGGAACAGGAGACGACGTCGATCCTTCGAATTACCTCAAGATCATCAACGCTTTCGATATGCCACTGTGGAGATGGGATGATAGTAGAGGTGGCTTCGAAAAGTGCGACTTGAATCCCTCTCTCCTTCGCAGATCCCTCTCGTTTCCTTTTGGTTTCAACGCTGACCTTGCTCGTACGTGATACAGATCGAAAGGGAAACCTACTCTTGCACCAGGTGCACTGTCGAAAGCTCAGTACCTGAGAGATCGCTTCAACATCATCAAACAAGTGATTTTGCGAAACGAACATTTCTGCGCACCTACGGTGGTCGGACCTGAACGTCACGACTACATGAAGGTACGCTTTTCCAGCTCGACAAACTATCACGTGGCTGACTCATCGTGAGTGCCTCAAATATTAGTTGACAACGATCAAGAATCTGCTCGGAAGACAAGGGGGTCATTTCTTGATCTTTGGGTTATTGACTCGAATGGAGGATGGAGAGTTCTACCTCGAGGATCTTGATGACAAAGTGAAGCTGGATCTATCAGAAGCAGTACGTTTCCACTCCATACTGTTCCGCGAACCTCGAGACTGATTAGGGAATTGCTAGACTCCTGAATCTGGATTGTTCACGGAAGGATCTTTCGTACTCATTGATGGGGATTACACTCATGATTCGACGTTCAAGGTAGCTGAGATGGGGCATCCTCCGAGTGAGAGACGAGATGAAGCTATGTGAGTTCCGCTTTGAACTTATTCTCATCTCGACTTTGTCTGATGCGACTATACGAACGCAGGAAGATCCACGGACATCACGATCTACTCGGAGTAGGAGCACTGTCAGCAGCAGAAGAGGCGAGTCTCGCTCTCCGTCTCAGTCCTCGAAAATCAGCTAAATTTCTATCCTCTTTCACAGGCTGACCTAATTCAAGCCGAACAATCCCCTTCTCACGCTACATCTTTCATCCTACTCTCTGACCTACACCTCGATAACCCAAAGATTATGAACGCATTACGAAGTATGTTGGGAGTTTACGACGACATGGATGAGAAAACAATTCCGAGATTGTTCGTTCTCTGCGGCAACTTCCGAAGTAGACCTTGGCTCGCAGATGGAGAGAATATTAGGGAGTACACAGGTATGTCTTGCGATCTCACCTTGTGTGAGTATTTTGTATTGACGCAGTTTCGTGCGAGTATCTGCAGATCTTTTCGCTCAACTCTCGACCCTCCTCACATCGTTCCCTTCACTTCTCGCTCACTCTCAATTCCTCCTCGTTCCCGGCCCGACAGATCCTTGGTCATCCTCCGTTCTACCGAGACCTCCCCTTCCCGAATCACTCGTCAAACCTCTCCTTGCCAAAATCCCGAATCTCACTCTCGGTACGAACCCTTGTCGAGTGAGATGGTTCAGCCAAGAGATTGTCATCTTCAGAGATGATCTGATGGGGAGGATGATGCGGAATGCGGTGAGATTCGTCGGAGATGAAGGTGTGAAGAAAGGAAACTTGAAAAAAGCTGTACGCACCCTACACTTCTCTATTTATATCGCGGATTGGTCAAGCTGACTGAGTCGAGATCGGGTCGATAGCTCGTGCAAACTATCCTGGATCAAGCACACCTAGCTCCGCTGCCCCTGCCGGTCAGACCAGTACTCTGGGAGTTTGATCACGCTCTTCGACTGTATCCGATGCCTACTACTGTGCGTCCTGCTTTTGATGAATGAGCTGATCTTGTCGATGAAGACTGACTCGAGATCTCGATTCTATAGCTCGTCCTAGCAGATTCTTTCGATCCTTACAAACTAGTCTACGAACAATGCCTCGTCTTCAATCCCGGTAGTTTCATGAGGAAGAAGTTCTCTTGGAGTACATACCATCCTCACATGGAGGAAGTGAAGGAGAGAATGGAGGAGAGGTAAGTCTGTGCTCTCGAATCTGACGAGAGTTCCTCTGACCAACCCTTTCTCTCTCTTCTAGCGAATTGCCCGATGATTACTGAGTACAGAAAAGTCTATAGTTGCGAAGGGGAACGAATTCTTTGTACAAATCTTGTCTAGTGTTGCTGTACTTCCACCTTACTTTCCGGTAGCGCAAAATCTCCTCGACCCGCTTTCCCTCTTTCGTCAACCGTTGTCATCGCTTGTAGCTCCTGTTCCAAGGCCTCCAACTCGTCGGCGTCAACTTTTTCTTCTGTTTGAGGTGGGGGTAGCTCGTTGCGTTTCTTGACTCGATCGAGGATTTGAGGCAGTTTCTGCCGAATCTCGAGGTGACCCCCTAGAATGTCGGAAATGTCAACATTGCTGATTCCCTCAACTTGTACTGGTCCGAGTCTATGGAATAGTAAGTCTATCAGCGCGAGAGGGAATGTGAACGAGGGTCATTCGAGCTCACCCAGCGATTTTGTTCGAAAGAGTGAATAATCTCGCAGCGATGGCTAAGACCCAATCATTCTTCGAGTAGACATTGATGAGTTCGTGAGCGACTACACTTCGTGCACTTGCCCAAGCGACGGCAGAGGGTGCTTCAGGGAGCGAGATGAGCGTGGCTGAGTACACGAGGTGACCTAGTTGGCGCTTATGAAGTTCGATGAGGCAGGCGAGAACGAGTGATGCTCCGGGACCGTAGCCGACGAGCACAGCTGGTCGCTTTCCTTGAACTTGCTTTTCAAGAATTTCGGCGAGGAGTACTCCAGCTTTCTTAGCTTTGTCCTATAGAGAGTGAACAGCATTACGATCGTCAGCTCAATCGAGGTAATGGAGTGCAGCGAGGCCTTCGCGACGTACCTTGCACCTCGAAAAGTCGGAATCGAGAGCGAGAGAAGAAGTGTTGTAAATAGTCAAAGGCAAGGCGACGCCTGCGTATACAGCTGCGAGTGCTGTACGCTTGATGAGTTCGGTACCTCCCATCGTGATGAGCCTGTTCTTGATGAATCCCTCGAGAGCTTTACCGCCTTCGAGGAATGCTGCAAAGTCGCGGTTCGAGAAAAGTCAGCCGACATTTCTCGGAAGCGCGGACAAAGGGACGAGGACTCACTCTGAGGATCGGCCTTGAGAGCGTACGCGTCTACTTGCTCATCTCGGAAAGTGGAGATCCAAGGCTGAGTGCTATCGTTCAAATCGAGGAGGAAACCAGAAGCGACGACTGTGCGACGTCGGAATCGTAGTCAGCCAAATGTGATTGCTGTTAGGGATGAGGTTCCGAAAGACTCACTTGTCGAAGTCAGACTAGGGATCTGAGGTAGCTCTTCAGCATCTTTATCCTTGATCGGTGTGAATGACACTTCTTCGAGACCCTTCATTCGTCGATGAGTACGGTAGCCAGCGAGACCACCTATTGGATTGGGCGATACAATCAGTCTTACATATTCACTGTTAACAAGAGAAAGGGGAATAGGAAACTTACCTCCACCGAGTCCCAACAAGGTTCCTATCAGCACCGCTCCCGAGGCTCCACCGAAAGCTGCGATTCCGAAAGTGCCGGCAAGTACTGGAGCAAGAGCTGGAGCAGCGAGACCTGGAGACAATCGACGAGGCAAGCAGTTAAGAAACAGACGATAAGGGACGGATATATTGCTTCTTGTACTTACCGCCTGTCAAACCGATAGCGACTCCTCCAAGAACAAATCCAGCTGCACTAGCTCCCCACTTGAGAGCGTTACCCTTCTTCTCCTGCTTCTGTCGATACTCTTTCGCCGCCTCGTCCCATTCCATCGTTCCCTCTTGCGCTTTCCCCTTTCCCTCGATTTGAAAGTAGAGGAACTGAGCGATCGCCCTCTCAACGTCGAGAACCGTCTTCTCAGGTATGCCGAGCACTTCGGCTGCGCAGACGACGAGGGATCGAGAGAGAGCAGTGTAGTCGAGAGGAGGGGGAGCATCTGTCGAAGGGGCTGAGGTGGTCGGTTTCGAATCCTTGTTGCTGCTGCTGAACAGTCCTCCAACTTTCGCTGATACGCTGCTGGCAGTCGTCGATTCTTTTGCTGCCTTTTCGTCTTGTCCGACGAGTCCGAGTGAAACGAGCAGTAACTCCCAAACGATGTCGAACTCCCGACTCTCCCGCTGTCTCCTTCTCGCCGTCCCATCAGAGTCTCCTTCTCCAGCTTCTGACTCGGGGATAGGCATTTTGAGTTTCGAATCGGGATTGTCAGGCAAGTTTGCGAGTTCGACTTGAAAATGACGGCAGACGAGACCCAACCAGTGAGTTGCTTGAGCGATAGTCTCCTTCATCAAGTATTTGACTCGTTCTTGTTCCGCATCTAGCTCCCTCTGAGCTGCAGCTGAACCCTGCGAATTGGGTTCGTTACTTGAGGAAGGAGTGGAAGGTCGTGTAGGAGCGGGGGAGAGATCTTCGAGGGTGAGATGTTGCGTGTACCTTCCAGCGAGAGCGTGAAGGGTTGAGACTATCTCGTATTAAAGGAAAGTTGAATCAGAAATCCCCTGCGAGAGATCAAGTCGAGGAAGGGAAAGCTAAGCTTACCTTTGGCAGCGATAGCGACGTGTAGTTTGATCCCAGGATCTATCCTATCCACTCGGGACTCCAGTCGCTCGTGGCTCGTCATTTCGCTTTCTCTAGCTGAACTGAGGATTGAGAGGGACCCGATCTTTGTGATTGAAGTTTCGAGATTCGTCCGGGTGTTCTCAAGGATCTGGAAGTCAACTGTAGCTTCCCGAAGCTAGCTGACTAAAGTTGATGATGTGAAGTGAGGGAGGAAGAAGGAGGGGGATCTTCAAAAACACGCCGTCATCGTTTCGGGATTCTTTGGGAAATTCGGCGTTCTCTCTTTCTCCTCCTCCCACCACCTCACTCACTCCTCAATGGGACTCTCCCTGTCCGACTTTCCCTTACTTTCGACCCCTAAACCTTCCCCTCCTCCCTTCACACTACCTCCCCTCTACGCATTCTCTTACGCACCTGCACTCTTACTCTTCTGCATCTTACTTCAACCTTCGATCCCTGCACACATCTCGACCTACGGCAGGAGGGCGCTTATTCTCCCAACTCTACTCTTCGTTGCGCTAGCTCCCTATCGTTGGAGGTTAGGTCCGGCAGAATGGGCCGTAGCCTTCAACTTTCGACTGTCGATTTTCGGTCCCGATTTGATATTGAAAGCGTTGGAGTGGGGCTTGATGGATGAGAAAGACAGAGCGACGAAGTTGTCTTGGGTTGGATTCGACGCGGACGATGACAAAGAGTCGGAGCTGAAGAAAGTGGTGGAAAAGAAGAATGGGGACTCCGTGGTGAAGAAGGATGGAGCGACGAGTCCAGCTGAAGGATCTTCGACGGCGATTCCGGCCGACGTACTCAAAGCACGTTTACGCACCCTCACCGTCGAGCCCGACGAACTGAGCTCCTCGCCCAGCTCTTCACTCAGTAGCTCTCCTCCCAGGGTGGCAAACGTCAACCTCGTCGCTGGACAGCTTCCCACTCCTCTGACCTCCTCCCCGACCTCTCCTCAGACCTCTCCTCCTCCAACTCCTATCGATCCGATCAGCGCAGCAAATCCTCCTCCTCTCCATCTAACGGATTCTTCGACCCTTTCGAAGCCTCAAGTACGCTCCCGTGCTGCGACGATCACAGCTATCGTCCAAGACCGACATCCGATGCGAGTTCTCATCGACGCTTGTCATTTCCTCTCTGCGATGCGAGGTCTTGGTTATGGGGTATGTCAAACTTTCATCTCAGGCTCACGGTGTTCTCCGTTTGATTGAACCCGTCGCTGACTCCTTTTCCTTCCTTTCGATGTATTTAGTTCGGCCCTGCACCTCCTCGCAAGAAATCACAACAGCGATATCGAAGTCTGCCAGTGAAGGTATTCCTTCGACACCAGCTCCGCGACTTTGTTCGCAGTCAAGTCACGAGCACAGCCTGCATGGGCTTCCAAGTCCTCCATCGAGATCGACGCATCCTGCCTTTCCTTGCTCGACATATTCCTCGCCTCTCTTCCTCTCCCTCCGCGCTCTCTGCAACAAATCACATCATCAACACAATCGCCTACCTCACTGTCGGAGTCTCTCTTTACGCTCAAATGATTATCGGTTACTCAGGCGCTGCTCTCGGAATCGTCTTGGTTTCTCTCCTCGTCAATTCACTCCTCGATCGCTTCTCGACGGACATCAAGTGGCGGTGGTCCTTCGAGTCAAGGGAGTACACGCCGCTCTTCGATAAACCGTTTGCAAAGATGGGAGAAGGAGGAGTTGCAGGTTTTTGGGGAAAGCGATGGCATGCACTCTTCAAATCACCGTAAGCTGACTCTCTCTCACTCTGGAGCCTTGTCGAGAGTCCTCGCTGACGACTATCATCATCGTCCGCAGATTCACTTCATTGGGATTCTCACCGACGATGAAGATCTCACGACGATTAGGACTCCCAAAAGCGGCAGCAAAGTTCCTCGCTGTCTACTGCGTATTCTTCTTGTCGGCGTGGATGCACGTACAAGGTACGCAATCTTTCCACTTTCTCGAAATGCTGACAAGGATGTTGACAACCTCTATTCCATAGCTTTCGCATCCGCTCGATACAACATTGTTCCCTCTCCTGCCGGCCAACTCTACGCCACATCCCTCGGAATCCCTCTCTCATCTCTCACTCCTCGACCTTCGGCGGAACTATCGTTTCGAGAAGCTTACGGAACCTGGATCTTCTTCCTCTCCCAACCTATCGCCATCGCTCTCGAAACCGTCTTCCTATCCGGTAAGAAGAAGAGAATCGGCGGAATGTCGGGCAGGATCTGGGTCACTCTGTGGGTGGGAGGAATCGGAGCGTGGGCTGTGGGAAGAAGCTGGTTAGCTTTGGGACTCGCTCACGGAGTACCGCCCGTCGAGATGTGGAGTTGGCATCGATACGTCATCCCAACAGCTCATCTACTGCCTATGCCTGTCTTCGTGAAGGTTTAAATATCATCTTATCATATCCCTATCATACTTATTTATTCGCAATTAATCCAGACTAGTTTCATACAGCCCGCTCTGGGTTGCAGCAGCTAGCTCTGGCGACATGTTCTGCTCGTCTCTTTAGGCGAACAGGGATCACTCTACTTCGCGTATCGCGAGGGAATGGTTCTGCTCGCCCTCCTCGCTTCTTCGCAAGTACTTTCGCCCTGAAGTTTTTGAAGTGCACATTAGGAGCTCCTCGACGAAGGTGAGTTCTCCACAGCTCTTGCCTGCTCGCTGAAGACCGCTCACAGATCGATTCACAATGCCCTGTAGAGCGACTTGGCTTTGTCGCAAGCGATGCTTTTTGCACGGACCCCTTTCGACTTCGAATCTTTGACGAAGAGCGAGCCGACTCTCGTCTCTCGAGCGAGTGTGAGCGCCGGCGAGTGGCAGAGGTCCAATATGACCCTCTCATTCTCAATCACCTCAAGCCGCGGCTTCGGCTTCGGCGTGCTCAGAACTTTCAGACTCGGAACTTTTTTAAGGCTTGTCTTTTCCAATCATTTCTCTCGTAATCTCTACAAATACACCTCCGCCTCCACGCTAATCGTCACCTCGGGGTCTCCAAAAGGGTTTCTGTTCTCCAGGTCAAGCATTCGAGGGGACCCTTTTCTTTCTGCTCCAGTTTTCACCAATACGCCGTTCTCTTGCTCTTCACTTGCAGCTGCTCCTCTCGACAAAAAGCAACATAAGAAGCTTCGCAACAAGCTGCGACGAAATAGCTCAAACTCTAGACAACCTCAACCTCAGCCTCACAAACTCTTCTCGGTCGGGAGAACTTCCTCACTTCAGACTTTTTTTCCCTCGACATGGCTGGATTCAAGCGTGTAGAAGATAGGCCTACACCACCTGCGATCTACAACATCAGGGTCTATGCGGCTGCTATCACAGCTGCAGTGAGTCCTCCATCATCCTCTTTCCTCAGGACCCTGACTCTTGACTGACTTCCTCCGGATATAGATCGCAGCGATTATGATCGGTTACGACTCGGCGTGAGTTTCGCTTGAACTTGGTTTGATGAGGCGAAGAGGAAGAGCTGAGCAGGATCTTCGTCGAACAGTTTCTTCGGTACCTCCATCTCCCTCGGATCCTTCAAGCGCGAGTTCGGCCTCGACTTGAAGACTGCCGCAGAGGTCTCTGCAATCGATTCAAACTTAGTATCGCTTTACCAAGCCGGAGCCGTTAGTCTATCCCGAAAGACTCTCCAATCTTCGCTCACTGACCTCGATTCTCTCTCGCCTCTAGTTCTTCGGTAGTATCTTCGGGTACCCTTCAGGTGTTCTCCTTGGTCGTAAATGGGGTCTACTGCTCGCGTCGGCCATCTTCTGTGTTGGTGCCGGAATCGTGAGTCGACCTTTCCCTAAGCGAAACCTCATTCCCGCTATTCCCGCTTCGGCGTCCGAGGCTGACACATGGTTGTCCGTTTACAGATGCTCGCAGCTGACGGCGCTAGAGGACTCGCTCCCATCTACGCCGGACGAGTCATCGCTGGATTCGGAATCGGTTCCGCTTCAAACTTGACTCCTCTCTACATTTCGGAAATCGCTCCACCCGCCATTCGAGGTCAGCTCGTCGGAATGTATGAAATCGGATGGCAGATGGGAGGACTCGTCGGATTCTTCATCAACTACGGTGTCACTGAGCATATTCCTGCTTCGCACAAACAATGGGTGAGCAGCTTCGTTGTTCCTATCGGCCTCCAGGCTCGACTGACAAATCCTCTCGCCTTCCTCAGGTCATCCCCTTCGGTGTCCAGCTCATTCCGGGAGGCTTGTTGTGAGTGCATGCTCCTTCGTCGTTGCGGTCGATGAGAAAGAAGAAAACGGTTATTGACGAATGTTTGCGTTCTCTTCGATGTTTACTTCTCGTCTGAACAGCCTCCTCGGAATCCCATTCTTCATCACGGAGTCTCCTAGGTGGCTCATTCAACGATCGAGGCGAGACGAAGCTATCAAGAATCTCTGTTACTTGCGAAAATTGGATCGCAACGACGCATACCTGATTCAGGAGATCAACGATATCGATCTGCAAGGTGAGCTCTCAACATGCTTGAGGGCTGAAGACGTAGAGAGTACTGATATCCCTTCACTGCCTGCAGTTGAGCACGATCGGAGCGCTGTCGGTCAATCCTTTTGGGCGCCATTCCGACAAGTCTTCACGTGAGCCTGCTCGATCCAGACATTCAGCTCATTGCACTCACCTGAAGTCGCCTTTCCCCGGAACAGGAACTGGTATCTCGCACGACGACTCATCATCACTTCGATGCTTTTCATGTGGCAGAATGGAACTGGCATCAACGCTATCAACTACTACTCCCCTACGGTATTCCGATCCCTCGGTCTCGTCGGCGGCAACACGAGTCTGTTGACGACAGGAATCTTCGGAGTCGTCAAAACAGTTTGTTCGTTGATTTGGGCATTCTTGTTGATCGACCAATTCGGTCGTCGAGGACTCCTCATCTTCGGTTCAGTTGGAGGAGCAATCAGTATGTACATTATTGGAGGATACATAGCGATCGGAAAACCAGAAGAAAGAGCCAATGCGAACCTCGACTCCGGAGGGGTCATGGCGATAGCTTTTTTCTGTTAGTGCAGTCCCCTATGATCACTCGAAAGCATCGTACTGATATCTTCTTGACGTTCAGATATCTGGACGGTGTTCTACTCGCTTTCTTGGAACGGTACTCCTTGGGTGAGTGCAGTCAAAGACTGTTCTTCATTCTCGTTACTGATGGCGAACCTCAATTCCTATCCGTAGGTTGTCAATTCGGAAGTATTCCCTGGTGCGGTCAGACAAGTAACGCAATGCGTCGCAGCCACTTCAAACTGGTTCTGTGAGATCCTACCTTCGTTTCGCATTCTCATCTCTCGACTAATTCGCTCGTCTCATTCTTCAGGGAACTTCATCATCTCTCGGTGGACGCCAAACATGTTCGCTCAGATGGGGTATGGGGTTTATCTCGTAAGCAAACTTCATCGATCAATCTGAAGCGGGAGCCTGGCGCTGACTGGCTCTTCGTCTCGCAGTTCTTCGCCGTACGTTCCGCTTATCCCGAACATCTTCTCACTCGTTTACTCCAGACGAGCGGAACAAGCTGGGAGATTCGGAAACACCCGTCTAGTTTACGAAGACTGACTTTTTCGCTTTCGCAAACAGAGCATGATGGTTCTGTCGATTCCCTACTTGGTCCTACTTCTACCTGAGACTAAAAACGTCCCATTAGAGGAAATGGCGAGTCGTTTCCACTTTGTTCCGATCATCTAGATCGGTTGTTGACTTTTGCTGTCCGAAACGAACACAGGATCGACTGTGGTACACGAAGAACGTATGGCGTGCCAACTCGCGCGTGATGGAGGCTCTACAAGCCGAGCGTGCTGATCGACAAGCAGGCGCAAAGGAGGAGGTGTTGTTCAACAATGGATCGAAACCGAGGGGACAAGAAGAATTCGTCGAGACCGTCGATCCTCAGAAGGGAAGGCGTGATATTAGCGAGTCTTCGGTGTAGAGTGAGTTGGAAGTAGGTATATCATATGTAGATAGTTTAGAGCTTCATGTGTCATCGCTGAGTAGAGCAACTTGTAAATATCGCTATTTTTGTCCGTCTTTCAATCAGACCTTGACGAGTTGGCTAGAAAGATGGGCTCGGGGACACAGCCGTGGCAAGTGGTGAATTAGCTCGAGCGAGACTCGTTGAGAGGCCTCGAGCGGTCCCAGAAACTTCAAAGCGGATTCGCTTGCGATTCGAAAGGATCAAAGGGCGTCAAAGGGAAGTTCATCTAGGTATCTCTCGCTGGTGAGCACAGCAATGTAAGGGCTATACCAACGGGATACAAAGCGGTCTTGCAGACGAAACAGATGCGGGAGAAGCTTGAAAGCGAGATCGAGGGAGACTCTGCGATCAGCCGCTATGTCTGCCCAAACGCTTTCGAGGAACCCGCGACGGACAAGAGCGATACTAGATAGATACCAGAAGCGGTTTGAGCACTTTGGAGGGACCTCTCGAGCCTGTCGTGAAGTAGACGATGCGAAAGTAGATGTGGAAAAGAATCGACTCGAAAGTCAGGCTTAGACTACCGTGAGTCTTGCGCGATGCACTCCAGACGATGCCAGAGCTATTTATAACACTAGACATGAAACACAGTCAGCTCTAAGGTGATGGAAAGGGAGAGAGAGGGAGGAATGAAGTTCTCTCTTCTCTCTCTTTCTCACCCTTCACTCTCGATTCGAGAAGAACACACACGAACTCAAAGCGAAGAGAAGAGGTACACCATGTCGAATCACCTCGACCCGTTCCATCGTCGAGAATCGTTTCATTCTTCTCCTCTCAATCATTCCTCTGCAGTTCAACAAGAGAAGAGGAGGAGACTCGCTCTAGATGCTCAGAAACAGGTCAGTAGAGTCTTCACTATATTTAACATAATCTACCTGACTCGTTCACTTTCATCCACAGCGTAGGACTCATGCAATCGAAGCTGCGAGGAGTTCTTCTCGAGATTTATTCGATATTGAAGACCTGAGTATCGCTGGTTCTGCTGCTGAATCCGACACTGCAGCACCTTCAACATCCTCAAACAACCACCTCGCTGAAGATCAACCTCCACCAGTCATTTCGAAACAGA
>Ga0308169_10000578_pt1 | contig 51578 bp, 61 predicted proteins | sample PhyBR1_2_FD_202139 | JGI IMG/M metagenome (GOLD analysis project Ga0308169, IMG submission 202139) | Phyllosphere microbial communities from UC Gill Tract Community Farm, Albany, California, United States - DLSLSB.R1 | ecosystem: Host-associated > Plants > Phyllosphere > Unclassified | place... | reverse complement strand
ACGAGCGCGTGGGGTGGCGGAGGGTGCTCGTGCCGGTGCTGTGTAGGACTGGCGGGCTCGCACTGCTGACTAGCACGAGCGGTGAGGCGTGAGAGGACGAGCCGGCGAGCGCGTCCTGCTCGACCTCCGTCATCGCCCTCAAGTCTACGCCAACAGCTCTCGGACGCCTGCTAGAGCCACTAGAGCACTCGCCAGCACTACGACGCGCCAACGCCAGTTCGGTACCGCCACTAGAGCCCTCCTCGTCGACCTCGTCCTCGCCCAACCGCCAACCTCATCAGTCGGGCCCTCCCGGCTCGACCCTCAACACCCTCGGCGTACTCGGTCAGGTGCGCAACACGTTCGTCTACTCCCTCTACGTCCACACCACCTGATCACGGCGGAGCCGGCGAGCTCCGTCCGTGCCCGAGCCATGGACCTCGGCTTCCTCAGCGGCTGACCCTTTTTGGTCCCGCCTGCAGCACCACCCTCTCGTTCCACGTCCACACACCACCTACAAGAGCACACCAACATCGAGCGCCCACCATGGTCGACGCCGTCGCCGCCGTCGCCCCCGACCTCCGACAACCACCTCCTCCCCTCGCCTTCGCCTTGCCAGGCCTTCAAGGGCTCGGCTTCGGCGTCCTCCTCTTCGTCCTCGCCCTCCTCCTCCAGCCCGCCGTGCCCGCGCCCATCTCGCGCCACCTGCGCCTCGCCCTCTTCCTCCCCATCGCCGCCCTCGCCTGCGTCACCCCCGTGTGGTGGCGCTTCGAGCCGTTCGACCTCGCCATCCCGGCCAACTTTCGCTGGGCCATCTTTGCCCCCTACGGCGTCCTCAAGGCCCTCGAGTGGGGCCTCCTGGGCGAGCGCGCGCGCGCAAAGGACCTCGCCTGGGTCGGGTTCGACGGCCGGGAGGAGGAGCGCGCGCGCGACGTCGTCGTGCGCGAGGCCGACAAGGAGCGCGCCCACGAGTCTGCGACGTCGACGGCGCGCTCAGGAGCTGCCGCCTCCGACGGCCTGCGCAAGTGCGCGCCGCCCGAGCTGTCGGCGCCGACGCCGCGCCGCCCGGCTGCCGCCCTCCCGCCCGACCTCGCCGTCCCCTCGCCCTCCTCCGACAGCTCGCACCTCCCGACGCCCTCGCCCTCGCCTCCCTTCGACGCAGTCAACCCGCCCTCGATCGCCGCCGCGCCGCACCCAACCTCGTCCGTCTCGCCCCTCGCGCACGCGCAGCGCTCGGCCCAGTCGACGGCGCAGCAGCACGCCCCGCTGCGCACCCTCGTCGACGCGGCGCACCTCGTGTCGTCCCTCCGCGGCGTCGGCTACCTCTGGGGCCCGCCGCTGCGGTCCCTCGCGCGCCCGGCGCACGACGACCGCGCGTTCGTCGCCCGCGCGCTGCGCCAGTTCGCCCTCGCGCACGCGGTCAGCACGGTGTGCGTCGCGCTCCAGGTCCTCGACCGCGACGGCGAGCTCCCCGCGCTACTGTCGCGCGCCGTGCCGCTCCTGTCGCCGGCGGCGGCGCGCTGGGTGAGCGCGACGGTCGCGCGGCTCGGGATCGGCGCGAGCCTGCACGCCCAGATGAACATTGGCGCCGAGGGCGTCTCGCTCGGACTGTACGCCGCGCACCGCGCGCTCAACGCCGTGCTCGACCGCCTCGGCGGCGGCGAGACGGTGCGCTGGCGGTCGACGTTCGACGTGCGCGAGTACCCGCCGCTCTTTGACCGGCCGTTCTCCGCCATGGGCGAGGGCGGGCTCGCCGGGTTCTGGGGCCACCGGTGGCATGCGCTGTTCCGCGACGTGTGCGTCCCTCTCTCTCGCCCTTTCTCTCTCCGTCGAGCGAGACCTCGAGACCTGACGCCGAGCCGCCCGCCCGTCGCAGGTTCACCTCGGTCGGGTACCGCCCCGTCGCTCGCCTCGCTCGTCAAGCAGGCGTGCCCAAGAAGGCGGGCCAGTTTGCCGCCGTCGTCGCCGTCTTTGCGCTGAGCGCGTGGATGCACTGGCAAGGTGCGCTCTCCGTCGCCCTCTCCCTCTCGCTCCTCGCGCTCGTCCGACGCTGACTCTCGCTCGTCCTTTGCAGCGCTCGTCTCGGCACGCTACGCCCTTTCTCCCTCCCCCTCGTCCCTCGCCTTTGCCGCCGCGCACGACCTCCCCCTCTCGTCGCTCTACCCCGCGCCCTACGCCTCGCTCTCGTTCCTCGAGCGCCACGGCACCTGGGTCTTCTTCCTCGCGCAGCCGCTCGCCGTCTCGCTCGAGGGCGCGTGGTGTGCTGCGACGCGGCGCAGGGTCGGCGGGTGGGCGGGGAGGGTCTGGGTCGCGCTGTGGGTGGTTGGGCTCGGACAGGCCAGCGTCGGGCGCAGCTGGTGCGTCTTTTCCTCCCTCTCTTCCACTCTCGGTCCTCGCACTGGACACTGACGGTCGTCGTGCGCCCGCAGGCTCGCCCTCGGCCTCGTGCACGGCCTCCCGCCCGTCCGTCTTTTTTCTTGGCATCGCTGGCTCGTCCCCGTCCTCAATCTCGCGCCGATGCCCCTTTTCATGCGTCCCTCTCCTTACTAGACCTCACTATGTCCATATCGCACTCGTCCTTTGTAGCTCTCCCCCTCGCATCTTGCAAGCAGCTCGTCGTTCGACCTTCTCAAACGCAGTCGGCATGCCGAGAGGGTCCGTGCGCGCGCTCGGCGGGCTCTGGAGAGGGCTTCGCCGTCCAGGACGGCTTGCTGCGCGCTCGATTCTTCCGGAGGCTGCTGCTGCGAGTGCTCGACGACACGTTTAGCTCGGTGCGCGGCTGCCGGCTCCGGCGCACGGAGGTGGTTCGCCCGGCGGGCGTACGATGAAAGCGCTGAGTCGCCCAGCTCTCGTCCGAGAGCCTCCTCAAGCCAATGAGCGCGGCACAAGCGCAGATTGACATCATCGCGGCCTCGGAGCAAGGGTCACGGCAAAACGCTCAGCGCGCCCCTCCGTGGCCGAGCCCGCGCGAGAGATCTTTCACCTCTCCCCGACCCGCGCTCGCCACCCGGCAGCTGCTCTCACGCTTGCAGCTCTCGGCTGAGCAAAGCAGTGGAGGACCCCGAGCTCTCCAAGTGGTCCCCCTCGGTCGCGCTCCACGCCCCGAGTCGCTCCTTGCTATCCTTCTCCCCGCCCCCCTCTCCTGCTCCGCCCTCGCCTCGAGCGACTACCACAGCTTGCGCCCGCCTCTCGCCCGCTCGCCTACATCGACCAGGTGCGCACCTTCGCCCTCGAGACCTATTCTCGCCGTCGGCGACTGGCTGACCCCGCCCTCCCTCGGCATCGATGCTCCCCCTCGCAGAGCTTGGCACTCCTCTCTCTCGCCCTCTCTTCTCGACCTCGTACTACAAGCACACACAGCGCGCACGATGGGCCTCAAGAAAGTAGAGGACCGGCCGACGCCGTCGGCCGTGTACAACCTGTGCGTCGCCCGCCCGGACCCCGGCCCTCTCGCTCCCCTCGAGGGCGCTCCGCCGTCTTCTCGCTTCGCCGCTCTTTGCTGACTCGTTGCACTACATCCTTGCAGTCGTGTCTATACGGCGGCAATCGTCGCAGCTGTGCGTTCCCCTCGTCAAAGCGTTGCGGGCGCCGCAGGACTGACCGGGACGCTTCCCCTTCTTCCTTCCGTCCCTCTCGACGCTCTCCGCCCTCTCCTGACACAGTTCGCAGCGAATATGATCGGCTACGACTCCGCCTTCTTCCGTCTCCTCCCTCCTCTCTCTTCCACCGAACGGACCTTGACGCCTGGACCCCCAACAGTTCGGCACCAGCGTCGCCCTCACCTCCTTCAAGAACGAGTTCGGCGCCGACAACGTCGCAAGTAACAGCGCCTGGCTCGTTTCGTGCTACCAGCTCGGCGCCCTCGCAGGATCTCTACTCGGCCTGCCCGCCGGGTACTACTTCGGCCGTCGCTGGGGCCTTCTCGGCTCGGCGCTCATCTTCACCCTCGGCGCCGGTATCATGCTCGCCGCCGATGGAGAGCGAGGCTTTGCGCCTATCTACGCCGGCCGGGTGATTGCAGGTCTCGGCATGTGCGTCGTTGTCGTCAAGCCTCGGCTCGAGCAGCGCACTGACCCTCTCCTCCTCCTCGCCTTCTCTATCTTGTTACAGCGGCTCCGCCTCCAACCTCACGCCCCTGTACATCTCTGAAATCGCTCCTCCAGCTATTCGAGGTCAACTCGTCGGCATGTACGAGATCGGCTGGCAAAGTGCGTCCTCTTCCTCCTCGCTCTCGAGCCGGCTTGTGCGCGCTCGCTGACCTTCCCTGCCTCCTCCCCTGCAGTCGGCGGGCTAATCGGCTTCTGGATCAACTACGGCGTGTCGGAGCATATTGAGATCTCGCGCAAGCAGTGGCTCATCGTGCGTCGCTCGAGCCCCTCCCTCTCCGTCCTCCTCGTCGTCCCTGTCTCTCCTTCTCGTCGACTTTCTCGACAGCATCACGAGCTCATGCCTGACGTCTCAACACTGCCCGCAGCCCTTCGCCGTCCAGCTCATCCCCGGCGGCCTGTTCGCGATCGGCATCCCCTTCTTCGTCAAGGAGTCGCCTCGCTGGCTCATCTCGCGCGGCCGCCGCGACGAGGCGATCAAGAACCTGTGCTACCTGCGCAAGCTGGAGTACAACGACCCGTACATGGTCCAAGAGGTCAACGACATCGACCTCCAGGTCGAGAACGACCGCACCGCCGTCGGCTCGGGCTTCTTCGCCCCGATCCGCCACCTCTTCAGCAGGGGCTACCTGTTCCGCCGCATGCTCTGTACTGCTTCTTTGTTCATGTGGCAGAACGGAACGGGTATTAACGCGATAAATTACTAGTATGGCGCGCTCGTAACGTCCCCGGCCGCTCTCGAGCTGACCCCGCCTCTCTTTCCGCAGCTCGCCGACCATCTTCCGCTCTATCGGCGTCACCGGCACCAACACTTCGCTCTTCACGACCGGACTGTTCGGCGTCGTCAAGACCGTCGCTTCCCTCATCGTGCGCTCGAGCCCTTCAGCCCCCGACCGACGTCGACTGACCATGTCCCTCCTCCGCACGCAGTGGGCCTTTCTCCTCATTGACCACCTCGGGCGCACTAAGCTGCTCATGATCGGCTCGGCCGGCTGCTCAGTCTCCATGTTCATCGTCGGGTGCGTCTTTCCCCCTCGTCCAAGCCGACGAGGCGCGAGCTCACCTTTTCTCGGCGCTCGCAGCGGCTACATCGCGATCGGCAAGCCGCAGAACAAGACCACGGCCAACCTCGACTCGGGCGGCGTCGCTGCCATCTTCTTCCTGTACCTGTGGACGAGTGCGTCGCCTTTCGCGGCCTCGAAGTTGACCTTCTCAAGTTGGCCTTCTTCCTCCGGATCTCTTTCTGACGTCCTCCTGTCGCCCTCCTGCAGCGTTCTACGCATTAACGTGGAATGGCACGCCCTGGGTGGTCAATGCTGAGGCGTTCCCGGGCAGCGTTCGTCAGGTCACGCAGTGCCTCGCGGCTTCCTCGAACTGGCTCTGTGCGTCCTTCCCTCTCGACCCGACCCTCACCATATCTGACGCTCTCTCGCCTCGCAGGGAACTTCGCCATCGCGCGTGCGACGCCGACGATGTTCCAAGAAATGGGACCCGGCGGGTACGGCGTCTACATGTGCGTACCTTCCTCCCCGTCTCGCGCGCCCCCTTCCTCCTTCGACTGACGCTCTCTCGATCCCTCCTGCAGCTTCTTCGCCTGCTTCACCGTCGTGAGCATCCCCTTCGTCTTCTTCCTCCTGCCCGAGACGAAGAACGTGCCCCTCGAGGAGATGGTGCGCACGGTCCCCTCCTCCTCCCTCTCCCCGCTCCCTCGTCCTCCTCGCTGACGCTCCCCGCCGCTCGCTCGCAGGACCGCCTCTTCCTCGACCCGCGCCCCTGGTCGGCCAACAAGCGCGTGCTCGCCGAGCTCAGGCGCGAGCGCGCCGACCGCGCCGACCCAAAGAACAAGGAGGAGCTCCTATTCGACCCGGTGCAGCAGCAGAACAAGACCAAGGCGCGCGAGGAGTTCGTCGAGGACGTGTAGAAACTGAGTCGGAGCTGGCTCTCGAAGCGTGTGTAGCTGCGAGGAGGAGGAGCGCTTCCCTGATATATAGTTTCTCGCTCTCGATCCTTCGCGCTTGTGCTCGGCTGCAGCGTTACAATATCGTCGTCTCGAGAGCATCTACAACACCGTGGAAGTACAGCTCGCTCCTTAATAGTCGTCGGGCCCGGGCAGCTCGCTGCAGGAGGAGGACGAGGAGATGGTCAGCTCGGCTCGTCAAGCTCAGAACGAGCGAGAGAGAGAGAGAGGGGACGCACCTCTCCTCCATGCGCTCCTTGATCTCTGCCATGTGCGGGTGGTACGTGCTCCACGTGAACCGGCGGCGCTGGAACGAGCCCGGGTTGAAGACGAGGCAGCGCTCGTACACGAGCTTGTACGGGTCGAACGAGTCGGCGAGGACGAGCTGCGGGCGGCGAACGACGGCGGGAGGGTCAGTGAGGGTGAGAGAGAGAGGCAGGGAAGAGGAGAGGGACGCACCGTCGTCGGCATCGGGTAAAGGCGCAGGGCGTGGTCAAAGTCCCACAGGACGGGCCGGACGTTGAGCGGGAGCGGCGCGAGGTGCGCCTGGTCGAGGATCGTCTGCACGAGCTGCGAGCGTACAAGAGAGAGAGAGAGCGTCAGCTGGGCGGCCCTGAAGAGCGCGCTCGAGGCAAGAGCCCGCCAAGACGAGGGAGAGGTGCACGGACCGCCTTGCGCAAGTCGCCCTTCCTGCCCGGCTCCTCGGCCGGGAATCGCACGGCATTCCTCATCATGCGGCCCATGACGTCGTCGCGGAAGAAGACGAGCTCCTGGCTGAGCCATCGCACCCGGCACGGGTTGCTCCCGAGCGTCAGGTTGGGGATGCGCGCGAGGAGCGGCTTGGCGAGCGAGTCGGGGAGGGCGGGGCGAGGGAGGGCGGCGGACGAGTAGGGGTCGGTCGGGCCGGGGATGAGGAGGAAGTGCGAGGCGGCAAGGAGGGCGGGGAAGGACGAGAGGAGCGAGGCGAGGGTCGCGAAGAGCTCTGCAGGACGAGGGAGCGGGTCAGTAACGGGCCGTTCCACCGTTACGCCGGTACGACAAGCACGACTGCGCTCGGGAGCGACGAGAGAGGAGGGAGAGCAGCCACGCACCCGAGTACTCCCTCATCGCCTCGCCGTCAAACAGCCAAGGCCGGCTGCGGAAGTTGCCGCACAGGACAAACAGCCTCGGGATCGACCTCGGCTCCATGTCGTTGTACGCGCCGAGGACGTCGCGCAGGGCGGCAAGAACCTTGGCGTTGTCGAGATGCAGGTCCGACAGGATGATGAACGACGTCTCGTGCTGCGGCGCCTGCTCGGCCGCAATGAGCTCGGCTTCCTCGGCGGCCGAGAGGGCGCCGACGCCGAGAAAGTCGTGGTGCCCGTGAATCTTCCTGCGCGAGGTGAGGTTGCGTGAGCGCGCGGTCGAGAGGGGAGGGAGGGGAGGGAGGGAGCGGGGACGCACATGGCTTCGTCGCGTCGCTCGCTCGGCGGGTGCCCGATCTCGGCCACCTTGAAGATCGAGTCGTGCGTGTAGTCGCCGTCGACGAGCACGAACGAGCCCTCGGTGAAGAGGCCCGACTCGGGAGTCTGCAGTCACCGGTGAAGAGGGTCAGCCTCGAGCTCGCTCATCCAGGGAGAGTGAGTGAGAGGAGACGTACAGCGTCCGAGAGGTCGAGCTTGACCTTGTCGTCGAGGTCCTCGAGGTACAGCTCGCCGTCCTCCATGCGCGTGAGGAGGCCGAAGATGAGGAAGTGGCCGCCTTGTCGCCCGAGCAGGTTCTTGATCGTCGTCAGCTGCGGGCAGGAGGTGCGAGTCAGCGAGGGCTCGAGATCGAAGAGGAGGCGCAAAAGGCGACGCACCTTCATGTAGTCGGCGCGCTCTGGGTCGACAATGGTCGGCGGGCAGAAGTGCTCGTTGCGGAGGATGACCTGCTTGATGATGTTGAAGCGGTCGCGCAGGTACTGCGCCTTGGACAGCGCGCTTGGTGCGAGTGTCGGTGCCGCTTTTGCCCTGCGCGCGATGAGAGGGAAGGTCAGCCTCGAGCGTTCAGAAGAGGTCGAGCCAGGACGAGCGAGAGGCGACGCACTTCTCGAACCCGGCTCGCGTCTCGTCCCACCTCCACGCCGGCAGGTCGAACGCGTCGATGATCTTGAGGTGGTGTGCGGCGTCGACGTCTGCGCCGCCGTCCTGGGCGTGGTCGTCGGCGTCGTCGTTCGTGAGCCGCAGCTTCTCGTACGTCTCGGCGAGGAGCTCGACTGTGATCTTGCTCGGCCCGTCTGCGCGCACGGGCGCAAGGGTCAGCTCATCCTCTGTGCGAGCCGCTGAAGGAGAAGAGGGACGCACCGAGGCCACTGCCGCTGCCGACTGCGCCGCGGACGAGGTGCTCGAACGTGTCGACGATCTCGTCCTCGTCGTCGAGCTCGAAGCCGTTGACAAAGGCGTCGAGCCAGTCGATGACGCCTGGTGCGAGCTGGAGCGAGTACTTCTGCTGAAAGACCTTGCGGGCGAGGCGGGCGGCGAGCGAGCCGGAGGTGGACGAGGACGAGCCGTTGGCGGCGGGGCGGCGGGCGGTGGGGCGGCCGCCAGACGGGCCCGGTGCCATGCTGCTAGCTCGCTGGATCGAGTACATGGTCGCCCGTAGCTGCGCAGGCAGTGCGTGGTGCGGAAGAGGACGAGAGAGCCGCCGCGCCCCGACGCGTCCTCATCTCCCCTCTGACGACGACCACTACCGCCTCGCCCGCTTGCGCGACCGCTTGCTCGGCATGGGCAAGAAGCGGTGCCCCAAATAAAGCCCGTCCCATCTCCAGCGCAACGCCGCCCGAACTGCGGCACGTCGAGCGGCCAAGCTCGTCCAGCGCAACCCGCCCGAGGACGCCGAGCAGGACGACGACGACGAGATGGACCCGCCTGTCAGCCGCGAGCCGGCCACGACCGACGCACAGCCTGCGCAGCCCGCCACCCACGACTGCGAGCGACTGCTTCGTCGTCGCCTCGATGAGCTCGTCGGCGCCGTCGAGCCCAAGCTGTCGCGCGGCCAGCGCAAAGCAAAGGCGCAGGCCGCCGGTCGAGCGAGTCGCGCAATCGCCGAGGACTACGCCCAGCAGCCGCCTGGCCGCCCCGTTGCTGCCGCCGCCGACACGACCCTCGCCGCCGGCACCTCGTCCTCCTCGCAACCCGCTCTTCCTCCGCCCTCGGTGCCGCTCGCCCTGAGCGACGCCGACGTCGCCCTCCTGCGCCACGACTTCGCCTCGGACGTGTCCCTCTTCGACCTCGACAGCCTCGACCCTGTCCAGCTCGCCGTCGCCGCACTCCGTCCCGACCTCGACAGCCTCGTCCAACGACGAGCTTATCACGAGTTCCTCCTGCGCCGAGACGAGTACGAGCAAGGGTTCGGCGCCGACATTCCCGAGCGTGCGTCCTCCTTCTCTCCCCTCGTCCTGCTCCTCTCGCCTCGTCTGAGATCCTCGCTGACTCGCTCTTCTCCTGACAGCCATCTTCTCGGTCCCGCTCAACTTCCTCATCCCGACCGACGTCTCGACCCTCGACCCGACGAGCCTGCTCCTCGTCCAGTTCAACCCGCTGTGCCTGTCGGGCGACGAGGCGACTGCGGCCGGCACGCGCTTCTTCGAGCTCGCGCGACAGGCAAGAGCCGGCACCGCCGCCGAGCTGCCGCCCGCGCTCCTCGCACCAGCAGCTCGTCGTCCTATCGACACGGCGCTCGAGCTCGCGGCGCCCGTACTAGCGCCATCCGTCGAGCGTGCCGGCGCCGACTCTGCGGTACTCGCCGAGGTTGCGATCGACCGTTGCGTTGTCTCGTGCCGAGGCGTCGGCTCCACGCCTTCAGCGTCGCTCGTCCTCCGCGTCGAGCAAGACGGTCTGGCCGTCGCCAGTGGCGCCGGCAAGCACCTGTTCGCGATCGAGCCAGCCAAAGTGCGCGAGTTTGCCTGTGCGTCCAGTTCCCACCCCTCTCCTCGCCCACTTTCGCTTGCTGACTCTTTGTACACGACCAGACTATCCGTCAGTCCCGGCCGAGGGCAACGACCTCACCGCCTCGGCGCCGACCATCGTCCTCGACCTCAAGCGCGTCCTCGTCCCGGCCGGCATGCCCTGGAACGGCAAGAAGACGACCGTGCGCCTCGAGTCGGCGCAGCTTTGCGAGCCGGATGCAGGCTTCGAGATCTTGAGGACGAGGATCCGGGCTTGGGCGGAAGAGTTCGGGTTCGAGGCGTGGTCGTCGAGGTGCGTCGCACGGTCCCCCTCCTCGGCTCGCGGCTCACGGCTCACGGGACGCGCACTGACCCGCATCTCCTCTGCAGGGACCACCCACCTGACGATGCTACCGTCACTGCGCGCACGGCGGCTGGAGCGGGCGCGGCAGCGGCGCCGGACACGAGCGGCACGCCCGCTCCGACGGCCGACCTCGAGATGGCCGACCTCACGCCGCCGCCTCGTCCCGCCGACTCGATCCCGCCAGCTGCTCCCGCTCCCTCGACTTCCACCCCGACCGCACTCCCTCCCGCCGTCGCTCTGCCTCCCGCCGCCGCCGCCGCCGAGCCTGCGCCCGCCTCGACCTCGACCCTCCCGCACTCGACGTCCAGCTCTCGTGCATTCTCGTCCTACGTCGAGCTCCCCGTCAAGCAGTGCGTCGTCGTGCACAAGAGCGGGCGGCAGGACGTCCTCGAAGGTCCGCTCGTCGTGCGCGTCCAGGCGCACGGGCTCGTCGTCCTCCCGCCGGCGGGCTTCATGCTGCAGCTCGAGGCGGCGCAGATGGACGAGGTCGACTGTGCGTCCCCCTTCCCTCGCTCTGCCTGTGCTTCTCGAGGTAGAGCTGACGCTGCACTCGCTGCTCGCAGACATCAGCCCGCCGACGCTCGACGGCCGCCCCTCTCGATCGACCATGGCCGTCTCCCTCGCCGAGCTCGCGACGTCGGCCTTGATCACGCACCGCAGCGTTGTCGTGCGGCTCGACGTCGACCGCGCGCGGGACCCGACGGCGTGGTACAAGCTGTGCGAGGCGGTCATGCAGTGGGCGGGCGAGTTTGGCTTCGAGACGAGGGAGACGATCAGGTGCGTCGCCTCCTCTCGCTCTTTCTCGTCGTCCAGAGCCTGTGCTGATGTCGAACTTTGCTGCAGGGATCCGTCTGAGCGGCTCGCTGCGCCCGCGCTCGTCGAGACGCCCTCAGCCGACCTCGACATGGCCGACCTCGCTCCGCCACCTCTTCCCGCCGCCGCCGACCCGCGCCCGCCTATCTCCTCGCACAACTCGACGTCCGCCCCAGTCCCTATCTCTCCATCTCGCTCTCCTGGTTCGACCAGTCCCGACTGGGCGTCTACGTCGAGCTCAGCCGACCCGTCTCCCATCACGCGCCCCTCTCTCTCTCTGTCCAACACGGACTACTTCAAGCTCGCCGTCGAGCGGTGCGTCGTCGTGCACAAGGACGGGCAGCAGGACGCGCTCGAGGGCCCGCTCGTTTTGCGCGAGGCGGCGGGCGCGCTCGTCGTCGTCCCGCAGGAGGGGTCCGTGCTTCGCCTCGAGGCGGCCCAGATGGACGAGGTCGACTGTGCGTCCGAGCCTCTCTCTTTCTCTTTGCGAGTGCCTCTGGACGTGGGCTGACGCTCCTCCCCTTGCCGACGCAGACATCGACCAGCCGGCGCCCGACGACTCTCCCCCTCTGATGACCGTCGCCTTCTCGCTCGCCGAGCTCTCTACGTCGGCGTCGAGCACGCACCGCAACGTCGTCGTCCGGCTCGAGATCGACAGCGCGCGGGACGAGGAGGCGTGGCAGGGCCTGTGCGAGGCGGTCATGCGGTGGGCGGGCAAGTACGGCTTCAGGATAAAGGAGGACGGGTGCGTCCACCTCTCTCTCGCGCTTCGCCGATGTCCCAGGCGGGAGCTGACGTCGCTCTTGCGCAGGTACGATGACGAGGACGGCACCGCCTCGCCAAAAGCACCCGCGCCGGTCGAGCTGCCGCCCGCCGTCCTCCCCGCCGCGACCGAACCGCCCTCACGCACGACTCTCCCGCCGCCTCTCCCCCCCCCAGCTGCGCCCTACAGCCCTTCCTCGCCCCTCGCCGCCCGCAGCAGGCGCATCGCAAACCCCACCAGCCTCTCGGCTGCCGTCGACCCTGCCCGCCCGACCGCCCAAAGGCTCGTCGCCGCGCTCGCCCGCGCCCGAAGACGTCGCCGACCTGCGCTTGTCGCGCGTGCGCCCGCCCCCGCGGGCGAGTCCCTTCGAGGCGCGCTCGCGCCCCGTGCAGTCGAGCGAGTCGGGCACGCCGCCGCTGCCGTACGGGCGGCGCAGCCCCGAGCCGTCCGGCATCGGGCTCAAGCGCTCGCCCTCGCCGCCTTTCCGCCGCGACGATCCCGCTCCTCCTCCTCGTCGTCGACGCTCGCCCTCACCTCGCCGTCGACCCGACCCGGCACCCGACCGCCGTCGCTCGCGCTCGCCCGACCGCCTGCGCGACCCGCTCGACTCTCCCCCTCGCCGACTTCCTCCTCATGCGGCTCCCCCTCCTCCACCTCGACGCTCACCCTCGCCCTATCGCCGATCCTACTCGCCGCCCGACCGCCGCCGCTCGCGCTCGCCGCGCCGCGACTCGGAGCGCTCCCTGCCGCCTCGGCGCGAGCGCTCACCTCCTCGGCGCGAGCGTTCCCCGCCGCCTCGCCGGCGCTCGCGCTCGCCCGAGCAACCGCGCTATGCGCCGCGCCGCACGCCGTCGCCTGGACGTCGAGGAAGTGAGCCGCGCTGGGGCCGCCGCGAGCTCGAGCACGAGCGCGCGCGAGAGCGTGAGCGCGACCGCTCGCCGCCGCCGAGGCGCCGCTCGGGGTACCCGCCGTCGCCTGAGCGAGGGCACTTAGGTGCGGGATCGGCCCGCGATGACCGCTACGCGGCGTCGTCCGAGCCGAAGTGGTGGACGAGGTGAGCGGGGCGGCGGCGGTGTCAGCGCGGGCGTCCTCGCTGGACGAGGGCGGTCGAGGGTGCGGCATTGGGCGGTGCTGAGGATGAGGGAGGTGTCGTGCGCTTCGTCGGTGCGGGCGTAGCTGCGCTCGCCGAGCAACTCGAGGTGACTTTCCTTGCGCGCTCGAGCCCTCTTTCGGGCCGCCGAGCGAGAGGTGCCGCTGCGGCTTGCTTCGTCCGTCATCGAGATGATCGAGGCGGGGCGGACGCTCTCCTTTCCGGTGCCGCGCAGGAGGAGGACCCGGCGTTCGTCGCTCGGAGACCGCTCCGGTCCGCCTCTCTCTCTCTCTCCCACCTCTTCCTCCCCCACAGCCCTTCGTCGACCCGGGCATGAGCGCACTCGACAAGGCGCTCCTGCGCGAGGGCTTGTCGGCCCCGGTCACGATCGCAGCCCTCGTCTCGCTGTCGCCCGCCCAGCTCGCCCTCGCCTCGCTCCGCCCCGACCTCGACTTCCTCACCCGCCAGCGCGCCTACGTCGAGTTCCTCGTACGCCGGAGCGCCTACCGCAAGAGCCTCAAGCGCAACTCGCACGAGCAGCGTGCGTCCCCTCCCCCTCTTCCCCTCCCCCTCTTCCCCTCCCCCTCCTTCGCCGCCTCCCCGCTGATCCCTTTCCTCCTCCCGCGCCGCAGCTCTCCTCGAACGCTCGCTCGACTTCGAGTGTCCTGCCTCACCCTCGGACCTGCCGACCCCGGACCTCCTCCTCCTCCAGTTCAACCCGCGGTGCATCTCGGCGCGCGAGGTCGAGGCGGCCCAGCAGCTCTTCGTCGAGCGCGCGCACGCCCAGCAGGCCGACGACGAGGCCGAGCAGAAGCCCGCCGCGTCGCAGGGTCTCCACGTCGAGCGCTGCGACCTGCAGTATCGCGGCGGCGTCCCTTCGTTCGCCACCGACCTCTCGCTCGAGGTCGAGGACGGTGCGCTCGTCCTGTCGCGCCCGGGCAAGGTCATGGTCAAGGTCCAGTCGCAGCACGTCTCGAGCTTCCAGTGTGCGTCCCAGTCATCCTCGTCGACGTGCTCGTAGGCGTGCGGCGCTGACTCGCTCCTCGTGCAGACTTGACGACGGTCTTCAACAAGGCGAGTGAGGGCGACATGGACTGCGTGCTCAACGTCGTCGCGACGAGCGCCTCCCTCGCCGGCGACTGCCTCGCCAGCGACGTCCAGCTCAAGATCCACCTCGAGCGAGTCGGTGTGTCCGACTCGCGCTTCGACAAGCTGCGCTCGGCTGTCACCAAGTGGAGCGCCGTCCACGCCTTCTCGGTCAACCTCGTCGAGTGCGTCCTCGTCCTCTCTCTTTCCCGGTGCAGGACGTCGCGCTGAAGCCCGGCAACGTTGCAGGACCCGCATCGCACACGAGCAGCATGCTGCCCTCCTTCCCTACCCGACGCCGCCCGCTCGAGCCATGTCCCTCCCCGACCCGACGCGCAGCAGCAGCCCGGCTCCCTCCCGCTCGACCACCGCCACCTCCCTCGTGCCGTCGTCGACCAAGCGCTCTGCGTCGGACGAGCTGCAGCAGCAGGAGAACAAGCGCTTGCGCACGGCCGAGTCGGTCGAGCGCGACGAGGCCGAGGGCCTCTCGCGCTTCGTGTGGGACGTGCCCGAGCACTCGAGCTGGCACCCCGGGTGCGTCGTTCGTCCTCTCCTTCGTGTCCAACTCCCGAGTCAAGAAGCTGACGCCGAGACCTTCTCTCGCAGCTACCTCGTCCGCCAAATCGCCCTCCTGCGCGCCATCTCGCCGAGCGAGCCCATGCCGTTCCCCGACTTCAGCCCCGACGAGCTCGCCCTCCTGTCGCGCTCAAACGTCACCGAGGCGCTGCCCGACCTGCCGAGCAACGCGCCGACGCTCGACCCGCTGATCAAGCACCGCGCGTTCGAGCGGCTCGCGCTCGAGCGCATCTACAGGAACAAGCCGCGCCTCGGTCCGTCCGCCTCTCCCTTCCTCTTGCTTGACCTCTATAACAACAAGCGCTGACTCGTGATGCTCTCGCGCGCAGAGGTCGACACGACGCGCCTCGTCCTCCTCACCGACTCGTTCCCCGACCTGCGCGAGTACGCGCGCAAGGTCGCCAAGGTCCGCCGCGCGATCGAAGACGTCAAGCAGGCGTACGCCACCGTCGTCGTCGACCTCGAGCAGCGCATCGCGCGCCAGACGCACGACACGCAGGACCCCCTCGAGAGCTTGCTCTACCTCGTGCGCATGATGAAGGACTCGCTCCACTTGTGTGTCCTCGAGTCTCTCCCTGTCGCTCCTCTCGTGCTCTCGGTGCGCTCAAGACGGATACTTACTCATTTGCGAGGTCCTCGTACGCAGCTGCTGCGGCCACTTTTACCACAACGGCGCCCTGATCCGCACGGTCCCGCCGTCGCTCACCGCCCTCATCCTCGGCTCGGGCCCGCTGCGCCGCTTTGAGGCGGCGCTCAAGGGCATCGTCCTGTACGAGGAGATGGCGGGCGCGATCGGCTGAAGGAGCTGGGCGAGCGAGAGGGAGAGGGAAGGAGCTCGGGCGTGAGTGGAGACGGTCGGCCGCTTGCAACGTCCGCTTGCGTGATTTGCTCGTCCACTGGCTCGAGAGCTCGAGCTTGAGCGAGATGGAACGACAGCGAGTTTGTGCGAGGCGAGCCTGAGCGCAGGTCGACGAGGGCGAGCAGAGGAAGAGGTGCGAGCGCAAGTGGCTGCCGCGAAGGAAGCTGAGCAAAAGCTGCCGCTTCGGTCTGCTTGATGCGTCGCTCGAGGCGATCGAGCCGGGGCGAACGCACCCCTGTAGAGTGCCGCTCCGCAGGAGGACCGGGCGCGTCCGTCGCTCGGCGACCGCGCCGCTCACCTCTCCGCCTTTCCCGGACTAGCCCTCTCTTCCTCCTCCACACCAGTCCATCGGCCCGCCTATGAGCGCACTCGACCAAGCGCTCCTGCGCGAGGACCTGGACGCGCCCCTGTCCATCGCGACCCTCGTCTCGCTGTCGCCGGCGCAACTCGCCCTCGCCTCGCTCCGCCCCGACCTCGACTTCCTCACCCGCCAGCGCGCCTACACCGAGTTCCTCCTGCGCAGGAGCATCTACAGGGCGAGCCCCAAGCGCGAGTCGCAAGAGCAGCGTGCGTCCCGCTTCCCCTCCCCCTCTCCTCCTCCTCGCCAACACCTCGCTGACCCTTTCCTCCCCGCCTCGCTGCAGCCATCCTCGAGATCTCGCTCAACTTTGAACGCCGCGCCTCGCTCTCGGACCTCTCGACCTCGGAGCTCGTCCTCCTCCAGTTCAACCCGCGCTGCATCTCGGCGCACGAGGCCGAAACGGCGCAGCAGCTCTTCTTCGAGCGCGCACTCGCCCAGCAGGCCGACGACGAGGTAGAGCAGCAGTACGCCGAGCGGCAACTTCACGTCGAGCGCTGCGACTTGCAGTACCGGGGCGGCGTGCCGTCGTTCGCCCAGGACCTCACGCTCGAGGTCCGGGACCACGCGCTCGTCGTCTCGCGCGACGGCGAGGTCATGGTCCAAGTCTTGTCGAACCACATCTCGAGCTTCCACTGTGCGTCCCCGTCCAAGCCTCTCGAGCCTTTCGAGCCTCAGGGACTGACGCTCTCTCCTCCTGCAGACGTGACAACGGTGGACGGCGCGAGCGGTGACGTCGAGTACGCGCTCAAGCTCGAGGCGAGCGAGGGCTTCCTCGGCGGGCCCGGTCACGACGAGCAGATCAAGCTCGTCGTCAACCTCGGCCGCGTCGGCTCGTCGGACCCGTCGCTCGACAACCTGCGCTCGACCGTCGCCGAGTGGAGCGCGCTCGAGGCTTTCCCGATCAGCCTCGTCGAGTGCGTCCTCATTCGCTCCCCCGCACCCACGCACGACGCCCTGCTGACCCTGTGCTGCGCAACAGGACCCGCATCACGCGCGAGCAGCCCGTCGTCGCCCCTCCGCCCGTCGCCGCCCCTCCCTATCCGACCCCGCCGCCGCGCACCCTCTCCCTCACCGAGCCCTCGCGCAGCAACAGCTCGGCGCGGTCCCCCTCCTCGACTGCGCCGTCACCCGAGGTATTGTCGCTCAAGCGGTCGGCGTCGGACGAGCTCGAGGCGCAGGGCCACAAGCGCACTCGCAGCGACGAGTCGTGCGACGCGCAGGTCAACCGCAAGGGCCTGTGGCAGTTCGTCGGCAACGCGCCCCAGGACGCGCTCTGGCACCCTGGGTGCGTCCTTTTCCTCTTTACGAACGCTGCCGCGCCCTGTCGCTGACGCCGAGACCTTCTCTCGCAGCTTCCTCGTCCGCCAAATCGCCCTCCTACGCGCCATCATGCCGCACGAGCCGCTCCAATTCACCGAGTTCAGCCCGGACGAGCTCGCCCTTCTGTCGCGCGCCGTCAACCCGTACACGCTCCCGCACCTGCCCTGGGGCCTGCAGCCGTCGTACCCGCACGTCCGGCACCGCCCGCAGGATCGGCTCGCCCTCGAGCACATCTACAAGGACGTGCAGCGTCTCGGTCCGTCCTCGCTCACTCTCTCCCTGCTCCTCCCTACCTTCAACTCGTCCTGACCCGCTCGCCCGCTGTGCTCGCAGAGGTCGACACGACCCGCCTCGTCCTCCTCACCGACTCGTACCCCGACCTGCGCCTCTTCGCCAAGACGGTCGCCAAGGTGCAGTCAGCGAGTGACCTGCTCAAGCTCGCGTACGCCGCCGTCGTCCTCGAGCTCGAGCGCCGCATCGCGCGCAAGGCGCCCAGCACGCAGGACCCGCTCGAAAGCCTGCTCGAGGTCGTGCGCTCGATGCAGGGCTCGCCCGAGATGTGCGTCCTCGCCCTTCGTCCCTGTTGCTCTCTCGAAGACTCTGCGAGTCCCGAAGCTGACTTGCACCGTGTGGTCGTCCTCGCAGCTGCTGCCACCACCTCTACCGCGACGGCGTGCTCATTCGCAACGCACCGCCGTCCCTCACGGCCGCCAACCTCGGCACGGGCCCGCTGCGCCGCTTCGAGGCGGGCCTCATGAGGATCGTCATGTACGAGCAGGCGGCGGGCTCGGTCGGCTGAGCTGCGGCGGACGAGCGAGACGAGGAGCGGAGGAGGGAGGGTGACTTGGGAAGGTCGCCCGGTTGCAGCGTCTGCTTTGCTTGACCATGCCTGCCTTGTGCTCTCAAGAGCTTCAAAGCATGAGAGCGAAAGAGACGAGTTGAAAAAGAAAGCGCGAGGAGAGCGAAAGGTCGAGAGCGAGAGACAAGAGGCTCGAGCGCGGCGAGCAGAGAGGCTCGAGCGCGATGAGACGAGCAACGAGGCGAAGATGGAAGGGTCTGCATTGCCGCTCAAACCAGCTCGACGCTACTTCGACCCGCTCACCTCGCCCTGCGCTCGTTCCGGTAGAACTCCATGACCCTCCTCACAACCTCGACGATCTCCCTCGCCTGCTCGGCGCTCTCGGCCTCAAAGTCGTACCGCTTGTCGACGCCGCGCTTGGTGTGTACGACGATCTTGAAGCTCGTCGCCGAGCGCCGGCTCACCTTGCAGTCGCGCACGGCCGAGACGTGGAACGACGTGGTGCGGCCGCGCGTGAGAGCGGGGAGGTTGGCCTCGGGCGGCATGAAGTGGAGGCTGCGCCGCGAGGGACAAAGGAGAGCAAGGCGAGGCGTCAGTGATTGCATCGAGGGGAATGAGGGTAAGAGCGGAAGCCAGGGCGCGGCGAGGGCGAGTGAGAGAGGGAGAGGAAGGAGGACGCACTAGTCGCCGTCGATCGCGACGACGCGCGCATGCCGTCCGCCGAGCGACATCGGCAGCTTGCGCAGAACGTTGAAGTGGAGGTACGGCGCGGCGGATGCGGCGGCGGCGGCGGCGGTCGACTTGTACGCCGGCTGACCGACAGGGTCGGCGGCGAGGTGCGACGGCGAGAAGATGGACTCTGCGAGCAGGAGGTTCGGCGTAAGCGTAGACTCGATCGGCGTCACGCTCTGAGCTCGTCTCGAAAGACGAGCCCGAACGAAGCAATGAGCTAGACCCACGAGACGGGTCCTGGTTCGCCCCTCCCGCCGTCGCCGACTTCCTGACGCCGCCCGGCCCAACCTGCGCGCGCAGCACGAGCTCGAGCTCGCGCTGCTCGCCGAGGCTCTCGACGGTGCGGTCGAGCGGGATGACGAGGTCGCCGTCCTGGAGCCGGACGACGAGCGCCCAGTCTCGCGCGGGCGAGCGGATGCCGCGCTTGCGGAGGATGAGCTCTGCGCGCACGAGGAGCAGACGGTCAATTTTTGTGCGAGGCGAGCAGGGAAGAGGAAGGAGAGAGACGGAGAGAGGACGCACCGAGGACGTCGGCGAGGTACATGTCGCTCGGGATCTGGATCGTTGTCTGGACGCCGACCTCCTCGCCGTTCGAGAGCGCGACGAGGCCCTCAGCGGCCGTGAGCGGCGGAAGGGCCACCTTGAGCAGCACAGGGACGGCGAGCGCCGAGCCGGCGGCGCACGTCTGCGGGTCGAACGGACGGGCGCTGTCGAGCGCGGCGCTGGGTGCTGCGGCGGTCGGCGGGGCGACGGCCGAGGGTGGCGCCGAGGCGAGGATGCGCGAGGGTCGGCGCACGATGGTGGCCTGCTTGTCGAGGTTGTCGTCAACTGCATGGCGAGCGAGAGAGGCGTGAGCACGAGAGCGAATCAGGAGGAAAGCGGAGAAGCGGGCCGTGCGCACCTTGGTCGTCGTCGGCGCGAACGATTGCAAACTCGGTAAAGGCGAACGCCGAGATGGAACGAGTGCGTTCGAGAGCTGCGGCGACGAGGAGGACGACGAGGAGAGTCAGCTTGACGCCTGAAGAAAGAGGACGAACGAGGGAGGGAGGGTCCGAGCGCACCAGGGAAGTCCTCGTCGACCTCTCCATCCTCGACGATCCGCAAGTCCCACCTCGCCGTCTCCCTGCCCTCGCGCGCCTCGTCCTCCCTCACCTCGCTCTCGAGCCCGGGCTCGCGCCCCTCCTCCCAGTACGCCCACAGGCCGACCCCGATCACCTCCTCGACGCTCACGTCGCGCTTGACGCTCACCTCGACCGGCTCGTCGTCGCCCTGGCGCGGGAAGAACAGCCTGAGCCGCAGCGCGTCGCCCTCGGGCCCGCCGGCACCCGCACCGCCGCCCGACCGCGCGACGCACGCAGCGTACAGCGTGCTGAACGGGTTCGCGAGCCCGCCGCGCCCGCGCCCGCTCGAGCCTGCTGCGGCGTCCTGCGCGGCGAGGAGCGCCGAGAGCGCGCTGCGGTGCGGCTGCGCGGCGGCGGCGGGCGCGCGGGCGGAGGGTTGCGAGAGGTAGGCCGAGCGGGGCGGGAAGTAGGGCGCCGAGAGGGAGGGCGAGGCGGGGCGGGAGGAGCGGCGACGCGAGGGAGGCGCGCGGAGGGCGGTCGGGGCGGGCAGAGGAGCGGGTGAGGGCTGGGAGGGCGCGGGCGCGGGCGCGGCGGGTGCGGGCGCAGGGTCGCCCGACGACGGCGCGCCCGCCGTGGCGAGAACGGCCCCGGGCCGGATGTTCACCCTGCGCCGCTCGCGCACCTTGAGCCCGGGTGGAAGCTGGAACGCCGGCTGCTGCTGCTGCTGCTGCTGCGGCTCCTGCGCTTGGACCTGCGCCGGCGGCGGCAGCGGCGGCGGCGCGCTGTCCATGCGCGCAAGTGGCGCGAGCACGGGCGCCGGCGTCGCAGGCGTCGGCGGCGTCGGGAGCCCGCCGCCAAAGTCGCTCGCGAACGACGACGACGCGTTGCTCGTCTGGCGGCGGCGCGTCGTCGGGCGGCTCTCGGGCTCGGGCGACGGCTCGGGCGACCGCTGCGGCCCAGGCTGCGGCTGCGGTTGCGGCGGGACGAGGATGACGCCGCCGGGCGGGACGTTGACCCTGCGGCGCTCGCGCACGCGCAGGCCCGGCGGGAGCTGGAACGCCGGCACCTCGGCGGGCTTGTCCTGCGCCCGCGCTCGGGCCGCCGCCGGCATGCGGTCGTCAAAGTCCGAGTCGGGCGATGACGAGAGCGAATGAGGCGCTGCTCGTGCTGGTGCCGGTGCGGGCGGAGGAGGACGAGGCGTGGCGGGCTCGGCTGCGGCGGTCGTGAGGGCTTGACCCGGGCGGATGTTGACGCGCCGACGCTCGCGGACGCGCATGCCGGGCGGGAGCTGGAACGCAGGCGGGTCGGGCTTGGGCTCGACGGGCGCGGCGGCGGCTGGAGCTGGGACGCGCACGCCAAAGTCCGAGTCGATCGACGACGACGGCGACGGCGGTCGAGGCGCGGCGGCGGCGGCGGCGGGCGCGAGGATGTCGCCCGGCCGAATGTTGACCCTGCGGCGCTCGCGCACGCGCAGGCCGGGCGGAAGCTGGAAGACGGGGACGTCCTGGCGCGGCGGCGGCGGACCCGCTCCCGGCGGCGCCGGACCGTCTGGAAAGTCCGAGTCGGCGCTGCCGCTGCTCGCGCCGCTGCTTGACGCTCGACTCGCGCGACGGCGGCGAGACGGGCCGGGCGTCGAGGTCGACGAGGCGCCGCCGAGCGACTGGCTCGAGCTGCGGTCCCTCGCGCTCGGGAGCGGGCGCGGCGGAACGTCGCCAGGCGAAGGGGGAGCCGAGGGCCCGGCATCGCTCGTGCCGATCGATGACGACAAGGAGCGCTTGCCGGTGAGGCGGGTCCGGTCGGCGAGGTACGAGGACGAGGGGACTGGCGCCAGGTCGGCGGCGCTCGACTGGCCGGCTGTACGGATGGCGGGCGTCTCGCGCGGGGTCTTGGTCGGCGAATGAATGACGACGGGAGGAGGTGCGAGGCCGTCGTGCGTGGAGGAAGGGTGAGAGCTGCGGGGGAAGAGGTCGATCAGCCTCAGAGCGCAAGGGACAGGGAGCGAGAGAGTGTGAAGACGTACCTCGTGCCGTCGACGTCGTCGCCAGCTCGTGATAACCGCCCTCGTCCTTTCCACGTCCTTGACCGGCCGCCCTCGACCTTCATGCCGGCGCTCGCGACGCCCTTGCCGATCGTCTGCGAGTACTGGAGCCCACCTCCACCTCGCTCTCCTCGTCTCGGCGCGGCCTCTCGCGCGAGGAGCGGCGCGAGCGGCGGGCTCCTGCGGCCCGACGGCGGCCTGCTGCCGAGTTCGGGCCACCGCTGCGGGTCTGCGGCGCCGGAGAGCGCGATGTAGGGGTTGTTGGCGACGAGGTCGTGCGGCGGGGCAAAGTCGACGAGGTTGTAGGCTGCGGTGCCGCCGCCGACGGCCATCGAGGTCGAGGAGGTCGTGGCTGAGAGCGAGGCGTGGTTCGGGAGGACATGGCGGAGGTAGGAGAGCTGGAGGGCGTGGAGGAGGAAGCTGCGGGCGGGGGGTCGAGGTCAGCGAGGTGAAGCCGGCTCGAGCGGGTGGCTGGGAAGGACGAGGGGCTCACTCGGGATCTGTGAGGACCGACATGGCCTTCAACTCGTCGCCGGCTGTTAATGCGAGCGAGGGACGAGGGATGGAGCCCACGTCGGGTTGATGAGGACGACCACGGGACGAGGTGGACGACGACGACCGGGAGCGGGCGTGAGCTTGAGCTGAGCAGGCTCTAGGTACCCACAAGAGGACGCAGCGGGTGCGCCTAGCCCAGCTGAGCGGACCCGAGTGGAGCGAGGAGGAGCGAGAGTCCGCGGTCGCGTCGGCGGCTGTTGTCCCCGTCCCTCCTCCTCGCTGCAGCCTCGGACAGCGCTGCGAGCTGCACCGAGTCGCGCATTAGCATGGCACACGCGCGCCCACCGCCCCTCCACTTCTCGCACGCGCCCGCCGTCTCGTCCCGCCTCGCGCCGCCTCCCTCGTCCTCGTCGCCGGTCGGCCCGACTCAGCACCCGTCGAGCGACTCGCAGCTTCCGTCCAGCCCAACCACGAGCTCGTTCTACCGCCCCACTTCCACCTCGCGCCCCCCGCCCGGCCGCGCCTACAAGTCGACCTCGTCGGCCCGCCGCTCCCTCAGCAACGGCGGTGCCCACGGCCCAACCTCGTCCCCCTCCGGCTCGGGCCCGAGCGCCTCGCTCCGCGCAGCGCAGGAGAACGCCCGCCGCGCGCGCGCCCGGCCTCGCGCCCTCGGAGCCGGCGAGGGCGCGCCCGACGGCCCAGGCGGGTGGGGCGCCGACGGCGAGTGGGAGGAGTGGGACGCCGACGAGCTCGCGCGCCTCGAGGCCGAGATGCGCAAGGAGCGCAGGAGGTGGGAGTGGGACATGCGCCAGCGCGAGGAGCGCGCCAGGGACGAGGGCAGGATCGTCGACCTCGACCTCGAGGACCCGTCGGCCGAGGACGACGAGATGCGCGGCGAGGGTGCGTCCTTGTGCTCTCTCTCCCTCTTGCCTCGACGTCGATCTGAACCTGACGCTCTCGTACACCCGCAGAACCGCCCGACGACCTCCTCTTCGACGACGAGCCTCTCCCCTCGCCCGCGCTGTACGCGCCCCAGTCGCGCCGCCTCCCCTCCCTCACCTCCGCCCCCGCCTCGTCCGCCTCGTCCACCACCGGCTACCTCTCAGATCCCGACCCCGACCCAGACCTCGCCATGGACCTCGGCCCCTCCCCCTCGACCGACCTCGCCGCCTTCTCCGCCGCGCTCCTCGCCGCGCCCTGCCCCGCCTGTGCCGCCTCGCCCGCCTCGCCGACGCCCACTGCGCCGCTCTCCCTCGACGCGACGCACGGCCTTCGTTGCGGCGCGTGCGGGTGGACCATCCCGGTCGGGGTGCTCGAGCCGCTCGCGGGCGCGTTCACCTCTCACGGGTGCGTCGCTCCCTGCTCTTGTCGGCGCAGTGTCCCCCTCGGGCATACGCACTGACTACGAGCCCTGCTGTGCGACGCAGATCGGCCGCAGCAGGCCACGCGCCCCTCCTGAGCTGGACGCGCTTCACGGGCACGCTCATCTTGTGCGCTGCGCCCGGGTGCGACGAGCAGTTTGCGGCGTAGCGCTCCTCTCTCTCTCTCGCATGCGTGTCAGGAGGTCGGATAGGTGAGGCGGGAGCGCAAGGGCGTTGTTGTTGTGCAAGTACTCAGTGCTCGGACCCTGCTCGACGAGGACGAGAGGCTCGAGAGCGCTCGAGAGACGGCCTCGACGACTTCTCCTTGCACGGCCTCGTCGAGCTGCTCTCGCTCTAGGTCTCGCTCCTGCTCTCGCTCGAGTGCGCCGCGAAGAAGCAAGCCGTCGGCCTTCCCAAGCCCCGCTACGTCCTCCCTCCTCGCTCGCGCACCCGCTCCCGCTCACCCAACACTCCCCGCGCGCTCCTCGTCCCGCACAATCTCTCCCAGTGCGCGCTCGAAGCGCTCGTAGACGTCCTTGCCGAGCTCGGCCTCGGAGAAGGTGGGCTCGACCGAGCGGATGAGGCGGCCGTCGGCCGTGTAGAGGACCTGGCGGCGGCTGCGGGGCGGTCGAGGGAGCAGGTCAGCACCGGCTCGAGGGAAGGCAGGCTAGATGAAGGAGGAGAGGAGAGGAGGAGGAGAGGGACAGCACGACGCACAACATGGCCTTGGCGAGCATGCCGCGCAACAGCTCGACGAGGTGCTTGACCGACGCGCCGCGCTGCCCGAGGTGGCCCATGACGCGCTTGTACGCCTCGGCGAGCGCGTCGCGCGCGTCGACGAGCTTGGACGAGACCTTGGCGTACTCGCGCAGGGCGGGGAAGGTTGGCGTGAGGAGGACGAGGCGCTCGGTCGAGAGGGCTGCGTAGCGGCGAGCGGGCAGTAGGTTCGTCAGCTCGGCGCTCGCTCGAGGGGCTGCGTGACGAGGGCGGGGGGAGGACGCACAGAGACGCGCGCCGCCGCGGTAGATGTGCTCGAGCGCGAGCCGCTCGACGGCGACGTACTTGGCCTTGGCGGCGTACTCGGGCGGGTTGACCGGCAGGCGCGGGAGCTTGGACATGCTCGAGCGGCGCGACAGGAGGGCGAGGTCGTCGAGCGTGAACGTGACGAAGGCGAGCGGGACTTTCGGTGAGATGGCGCGCAGGAGCGCCATCTGGCGGAGGAGCTCGCTGCGGGCGAGCGGGTGGGGGGCGGTCGAAGGTCAGTGTAGAGCTCGCACGTGAGGAAAGCCCGAGGCGTGTAGGGTCGAGCGCGAGGCGAGGGAGAGAACGCACCCGGGGTGCCAGCCGGGGCCTTCGGGCTGGACGTCGACGTACTTCCACGGGCCCTCGCCGACGCACTGCTTCCTGCGCGACTCTTGCGAGCGGTCCTTCTGGCTCTGCACGCTGCCGGCGGCGCCGATGCCTGACGCAGCCCGGCCCAACACGGCGTTCGAGGCGGCGCGAGGGCGGCGGGTCGAGTGCGCCGACGAGAAGGCGACTTGCTGCTCTTTGAGGTCCCTGCACGGTGTTGTGAGTCAGCCTTCTTGAAGTAGAGCAGACGACACGACCGAGGACAGCGGGACGAGAGGGACGCACCCTTTTGACCCGACCCGGAACCCGCCCGTCCTGCTCCAGCTCGCGACGGCCGCCAAGAGCGCGCCGTTCTCGCCCGCGCGCGCGAGCTCAAAGGTGAGCTTGACGTTGGTGACGGTCGCGCCGACCTTGTCGAGCACGACTCGCTCCGCCTCGACCTCGAAGCCCTCGAGCTCGACCTCGTCGCCGTCGCCTGGGCGGCCGGCGAAACCTGCACGGAAGCCAGAGTCAGCATTTACTCAGCGGAGAGTGAAAAAGTGAAGAGAGCGAGAGAGGACGCACGGCGAGTGCCCGTCATGGCGCATGGGTCGATCTTGAAGAGGACCTCGCCCGCTCGCCCGACGACGAGCGCGTCTGGCTCGACCTGGAGCGTGACGCCTTGCTCGTCGACCCACGCCCCGCCGTCGCACACCATCTCGCACCTTCTGACCATGTACCCCTGCGTCTGCGCGTGCTCGTCGTCGGCCTGCGCGGCGCTTGCGCGCGAGAGGAAGAGCTGCGCGGCGTCGTCGGCCCAGTCGAGGGACGTGCAGCGGCGGTTGAACTGGACGAGGACGAGCTCGGTTGGCGTGAGGGTCGAGGGCGAGTCGGGAAGGGGAAAGTCGAGTGTGTGGTCGAGGAGAGCTGCGGGTGCGAGTCGGGCGGAGTCAGCTCGTGCTCGAGGAGGGCGCGCGAGAGGAGGAGCTGGACGCACGCTGCTCTTGTGAGTCGCGCTTGTCGCTCTTGCGGTACCTGCTCCTGCGCATGAGGAACTCGACGTGGGCGCGCTGGCGCAGGAAGACGTCGAGGTCGCGGCGGAGCGAGGCGAGGGCGAGCTGGGCGGGCGACAGCGAGGGCAGGATGTCGACGCGGATCGGTGCCGCCGTGTCTGCGCGCAGCAGTGCGCGGTCGAAAGCGCTCATCTGGCGCATCTGCGGCGAAGAGCAGGAGCGGGGGAGAGAGAAGCGGAGGCGGACGCCGGGCGAAAGCGACGGACCGGCGAGCGAGCGGACTTGCCGATCGCGCTGCTCGGTGCGGACAGGAGCTCGTAAAGCGCTCGCCGAGACCGCAGCGCAGCCGAGCTCAGCGCGTCAGCCGGCTCTCGTCGCAAAGGTAGGTGCGGCGGCGAGGAGGAGGACGACGCCGCCCCTGCACCGCTGGATGCAATGAGCTCCTCGCGCCGCTCGCTGCGAGTAGACTGACTGTGAGCTCAGTCGTGCCACACATCCTGCGAGGAAGAGAGGGAGCCGACGAGGCGACCTTGTCGTCGTCCGTCGCGAGCGAGCTAGCAGCTCTCCGCCTTCGCCTGCTCACTCCTGCTCACACGAGACCGACCACCAGCACCAGCAGCAACCATGGCCCTCAGTGCCAAGGCCGAGATCCGCCAGCAGCTCAACCTCAAGAACCTGCAACGCCACGACCCGCTCATCGACCGCATCGTCACCTCGACCAGCCATGCGAGCCTGTACGACAACAAGGGCGACGGCTGGGTCAGTCCTCTCTCCTCTGTACTCCACTCTCGAGCCAGGCGAGCACGCAGCCGAGCTCTGTCGAGGAGCCGTCCCCGCTGACCTCTCCTAACCCCGCCTCCCTCCCTCTCGTCGAACAGGTCAAGACGGGCGTCGAAGGCCCCATGTTCCTCTTTGCCCGGTGCGTCCAGTCCCGCTGCATCATGTGCATGCCCTGCCGCCAGACCAGCGAGCGCACAAGCTGACCCACACGACCTCCGTCCCGACGCAGCTCGACCGCCCCGCACTACGGCTTCTTCGTCCTGAACCGCAACGGCCTCGAATACGTCCAGGAGTTTCTCACCCCGCAGTGCGAGGTCGAGGTCGGCGGCGAGTTCATCCTGTACGAGCAGAGCGCGGATGCCGGTGCGTCGCTCAGCTCCTCGAGTTGCTTGTACCTCGCCTCGGGCGGCCCTGCGGAGCAGGCTCAAGGCGAGTTGGTGTGTTCGATCTTGAGCTGACGCGCTCTCGTGTGCGCAGACTGCGCGACCGGCATCTGGGTTTCGGAGGAGAAGGAGCGGGTCCAGCTGAGCGAGCAAATGCGGCTGTGCGTCCTTCCCTCTCTTGCGTCCCTGGCTCGTCCTTGGGCTGCACTGACGCTTGGCCCGACACAGCCTTCGGTCCAAGGCGGCCGCCGCGGCAGCAGCCTCGGCGCACTCTCCCGCCCCGGCCGCACCTACCCTCCCCGTCGGCCAATCCATCTCGCTCGACATGCTCTTCAGCGCCGCCTCTCCGACACCTCTTCCCGCCGCCGCACCCTCTCCGTCAGCACTTCCGACCAACCCGCTCGACGCCCTTTTCGCCAAGGCGACCATCTCGCCCTCGCCCGCCCGCGCGACCCTCCCGACTTCCTCCTCGGCGGCGCCCAAGGTGCCGAGCACGCTCGACCTCCTCTTTGCGGCCGCCTCGCCGACACCGGCGGCTGCAGCACTGCCGCCGTCGCAGTCGCAGCAGGCCCCGACGGGCATGGCGCTCCTCGACTCGATCTTTGCCTCGGCCAAGCCGGTCCGTCCCTCTCGCTCCCAGTCGCCCTTCCCGCGCTGCACATCGCTGACTCGCGCCTCCCTCCACAGGCCCTCTCGCCGCAGCCCGCACCGGCTCAGGCCCCTCAGCCTCCGCCCCAGCCGCAGCCGCCCAAGCCCAACGACGCGCGCGCGCTCCTCGCCATGCTCGGCCACCCCATGTCGCCCTCGGCCGCGCCCGCTCCCCCTGCGCCCGCCCCTGCGCCCAAGACGAACGGCGCCGCCCCGCCCGCCGCGGCACAGGCGCCGGCCGCCCCTACGCCGCAGACGACGACGCACCCCGCGCCGTTCGCGCTCGCCGTCTCGCCGACGACCGCGCCTGCGCCCGCACCCGCACCCGCACCGACGTCGCCCACTGCCGAGCGCAAGGCTGCCTCGTCGTCGCCGCAGCAGCAGCAGGCCAAGCAACCCGCCGCCGGGAGCAGCAAGCCGCGCCCGACGTTCGCGCGCCCGGTGCTCAGCCACGACATCTTCGACAGCCTGCCGCTGCCGCCCAAGAAGGCGCAGGCCGTGCCGAAGCCGCAGGCGGCGGTCGAGCCAGCGCAGGCGAGCGCGCCGGTCGAGAATGGGCGGGACGAGGTCGAGGAGCGCGCAGCGCCGAGCGAGGAGAAGGAGGAGGTCGAGCAGCCGCAGGCGGTCGAGGAGGAGCAGCCCGCCGTCGTCGCCGCCGTCAAACCGCCCTCGCCGCCGCCTGCACCCGTGTCGGCGCCGGCGCCCGCACCCGCACCCGCCGCCGCCCCCACGCCCGCGCCCGCCTCCCCTCCCTCCGCCTCTCGCCCCGCGCCCGCCGCCACCGCCGTCGCCCAGCCGCTCCTCCTCAGCAAGCCCGCCGTCCTCGCCTTTGCCGACACGGCGGCCAAGAACGCCAATGTCGGGCTCGAGCCGGCGCGCGACGAGCCCATGGCCAAGGACGAGTTTGTTCGGCGCGTCGTCGAGCTGCTGCAGGTGCGCTCGCCCTTTTTCTCCCTCTTCGCCGTGCCTGCCTCTTTGTTGAGGAGGGTCGCTGATTGAGGTCGTCCGTTGCGTCCGCAGAAGCCGAGCTTGTCGATGCAGCTCTACGGCAAGTACCTCGAGCGGTTCGAGGAGGAGACCGAGTGAGTGGCGGCGGCGAGCGTGGGTCGGATCAGTGCGTGTGTTGGATGGTGCGCATGCTATCGCTGTTGTGTTCTTACTGTACCTTGCGTCGGCGCGGCGAGAGCGAGGGAGTCGAGGAGGCGGTCGGTGCGCCGAGAGGTGCGTCCTCTCTCTCTGTCTCTCTGGACTCGGACCTCGACGAGGCATGTCGCTGATGTCCTTCTGCTTGCGCGCAGCAAGCGTACGAGCAGCGAGCCGCCGAGAGAGCGACGACGGTAAGACCGAGAGCGAGAGCAAGCACACCTCGCCCCAGCTCGCTTTTACGAGCGGGCCCTGCAGCTTTCTCGACTCGGTACGCAGTCAGAGTAGGCTCTAGACGGCTCACGCACACCTTGAGCGAGCCGAGGCTGGCGCGACTTGGCTTCGTCGCGGCTCGCTCTCCCCCTTCGCCCTCCTCCCTCACAACCGCTTCCCGCCAGCGATCGCAGGCCGTCCTGCGCAGGGCGAGCATGCAGGCACAGGCCTCGCACCATGCGCCCCTCGAGGCGCTCGTCGCCATCCAGGCCCGCCTCAAGCCGCCTCGTCCACCCGCTCCCGACAGCGCCGCACCGCCTCGCTCGGCACTCGACACGGCGACTGCGAGCCTGCACGGCTGGTTGGGCGACCTCGCTGCACTCGTACGTCCCCTCTCTCCCTGCTCTCCCACCTCCCCTCATCGCCACCGCGTCACCTCGTCCTCCTCGGCCGGCCGCCCGAGTTTGCGGGGCGCTCTCGAGCCTCCTCAAGTGCATGCACTGACCCTCGCTCGCTACAGGACGGCAAGCCTCCCGACGCCAAGAGCAACCTCGCCGCGCTCGTGCGCGAGAAGCACCTGAGCTACAAGGTCCCGACCGGCGCCGAGAAGGGCACGTCGCACCCGGACGGCGCCAAGGCCATCGCCATGCTCGACGCCATGCGCGACCTCGTCGGCTGGCTTCTCGACCGGGTCCTCGACAAGGGAGGGCAGGAGCAGGTCGCGCGGCTGTGGGGCGAGGTGCTCGTGGCCGTCTTGCTCGGGATCGAGGTGCGCCGACTCTCTCTTGCCCCGACCGAGGAGACGCTCGGCGAGCGCTGCTGACGCCCGGCTCCTCCCCTGCAGCGGCACCTACGCGACAACGACTTTGACGACGGGCGCACGGTCGACGAGGTCCTCAAGTGTGCGTCCCGCTCGTCTCCCTGTCCTCGCCCCGTCTCCTCCGAGCTGACCCCAGCACTTCTCCTCGCACAGACCGCAAGCTGTTCGTCGATCGCCTCTACAAACCGCTCCTGCGCGTCATCCTCCCGACCCTCAACACGGCCGCGCGCACCGGCCTGACCGTCGAGACGGGGCAGACGGTCGACGAGGCGAGCAAGACCAAGGCCGTGCCGAGGTGGGCCAAGTACGCCGCGTTCGCGATCCTCGCCGCGTCGATGAGCAAGAACAAGTACGCCAAGTCGGCGCTGAGAGAGCTCCTGCCGCCGTGCGTCCCCTTTTCTCTCGTCCTGCTCGAGCCGACGAGCCGCAGCCTGACCTCGCGCTCGGACCCGCTCGCAGCGACTACCTCGCCGCCATCCTCCAGTCGGGCGCCGACGCGCATTTGTCGCATTACGCGCTCGAGGTCGCCTACCGCATCGCGCCGCCGGCGCCCAAGCCCAAGTCGCGCGGCTCGTCGACGACGGCGACGTCCGACTCGGCCCAGGCCGCCGAGCGCGAAGCGTGGATCGGCGCCCTCTTCCCGCAGATGCGCTTCGGGTACAGCTGCGACAAGCTCCAGGAGCGGTTCGACCAGCTCACGGTCGCCGACTGGCTCGAGCAGATGGTCCGCCTCCTCCAGGACATCGCCCAGGGCAACCTCAAGCGGTGCGTCCTCGCTCGTCCTCTCCTCCTCTCTCCTGACCTCCTCCTCGTGATCATGTGCTGATGAAGCGTGCGCCCTTTGCCAGCTCGCAGCCGTTCCGCGTCCTCTCGCTCGACTACGACGGCCACCCTCTCCTCAACCACCCGCCCGCCGACTCGCAGCGCCCGAGCCCGGCCCTCCCGGACAAGCCTGACCTCGATGGGATCGCCGACGGCTTCTACGAGAGCGCCATGCTGTGGTTCGGCCGGCACGAGCTCGCCGTCGACCTGCACGAGCCGCACGAGATGGTCGAGCGGCACAAGGAGGAGCGCAGGACGCTCGGGATCGCGAGCGTGGAGGCGAGCGAGGGCGACGAGGATGAGCTCGAGAAGGAGAAGGCCGTCATCGAGCTCGACGCCGTCCACGCCATCTACGTCGACGACCTCGGGACCGATATCGGTGCGTTCGCCTTTCTCTCGCTCTCGAGCGCAGCTTCATGAAGGAGGACTGACTCTCTCCCGCTCTCTGCTTGCTCGCAGACCTCATGCGCGTCACGTTCATCATCGCCGACTCGTCGCCGCTCAAGCTCGGCACGAGGCCGCACCCGAGCGAGGCGACGCACATCGGCACGCGCCGCAAGAACGAGACCGAGTCGCAGGCTCCCGGCCTCGGCGTCTACCACAAGCTCGTCGCCGTCATGTCGACCATCGGCAACAACCTCGGCGTGCTCAAGAAGGTCATCGAGGACCGGGGCAAGGTGCGTCGGCTCGCTCTCTCGATCGTCTTCACGCTGTGCGCTCGCGCACTGCAGCTGACTCGGCAATGACCGCGTCGCGTAGATCCACAAGAAGCTCCGTCCCTACACGCAGGACTACCCGATGCGCGAGCCGATCCTCCCTCCCGCCGACGACTACGCTCCGCCCAAGCCCGCCGCGCCCAAGCCTGTCGCGCCAAAGCCCGTCACGCTCAAGCCCGTCACGCCCAAGGGCGACGCGCCGAAGCGCATCGCGCCGAACCCGTTCGCCGCTGCCGCCGCCGGCAAGCGCAAGAGCGCCGTCGCCGGTCCCGGCGTCAGCAAGGTCCACGCCGTCGAGCGCGCGCCGCGCAAGTCGAGCCAGGCCGGGCCCGTCGTCGCCGAGCCGTCGCCGCCTCCTCCCCTTGCGGCCGACGTCGAGCGCACGAGCCAGGAGGAGGAGGCACGCCGGCGCCGCAAGGAGGTCGCGCAGCTCGCCGACCTCGCGGTCGGGAGCAGCCCGGTCCAGGCGGGCCCTGCGCGCGAGAGCGAGGGCCAAGACGAGCTCGAGGCTGAGGGCGAGCGTCGCAGGGAGCCGAGCGCGATGGACGTCGACGAGGAATCCGACGGCGAGGAGGGCAAGGACGAGACGGCGGCGACCGACTCGATCGTCGAGGAGAGCGTCGAGCTCGACGGCCCGGCGCACAAGAAGGTCTTCGCCCCGGCGCCGGCGCCGACGTCCAAGGCGCTCGCCAAGCGCGTCCTGCACCGCACCGCCTCCGACGTCACCGACCCCGACTCGGCCGGTCCCGACTCGGCATCGCTCGAGGCCGGCAAGCCTCACGCCGGCAAGGCTGCAGCGCCTGCTTCGGCGTCGACGTCTACGAGCAAGAAGGCCGTCGTCGTCAAGCCTGCGCCGGCCCCGTCTACGACGGCGCCCGCCGGCGGCGACGAGTTCAAGGTGCCCGTCAAGAAGGTCGCGCCCGCTCAACGCTCGCCGGCCAAGGTCGTCGCTCCTGCGCACGCGCCGTCGGTCAAGAAGGTCGTCCCGGCGCCGCTCGATCCTGCGGCCTCGTCCGAGGCCGAGTCGGAGCCGGCGCACCAGGTCAAGAAGGTCGTCGTCCCGGCCGCCGCCGCGCCCATCGCTGCACGCGTCGTCGCCCGCCATGAGGACGAGCAGGTCGACCAGCTCGCCGACGAATCGGCTCCTGCGCCGGGCGCCAACGGCCGACCGCGCCGCGCGGCGGCGAGCAAGGCCGAGACCAAGTTCAAGGGCTCGAAGCGTCGCAGGGTCGACGACGACGCCGAGGCGAGCGGTGAGGACGACGAGGACGAGGACGAGTACGTCGACGACAAGGCGGGCAAGACGCAGCCGGCGACTCGCGGCAAGAAGAAGGCGTCGACGGCGGCCGCACCTCCTCCCGCCGCCAAGCGCACCAAGAAGACGGTCGCGCCCTCGCACGAGCCCGACTCGCCCCTCACGTCCGAGCCGGCGACCGACTACGACGACCCACCGCCGCACGCCTCGCTCTCGACGACGCGCCGCAGCGAGCCGACGACCAAGAAATACGGCCGCCAGCCCAAGGTCGTCGCGCCGGCGGCCAAGACGCGCAAGGCGGCGTCTTCGCGCGCCAAGGCGACGAGCCCGGTCAAGAAGCGCCAGAGCAAGAAGCGCGTCGAGAAGAAGGGCGACGACGAGGAGAGCGAGGGCGACGAGGAAGAGACGCAGCGCTCGCGCACGGCGAGGGCGAGGGGCGCCGCCTCGAAGAAGAAGGTCGTCCTGCAGTCGCCTCAAGCTTCGGCCAACGAGTACGTCCCCTCTCTCTCTCTCGACGTCTCGCTCACCGTCTCGAGCTGCAAGTGACCTTCCTGACCGTCGCCCGCAGGGACGTCTCGCCTCGAAAGAAGAAGGGCGACAAGCGCGTCTCGGACGACATTCCGCCGCCTCGCGACCTCGACGCCGACGAGCTCAAGCGCGTCAAGGACTTTGAGGCGCTCAAGAAACCGCGCGCCGTCGAGGCCGTCAACAAGGAGAAGCCCGTCCGCTCGTTCTCGCAGTGCGTCGCCTCGTCCTCTCGGCCTCTCCTGCGTTTCGCCGCACCGTTTACTGACTCGGCTCCTCACACTCACCTCCCTCTGCAGACTCGTCTCGCGCGACAGGATCCGCACGCCGCCCGACGAGGTCATGGCCGAGGCCGAGCCGCTCGGCGGCGTCGGCAGCGAGGGCCAGGGCGACGACGTCCACGAGAACGATTCGTTCGACCCGGACTTCTACCCGGACGACCTCGCGCACGTCCCTGCGCTCGACGCCGTCGCACCGGGCCCGGCGCACGCCCAGGACTTTGCCGCCGCCGTCGGTCCTCCTCAGCGGCGCGCCTCGTCGCCATCGCCGTTCCTCGATCCGGCCAAGGACGACACTTTCGTCGAGCGCGCTGTCCCTGATGCCCAGGCCCGCCCGGCCATCCTCGTCCCCGACAGCCCGCCGCAGGCTGCCGCCGCCGCCGCCAAGGCGAGATCCGCTACCGCTCCCGCCCTCTCGTCGCCGCACGCTCGCCCGCAACCTCAGCAGCACCCTCCATACCCTCAGAACTTTCAGCAGCAGCAGCACCCGGCCCCTCGCCCGCCCAAGCCCGCCGCCAAGCCCGTCACGACCTCGCCGGCGCACGAGCCCATGCAGGTCGACTCGCCCGCCGGCCCGCACGGCGCCGACGACTCGGGCGTGCACTTTGCGCCGCCGCTCGCCGAGCGCAGTGCGGGCAAGGCGCCGCAGGGCGTGCAGCGCGGCGGGCCCTTGGCGGCGGTGAAGACAGGCCCGAGCGCCGCTCTTGCGCCCGGCGGGCGCAGCGCGTTCCCGAGCGCGCTCAAGGTCTCGGTCCCGGGCTTCACGACGCCTGCGGCTGGGCACGCGCCCGCTACGTCGTCGACGGCCGCGTCGCACACGCTTGCGCCGCCCGCAGCAGCCGCCGGCGCCGCCGGGCCCAGCTCGACCCGCCCCGCCCCAGCGTTCACCTTCAGCCCGCCTCGCCCGCTCGCGCGCGCCAACGCACCCTCGACGAGCACGGCGCCGGCGCCGGCTGCCGCTGCGCCCTGGAGCTGGGCCCGCCCCAAGGTCGACCAGGCGACGCAGGTCGGCGCCTCGCTCGAGACCGGCCCGGGCCCCAAGGCGCCGCCGCACCAGCTCCCGCAGCAGCCGCACCCGCCGCCGCCGCGCTCGCCGCACAAGGAGCACGCCTACCTCGACGCGGCGGCGCTGCGCGACAAGGTCGGCCCGCCGCCCGTGCAGCCGCTCCTCGGCCGGCGGCCGTTCGAAGCCGCGCCGAGGGCGACGCCCGCGCCCGCGCCGGCGCCGGCGTCGAGGCGCTTCGGCCCGGCGAGCTTCGGCGGCCCCGCGGCGCACACGGCGCACAGCCGCTCGGCGCAGGGCTCAACGGCGTCGCGCTTCGTGAGGGCCCGCGGGTCGTTCGCGCCGCAGCGCGCGCTCGGGCACGCCGCCGCGCCGCCGCAGTATCAGGGTCGTGCGCCGGTCGCAGGGCCATCGACGTCGACGCCGCGCCGCGCTGCAGGCGGAGCAGCTGCAGGTGCGGGTGCGGCGGTGCCGAGCCCCGCTCGGGCGCAGGCGCAGGGGCGCGCTCAGCCGAAGCAGGGCGGCGCGGCGGACGAGGGCTGGGAGGACGACGACGAGACGCTGCTGCGGTTCTCGGAGGAGTTTGGGCGGGTGCGTCGCTCGTCCCTCTGGCTCTCTCGGATCGTCGGCTCGAGGAGGAGGATGCGCACTGACCCTCGCTCTCTTTCCTCTCCCTCTCCACCTCTTCACCTTTCCCACCTCGCCCTCTCTCCTTCTCTCTCCTCCCTCTCTGTCACGTCCTGCGCGCCCGCAGGCCCTCGTCGAGAAGCAGCGTGAGCGGCGCGAGCGGCGCCGGGCGGTCGAGGAGCAGGGCATGCGCCGGCACGACGAGATTGTCGGGCGGTACGTCGACGAGGCCAAGGACGAGGCGTGCGTCTTGCTTTCCTTCTCTCTCGCTCTCTCTCTCGGGATCGTTCGAGGAGATGCGGTAGTGAGATGAGCAGCGCAGGACCTGACTCTTCATTCACCTCTTCCCCTCCTTCCTCCCCTCCTCCTCCCTCTCTCGCCACCTGCCCGCCATCGCGCTCTCCCTCCCTCTCGCACCCTCGACAACCTCTGCACCTCTTCCTGCGCCCCTCCCCGCCGGCCGGCCCACCCTCACAGCCTCTCCCTCCTCTCGCTCGCCCGCTCGCGCGCAGCACACCACGCCGCGCAGTGCGCGCCCGCGCACGAGACGACGCGCGCGATCGCGGACGTCGGCGACAAGGCAAGGGAGCTCGGACAGTGGCTCGAGGGGGTGGCGGGGGAGCTGAAGGGGGCGTGAGGAGGAGGAGGGAGGGCGGCTTGAGCGCGAGGAGGACGGACGAGGAGGGAACGCTTGGAACGGCGCGCTTTCTTTTGCTTGCTGAGCTCACGTCTCGCAGAGAGAGAGGGAGAGCGGCGGTACTCGCAGAGAGAGCAAAGTCAGAGCACGAGTTGCACCCTGTCGCACGGACCCGCTCTACACGCCCTCGTCGGCCGCCCTCCTCAGCGCCTCGAGCCTCCTCCCCTCGTCCCTCCAGGCCTTGAACCCGACCGGCGGGCGCTCGACGCCCCACCTCGCGCGCAGCTCGTCGAGCGGCGTCTCCCACTCTCGCTCCCAGTGCACGCCGATCAGGCACTGTGCACGCGCGCCCGCCCGGAGCGCCCACGGCCCGTACGCCCTCCACAGCCTCCTCCTCTCGCCCGACTCCATGCGCAAGGGCCCGACGAGCCCGCTCAGGACCGCAACGGGCAGGCCAAAGTTGGCCGCCTCGAACCACTTGACGACGAGCTCGGCGGGGAGCGAGACGCCAAAGCCGAGGACGACGTGGTACAGGTCGTGTGACTCGCGGTACCGGCGCATGACGTACGCGAGCTCCTCGTCGTGCGCGATGTAGCGCACCGGGTCGCGCGTGTCGGGGCTGACGCGGTTGCGCGCGAGCCAGGCGGCGTAGGCGTGGCCGAGGGTGCCCTGGGGGAGGGCGGCGAGCGCGGCGAGGTCGAGGGTCGAGGTGGTGAGGGTGGGCCGGGCGCGGAGGAGGGCGCGGCCCGAGGGGGACGAGCGCAGGTGCGACTGGAGGCGGCGCAGCGAGGCGAGCGGCGACGAGGTTTCCGAGAGGGTCGCGATCATGTCTGCGGGCGGGCGAGCGGGGTGTGCGCGGTGAGCATGTGACTGTGGGTGCGTTCGGCAGGCTCGAGGAAGGAGAGAGAGAGAGACAGACCGTGGCGGTGCGTGTCGACGAGGCCCATGACGGCCGAGCCGAGGGTGAGGAGGGCGCGCTGGAAGGGGTTGATCGGGACATGGCCCGGGTAGAGGGACGTGTCGGTGGTCGGGAGGTCCTCCTGGCGGGGCACGGGGCGGCTCGAGGTCGAGTGGGCGCGGCGAGAGGGCGAGGGCGAGGTGGGGAGCGATGAGGCGGCGAAAGGGACGAGGGGGCGCGAGAGGGCTCGAGGAGGGACGGTGCAGGTGCAGCGGTGGAGCATGTTGGTGTGTGGCTCTGTTGCGCTGCTGCCTGGCGTGCTTGGAGCGAGACCGAGAGAGCGAGAGCAGGCCGACCTCGTCCTCGCCTCTCCGCCGACGTCGCCCTCCTCCTCCCGCTCTCCCTCGACAGCACAGCACCCGGCCACCGCTCGATGCCGCCTCCAGCATGACCCGCTCCACCCTCCAGCGCACCCTGCGCCTCCTCCCCTCGGGCCACTGGGCCCCCTCGCCGCGCCCGCTCAACCTCGCCCTGCGGCACCCTCGCTCCGCCCCGCCTCCTCCTCAACCAGCACCAGCACCAACACCACGAGCGCGACCACACCCAGCGTTTGACACGCTCGCGAGCGATACCACCGCCGCGCCCTCGCTCCAGGGCGTGCCCGCCCCGCGCGCCCCCGACAGCGCCGGCCCGCGCAGCGCGACCCCGCTCGAGGCGGCCCAGCCGGCGGGCGAGGGCGAGGGCCAAGGCGAGGGCGGCGCGCAGGGTGCGCAGGAAGCGAGGAGGAGGAGGAGGAGCGTCCTGGGCGTCAAGCTGCCGGACAAGCCCAAGCCGCCCGAGGCGGACGGTGCGTCCCCTCCCTCTCCTCTCTCTCTTCCACACAGCCCCCAACATCTAGAACAAGCACCGAGCTGACGCGCCCGATCTCGTCGCCCGCCCGCAGAGTGCTGCATGTCGGGCTGCGCGACGTGCGTGTACGACCTGTACCTCGAGGACGTCGAGCTCTTCCACGCCGAGGCGCTCGAGCGCCGCGCGCGGGTGCTCGATGCGCTCAGGCGGGGCGAGGGCGGGGCCGCGGGCGGGCCGGTGGGAGACGGAGAGGGCGAGGGCGAGGTGCGCGAGCCGAGCGGGTGGGACGACGCGGTCGACGTGCTCGGGCCCTGGGCCGACGCCGTGCGCGACCTCGCGGCCGCGAGCGCGGCGGGTGCGGCGGGCGAGCAGGGCGCGGCGGCGCGGGCCGACGAGGCGCGCGACAAGGCCGAGCGCGAGCTCAAGCGCGCGAGGGACGCGCTCGACCCGGGCATGCGGTGCGTCGCTCTCTCCCTCCCCTTCCCTCTGCTCTCTCGTGCTTCGCTGACGCCCGCCCGCCCGCCCGCCCGCCCGCAGCGCCTTCCTCGAGATGGAGGCCCGCATCAAGGCCAAGCAGCGCGAGCAGGCGCACCCGGCATCGCCTGCGCCCGGCTCACGCTCGCTCTCGTCGAGCCCGCCGCAGCCGTCATGAGCTCGCTCTCGGGCGCTCCTTGGACGAGGACGAGAAGAAGGAAACGACTCGAGGGTGCTTTACAAAGGGCGGCCTCGCTCGCCTGGCTGCTACTCGACTCGACTCGACTCGACTCGACTCGACCCGCCCGACGTCGCCATCAGCGCCCGCCCGCCCTCGCCTCCACGCTATCCTACAACACGACTCGGGCGACGACGACGACGACCCGGCGCACGCTCAGGGCAGGCGCAGCTTGCGCTCCATGCCGAGGTGGAAGTCGCCCATGGCGGCCGACTGGGCGCGGTCTGCTCGAGGGGGCGAGGGGGAGGGAGGAGGCGAGGGAGGCGAGGGTAGGAGGAGGAGGAGGAGGAGGAGGGCGTAGAGGGAGGGTGTCAGTAGATGCTCGAGTGGAACCTAGAGCTGCTCGACCCGCCTCGGAGGAGCTCGAGAGAGAGAGAGAGCGCGAGAGTGGGACGCACCGATGAGGACGTCCTCGGGCCGGATCTCCTCGTCGGTGCCCATGAGGATCTCGAGCGCGAGGTTGCCCGGCTTTGTGAAGCCGCTGCCGGGGAGTCCGAGCGAGAGCGGGGTCGGGGCGGCTTGGACGAGGGCGCGCTCCATGCCGAGGCGGACGGGCGCGTGCAGGCCGTACGTGGTGCGCGCGAGGGTGAGGGAGAGGTTCTCGCGGGTCGAGTCCCACTGCGGACGGGTGGTTCCGTGCGCGGGTCAGCGAGGTGAGGAAGGGAGAGGGTTACGCAAGCGGGGGAGGAGGGGGCGCACCTGGGCGAGGCGGTTCTCGAGCGGGTGCTTCGGGGCGGCGTCGGCGGCGAGGGAGCGGATGCCGTGGTGGAGGGTGTCGTGGAGGCCGTGGGCGTTGGCGGTGGTGGCGAGCGAGAGGGCGTCGTTCGAGGGTTGCGACGCGGGCACGAGGAGGAGAGAGGGTTCCTGCGCGCGGAGGGGGAGGCGGGTCAGGTGGGTGGGTTGGTTGGAGCGTGGAGGAGGGGCGCACCATGGCTGGCTTGAGAGGAGAGCGAGAGGGCGACGGCTGACTGACGACGACGAGGGAGATGAGGAACGGCGACGACGACGACGACGACGGCCGCCTCTCCTCCTCTCTCACCTCACCAGCAAAGCACAGCCATGGCTGCCACCCGCCAGGATCAAGCCCTCCTGCGCCGCCTCTCAACCATCTCGCACCTCGTCACCGTCCTCTCCGGCAAAGGCGGCGTCGGCAAGTCGTCCGTCTCGGTCCAGCTCGCCCTCGCCCTCCTCGCCGCCGACCCGTCCCTGCGCATCGGCCTCCTCGACGTCGACCTCACCGGGCCGTCCCTCCCGCGCATGCTCGGCATGGAGGGGCGCGACGTACACGCGAGCGACGACGGCTGGGTCCCGGTCTACCTCGATGCCCGCTCGGCGCTCGACAGGGCGGGAAAGGCTGGGCTCGCGGGCACGCAGGGAGGAGAGATCGGTGCGGCGGGCGCTGGTGCAGGCGGCGCACGAGAGGCGGGCGCAGCGGCGGCGGCATCGTCCTCGCGACCGGATGAGGTGAGCGCCTCGTCTTCCCTCTTTGCGCTCCTTGCGGCTCCTCCACGTGCCCGAGCCTCGATCCAGAGCTGACTCGAGCCCCTCGCAACAGCTCTCCTCCAGCGGCGCACCCTCCTCGACCTCCCTCCCCTCCTCCTCGACTGCACCGCCCCCACCCTCCGCCCCGTCCTCGTCCTCCTCGTCGTCGCGCGACACGCGCACGGGCGGCCTCCTCGCGTGCATGTCGATCGGCTTCCTCCTCTCGTCGTCGCGCGAGTCGGTCGTGTGGCGCGGCCCCAAGAAGAACGCCATGATCAAGCAGTTCCTCGCAGAGGTGCGATGGGGCGACCTCGACTACCTCATCGTCGACACGCCGCCCGGTGCGTCCCTCCCCTCTTCCCTTACTACGAGTCGACCTTGAGCTTTTGAGGACGTCGCTGACCCTGCGCCCGCTCCTCGCGCCCAGGCACCTCGGACGAGCACATCTCTCTCCTCGAGTCGCTTCGCCCGATCCTCGCCCCGCCGACGCCCTCTCCCCCTCTCCCGACCCTCTCGGCCCTCCTCGTCTCGACCCCGCAAGCCCTCGCTCTCCTCGACGTCTCGAAGGAGCTCTCGTTCGTGCGGCGCACCCAGCTCCCGCTCCTCGGCCTCGTCGAGAACATGAGCGGCTACGTGTGCCCGCACTGCGGCGACGTCGTCGGCGTCTTTGGCCAGGGGGGCGCCGAGGACTTTTGTCGGCGCGAGGAGGCGCGCAGGGCGAGCAGCGTCGAGGGAGAGGGCGGCGGGTGCGCCTTCTTGGGCAGGATCCCGATCGACCGCGAGCTGGTCGCGCTCCTCGACGATGTCGCGGCAAAGGGCGCGCCCGAGCTCGCGCCGAGCGACGGCGCCGGCGACGCGATGGACGTCGACGGCGAGGACACGAGTGCGGGTGCAGCACGAGGAGCAGGAGGAGCAGGAGCGGCGCCGCCGCGGGCGACGCTCGTCGAGCGGTACCAGGCCATCCCGAGCTTCCCCGTCGTGCGGCAGCTCGCGCTCCGAGTGCGCGAGCTCGTCGAGGAGCAGGCGGCGCGCGAGGCGGGCGAGGGCCGCAGGCTTGTAGTGAGTGAGCGGGCGGCGGCGGCGCGGGCATGAGCGTCGAGCGAGGGTGCGCAATGCGATTGGGCGGGCGCCGATAAGGAGAGACGAGTGGCTGCGCTGCACTGCGCTGCGGGTGGGAGGGGACGAGGCCCTCGGCGTGCTTGGACGGGCGAGGGTCACACGACTGAGCGGCGGCTGTTCCCCCACCTCGAGCTCGAGAGCGGCCGAGCCCTCTCTCTCTCTCCTTCCCCTCACTCGGCTCGCTTGCTCTCTGGTTCGCGCTCTCGCTCTCGCTCCTCTGCTCGCACCGCACAGCGCGCCGACCCTCTCTGCACCCCTCGTCGCACAGCAACCGCCCTTCGCCCCACCCGCCGCTCGCCCCCTCCCGAGACCCACCCTCGCCTGCGCCAATGGAAGCCCTCAACGCCGTCACGTCCATCGGCTCGAACGCCTCGGTCGAGCTCGGCGACTACATCGCGTGCGTGCACGGCCTCGAGCAGTGCAAGAACTGCGACCTCGACGCTCGTGCGCTCTGTCTCCCCTCCCCCCTCTTCCCCGCTTCGGCGCCCCACTTTCGCTCCCGAGCTGACCTCGTCTTCTCGCCCTCTCTCGCTCGCTCGTGCGCAGGCGAGGACAACTCGTTCACCGGTGCGTGCTCGCTGCTCTCTCCTCGGCCGCTTCCTCCCCGCAGAGACGGCGCAGCTGATGGTGGGGAACCGCGCGAGCAGCCGGCGTCGACCCCGAGCCCATGCGCGAGCCCGTGCACGTCGAGTTTAGCATGAACAAGGACGGCGAGCCGCAGTGCAAGTGCGTCCTCTCTCCCTCCTCTTTGCTCTCCTAGGCGGCGCACGAGCTGACGCCGAGCTGAACGAGCGCGCAGGAAGCACAAGAAGGTCGAGTGCTCGCAGTGCTTCAACTTTAAGTGCGCCGCTCTCTCTCCTCTCTCGACGAGCGCTGTCGAAGTATGGGTAGCTGACGAGGAGTACGATGCGCGCAGGAAGCAGATTGTGAAGCTCACCGTGCGTCGCTCCTCCTGCCTCTCGAGATTCGGCCTTCTCAAGCCCGACTGACGCCTCGCTCCCCCCTCCCCTCCGCCCCTCCTCGTCCCGCACACCCTCTCCTCCACCGCTCCCAGAAGGAGGGCCAGAAGCGCGCCAAGATCGACGCCAAGAACAACCCGATCTCGAACCTGCTCCAGTGAGCGACGACGGGCCCGGCCTCGAGAGGTGCGCCTTCTTCCTCTCCCTCCTCTTGCGTCCACAGTGAGCATCTCGACGTGAGCGAGATCGACTTGACGCCCCTCGACGTGCACGCAGTAGCTCGTTCGCTCTCTCGCTCGCCGACCCGTCTCGCACGGTCCCCGACCTCGCCTCGCCTTCTCAACCCTCTCGCTCGCGCTCTGTCTGTACCGGCCTCGTCATCCTGCCACCTTCTCTGTCTCTCTCTCTCTGTCTCTGTGTGCCAGAACCTGTCAATCGAAACAAAGCTGCAGTGCCCCTCTCATCTTTCGCGCGCGCGAGAGAGAGCAAGAAAGCCGCGCTCGAGCCTCTCCTCTCGAGGGACGACGAGCGAAGAAGAGAGAGAGGGACGAAGTGCGAGTTCTCGACCGACGAGGGCCGAGCGGGCGGTGGTACAGACAGGGAGCACTGCTTCGACGAGGGAGGGTGAGGGAGGGGAGGAGGAAGGAGGCGTACAACACCGGGAGGGAGAGCTAGTGCAGTACAGAGGGTGTGCGTGCGTGCAGACAGGGAGGTCTAGGATGCGATGTGCGAGTAGGAGGGAGAGAGAGGAGCTCTAGCTAGTACCGAGACCTGCGCTCGCCGCGGTCGTCCCGGTCGCGGCGCTCAAACCGGCTCGAGCGGTCGTCGCGGTCGCCGCGGTCGCCACCGCGGCGCTCGTACCGGTCGCCGCCGTCCCGACGCTCGTAGCGGTCGCCGCCGCCGCCGCCCTCGCGACGCTCGGCGTACCGGTCGCCGCCGCGCTCGCCCCGATCGCCGCGCTCGCCGCCGAACCGGGCACCGCCGCCGCCGCCGCGCTCGCGCGAGCCCTTGCTGCCGACGTACCCCCTGCGCTCCCACGGCTTGCCCGACGACGCACCGTCGTCGCGGTCCCTGCGGCCGCCAAAGTGGCCGCGGTCCTTGCCGCGGTGCTTGGTGCGGCCGTCGTTCATGCCGAGGCGCTTGAGGAACTCGTCGCTGACGTACGGCTCGTCCTCGAGGCCGAGCGCCTCGACGCTCCAGCGCTTGAGGCCCGTGAGGACGACCTCCTTGGTCGTGCGCAGCTCGTGCGCCTTGTTGAGGTAGTACCCGAGGAGCGACGCGAACGTCTCGCGCACCGTGATCGTGTCGAGCGCGGGGAGGACGTTGGTCGTGAGCGACTCGGGGAGCGTCTCGAGGCGCGGCGAGAGGACGGGCGCGAGCGTCATGGCGCGCGGCGAGGGGCGCTCGCGCGAGAAGCGGTCGCGGCGGGCCGAGGGGGGAGGGGCGGCGGCGGCGGGCGCGGCGGCGAAGGCGGGCGGGTTGGCGTCCCACTCGCTCGCGAGCGTCGTGAGCTCGCGCTGCAGGTCGCCGACCGTGCACGGCTTGAGCGGGACGTCGTTGAGCTGCCACGAGATGAAGCCGCTCTCCCACGGGAGGAGGACGAGGTCGCCGCGGCCGGCCTTGCCCGCGCGGCCCGTGCGCCCGACGCGGTGGATGTACATGTCGCGCGACGGCGGCACGCCGACCTGGATGACGCGCGTCACGCCCGGGTAGTCGACGCCGCGCGCCGAGACGTCCGACGTGACGAGGACCGAGTAGCCCGTCGACGCGCGGCGGAACAGGTCCGACGCCTTGGTGCGCTGCTGCTGCGTCTTCTTCGAGTGGATCTCGATGCAGAGCGTGTCGCGGCCCCACGGCAGGTGCGCCTTCATCTGCTGCAGGACGCTCGAGAAGAGCTCGGTCATGCGCGTCGTCGGGAGGAAGACGACGGCCTTGCCGCCGGCCGTGCCGCCGTTCTTGGCCGCTTCGTGGGCCCAGAGCATCTGGTCGTGCGCGATGAGGCGCAGGACGTGCACGAGCTGGTCCTCGGCGCGCGGCAGGATCGTGTGGTACTGCGGGATGTGCAGGTGCGTGTCGACCTCGTCGACGGGGACCGTGTCGATGTAGTCGTGGTCCTTCTTGAGCGTCTTGCGCGCGACCTCGCGGATCTGCTTCGAGACGGTCGCCGAGAAGAGGAACGTCTGGCGGCTGTCGGGGTTGGGCAGGTGCGACGAGATGGTGGCGATGTCGTCCGAGAAGCCCATGTCGAGGAGCGTGTCGGCCTCGTCGAGGATCAGGAGGCGCGTGTTGGCGAGCGGCTTGCGGATCGCCGACTCGCTCTGGAGCATGTCGACGCACCGGCCGGGCGTCGCGACGACGATGTCGTTGCTCGGGCTGCGGATCCAGTCGCGCATCTGGTTCGACTTGGACGCGCCGCCGACGAGGAGCCGCACGCCGAACTGGGGCAGGTGCGACGTGAGGGCGATGGCCTCGTTGGCGATCTGGGTCGCGAGCTCGCGCGTCGGCGAGAGGATGAGGGTGCCGACCGACGCCTTGGCGTGCGCGGCGAGCGCCTTCTTGGCCTCCTGCGACGACGCCTCGGGGTTCTCGGCCTTGAACGTCTCGAGGAACGCCTCGAGCTCGCGCAGGCGGCCCTCGAGCGCCGGGATGAGGAACGCGAGAGTCTTGCCCGTGCCCGTCTTGGCGCGCACGAGTAGGTCCTGCGCCGCCTCGATCTCGGTGCCGGCCGTGTCAAAACGCTTGGGCGATGCCGAGAGGCGCGGCAGGCGCGCGAGGACCTCGGCCTGGACGTCGCTCATCGTCTCGTACTTGAACGGCCTGCGCGCGGGAGGGAAGCAGCTCGTCAGCTCGCCGTCCTTGCGCTCGTTCGTGGAGGGCAAAGAGAGAGAGATCCACGCACTTCTCGGTGATGGCGCGGTACACTGGCGCGTGCAGCGAGGCCTGGATCGACTTGTACGTCTTGGGCTGCGGCGGTGCAGCTGCCGACTCGGCGGGCGCGTCGACCGGGGCTGCTGGCGGCGGGGCGGCATCGGCGAGGGGCGAGGTCGGTGCGAGAGGGGCCTCGGTCGAGTACAGTGCTGCATGAGGGGCTCTGCATCAGCTGTGGCCGCGGTGAGACGAGGATCGGGAGCAAGCTCACCTCGGAGGGCGGCCGGGCGCAACAGCGACAGCGGCGCTGCGCGTGGTGCTGCGCAGACGGCGGGGCGCGCAAGCAGCCGCAGCGAGGTGCGGGCAAAGCGGAACATGCAAGGGTCGACGAGGAGTGGCGGGGACAGAGGCGAGCAGCCGCATCTCTCTCCTCCAGATGGGCCGCGGAATTCGGATCTGGACCGCTCTCTCTGTGCGGCCTGACGCCGCGCGATATGGTGGCACGTTTTGCCTCACCAGCATACAAGAGGCCAGATGCCCGAGCGGTTAAGGGGATAGACTCGAATTAACTCGCCATCTATTAGGCTTTGCCTGCGCAGGTTCAAGTCCTGCTCTGGTCGCTTCTCTTTTTGCCCGTCCCGCTTCTGCTCCGTGTGCAGGATCAGCGTGCGCATCTTTTGCTCGCCCTTCGGGAGCTCTTGACATGTTAGCATTGGCGCTGTGTGCGGGCGAGGCCACAGTGCATGACCTTCCCACCGAGTTGGGTGAACAGCGGTGCTACTGTTCGGCTCTCCTGGGCTCAGAACGACTGCGTACTCTTTAGTGCTTTCCCCTGCGGAGGTGCGCGACAGCGCGCGCCTCCCTGAAGCCGAGTGCGGCCGTGCCGCGGCTGAACGACATCCCCGCTCGGACCTCGCGTCTGCTCCGGTGCGCCTCAGCTCGTCGCTCGCGCGATGTACGAGCAGTCGCCCCTGCTCGTCGTCGGCTATTCGCGCGTCAAGATGAAACGCAACAGTGGCGCAGGGATCGCAGCTCGAGGAGTGCCGTGTGCGCCTGTGCTCCTCTCGAGGCGGATCGTCCTGTTTCGCCGTCTCCTCGCTTCGCTACTCCACTCGAACGCCTCGTATCTCGATGTGGCTCGTCCTGTCGAACTTTGAGCACGCAAGGAGCGAGGATACGAGCAAGGAGGAGGTGAGGAGGGCGAGCGAGCGCGTCGACGCGCCGCGCGCGCTCCCGGGCTCGCGCCTCTCTTTCGGCTCTCTCTCGTCGCCCTCTCCGTCTGGGAGCGCTGCCGCTCGTCGAGGCCCTCTGCAGGGTGTGCTCGAGACGCCCGTGACCTTCCCAAGTCGAGCGGTGCGGAGCGTGAAGGAGGAGAGCCGGCGAGGCCGGTCGACCATGCGTACGGCGTCGTTCTGCAAAACGGCACTTTCCTTGTTTGTTCACCCTGGGTTCATCGGCTCACCGTCAGCATGCCACCAGAGCGGAGGCTTTCCTGCTACAGGACCGTCCGCTCAACGACACTTTAGCTCTGTGCAGCGTTGGACGACTTCCCGCTGTGGCTCCGGTCGAAGGTGCCTCGCTGTAGGATGCCTATGCAGTCACTTTCCGCCTCGCGCTTTCTCTCTTTTTTTGCGCTCGGCTGGGCTCGCTCGCACTTTTCTTTTCTTTTGCGCCAAGTCGCGAGTCAAGCACTTTTGCTTGACTTTGCTTGACTTTTTTTGTAATCGACTCGGGCTCGAGCCAGTTGGCCTTTGCGCTGAGCGAGGAGGAGCCGAGAGGCCATTTCGTGCGACCCTGCCGAGCTCGGCACGATCCTACGCTCTCGTACACGCTTCTACAGAGCTGCAAGACCACGCTCGAGAGCCAAGACCTGCGCGCGAAAGTAGCCGAGCAGGAGGAGGCGGCTGGCGCTTTGACCTGGTCGGCGCGACGGCTCGCTCCGGTCCCTCGCTCTTCAAGCTTCGAGCTAGGTACATCCCGCTTTGTACCAGCCCAGCGGCGAGCTGGAAGCGGTCAAGACGCGACCCCTGGTGCTCCGGCTCGTCGTAGTCGGCATGCCGAGGAGGGGCCGCCCCGCACCGCCTTGCGCTTGGACCGCCTTGCGCCCCTCCTCCTCCACAGCGCACTGGCTCTCTCTTCCTCTTCCTCGACATCTCGAGCTGCCGACCCTCTAGGCTCGCACCTCGAACCTCCGCGGAGCGTTGCTGTCCCCTGTCCGCGGACGGCCTCCTCCTGTCCGTCCATCCGGCGGGTCCTCTCGCCGGTCCGCCCTCGGCGTCCGGCTCGCTTTCTTGCGCTCGCTTCACGCTCCTGCTTCCGCCGCTCGCCGACAGTCGAGCACTTGCTGCGATGCTGTCAGCCTCGCCCACGACCAGCCGCGCAAGGTCGGCCGCTCCTCCTCGATCACACGCCACTCGAGCACCTGCATCCACGAGCGACCTGCTCGCTACCGAGTCGACCTCGCCAAGACGCTCAGTAGCTCGTCCAACAAGGACGACATCGCAGCACGGCCCCATCCACCTCCGCAAGGACGACTTCCCCCTCCTCTACTCCCTCCTCCAGTCGCCCGAGTACCTTGACGCCGTCGCCAAGGACCCTGATCTCGCCCGCTCTTCGTCAGCCCGACGCGCAGGCGCGTCGAGCTCATCCGGCGCCAGGTCGAACAGGGCGCAGCAGAAGCCGCCGAAGAGCGGCGCGGGCGTCGCGGACCTGTGGAGTAAGGTCCCGCGCGCGTTCGGCACGGCGTCGTCGGTCGCCGGCAGCTTCAGGGCCGGCACTTTGCGACGGCAGCACCCGAAGCAGCAGCCGTCTGAGTGCGAGGCCGTCGAGGCGGGAGCTGCCGTCGAGAAGGTGACGGACGAGGCGGCGGCGGCGGCGCGCTCAGCGGTCCGCTCCCTCGCAGCCGAGCCTCGTTCCTTCACGCACTCAAGGACGGGTGCGTCTCGAGCTAGCTCACCTTCGCCGAGGTGTTCAACCCTGACGCTCACCTCGCTGCAGAACCCGCAGCGCCTCTTCTCCTCGCGAGCCGCTCCCTCCCCGACCTCCCGACGACGACCTTCCCGCCGATACCGTCCTCCTCACCCTCGCCCTATCCGACCCGCACGACTCAGCCTCGCCCCTTCCACCCCTACCCGCATCCGCCGCCGTCTCGTCCCTCGACCGCATTCGCCTCGGCCGTCTCGGGCCTCAAGCGCATGCTCTCGCGCTCGACTCGCCCATCCGCGCGCTCGCCGAGGTCGACACGCTCGCGGTCGTTCGGCACCGAGTCGGCCTTGAGTGCCAGCACCATCTTCGGCGGCGCTCAAGGCGGCGCCGTCGTCGGCGAGAGGGCGAGGAGCACAAGCGGCGTGAGCGGCCTCCTTGGCTCGCGCGAGGGCAACGCTCGCCCAGCCTCGCTGTCGGCATACTCGGCCGCACACGCCTCGCTCGACGTCCCCGAGCCGGCGTCGACGAGCTACACCTCGTACGGCCGGCGGTGGGAGGGCTCTTCGGCGCCATCGTCGCCGCCGCGAAGTCGGAGAAGCTTGAGCGTGCGGCGCGCTCCCGCGGTATCGGCGGCGGCGGGCGAGGACGACGACGGCGGGGAGAAGAGCGTGTGGAGCAATTGGAGGAGGTGGGTGCGGGAGCGCAGGGAGGCGATGCGCAAGCAGGACGGGCGCACGGACCTCGAGAAGTAGAGCAGCGCAGCAACGAGCTCGACGCCTCGCTCCTCTCGAGCCGCACAAGCTCACCGAGACTTTCAGAGCGAATAGTGATTGCTGCACTCGAGAGGCGGGCGGAACAAGGGTAGTCGCGCGAGCGAGGAGAGCGAGAGCGAGAGGGAGTACGAGGGAGCACAACAAGGACGACGACGACAACGCACGGCCCGAGCGCCGGCGCAGGAGGGACAGCACGACGTAGGGATACAGGGGAGGGTGGAGAGTGGATGTGTGTAGTAAGACAGGGGTTCAGGAAATGCGATGCTCCTCGTCGCGAGCAGACCCTCGAGACCGGGGCGGGCTGCTCGGCTCCTCGTCCTCCTCATCCTCCTCCGAGCCCGTACTCTCATCGTCTCCCTCCGACGTGTACTCGCTCCACCCGCTACCCGTGCCCGTCTCGGTGCCCGTCGTCGTCTCGCCCGTGCGCTCGCCCACCTCGCCGCTCGCGTACGTCCAGGCCGCGCTGCGCTCGTCCTCGCGCGTCTCGCCCTCGGCGCGAGGCCGGCTCTCGCCCGCGCCGCCATTGCTCGTCGCCCACACGTGCGCGCTGCGCCCGTGCTCCTCGCTCGTCGTGCTCTGGCCCATCGTGCGCACGGGCGCCTGCTGCTGCTGCGCCGAGCTCTTCTTGCGGCTGCGGCCCGTGCCCTGCCCGCCCTGGCTGCCCGAGCGCAGGTCGACCTCGGCGCCGATGGTCCAGCGCGTCGTCGTCTTGATCGGGCCGGCGTAGCGCGCGTTGCCGTACACGACCCAGGCGAGCGACGAGAGGAGGTAGACGCCGAGGAGGATGGCCGAGGCGTACGAGGCGTTCACTGTATCGAGGAGAGAGCGTCAGAGAGTCGCACGAAGCAGGGGGAGGGGAGGAGAAGGCGAAAGAGGGACGCACGGGCCGTGACGGGGTAGCCGGTCGGGAGGCTCATCATGACGATGAACGTCAAGAGGAAGACGGCGGCCGGTGCTGCGAGCGCCTTGCTCGCCCCTCGCAATGTCCACTTGGCGCGCCCGTCGCCGTTGAGGACGCCGGCCGGACAGGCAAGGTAGAACAGGAGCGGCGCGACGTAGCTCGCCGTGCAAGTGATGCCGGCGCCCTCGAGGAGCATCGTCGCGATGATCGACACGTTGATGGCGATGAGGAGGAGGGCCGGGAAGACGATGGCCCAGACGACCCAGATGGCGGCCGTCGGCGTGCGGTTCTTCTCGCTCAGGCGGCGGAAGAAGGTCGAGAAGGGCAGGGCCGACTCGCGCGCGAGGGCCCAGATGTAGCGCGACGTGGCGAGGAGCTGGGCGACGTTCTGGAAGAGGAACGAGAAAAGTACGAGGACGAGGATGAGGGTCGTGTACCGCCGCGGGATCGAGTTGGCAAGGAGCGCGATCGAGGGCTGCAGGTCGGGGTCGAGACCGTCGAGGCGCATCGTCTGCGGGCGTGTGCAGCGAGCGTCAGCATCCTGTGCAGCGAGAGGTGAAAGGGCGAGAGCGAGAGAGCCGGCGCACGGCGAGCAGGACGCAGATCGAGACCCAGCCCATGATGTAGGTCGCCGCGACGCTCCAGAACATGGCGAGCGGCACCGTGCGCGACGGCCGCTTCGTGTCCTCGGCCATGTGCGCCGACGCCTCCATGCCCGTCGCGACGCACGTGAGGACCCAGCCTGCGAGCAGGGGAGGGAGCATCAGGGTCCCGCTCGAGAGGCTCGAGCACGAAGGGGAAGAGCAAGACGCACCGAGCATGTAGACGTAGCTCTTGGATCTGAACCCCGTCGTGTTGCGGTACGAGGTGAACACGTACTCGGCCGGGCTGCGAGCGAGAGGGAGACGGAGTCAGCGCACGCACGCTCGAGCCCAAGGATGCAGCAGGACGACGACGCACGCGATCCGGTCGGCCGTCGTGAGGAGCGTGATGTTGATCGTGATGAAGAAGAGGATGATGAGCGCGCCGCAGATGCGCCACAACCAGGGCGAGCGCGAGATGCGCGACGAGACGACGAGGGCCGAGAAGGTGACGATGCCCTGCACGAGCGAGGGGTCAGCGACGAGTGCGAGGAGCGAGCGCGGTAGAGGGAGCAGGACGCACCCAGGAGATGGCGACGACGACCCAGTACGAGTACTCCTTCTCGGTCCACAGGCCGACGACGCCGAGGAGGTTATGGGCAAACTGCCATGTGCAGACGATCTGCGGGCAGGGATGGAGCGTCAGGAAGTGCGGCTCGGACATCGAACGAGTCGCCCAGGTGCGAGAAGGGGCGAAACAGAGAGCCGAGAGCGCCGACGCACCTGGAGGAGGATGTGCGAGCACAGGAGCAAGCTGCCGACGACCCAGCTCGCGTATCGCGCCCAGGGGTTGAGGCCCTTGCGGCTGCGGCACAGGCGGAAGACCCACGTGAACATTGCGCCGGCGACGGGCCAGGTTGAGGCCATCTCGCCGAGGACGGCGGCGAGCGACATCATGAAGAGGCCCGAGAGCGGCCACGCGATGGCGTACATCGAGCCGCCGCCGGCTTCGAGGGCCGTCAGGACGCCGAGAGTGGTGCCTGCAGGGAGAGGGACGACGTCAGCTTGAGTCGGCGGGGAGGTACAACTGGGAGAAGAGGGAGCGAGCGAGAGGGGGGACGCACCCGGGAGGCCGCCGATGTTGCAGATCGTGATGCCGAAGCTCGCGAAGAAGTCGTAGTCGCGGCTGAGCTCCTCGTCGAACCCGAGCTCGGCGAGGCGCTTCTTCTCGTAGACGCCGCTCTTGCGGCCCATGACGCTCGACTTCCAGCTGCGGAACGTGCCCGTAAAGTCGTTGGGCGCGCCGTGCTCGGCCGCCGACGACGAGTAGCCCGAGTGGTGCGAGAGGCGCGAGGGCGACGAGAGCGGGAGGACCGACGTGGTCGTGCCCGGGGTCGAGAAGAGGACCGTGTGCGGGTGCGCGGCGGCGAGCTTGTCCTTGGCCTCGTCGACCGAGTCGGGCGTCGGCGGGTCGAGCGAGACGGTGCCGTGCGTCGGGGTGAGGGGCAGGGCGGCGTCGGCGGCGGGCGGGACGAGCGGGACTGCTGCCGCCGTCGAGAGAAGGGGGAGAGGGGTGGACGAGGCGAGGGAGCGGCCTTGGGACGAGGCGGGTCGGGCGAGCTCTGGCCGCTTGAGGATGGACTGGAGGGGAG
>Ga0308169_10000576_pt1 | contig 51604 bp, 42 predicted proteins | sample PhyBR1_2_FD_202139 | JGI IMG/M metagenome (GOLD analysis project Ga0308169, IMG submission 202139) | Phyllosphere microbial communities from UC Gill Tract Community Farm, Albany, California, United States - DLSLSB.R1 | ecosystem: Host-associated > Plants > Phyllosphere > Unclassified | place... | reverse complement strand
GGCACTTATTGGTTTGCAGAAAGCGTTTACGAGATAATTCTGCATCCTCGGCCCGCTTCACCTGTCGCGACTAACACCGTCGAAACCGATCATCCCCGTATTTTGTTACCAAACCGGCTGGCAAGCCCGCCGGACTATCCATAGTAACGCATGCCCCGCCGGAATGATTCCTACCGGCGCCTGTTGCGTTCGCGCATCTCGCGCTGGGCTTCGCGGTTGTCCTGCTGCTCCCGCAGTGTCTGGCGCTTGTCGTATTCGCGCTTGCCGCGCGCAACCGCGATTTCCACCTTGGCCCGGCCATCCACGAAGTAGAGCTGGAGCGGCACGATGGTGTAGCCGGCTTCCTGTACCTTGCGGGAAATCTTGATGAGCTCCTCGCGGTGCAGCAGCAGCTTGCGCCGGCGGCGTGCGGCGTGGTTCGTCCAGCTGCCCTGGTTGTACTCCGGGATGTGGATGGCTTCCATCCACAGCTCGTCGTTGTAGAACGTGCAGAATCCGTCCACCATAGAGGCGTGCCCCTCGCGCAGGGACTTCACTTCGGTACCCATCAGCGCGATGCCGGCCTCGTAAGTGTCCAGCACGTGATAGTCGTGCCGGGCCTTGCGGTTGGTGGCCACCACCTTACGGCCACTTTCTTTAGGCACGGAAAAACTCCTCAGGTTCAGGTCGGATGCTGCCGGGCCGGCGCCGCGGAGCTATACCAGTCTACGGCAGCGGTGGTTGTCGCCTACAGCAGCCCCATGGGATCGACGGCGGCGCCATTAAGCCAGGTTTCGAAGTGGGCGTGGCAGCCGGTGGAGTTGCCGGTGCTGCCCGAGTAGGCGATCAGCTGTCCCTGTGAGACATGCTGGCCGTTTGAGACCACGATGCTGGAATTGTGGTAGTAGATGGTGGTCAGCGTGTTGCCTTGCACCACACCGTGGTCGATCTTGACGCGCCAGCCGCCGCCGTCCGCAGAATTCCAGCCGGAACTGAAGACCTCACCGGCTGCCGCCGCATAAACAGGGGTGCCGCAGGCGGCGCCGAAGTCGATGCCGGTGTGCATGTAACCGCCGGTGCCGTAGAAGTCGATGGTGCCCGGCGGGGTGGTCCGGTAGCCGAAACCTGAGGTGATGGGGATGCTGCCGTCGAAGGGGTGCCGGAGGCCAAAGGCCGACGGCGACCCTGCAGTGGGCGGCACGTAGGGCTGGACAGGCGGGGCGGGGCGGTTCGCTGCCGCGGCAGCGGCGGCAGCAGCGGCTGCGGCAGCTTCGGCCTTCCGGCGCTGTTCCGCTTCCCAGGCCTCCCGGGCCCTGCGGTCACGTTCGGCGATCTCGTTGGCCACCTGGTTCTGGTTGGCCTGGACCCCGGCCAGCTGGGCCTGGATCCCTGGTTTGGCCGCCTGGAGCTCGGCATCGAGCCGGGTGGTGTCCGCGATCAGCTGGTCCACCTGGGCCTTCTTGGCCGCGGCTTCGTCACGGGCAGCCTTCTCCCGTTCAAGGGCCGCGTCAGCTTTCGCCTTGAGATCCTTGATCTCGGCTTCCACAGCCTGAAGGCGGGCTTCGGAATTGACGTTCGTGGCGTTCTGCTGGCTGAGCTTGTCCATGGCCGCGTTCTGGCTGCGCATCGCCTGGTCAGCGAGGTCCATGGTGTCCGTCAGGCTGCCACCGCCGTTCGAGCCAAAGAACAGGGACAGGTTGGACGGGACACCCCCGGATTTGTATGCCTGGGTGGCGATTTGCCCGATCAGCTTCTTGGTATCGGCGATCTTCTGCTTGTCCGTTTCCAGCTGCTGGGTGATCTTGGCCTTGTTTTGCTGGGCCATGTCCACGCGGGCGGACAGCGCTTCAACTTCTTTGACGGCGCCCGCGACCCGACCCTGGGCCTCAAGCAGGGCCTGCTGCGCGCCCGGCAACTGCCCCTGGTAGATCACCAGGTCGCCGGCCGCCTTGGCGATCCGGGAGTCCACAAATTCGAGGGACGCCTGGACACGCGCAGCTTCCGCCTCAAGAGCCGCTTTGCGGTCTTCGAGGTCGTCCGCGAAGGCGACGGGTGTGGCGACGGCCAGACCGGCGGAAAGGATGACAGTGAGCATGGCGCTGACGATTCCCAGACGGCGTGCAGCGGTCCGCCCGCGGCGGCGCCGGGGGCGGGGCAAGGCTTGATCAGAGACATTCATGGGCATTCCTAGGTCGGTGTGCACAGCCTAAACGCGCAAATATCTACGTAAGGTCAAGAGAGACGAAATTCCTGCCAAGGATCCGCCAAGGATCAGCAGCGCCGGGGCCAGGATCAGGGTCTGGCCGGACGAGATGAAGGCAGTATCCGGGTACTGGCGGGACATGTAGTCGCCCAGGAAGAACTGCGCCACTGCCCAGAGCGTGCCCGAAGCGAGGGCGGCGCCGATGACCGCTGCGATGACGCCTTCCAGGATGAACGGGAGCTGGATTACCGTTTTGGACGCTCCGACCAGCCGCATGATTCCGGTTTCCCGGCGCCTGCTGAAGGCCGAGAGCCGGATGGTGGTGGCGATCAGCAGGATGGCGCAAACGATCATCACACCTGCAATGCCCACTGCCACCAGCGACGCCCCGTTCATCACAGAGAAGAGGCGTTCGAGCAACTGGCGCTGGTCGATCACCGTTTCCACTCCCGGCTGGGAGGAGAACGTCTCGCTGATGATCTGGTACTTTTCGGGGTCCTTCATGTTGATCCGGAAGGAAGCCGGCAGCTGGTCCGGCGTCACCGAATCGACAATCGGCGAGTTGGAGAACTGGTCCTTGAAGTGCTTGTAGGCCTCGTCCTTGGACTCGAACTGGAAGTCGTTGATGTATTGCGCCACCGCAGGGGATTCAAGCAGTGCGTTCAGGCCCTGCTGCTGCTCCGGAGTGACCGGCCCCGACGCGCACCCCGGCGCCGTCGAACCTTCGCTGCAGAGGAAGATGGCCACCTGGACCTTGTCGTACCAGTAGCCCTTCATCTGGTTGATCTGCATCTGCAGCATTCCTGCCGCGCCCACGAAGGTGAGTGACACAAAGGTCACCAGGATGACCGAGACCACCATTGACAGGTTGCGGCGCAGGCCGCTCCCGATCTCGGAAAGAATGAACGCGAGCCTCACCGCTGGGCCTCGCCTTCGGCACCGTTGCCGGGAACGCCGTCGTCGGGCGTTTCCCTGCCGCTGGCGTCCTTAAGGCGCCTGGACTGTCCGACGACGGGAATCATGGACGTGTAGAGGGCCCTCGCTTCGTCGCGGATCACAACGCCGTTCTTCAGTTCCACGACCCGTTTGCGCATCTCGTTGACGATGTCGTCGTCGTGCGTGGCCATGACCACGGTGGTGCCGTTCTGGTTGATCTTGTCCAACACGCCCATGATGCCCATGGAGGTGGTGGGGTCGAGGTTTCCGGTGGGTTCGTCGGCGAGGAGGATCCCGGGCCGGTTGACCACGGCGCGCGCGATGGCAACGCGCTGCTGCTCGCCGCCGGAAAGTTCATGCGGCATGCGGTGTTCCTTGCCTTCAAGGCCTACCGTTTTGAGGACCTCGGGGACCGTGTCGCGGATGACGCTGCGGCTCTTGCCGATCACCTGCATGGCGAACGCGACGTTCGCGAACACGTTCTTTTGGGGCAGGAGGCGGAAGTCCTGGAAGACGACGCCGATGCCCCGGCGGAGGCGCGGGACCCGCCAGCTGGAAATCTTGGCAACGTTCTGGCCGGCGACATAGACAGCGCCGGACGTGGCACGGTCTTCCTTCAGCACCAGCCGGAGGAAGGTGGACTTCCCGGAACCTGACGCACCGACAAGGAAGGCGAATTCGCCACGGTCAATCTCAAGGTTGACCGAGTCCAGTGCCGGACGGGCTTTCTGGTCGTATACCTTGGTGACATTTTCGAATCGGATCATGGCCCTAAGTACCCTGCAGGGCACGGCTGATCCTTCAGATGCAGCCCAGTTCTGCAGCCGGTGCACGGGTTTTCGTTTGGGGAAGGTAGGGCCCCGGCCCCTCGACTATACGCAGGATGCGGGGCGGTTGGGCAGGCTTTCGGGGGCGTGTCGCCGGATCAGGCTTTTGCCTGCCGGGCCGGCATCTTCAGTTTCTTTATAATGGGTGGCTGTGCGCCTGGAACAGCCAAGCTGAGGCCGGGTGCATCCACCATTCCCTCCAGGAAGGCCTTTTGTGCGCGTCCTTACGATCATTCCCACCTACAACGAACTGGAATCGCTGCCCAAGACGCTCCAGCGCCTTCGCAAGGCCGTTCCGGCGTCGGACGTGCTGGTGGTCGATGACAACAGCCCCGACGGCACCGGCCAGCTCGCCGACGGCTTCGCCGCCGACGACTCCCAGGTCCACGTCCTGCACCGCAAGGGCAAGGAAGGCCTGGGCGCCGCCTACATCGCCGGGTTCAAATGGGGCCTGGACGCCGGCTACGACGTCCTGGTGGAAATGGACGCAGACGGCTCCCACCAGCCTGAACAACTGCCCCAGCTGCTCGAAGCCGTGGAGCAGGGCGCCGACCTGGCCATGGGCTCCCGCTGGGTTCCCGGCGGCAGCGTGGTCAACTGGCCCCTGTACCGCCAGGCCATCTCCCGGGTGGGCAGCACCTACGCCCGGCTGATGCTCGCCCTGCCGATCAAGGACGTCACCGGCGGCTACCGCGCCTTCCGCAGGACCACCCTCGAAAAACTCAACCTCGACCAGGTCGACTCCGTCGGCTACGGCTTCCAGGTGGACCTGGCCTGGCGCGTGGCCAAACTGGGCCTGCGCATCGAAGAACGCCCCATCACCTTCGTCGAACGCGAACTCGGCGCCTCTAAAATGAGCGGCAACATCGTCATCGAAGCCATGATCAACGTCACCAAATGGGGACTCACCGCCCGCTGGAACACGCTTCGGCGCCGCGGCTCCGCGGACAGGAGATAGAGGCCGGAGACTGCCATCCTTTCGTGCCACCGACAAAGAACTGCCCCGGCATCCCGATGCCGGGGCAGTTCCTTTGTTGAGAGCGCGGCCGCAATCAGTTGTTGCTGGCGGCGTTGCGGTTATCCGTACGCCAACGGATGCCGGCATCGATAAAGTCGTCGATCTCGCCATCGAACACCGCTGAGGTGTTGCCCACTTCGTGTTCGGTGCGCAGGTCCTTGACCATCTGATACGGGTTCAGGACATAGGAACGCATCTGGTCGCCCCAGGACGCCTTGACGTCGCCAGCCAGGGCCTTCTTCTCGGCGTCCTCCTGCTCCTTCTTCAGCAGCAGGAGCCGCGACTGCAGGACGCGCATGGCAGCGGCACGGTTTTGCAGCTGGGATTTCTCGTTCTGCATGGAAACTACAGTGCCGGTGGGAATGTGGGTCAGTCGGACCGCGGAGTCGGTGGTGTTGACCGACTGGCCGCCCGGGCCGGACGAACGGAACACGTCCACCCGGATCTCGTTATCCGGGATCTCGATGGAGTCTGTCTGTTCAATCAGCGGGATGACTTCCACTGCGGCGAACGAGGTCTGGCGGCGGCCCTGGTTGTCGAACGGGCTGATCCTGACGAGGCGGTGGGTGCCGGCTTCCACGCTCAACGTGCCGTAGGCGTAAGGCGCTTTGACCTCGAACGTGGCAGATTTCAGGCCGGCCTCCTCCGCATAGGAGGTATCCATGACGGTCGTGGGGTAGCCATGGCGTTCAGCCCAGCGAAGGTACATGCGGAGCAGCATCTCTGCAAAGTCCGCCGCGTCCACGCCCCCCGCGCCCGCGCGGATTGACACCACGGCTTCGCGCTCGTCATACTCGCCGGACAGCAGTGTCACGACTTCCAGCTCCTTGAGGGCCTTCTTAATGGACTCCAGTTCGGTGGCGGCCTCCCCCATCGAGTCGGCATCGTCCTCGTCCTGCCCGAGTTCCACCAGGACTTCCAGATCGTCAATCCGGGATTCGAGCTTGGTGAGGCGCTCAAGCTCAGACTGGCGGTGCGAGAGGCGGGAGGTGATTTTCTGGGCAGCCGCGGGATCATCCCACAGGTCCGGTTCCCCTGCCCGTTCGCTGAGTTCGGCGATGTCTTCCTTGAGTGTCTCCACATCGCTGACGCGTTCGATGGACTCGTAGGTGGCGCGCAGCGCACGGATTTCAGCGGAAAAATCAATATTGGCCATGGTGGTTTAAGCCTACGCTATCGGTGGATACAGCCCGGCGCGCAGGTACGTCGCGGCGCCCGACCCCGGCGGGTCACGCCTGCACGGGGCTGGCAACCATAGAGTCAACTGTTCGTCGCGTCATCCGTTCACCGGGTCAACCGCGAACGCGCGGTCGATGTTGCTTCAATGCGGATACCGTCGGGAATCAGGAAGTTGACCACGGGCGGGTGCACGGCGGCGGACAGGACCACCACGGCGGTGGAACCATCGGGTGTTCCCGTCTCCCCTGTCACGGCCAGTGCGGAAAAACGCTGGGATGCAGGACTTCTGGCCACAAAGTCGGCAGCCACGTTACGGACCCGGGCAGGATTGAGTACAGCTGACGGGGTTCCACCTTGTGAGCCGACCTCGCCCAGTGTGTAGCTGTCGGCAGCTGCAAGGGACGCGCCATCCGCAAGTGACAGCAGGCGCTTGTGCTCCAAGTAGACGGCGGAGATGCCCATGACCACTGTCGCGACCAAGAGTGCAAGGAGAACGTAGCCAAGAATCATCACCAGAACCTGTCCGTTGTCATCCGGTTCCCTGCGCTTCACCTGTACCTGCCCACGATTTGGGTGGAAGAGGCTTCCACCCGGGTGGCCGTCAGCCCTTCGGCGAAGGGTACGAACGGAAGGGGGATGGTGAGGCTGACGGTCACTGTCACGGTCGTCCCGGCAGCCTGGCAGTCGGAGGGATTGCAGGTGGTGACCAGGCTGGCCCGTTCTGCCTGGTGGCCGAAGTCGGAAAGCGCGAGGGCCACGGCCTTTTCGGCAGTCGACTGGGCGGTCGAAGCATCGGGCTGGGCAACATACACTTTCGCGGCTTGGTCCGCGGCGCCCACGACGGCGAAGGAACCGCCCTGGATCTGGCCGACGGTAATAACAAAATAGACCAGCGGGACCATGAGCAGGAGGGCAAGGAATACGAACTCGACCACCGCGCTGCCTTGTTCGTCTGTCGGGGGCTGCCTCGAGCCTGATTCCTCCCCGCCTGCCAGCCACCGCAACACCCCGTCCATTCCACAACCCTCAGCCGTCTTCCGGAAAATCACCTGCCCCGCCCGGCCGCCTGCCCGTGCCAGCCCTGTGCGATGTTCGGTGGAAGCAGGAGGTGGATTGTGCCTGGACAACGGATTGAAGATGGAGAGGTCAGGGTTGGACAGCAGCATGGCCCCTCACCTCCAGCATGTCCCTCGGGCCGATCAACCCGATGACCGGCATGGGAGACCGAACTGTGACCTCAAGGGTCCGCATCCCCTGCACCGTCACTTCCCGGGTACTCACCTGTTCAGCAAAGCTCTGGTTCAGGGCTGTACCAATGAGGCTCCGCGTCCGCTCCTCGGCATCGGAGGCGCCGCGGTCAGCGAGCGCCCCGTACCGCGCACCGGACGCAGCAGCATCGATGAGGGTATTCCGGACATGCAACACCAGCGTCAACTGGATGACCGCGAGGAAGAACATCGTCAGCAGCCCACCGACCAAGACGAAGTCCACTACCGCTGAACCCTGCTCACCCGGCCGGGCCAGCTCCGGCGGCGCCCCCAGGCCGGGAGCGGACGCTCTCATGGATCAGTTCCCCACCTTGTCCATAGCCTGGTTGAACATGGCCTCAAGGGCTGGTCCGGCAAGCGCAAGCAGGGCCGCAACCAGGACCGCGGACATCAAGGTGATCATCACCCACCCCGGGACGTCACCGCGCTCAGGGTTGTCACCGGCGCGGGACGGTGATAACGGAACGCTCCGGAGGCCGTGAAACCGGTAGCGTCGAAGGCGCCGCGACCTTGCGGGGCTGGTCCGATTGGGCTGCAGTAAGGCCGCGAGGCCTAGAAGCAGCATCAGCCAACGGGTTCCCATGGATTTCATCGTGCGTCCTGTCTGGTTGCGGAATGGGAGTTTGGATAGGTACTCAAAGCTGCGGGCTTCGTCTCTTTTGCCGTTCAGAAGCCCAGATTGATGGCGGCGATGCCGGGAAAGACCGCAAACACCACGGTTAGGGGAAGGACTCCAAAGACCAGCGGGACCATCATTGCGATCTCTTTCTTGCCTGCAGCCTCCATGAGGTCCCGTTTAGCTGAATCACGTACGTCTTGTGCCTGCGCACGAAGCACGTCCGCCAGGGGTGTCCCCCTTTCCACCGCGACAATGATGCCGTCAACGAACCTGACCAAAGGCGGGAGGTCGGTGCGGGCGGAGAATTCCTGCAGGGCGAGGACCAGAGGCTTTCCAGCCCTTGTCTCAGCGAGAATCTTTGAAAATTCCTTTGAAAGTTCACCGGTGGCGCTCCGACAAACGCGGTCCAATGCTCCCGTTGCGCTCTCCCCTGCGCCCACGGCGAGCGCCATGAGCTCTGCAAGGCTGGGAAACTCTGCCATCATCCGCCCTTCCCGGCGGCGGACCTGAACGCCGAGCCAATAGTCCCGAAGCACGAAGCCGCCCGCAGAGCTGCCGAGGATCACTGCTGCCGCAAGAACAGGGCTGAACCTGCCTGCTGCTGCTCCCAGAAGGACGACCATCAGTGCGGCGACAAAACTGGCCGCAGCCCACAGCAACTGCTCTGCACGGAAGTCGAGGGGTGATTTATTGATTCCTGCCTGCGCGAGTCGCCGCCCGGTAGCCCCCGGCGAGGGATTGAGCTTCCCCAAAGAGGAGATCCAATCCTTCAAGACAGGACGGAGGATCCGTCCAAGGGGGCCGAAAGGAGTCAAGTTCTGCTCACCCGCCACCAGGAGGCGCGATTCCAGGTTGTGCGACTTCAGCTGGGGCTCAATACGTTCAGACAGCGTCATGGCGCGCATTGGAGGCGCCCGGAAGATCACGAGCCATAGGCCAAGACCAAACCCGATGCCGCAGATCACTGCTGCAGGGGAAACCACTATCATCGGAGCACTCTTTCATCCTGCGGCAGGGCACCAATTTTGAGCATTGCGGTGTAGCAAATGAGTGACACCACCAGGCCGCCGAGCAGGACCCCGGCACCCACGGGCGTGTTGTAGGCCCTGATGGCTTCAGGCCTGGTCGAGAGCAGGATCATCACGATCCACGGCGCCGCAACGGCCAGCCGCGCTGCACTGATGGTCCACGACTGCCGCGCCTCAAGCTCACTTCGGGTACGGGAGTTCTCCCTGAGGAATTCGGCAAGCGTGCCCAGGAGCTTCCCCAGGTCCGAGCCACCCACTTCCCGTGTCAGCCGGAGCGCCTCGACAATGCGGTCAGCCACCGGGTCCGCCAGCCGCTGCTTAAGTTTGTTCAGGGAGCCATCAAATTGGCCGCCGGCCCGGTAGTCGGCACCAAACTCACGAAAGATGGGACGCAATTCCTCAGGACCCTTATCGCCAAGCTGAATGAGGGCCTCAGGCAGGGGCAGACCCGCCCGGATGGCGGATCGAAGGTGGTCGACGACGTCGGGCCAAAGCTGGCGCAGCATTGCCCTTCTCTTCTTCGCCCGCCATCGGAGGACAGTGATTGGCAACCACGTACCGAATAGCCCGAAACAGACGGCAAGGGGCCACGAGCGGCTAAACCCGAAGAACACAAGTGCAACGAAAGCCCCGAGCCCCAGGCACGTGCCGACCAGGCCACGGACTGAGACCTTATCTACACCCGCCCCGGCGAGCAGCTCGGCGAGGCGGCCAGGCTTGCGTTCCCTGTTTCCGCGGTCGGGCACTTCCCAACAGGACCACCAAATAAGGAAGAGACCGATACCCGCAGTGGTGCCCATCAGAGCGGACATCATCGAGGATCCAGCAGTCCGGCCACGTCATAGCCTGCCCTTGAGAATTTCTCTGCCGCCGGCATGGCGTTGGCGCAAGCCTGCAGGACTCCGTTGTCCAGGGCGAAGACTAACGACGACTCGATGATGCCATTTTCCACACGCCGGCCCAGCGAAAGGATCTGGGTGACCTGCCGTCTTCCATCGGGGTGCCTGCTGCAGTGCACCACGAGGTCTATACAGGAGGCCACCGTCGGCACGACGAAGGCGCTGGAGATGTTGTCCCCTGCGAGTAGCGGCAGTGTGCAGATCTTGGTGACGGCATCATGGGCCGAGTTAGCGTGGACGGTGCACATGCCTGGAAGACCGCTGTTGAGTGCTATCAGCATGTCCAGGCTCTCCGCTTCCCGCACCTCCCCCACCACCAAGCGGTCCGGGCGCATTCGCAACGCTTCCTTCACCAACCGGCGGAGCGGAATTTCACCTTCACCTTCCAGGTTGGGTTGGCGGCATTGAAGACCTACCACGTCCCTGAGCGGAAACTGCAGTTCGAAGATCTCCTCCACCGTAATGACGCGTTCCCGGCTTCCAATGCTGGCTGCCAGGCAGTTCAGCATGGTTGTCTTGCCTGCCTGGGTCGCTCCTGATACCAGGATGTTGAGTCCGCTGGATACTGCGGCACCGAGAAAGCGCGCCGACTGCGGTGTCAGTGTTCCCAAATCGACAAGATGTTCGAGCCGGCTGGCCTTCACAACGAACTTGCGGATGTTGACGGCCCAATGACGGCGGGTTACATCGGGAATCACAACATGCAGTCGTGAACCGTCCGGCAAAGCGGCATCGACGAACGGTGACGACATGTCCAGTCGTCTGCCGGAGCTTTTAAGCATCCGCTCCACAAGGTCCCGCACTTGCTGTTCCGAGAGGCTCAGCGAAGTCAGCTCGGACTCGCCGTTGCGCGCCACATAGATCTCATTGGGTGCGTTGAGCCAGATTTCCTCCACCGTGGGGTCATCCAGGAGCGGCTGAAGTACTCCAAACCCTGCCACCGCATCGAAGAGGAACCGCCGGGCTGCATCAAGCGGACCCAGCGGCGGAAGCGGTCCCAACAACGCGCGCTCGTCATAGTCCGAGACCGCGGCTTCGACCAACCGGCGGACCTCGCCTGCTTGCCTCAACGGATCCAGCCCGCGGCGGCGGATCAGCTCGCGGACTTCGTCCTCGACTATTCCCAGCGCGTCCATTTGTCCCCCAAACGACTGCCGCCCCCGGCGGAGGCAGTGCGACTGGGTCCAGCCTAAGTAGAGGTGACTCCGGCAACAAGTCATCGATGCAGCAATGTGGATAAACAGGAACGTGCAGGATTCGGGCAGGACCTCAAGATTTGGCATGGACCTGCGCAAGATTCACACCAGTAACATCCGAATCACTAGTTACCCCAGTAACACTGGTGCTAAGGTGAGCGCGTTATTTATCGAAATAGCACTATCAGGTGCCTTCCTGGGGGAATTCGCCTGAGCAGTATCCAAAGAGGCGCTTTGGGGAGCGCCGCATTGTCTCCGGAGCACATATGAAGCGGAACCTGTCTCAGTCCCGTCGCCCAATCATGACGTCCTTCGGGGCCGGCCTATTGGCTGTCTCGTTGCTGATCGGCCCTGGCCTAACGGGAGCCGCTTCCGCCGTCGAGCCCAGTCCGGCACCCTCGCAGACTGCCGCCGCTTCGCCGGTTGCGACCCCAACGCCGTCCCCCACACCAACAACTCCCGGACCGGCACCAACAGTTCCCGCACCGGCACCGACAACGACGTCCTCGCCACAGCCTTCCCCTCAAACCTCTTCGCCGACAACGGCAGCTGCGCAATCGATGGCCCAGGCAATCGGCCCCGGTGGAGCGGAGATGGGACAACGGTCCAAGCGGGTGACCTCGGCGTCCCCGTCGGGCGCTGTTCAGAAGCTGAATGCGGAATCGCTTGCAACAGAGGGCACGTGGATGCCGTCCTTCGGCGTACAGGGACTGGACGTCAGCGGACACCAGACCAGCGTCGACTGGCAGCAGCAGTGGAACATGGGTGCAAGGTTCGCCTACGTGAAGGCTTCGGAGGGAAACTACTTCACCAATGACCTGTTCGGGGCTCAGTATCAGGGCGCGCGAAACGTTGGCATGATCCGGGGCGCCTACCACTTCGCCATCCCCAACTGGTCCTCCGGCGCCGACCAGGCACGCTACTTTGTCCAGAATGGCGGCGGATGGTCCGGGGATGGCTACACAATGCCGCCGGTTCTTGACTTCGAGTTCAACCCCTATGAGGGCCGGACCATCAACGGCTTCTACTTCGGCGACACCTGCTACGGCATGTCCCAGGCTCAGCTGACCTCCTGGGTCCAGGATTTTGGCAATACCATGCAGTCGCTGATCGGAAGACTACCCGTCATCTACACGAATACGAGTTGGTGGAACCAGTGCCTAGGCAACCCCACCGGTCTCGGGGAATATCCGCTTTGGGTCGCTGCTTACCCCTACTCGGCCACGAACGACGCCGGCGCCATTCCGACGGGGAGCTGGGGCACCTACAGCATCTGGCAGTACAGCAGCACCGGGCCGTTCGCGGGTGACTCCAATGTCTGGAACGGCGACTACGCAGGCCTCAAAGCATTTGCTTCCAGCGGAATTCCACCGGCAGCCATCCGCGCCATAGATGCCCTTCGCGCTTCAATGCCGTCCCTAAAAGCACAGACCTCGGAGACCGTCTGTGGACTCCGGGACGGGGGCTGTTTCCGGGGGTATGAGACAGGCATTGTGATGTGGTCACCGTCAACGGGCGCGCAGCCTAGCCTTATTGGGCCGATACGGGACGCGTGGGCTGCCGGCGGTTACGAGAACGGACAGATGGGCTACCCGGTTTCCGGCGTCATCTGCGGGCTCAAGAACAACGGATGCTTCCAGAACTACCAGGGCGGGTCAATAATGTGGTCGCCGGGTACGGTGGCTGCACAAGTACCATTCGGCGCGATCCGTGATTACTGGGCGGCGCAGGGTTACGAAAACGGTGGACTGGGTTATCCCCTGAGCAATCAAACCTGCGGACTCAAGTCCGGGGGCTGCTTCCAGCTCTTCCAGGCAGGCTCGGTTCTCTGGAGTCCGACAACCGGAGCACGCTTGGTCAGGACAGGTCCAATTCTGGATGCATGGGCGCGCGCAGGGTACGAAAATGGCCTGCTCGGATACCCGAACGGCGAGGCCCTCTGCACCACGTCTTCCTGCACTCAAAACTTCAGCGGTGGAGTCATCGGGTGGACGCCCACATCCGGCGCCTGGCCCGTCTTCATGGGTATCGGCGAAGCCTGGAAAACTGCCCGCAGTAATGGTGAACCCATCGGATTCCCCGTCGCAGGAGAGGTGTGCGGGCTCCGGGGCGGTGGTTGCTATCAGCTCTTCCAAAGCGGGACAGTGATGTTCTCGCCCACCACCGGTGCCTACGCACTGACGGGCAAAATCCTGGATTACTGGGGGAAGTCCGGATTCGAAAATGGCCGGCTCGGCTATCCCACCAGCCGGGCAAGTTGCGGGGCAGTTCAGACGGAGTGCCGGCAGTCGTTCGAGCAGGGCGTTGTAGCCTACTCGGCAACGACTGCCCCGCAAACCGTAGCTGCCGGCCCAATGGCCGCAGGATGGGAGCGCCTGGGCTGGGGATCCGGAAGCCTGGGATATCCGACATCCACACAATACTGCGGACTGAAGGACAGTGGGTGTTTCCAAATGTTTGCCGGTGGAGCACTGATGTACTCTCCTCAGACCGGTGCACAGCCGAGCCTCGTGGGTCCCATCAGGGACCTCTGGCAAAAGACGGGCTTCGAGAACGGTGTCCTTGGCTATCCGGCCTCCAATGTGATTTGTGGTTTGGTGGACGGCGGATGCTTCCAAAACTACTTCAATGGAACAGCAATGTGGTCCCCCCAATCCGGCGCGAATGCTGTCATGTTCGGCCCTGTCCGGGACGAATGGGTAAGCACCGGTTACGAGGGCGGAAAGCTCGGCTATCCAGTCAGTGCACAAATCTGTGGCCTCCGGAACGGCGGATGCTTCCAGAACTTCGCCAAGGGGACCATCATGTACTCGTACTCCACGGGAGCGCAGGCCATGATGTCGACGCCTATCAGGGATCGCTGGGCCACCACGGGATACGAGAACGGATCCCTCGGGTATCCCACCAGCGAAGCCATTTGCGGGCTGAGGAACGGTGGATGCTTCGAGAACTTCGAAAAGGGAACCGTGATGTGGTCCGCAACGAGCGGGGCGCAATTGATGCTGCCCGGGCCCATCCAGCAGCGCTGGGCAAGCCAGGGATTCGAAAACGGCCAACTCGCCTACCCCACGGGCGGCCAAACCTGTTCCTCCGACAAGACGGCCTGCAGCCAGACCTTCCAGGGCGGCAGCATAAGCTGGACGGCAGCAGGCGGAGCGACAATTCGCCTTAACTGACTGCGACAACTACCTGCGACATAAGAAAGGGCCTGAACCCGGTATCCACCGGGCTCAGGCCCTTCACTTATTTGCGGTCAATCCCGGCACATGCCGTGTTCGGGTAGTCAGTGGCCGTACTCAAGCAAATCGATGAGGTACGACCCGTAGCCACTTTTCACCAGGGGTTCGGCCCGTTCCCTGAGCTCGTCATCTGTCAGGAAACCCAGCCGCCAGGCAATTTCCTCAGGCGCCCCGATCTTCAACCCTTGGCGGTTCTCGGTAGTGCGAACAAAGTTGGACGCGTCGTTGAGGTCGTTGAAAGTACCGGTATCGAGCCAGGCCGTCCCTCGCGGGAGAATTTCCACCTGCAGTTTCCCGCGCTCCAGGTATGTGCGGTTAACGTCGGTGATCTCAAGTTCGCCCCTTGCCGAAGGCTTGAGATTCCGGGCAATTTCCACGACGTCATTGTCATAGAAGTAAAGGCCCGGCACAGCGTAATGGCTCTTCGGCCTCTCCGGCTTCTCCTCAAGCGAGATGGCCTTGCCTGTGGAGTCGAACTCCACCACCCCATACGCTTTAGGGTCTGCCACCCAGTACCCAAAAACGGCTCCGCCGTCTATATCTTCAAAACGGCGCAGCTGCGTGCCCATACCCTGTCCGTAAAAGATGTTGTCTCCCAGGACAAGGGCAACGGTGTCGTCGCCAATGTGCTCGGCGCCCAGCACAAACGCTTGGGCGAGGCCATCGGGAGAAGGCTGCTGCTTGTAGGTGATAGAGACGCCAAAGCGTGAGCCATCACCGAGGAGCCGTTCGAACTGTTCCGCGTCATGGGGCGTGGTGATAATAAGGATGTCCCGGATGCCCGCGAGGATCAAGGTGGAGAGCGGGTAGTAGATCATTGGTTTGTCGTATACCGGGACCAGCTGCTTACTGACGCCCAAGGTGATGGGGTGGAGCCTCGAGCCGGTACCGCCGGCGAGTATTATTCCGCGCATGCACCCATCTTTCCTTTAGCTAAGAGCAGCGGCAAATCCGGTAGTCTTGGGAATTATGCAGCGACTTCTTGTTACCGGCGGTGCCGGCTTCATTGGCTCAAACTTTGTCCACTACGTTTTGGAAAACACCGAAGACCACGTCACCGTTTTGGACAAGCTGACTTACGCAGGCAACCTTGAGTCACTGCAGGGACTTCCGCAGGAACGGTTCACCTTTGTTCAAGGCGATATCGCGGACCCGTCCGTTGTCGACGGTCTCGTCGCCGGTTCCGACGTCGTGGTTCACTACGCTGCCGAGTCGCACAACGACAATTCACTCCACGATCCGCGCCCGTTCCTGGACACCAACATCATCGGCACGTATACCCTGATCGAAGCAGCACGCAAGCACAACAAACGCTTTCACCACATCTCCACAGACGAGGTCTACGGCGACCTGGAGTTGGATGACCCCGAGCGTTTTACCGAGCAGACGCCGTACAACCCGTCAAGCCCGTACTCGTCCACCAAGGCGGGTTCCGATCTCCTGGTAAGGGCATGGGTACGCTCTTTCGGCCTCCAGGCAACGATCAGCAACTGCTCCAACAACTACGGTCCTTACCAGCACGTGGAGAAGTTCATTCCCCGCCAGATCACGAACGTTATCGACGGGATCCGCCCCAAGCTCTATGGCAAGGGTGAGAACGTCAGGGACTGGATCCACGCCAACGACCATTCCTCGGCCGTGCTGGCGATCATCGCCAAGGGCAAAATCGGCGAGACCTATCTGATCGGGGCCGACGGGGAGAAGAACAACAAAGAGGTCGTTGAACTTATCCTCAAGCACATGGGCCAAGCCGCGGATGCTTACGACCACGTTATCGACCGGCCCGGGCACGACCTGCGCTATGCCATTGACTCCACCAAATTGCGCAATGAGCTTGGGTGGGAGCCGCAGTTCTCCAACTTCGACGAAGGCATCGAAGCCACCATTGCGTGGTACCGCGATAACGAGGACTGGTGGCGCCCGCAGAAGGCCGCTACAGAAGCGAAGTACAAGGAACAGGGACAGTAACCCATGTCTTTGGAGTTTTCGAAAAAGCTTGCTGCCCACGAAACACCCATTCCCGGCGTCGTTCTGTATGATCTTCCGGTCCACGGTGACAACCGGGGATGGTTCAAGGAGAACTGGCAGCGGGAGAAGATGGTGGCGCTCGGGCTGCCTGACTTCCGCCCCGTCCAGAACAACATCTCCTTTAACGAGAAGGCCGGAACCACCCGCGGGATCCATGCCGAGCCGTGGGACAAGTTCATTTCGGTTGCCACGGGTCGAATCTTTGGAGCCTGGGTCGACCTCCGTGAAGGACCTTCGTTCGGCACGGTCTTCACGGCCAAACTTGACCCCAGCCAGGCCATCTTCATTCCCCGCGGCGTGGGCAATGCCTTTCAGACGCTCGAGGACAATACGGCCTACACCTACCTTGTGAACGACCACTGGTCCGCGGACGCGCAGGGTCAGTACACCTTCCTGAACCTTGCGGACGAAACCGTAGCTATCGAATGGCCCATCCCGCTCTCCGACGCCGAACTGTCCGACAAGGACAAGGCGCACCCCCGCCTCGCGGACGTCGTGCCCATGCCGCCGAAGAAGACCCTGGTGATCGGGGTCAACGGCCAGCTGGGTAAGGCACTGCGGAAGAAGTACGACGGCGAAAGTTCCGTTGAGTTCGCATCGCGCAGTGAGTTCGACCTCGGCAGCCCGGACGCTTTTGTGGACCGCAACTGGAAGAACTATTCCACTGTCATTAATGCGGCAGCCTACACAGCAGTGGATGCTGCCGAGACTTCCGAAGGCCGGGCGGCCGCCTGGGCCACAAACGTAACGGCGTTGACGCAGCTTGCACGGATTGCCATTGAGCACGACCTCACCTTGGTACACGTGTCCTCTGACTACGTCTTCGACGGCGCAAAGGAAGTCCATGCAGAATCTGAAGCGCTGACGCCGCTTGGTGTTTACGGGCAATCCAAAGCAGCCGGCGATGCAGTCGTCAGCGTGGTCCCCCGGCACTACATCGTCCGCACGAGTTGGGTGATTGGGGACGGTGCCAACTTCGTAAGCACCATGGCCTCGCTCGCGTCGCGCGGAGTAGAGCCTTCTGTGGTGAACGACCAGTACGGTCGGCTCAGTTTCACTGACGACATCGCGGCGGGTATCCGACATCTGCTGGACTCCGGCGCGGAGTATGGCACGTACAACCTGAGCAACGGTGGTGACCCGCAGTCGTGGGCGGACATCGCAGCCGACGTCTACGAATTGTCAGGCAAAAGCAGGACCGCCGTGACGGGCGTGAGCACCAAGGAATACTTCGAGGGAAAGGATGCTGCGCCCAGACCGCTGAACAGTGTCCTGGACCTTTCCAAGATCAGGGCTGCCGGATTCGAAGCACCGCCAGCTGGGTCGCGCCTGACCGAGTACGTTAACTCGATCACGAGCGGATATTCAGCATGACCGAAGCACGCCACGACACCCTGGTCATCATGCCGGCTTGGAATGAGTCGGAAGCCATCGGCAACACCATTGCGGAAGTCTTTGAGTTCGGACCGGCATGCGACGTGTTGGTGGTTGACGACGGCTCCCGTGACGACACTGCCCGGGTGGCACGCGCAGCCGGCGCCACAGTTGTGCAGTTGCCGTTCAACATGGGAGTCGGTGGTGCCATGAGGACTGGCTTCAAATATGCCCAGATGCATGGGTACCGGCAGGTCATCCAGGTGGACGCGGATGGACAACACGACCCCCGGGACATCAAAGCAGTCCTCGATGGATTGCGGGAGGCCGATATCGCCATCGGTGCACGGTTCGCTGATGCGGGCAACTACACCGTTCGCGGCCCCCGAAAGTGGGCGATGAACGTGCTGGCATGGACAATATCCCGGCTGGCACGGACCAAGCTCACAGACGTGACCTCCGGATTCCGCGCAGCGAACACCAAAGCGATCCGCCAATACCTGGACCATTATCCCGCCGAGTACCTGGGCGACACGATCGATTCGTTGGTCGTGGCGATCCGCTCAGGCTGCACTGTCCGCCAGGTCGGCGTTTCAATGAGGGAGCGTCAGGGAGGCACCCCGAGCCATGACCCCATCAAGGCCGCCATCTACCTTGGCCGCTCAGGGATGGCGCTCTTGTTCGCGCTGACGCGCAAGAAGTCCACACCTTCCACCAACTAGGAATCCACATGTCCCTCCTTATGGGCTCCATCGTCGTCGTGGCGATTCTCTTCTTCGTCTTCGAAATGCTGCGCCGGCAGAAGCTGCGCGAGAAATACGCCGTTCTCTGGATCGTCATCGGCATAGGCACACTGCTGCTGGCCGCTTTTCCCGCGCTGCTTGAGCAAGCCAGTGGCCTGCTCGGAATCCAGGTCCCCGCGAACCTCCTCTTCATCACCACGCTGGTCCTCCTTGTCGGGGTATGCCTTCACTTGTCCCGTGAGCAGTCGCAGGCCGAAGACGAGGTGCGCATTCTTTGCGAGGAGGTGGCCCTGTTGAAGGTTGAGCTTTCGGCGTTGCAGCAGAGCGTCGGTTCACACCCGCGACAGGACGGTACTGCCGGCCCCGCTGCGTAGCAGGAGGATTTGCCCGGGCCTGGCCAGGCGGACCAAACAAAAAAGGGAGCGACCCCCGCGGGGCGCTCCCTTTCCTATGAGATCGGTCAGCCGAAGATGTGCTTCGCCAGCCGCGGGAGGGAGTCCACCTTGCCCATGGCCACAGACTTGACCACCAAGGACGCAGCATTCAGCCGCGAGGTGGTGTGGAAGGACGCTGCGCGGGCAGCGCGGTTCCAGCCCAGTTCCTTGAAACGGGCGGCCTGCCCTTCAAAGAAGCGCCTCTCTTCGTCAAAGCGCCGCCCATCCAGGGCACGCACGGATGAATCTGAGGCCGAGTGCCTGCGGTACAGGAACGACAATGTGGGGTCCACGATAAGGGAACCGCCTTCCGCCGCTATGTCCAGCAGCAGGGCCAAGTCCTGAACGACGTCCAGGCCGTCCGTGAAGCCGATCCGCACGATGGTCTCCGACCGCCAGGCCAACGACGGAAAGTATGCCCAGTCAGCACGTACCAGGCTGGTAGCCATCTGCTCACCCTTGAGCTCAATCCGCTCTTGGGTCTTCGGCGCGTAGGCCTTTTTGACTGCATCAGCCAAAGGGATGCGGGCAATGCCCTTTTCATCGATGACCTGGACCCCGGGCTGGACGACACTGGCATGCGGATAGGTCTCGAATGCGTCCACTACCACGTCCAGGTAGTTGGGCAGCATGACGTCGTCTGCACCCATGATGACCACGTAAGGCGCCTCGACCATGGTCAGGGCCTTCTTATAGTTGCCGTTGGCACCCAGGTTTTTCTCGTTCTTGAGGTACGTAACGCGAGGGTCAGTAATCGTCGAGAACCAGCGTTCCGGCTCGGGGTCCGGATAGCCATCGTCGATCACGATGAGCCGCCAGTCTTCGTTCTCCTGGTTCATCACGCTTCGGGCTGCGAGCTTCATCTGATCGACATCGCCGTAGTAGGGCAGCATTACGTCAACGGTCATGGACCTGGGATTCCTTCCGTGGGCTCCGCTCGAAGAACTCGGCGGCTTCCCCACGATTATAGTTGACCGGCCCCTGTCGGGCCCGTCAGGCATGGCTTGCTAGACTGCATGGGGTCCTGCCCGCCCCGCTGGCACCGCCCGGAGTGAGGAGAATTACTTTTGGAGCCCACAACCACCCAGCCGCGCATCAGCGTGTGCATGGCTGCCTACAATGGCGCGCGCCATATCAGGGAGCAGATCGATTCGATCCTTCCTGAACTCGGCCCCTACGACGAAATCGTTGTAGTGAACGACTGTTCCACCGACGACACTGCTGACCTCGTCGCTGCTGTTCCGGATGGCCGCATCCGGCTGATCGATGCCGAACAAAACCGCGGGTATGTTGCAACGTTTGAAAGAGCCCTCGGGGAGGCACGGGGAGAATTCGTCTTCCTTTCGGACCAGGACGATGTTTGGCTGCCCGGCCGTGTGGAGAGCATGATTTCCGCCCTGGACGGTAAGAGCATGGTGGTGAGTAACTGCAGGCACTTCGATGGAGCCCTCGGCTCATTCCATGAGATTCGCTTACGGGCAAAGGACTCGACCCACTACTTGCGAAACCTCTTGGGCATCGTGGTCGGCTACCGGCTCCATTGGGGGTGCGCGATGGCCGTTCGGCGGAACCTTCTGGCCCAGGCACTGCCGTTCCCGCATTACATGAATGAATCCCACGACCAGTGGCTGGCAACTGTGGGCAACGTCAACCGCTCCATCGTCTACATGGAAGAAGACACCATCCTGCACAGACTTCACGGCGAGAACCTGACGCCCCACGGTATCCGCTCAGCCTCAAAAATACTTCGGGCACGGATTGCCTTCCTGCGGAACGTCTACGTTGCCGTGCGACGCTCCCGGCAGGCGAGGCAGGCGTGATGGTGCAGCCCGAGCCCACGCCGACCAGTCCCCACCCCAACGTGTGTGGAGTTGTATCGGCCTATAACCCCGCGGCAGAAAATGTCGCCAACGTGAAGTGGCTGCTGCGCTTCGTCGCCCACGTCGTCGTTGTGGACGACGGCTCGCGCGACGACGTGTCAGAAGCCCTGGCAGAGATGGAGCAGGCGGGGGCGGTTGTCTTGCGCCTCGGCACCAATTCCGGGATTGCCCGTGCCTTGAACACAGGAATCAAGGAAGCACTCGAGCGCTGGAACCCGGAGTGGATCGTCACCATGGACCAGGACTCCAGGTTCACGGGAGACTACGTCGGAGCGGCGCTGGCCACCGTTGCGTCGTCCCGTGACCCGCAAAGCGTAGGGATGGTGTGCGCGGAGTCGCACAATCATATTTCCCTCCCGGTGTGGGGCAGTCGGGACGAGCCCCAGATTTTCGACCCCATGACCAGCGGCACCTTGGTGCGGGCAAGCACGTTTGGTGCAGTGGGCCTCTTCGACGAAGGGTTCTTCATCGATTGCGTAGATTCTGAATTCAATGCGCGGCTCAGGGAGCACGGACTTCGTGCACTGGCAGGACGGGGCTGTAATCTCGAGCACAGCCTCGGCAGTTCACGACCGATGAAGCTGCTCGGCTGGCATGCGCACATCGGCCCCAAGAAGCTCTACATCTATTACCACGCGCCGTTCCGGGTCTACTACATCACCCGCAACTCGCTGACACTCGCACGCCGATATGCCCTGAAACAGCCGGCCTGGGTTCTGCGCAGAATCTACATGGAAATCCAAAGCAACATTGTGCGCTTCGGATTCGGTCCCAACAGACGCAAGCACGCGATTGCCGCTGCAGCCGGCATCCGGGACGCACTCCGTCAAAGGATGGGCAAAATAGACGACGACCTTGCCGCCCGCTTGCGCTAAGCGCCAGTTCCCCTCATTCCTCTGAACTGCCCGGTCAACATCGAAAGAATACTCATGACCACCAACTCAGGATCAATCTTTGTCCTCTATCACCGCGGCCTGCGCACAGGAGGGCCCGAAGCGCTCCACCAGCTGGTCGATATGCTGCGTGAGCTCGGGCAGGACGCCTACCTGGTCCCCCATCCGCACACGGCAGGCAATGAGCGCGTGGAGCAGTACGGGATTTACGATGCCCCGGAGGCAACTGAAATCGTCGATTCCGCCGAAAACGTGGTGGTCTATCCGGAGACGTACGTCCACGAGGTGTCCCATATCAAGCAGGCCCGTCGCATGTGCTGGTGGCTCAGCATCGATAACTCGCTGACCTTCATGGCCGAACGCATGTGGTACCGGAACAGGGCCGGCCTGTTTGAAAAGGCCAAGGAAGCCGCAGTCCCCTTCGCGCGGATGTGGAAGAACGGCGTGACCCCGGCAAAGCTGCGCACCGACAAGGACGTAATCCACCTCGTGCAGTCCTCCTATGCGTGGGCCTTTGTTGCCACCAGGTTGGACGTCGTGCCCTCCTTGGTCTCCGACTACACCCCCACGGAGGAATTCCAGGCCAGGGCCACCGCTGAGCGTAACCGCCAACTGGTGACCTACAATCCCGCCAAGGGCGGACACATCATCGATGCGGTTAAGGCGGCGAGTCCACCAACCATCGAGTGGCAGCCAATCGTTGGTATGACCCGCGCCGAGGTTGTTGCGACCCTGCAGCAATGCGGCGTTTATTTGGACCTGGGGCACCACCCAGGTAAAGACCGCATGCCTCGGGAAGCGACACTTTCCGGTGCCCTGACCGTCGTGGCCCGTCGCGGATCCGGTGCCTTCTACGCTGACGTTCCTATTCCCTGGGAACACAAGATCACGCCGGGAGATACCGAGGTTGCCACCGCTGCAGCCATGCTGCCGCGGCTCATCGCCAACTTCGAGCAGGAAGTGGCGAAACAAGGCAGCTACCGCGAAACCATCCTCAACGAACGATCCAGGTTCAAGCGGGAGGTTGAGGACGTCTTCGTCAACGGCCGCATGGGCAAGGATGCCTATGACTACGTGTAGCCGACGCACCGCGGCCGGGACGACGGCATGATCAAAAGAATCGCGGCTTTCGCCGGATTGCCCCTGCTCGCCTCGCTGGCGTCATTTATCCTCTTGCCCATCATCGCCACAGTTGGTGGACCGCCGGTCTGGAATTCCCTGGCCGTGGGCCAGGCTGTAGGGGCAATCGCGGCAATTGTCATCGGGCTCGGGTGGCCATTGACAGGTCCTGCGGCCGTCGCCTCAGAAAGCGACGCCGTTACCCGCCGCCGACTCTACGCCACCAGTTTCGTTACCCGATTTTATGTCTTTGTCTGCGCCGTTCCCCTTATGGCAGGCGTCCTCTCGTTGACGGGCGTTAGAGAGCAGTTCTGGGTCGCTTTCCTGATGGCCTGTGCCCAGGCGGCGGCAGGGCTTACTCCGGCCTGGTACTGCATAGCGACGGGGCACGCCGGCAGGATCGCCAAATATGACGTTATTCCCCGTATGGTCGCGACTTTGGGCGTCATCCCGCTCTTGTTCGCGACCGGTGGGATCTTCCTCTACCCACTGGCGCTGCTGCTGCTCGGCCTCGCGGGAACCTTGTGGTTCAACAAGGATCACGCTCAACGGGCGGACTTCCACGGGCTGACTCCCCGCACAGTGATTCGGGAAATCTGGGAGCTGAGGGGCGGAGCGGGCGTGACCGTCGCCGCAGGAGCGTATGCTTCCACCCCCGTCCTTGTGGTGCAGGCTGCTGTCTCCGCCTCCGGGTTGGCTGCGTTCGTATCAGCGGAGAAGCTGTACCGCATTGGGCAACTCGCGACGGCCGCGTTGGGTAACAGCCTTCAAGGCTGGGTCAACGAGTTCGGCTCGGACCACAAGGAGCGGCGAAGGTTCTCTCTTCTGGCTTTGTCAGTCCTGGGAGCAGCAGGCTGGCTGATCCTGTCCCTCCTTGGCCCGTGGGTCAGCGCCACCATATTTGGCGCAGCCTACGCAGCTGAATTTTGGACCTGTTTCTGGTTCGGTTTGTCGTTCCTCCTCGTCTGTGTGACAACTTCCACGGGAGCGCACTGGCTGGTGCCTGCCAAACAAATGCGGGTGGTTTTCTCCAGCACCATTACTGGGGCCCTTGTCGGGCTCCCGGCCATGGTCATCCTGGCGCACCTGATGGGCGGCCCGGGCGGCGCGCTCGGGTTAGCGGTGGGCGAGATTGCGGTAACCCTCATACAGCTGCGCGCCATCATGCGGCTGCTGCGGGAGACGTCGCCGAAGGACAGGACTGAGGAAATACCGTCGTGAACTGGCTGACCATTCTTCCGGCGTCGGCGGTCGCGATTCTGCTCCTGTATGTTCCCGGTGGTGTCATCGCGTCCTGCCTGAAGTTCCGGTTGGGCGGGATCCTTGGCATCGCCCCACTGCTCTCCGCAGCAGCCGCCGGACTTGCCGGAGTTCTCGGCGGGCTCCTCCACGTGCCCTGGAACATCCTGCCGTATCTTCTCGTCAGCGCGGTTCTCGCCGTCGGGGCATTGGTCCTGACCCATCGCATCCCTTGGCGCCTGACAACCCCCAACTGGCGGACGGTCCTGCCCTTCGCTGCACTTGCCCTGGCGACGCTGCCCATGACATGGCGCTTCATCCAGCTTGTGGGGTCACCCGACCACCCCTCACAAGTCTTCGATAATGTGTTTCACCTCAATGCCATCCGCTTCATACTCGACACTGGAAACGCATCATCACTGACGCTGGCTTCGATTCAGGGAGTGCAGGGCCTTGACGCGGTTTACCCTGCGGCGTGGCACTCTTTTGCAGCCCTCCTGGTGCAGCTGGCTTCAGTGGATATTCCTACTGCCGAGAATGTCCTGAACCTGGTCATTGTTGCGCTCCTCTGGCCAGCCTCCTGCCTGTTCCTCGTCACGAAGACCATCTCGCGCAGGCCGGCGGCCCTCGTCATTACCGCGGTGGTCGCCGGCACCCAGGTTGCCTTCCCGTTCCTCATGATTGTCTGGGGCCCTTTGTTCCCCTACGCCATGGCCCTCAGCATGATGCCGGTCGTGATAGCGGAACTCGCAGCGCTCGTCCGCATCGGGCGTACACGGACGGAACCACTTCTCAGCTGGGCAGCGGCACTGGTGCTGTCGCTGGCGGGTCTCGCATTCGCCCACACGAGCTCCATCAACATCACGGTGGCGCTTGCCCTTCCGATCCTGGCCATTTTGTGGTGGCGGATCATGCCGCGCAGGGACATGCGGCGGGTGAACCCTGCCGGAGCGTGGCTGTTCCTTGGCGGGACCGTCGGGATTCTCGCTGTCGCCGCGGTCCTGTGGTTGAAGCTGCGCCCTGCCCCCTATGACAACTGGGGACCAACCGTGAAGCCGGGCGCCGCCGTCGGGGAAATACTCACCGCCAGCACGATGCAATCCGCCATACCGGCCGTGGTGGTTTCCATCCTGTCGGTCTACGGTCTCCTCACCACCTTCAAAGTACGGAAGTGGCGCTGGATGGCTGCGTGCTACGCCGTACTCGGAGGCCTCTATATCGTTGCGGCGTCTTTCCCGAAAGGCAGCATCCGCGACATCCTGATCGGCACCTGGTACCAGGACACCTACCGCCTCGCAGCACTCCTGCCCCTTCTTGTGACCCCCCTTGCCGTCATCGGAGGTCTGCGTTTATGGGACTCCGCGCGCAGCTCGCGCCGGGGAGCGCGGACGTGGCGCACCTGGGAGGCCTCCATCGCCCGGACAGGCGCGAACGGGAAAACAGTACTGTCCACGGCCGCTGTGGTGGTCTTCGCCCTCCTCGCGTCGTTCGCAGGCCCGCTGACCCACTACATCCAAGGCGCATCGTCCGTCTACCGGTTCGATGAGCAATCGGAGCTCCTGACACCCGATGAGCTGGCTTTAATCCAGCGGATTCCAACCCACGTCCCGTCCGATGCAGTCATAGCTGACAATCCATGGAACGGGAGCTCCCTCGCTTACGCTTATACCGGGCGCCGCGTCCTGACAACGCATCTGTTTTCAACGGACGACCCGGATACTGACCTCATCAATCAAAAGCTCGGAGACGCAGCAGGCAACCCTGCCGTCTGCACCGCCCTTCACAATAAAAACGTGCAATACGTCCTGGACTTCGGGTCCCGGTACCTGATTGACCTGCCAGGGTCCGAAAAGTACCCGGCGCTGACCAACCTTGCACAGGCCAACGGATTGACCCTCGTGGATTCGCAAGGCCAGGACGCGCGGCTCTACCGGATTTCCAGTTGTGGATGACTGGGGCGTTCACCGGTGTGGCGCTGGCCGTGTCCCTTACTTGGAGCGTCGGACCATTAGGCTGGATAGGTGATTCCCGTTTCTCGACGAACTAAAATCAGTGCCGCACTCCTGCTGTCCGCACTCCTGCCCCTGTCTGCATGCGCAACCATGCCTCCGGGGACCATCGAGGGTGCCCTGACCGGAATCGGAAGCAACGCCGGCCAGGGAGCAGTCAGTGCATGGGGCCTGTCGTGGGGAAGCTCGGTAAAGGGGACCTACGTCAGCTACTCCCCCGACGGATCCGCGGCCGGGCTGAAAGCGTTCCAGGACGGGCAGTCGCAGTTCGCTGTCGGATCCGCCCCGCTCACGGACAGCGAGGCTACCGCGGTCCGGGGCATGTGCACAACCAAAGGGGCCATGTCACTGGCTGCCGGCGTCCTGCCCGTGGGCGTTGCCATCAAGCTCAAGGGCGTAAACGACATGATCCTGGACGCCAAGACACTTGCGGCGATCCTGCAGGGGGGCATCACCCGCTGGAACGACCCCAGAATCGCGGCACTGAACCCGGAAGATGTTCTTCCTGACGTTGCCATCACTGTTCTCGTGCAGCAGGGGCCCGCGGACACTGCCCGTCCCGTTAATTCCTACCTCAAGGACGCGGGAACTGACTGGAATCCCGCTGCCCAGGACCGTTGGCCGGGCAGTGTAAAGGGGCAAACACCGTCTCCCCCATTGGATCTCGCGAACAAGTTGGATGACACCAACGGAGGCATCTCCATCCTTGACGGAAGCATCATTGGGAACAGGTTCGTCGCTGCCCAGCTTGTCTTTGACGGCAAGCCCCAGCGGCTGCAGGCATCCTCTGTCGTCGACGCCGTGTCCACGGGAAACGTAACGGCGTCATCGAACGCCGTCACCCAGGCACTCGACGGGCGCTCGGGTTATGGCCTGGGCACCGTTATCTACATATACATGTGCAGGGAGTACACCAATGACCGAATGGGCCGGCTGGCCCGCTCCTTCGGTCAGAGCGTACTCAGCGAAGAAGCACAAAAGAACGCGAATGCATTCGCCTTCGTCATGTCGCCAAGCAAGAAGGCGGTGAACGAAGGGCGCGCCCTCGTCAATGCAATTGGAGACGGACAGTGAGTTTATTGCTAAGAAGTGTTCGCGGCCGTTCCCTTCCCCGGCCCCTTCCCACCTTCGCGCTCCTGACGGCGATCTTCTTCCTGTTGTTTGGTCTTTGGGCCCTGGCAACACCCTTGATGGGCGTCCCCGACGAACCGGCGCACACGATCAAGGCGGCAGCCGTAGTCCGGGGCCAGGTCCTGGTTGAGGACGGCACCTCATTCGGCCACGGTGTGCATGTCCGCGTTCCCAACTACATCGCCAGTCTTCACGCCCAAAGCTGCTACAAGTTCAACAGGGCACAGGCGGCCGACTGCGCCGCGCCCATCTACGTCGACGACACCTTCACCAACATTGGTGTAACGTCCGCCGGCTCCTACAACCCGATGTACTACTGGATAGTAGGGCTGCCTACCCTGTTTATGTCCGGCGCCCCCGCAATCTACGGCATGCGCCTCGTCAGCGCACTCCTGTGCGCGCTGTTCTTCGCCGCCGGGTTCACAGCCTTGACAGAGCTGCGGCGACCAAAGTACGCCGTCCTCGTCGCGGCCCTTGCCATGACCCCCATGGTTCTGTTCCTCGGCGGTGGCATCAACCCCAACTCGTTGGAGATTGCCGCCACAATGGCTGCCTTCTCAGGTTTCGTCGTCGTCCTGGACAACCGAAGGGGTACCAAACGCGTGCTGCCCGCCCTGGCGACCGTCGCTGCCGCAACAGTGGTGCTCGCAAATGCCCGGCAAATATCGCTGGTGTGGTTGCTCTGCGCCCTCATCATCGGAGTTTGCTCATTCAAGCTGCGCAGGGTCGTGACCGTCTTCAGTGACCGAAGAGTACTGACGGCGGTGGCACTGGCAGTTCCGGGAGCCCTCCTGGGCCTGCTGTGGATGTACATCGCAGCGAACGGACCCGCAAACGTCGGGGTCGCTCCGGAAGGTATTGCCAGCCCACATCCCGACGCCCCCCTTTACAGGGGCTTCATAATCATGCTGGACCAGACTTACGACTTCTTCCCGCAATACATCGGCACGATGGGCTGGCTGGACACGCCGGTCCCCGAACTGGTTGCGCTCGTCTGGGGAGGTCTCATGATTGCAGGCCTTGTGGTCCCCTTCTGCGTCCGTCCTCTGCGCAACTGGACCGGTTACTGGGTGGCGCTGGCCATGCTGTACCTGGTCCCGGCGCTCCTGCAGACCGCATTGTGGCGCGGAATGGGATTCATTTGGCAGGGCCGCTACACGCTTCCCTTGGTGGTCGTTCTGTTCATCAGCGTCGGGCTTGGCCTGCGGAAGCTGCGGTTTCCCGGCGGCGCTCTGGCATTGCGAATTTCCCGGGTCGTCTTCTGGCTCATCGTCGCCTGCCACACGCTGGCCTTTGTCTACGTCCTGCGCCGCTATGTCGTCGGCATCAGCGAAATAGCCAACTGGCAAACCCTGTTTTCGTCACCGCACTGGCAGCCGCCCATGGGCTGGCTGCCCCTGACTGTCCTGTACCTGATAGTGACAGCGGCCGGAGCTTTGCTCCTGTTCCGTTATCTTCACCCCGGAGTTCCCCTGACGAAGGGAACCCTGTCCCGGAGCAACAGAATCCAGTCCAGTGCAGGGCCTGTGGCAGACAAGGCAGAAGAAACCATCGGTCGGGAGCCTGCACCGTCAGGTGCTCCTTCTGCACCCGGCGCGCAATTGAGTGCCGGCGGAACCCTGCGGCACGAAAACTAGGCTGACAGGAGTCATTCCCGCCGGTTCATGGCGCCTAGCCTTGTCGTGATGCTTTCAAAGGTAATGGGCGCTGCCGGACCACCAGAGAATCAAGGCGGAAAGCGCCGTGGGCCCCGTGTGCCCAGCATGGGCGCGGCCTGGGAAACCAACCACCACTCGGAGTTGTCTCACCGCCGGCGAAGTTGCAAGCCCGCAGGGGGCCACACATGCTGCCTTACGAGCGGGCAGCTTCCGGTGTACGCCGGAAAATCCAGTGCCGGTAGAGGAAGTAATTCCACCCGGTCGTCAGGATGGTGGCAGCTGTCTTGCCAATGACGTACGTCCAGCCGACAGCGTCAAACCCCGTGACTATGAGGTCGCTGATCACGATGTTGACGATCACCAGCAGGATGTACTTCAGCGCGCTGATGCTGCCACTGTTGTTGGCGCGGAAAGTAAACAGGCGCTGCAAGAGGAAGTTGAAGACGAGGCTCACGACAAATGCGATAGGAGTGGCTATCCAGAGGGGGACGTCGAAGATCTCGTGAAGGATGGCAAGCAGCCCAAGATCCAAGGCGAAAGAAACGCCGCCAACAAGCAGGAATCTGACCACCGGATGCCGGTAGAGTCCCATGACGATCCCCGGAACAGCTGGAACAGCTTCAACGGATGTTTCCGGCGGCGAAGGCATGCCTGGCGGGGGTGTTGGCACGGTTGGGCTATCCTCTCATGGTTGCGGAGTGTTCAGCCTCTGCACAGCCCGCCTCCACGCGTCCTTAAAGCTATCACGCCTGGCCCATTGACCCTTGCCCATGAAGAATGGCGGGCAAGCCCATTCGCGTGGGGATGCAGGGCGTCCAGTCCGTTGTCCAGGTCTTTGTGCCGGATGGCCAATTGACGGCAGTTGATTTGCGCGGCCGAATTCTTGTGTACATATGAGGACCCGGCTGTACCGCCGGAACTCCTGGAATCTCCGTGGGATGCGACGACAGGACCGGGCAGCGGAAAATAATGGGATGAGTCCAGGATGGAAAGCTCTGGCCTTTCGCGGTCAGGCCCCGCCCCGCCGTCGCGCGTCAGACTCCGCCATGTGAAGTGGAAATGGGCTCATTCCTCGTAAAGCTCCACGTATGCTTTAAACCACCATGCGAACCTCCTTGCTCCTTCATAAACCAACATCCGCCGTCCGCAAATTCAGCGCCGTCCCGTCGCAGCTTCACGTGCTTCTTATCGCGTGGCTTCTTATTGGCGCAGCCAGCACAGTCTGGTGCTTTGCATCCCCATTGATGTCGGCTCCCGACGAAGCAGCGCATACGATCAAGGCAGCAGCTGTTGCCCGCGGTCAGTACGGCGGGACGAGCTCTGGAGTACAAGGAGAGCTGTTGACGGTAGAGGTTCCCAAGTACGTCGCTGAAGTCCAAAACTTCAACTGTTACGCTACGCATCCTGAAATAACGGCCAACTGCTACCAGCCCACGGACGGTGCCGACCGCACGCCCGTCAAAGCAACGACTTCGGCAGGGAATTACAATCCCGTCTACTACGCAATTGTGGGGCTTGGTAGTCGGGGTATTGCAGGCGAACCTGCTCTTTACGCAATGCGTATTATCAGTGCGTGGGTCACCTCATTTTTCCTTGCTGCCTTCTTTTACGCAGCGAGCTGTATGCGTAAAAGCCGATATATGCTAATTGCCTCAGCGGTTTCCTTGACTCCCGCCGTCCTCTTCCTTTCCGGCGCAGTGAACCCCAACGGGTTGGAGATCGCAACGACGGGCGCTTTTTATATGGGCCTTTGCGTAATGCTTGAGAACGCAGGGAAGTCCAGGCCCAGCTGGTTGACAACCGCCATCGTTGTAATTTCGGGAATTCTTTTGGCCAACACCCGGCCGCTTTCACTGCTGTGGCTGGCACTTGCAGTTATGGCGGCCGTTATTGGTCATTCCCGGTTTGCGCTGCTTGCCTTACTGAAAGCTAAGAGGTTTCAACTCTCCGTCGTCTTAGTCAGCGTCTCATGCCTATTCGCCGTCTGGTGGACCTTAACTGCCCATAGCCTGGACAGCCTCTTCGCTGTGACACCTCCGCTGCCCGCCGACGAGGCCGCCATCCTTATGCTGGACCGGACGGTCGGTTACATGCGCGAATATGTAGGCGTCCTAGGTTCCCTTGACACCGCTCCCCCGGCAGCCGTCGTCTACACGTGGGTCCTTGGGTTCGGCTGGCTGCTCATGCTGGCCTTTACGGCCCGGCCAGTGAAACTCCGCTGGCCGGTGGCCATGACAACTATTGCTGTTCTCGCTGTACCTCCCGTGCTTCAAGCGGGTTCCAGCGAGACAGTGGGGTGGATCTGGCAGGGCAGATATGCACTGGCTCTTGTCATTCTGCTGATTCTCGTTTCGGGGAGGGCCGTCCGGTTCCGGCCATTCAACCCATCGCCTTGGTCCGCCTCGCTAATCCGTTGGAGTCTCGTGCTGGGAGTCCTGGCCCACGCATACCTCCTTTTGCAGGGGTTGCGCCGATACACCGTTGGGTTACATGGGGACCACATCAACTGGACTGAAATGTTCGAACCCCAGTGGCAGCCTCCCATGTCATGGCAAGGGTTGGCCGTTGCCTACGTGATCGTCTTGTCCATTGCCGGGCTCTGTCTTTACCGACTCTTGATGACGCCGCAGCTTGCACCGCAAACACCGGGAAATATGTCCAAGATGGCGAAATGAATAGTCGCCCCCAACAGATTTGGGGGCGACTTCCATTACGGCTGCTTCATCCCTTAATGATGAAGATTGGTTTCCTGCTCCATGTCAAAGCTGACACGCCACGCCTCCATAGAGACCAGATCAGTAAGGGCTGAGCGATAGTCTGCCGCCAAGCTGTCCCAGTTCCTGTAGAGCGCTGCGTGCTGGAGGGCAGACTCCTTAAGCATCTCTTTCAGTTTCCTGGGATCGCGCTTATACCAAGAGGCGGCGGTCCCCTCGGCGTTGGACACTACGACCGAATCGAACTGCGCCGTACGGAACCACCTGTTGTCCACATGGGCAAGGTAACCCTGGGGTCGTTCGAGCGAGTCCGCGGAGGGCTGCTTGAGCAACTGCCGGGCCACTGTCTTCAGGCCCCACTTGACCATGTCCTTCTTGGCGGGCATCTGGCTGTCGGCCTGCCCCGAAGGTCCCGCTCCCAGGGGAGGTGCGGGGAAATCCTCTACGTCTTCACGCAGCTGGGCATCAGGAAAGGAATCCCGCAGCTTGTTGATGCTTTCGAGCTTGGTAGCGAGGGACGGATGGAGGTGGGACGGACCGGTCATCAGGTCCGACCTCGCCGTCAGCCGGTTGCGGACAGTGAAGTACTGAAGCGAAACAAGGTGCTTCACGTCTTCCTGGAAAGATTCCCGCAACACGGAACCGCCCTTCGGCTGGGGGCTGTGGAGGAGGGCAGTTATCAGGCGGTTCCGGTTATGGAAATATGCCTGCCAGCCAACCAGGTCGTCCTTATCAATCCACGAGATATGCCAGAGCGCCGCGCCGGGGAAAGAAACAGTCCGGTAGCCGGCAGCCCGGGCCCGGAGCCCATATTCCGAGTCGTCCCACTTAATGAACAAGGGCAGCGGAAGGCCGATGTCGCGTATAACCGAAGTGGGTATCAGGCACATCCACCAGCCGTTGTAGTCGACGTCGACCCGCCTGTGCAGCCACGGCGTCTGGCGGAGGTTGGACACGCTGAAATCGTGCCGCATCTGCATGTCCTGGTTAGGCTGGCTTGGTGAGAACCGCCGGGAGTCGATCGTCTCGCCCATTGAATACAGCGTGCTGCGGCTATAAAGATCGAACATGTGGCCGCCCACGATAGTTGGCTTCCGGCACCGGCCGGAGAAGGCCATCATGCGCAGGACACTTTCCGGCTCCATCACGACGTCGTCATCAAGGAGCAGAACGTAGTCGCTGCCGTTTTCCACGGCTTCATACATGCCGCGGGCGAACCCGCCGGAACCACCCAGGTTCGCCTGGTTGATGACCCTAAGCTTGGGACCAATGAGGCCTGCCACTTCGGCAAAGCCTGGTTGGTCGGCAACCTTATCCGTGCCCTGATCAACAATCAGCACTTCCTGTGCCAACTCGAGCGCTTCCGGGTGTTCTGCCAGGGCACGGACGTTGGCGAGGCAGAAGTCCGGCTTGTTCATGGTGGTGATCTGAATGGTCACCGTTTCGGCTGCTCGTTCTGCTGGCGTCCCCTCCCAGCGGGCCTCGCGCAAGATAAGGTCGCCGCGGCTTGAGGCCACGTCGAACCAATACCATCCGCCGTCACCAAAGGGTTTGATGGAAAGATTGAATTCGGTTCTTGCGTCACCGTCGACCCGCTTTCCATCGACACGTTGGATGTTTCCGCGGGCGTTTGATTTATATACGGTGATGGACCCGTGGCCGGAGGTCTCAACCACCAGACGAACTTCGCGCAGGTGGGTCCATCTGCGCCAGTAGCTGGCAGGAAAGGCATTGAAATACGTCCCCAGCGAGATTTGCTCTCCTGAACGCACGCGGAGGGAATAACGGGACAGAAGGTCGTCGAAATGCACCTCCCGTTGGCTGGAGCCAACAAGTTGCAGTTTTTCCTCTGCCCGTTTGGGATTCCGCGCCGACTCGTCACTTTCCCGGAAGCGTATTCCTGCTGCCGGGCCGGGGTCCGCATAGAGCGACATCGTGTCCACTCCGGACTCGGGCGGGAATATCACCCGCTGGAGTGTCGCCCAGCCCGGCGAACCGATCATGCGTCGACTCCCCCGCTTTCAAGCTGCACGCCGCTTTCGAAGTGCGGCCGGATCTTGTTATCGAACATGCTGAGCGCCGAACCGATGGCCATGTGCATGTCCAGGTATTTGTATGTGCCCAGACGGCCACCAAACAGGACATCCTTTTCCGCCGCGGCCAGGTCCCGGTATTTGAGCAACCGCTCCCTGTCCGCAGAGGTGTTGACCGGGTAGTAGGGCTCGTCGCCCTTCTCAGCAAAACGCGAGAATTCGCGCATGATGATCGTCTTCTCGGTCTGGTAGTCACGCTCGGGGTGGAAGTGGCGCGGTTCAATAACGCGCGTGTAGGGGACGTCGTCATCGTTGTAGTTCACAACGGACGTGCCCTGGAAGTCACCCATGTCCAGGACTTCTTCCTCGAAGTCGATGGTGCGCCAGGAGAGGTCGCCCTCGGCGTAGTCGAAGTACCGGTCCACCGGGCCCGTATAGACCACCGGGATGTTGCCCACGACTTTGTTCTTGCTGTACTCGTGCGACTCATCGAAGAAGTCGGTGTTGAGCCGGACCTCGATGTTGGGGTGCTCCGCCATCTTTTCGATCCAGGCGGTGTAGCCGTTGGTCGGCAGGCCCTCATACTTGTCGTTGAAGTAGCGGTTGTCGTAGTTGTAGCGAACGGGCAACCGGGAAATAATGCCTGCCGGCAGATCCTTGGGGTCGGTCTGCCACTGCTTGCCGGTGTAGTGCTTAATGAAGGCCTCGTACAGCGGGCGGCCGATCAGTTGGATGCCCTTGTCATTCAGGTTTTGCGGATCGGTGCCTGCCAGTTCCCCGGCCTGTTCCTGGATCAGCTCACGGGCCTGTCCCGGGGTCAGGTTGGCGCGGAAAAACTGGTTGATCGTGGCCAGGTTGATCGGCAGGGAGTAGACCTCGCCCTTGTGTACGCCGTAGACCTTGTGGACGTAGTTGGTGAACGTCGTGAACCGGTTGACGTACTCCCACACGCGCTCATTGGAGGTGTGGAAGAGGTGCGCTCCATAGCGGTGCACCTCGATTCCGGTCTGCTCTTCCTTTTCGCTGTAAGCGTTTCCACCTATGTGGTGGCGCCGGTCGAGGACAACGACCTTCAGGCCCAGTTCGGTGGCGGCCTGCTCTGCGATTGTCAGGCCAAAAAAGCCGGACCCTACGATGACAAGGTCAGCGGTCACAAAATCTCCTGGTTCGAATGCGGGCAGCGCAATGGTGCGCATTGTCTGCTGCTCTAGCCTACCCGAGGGACTGTGCGGCCCGTCGAATCAGGCCTCGCGTGTGATGCTGCACACGACCTTACGGCTTTATCCACATACGGTGCGCTGCGGCTGGGACGTGTTTCACCCCTTGGTTAGCGTGTGGGTACACGTACGAAGGACCCCAACGCATGACGCTTAATTGCACCCTGGTCGCTGGCCCGGGATCCGGCCTGCAGCCATCACTGGAACTGTCCATCGATGTTCCCGGGGGCACCCCCGGCCACGCGATACATGAACAGTTGGTGGGCAAGTTCGGCGCAGGCGCCGTCACAGTCGATGGCGAGGACCTGCGTTCCCTCGTCGTCGGCGTTCCTCCCCTTGTTGAGGCGGCGGTGCTCGTGGACAGCGGGTCCGCGCCTGCCAGCACACGGAGCCGGCGCCGGGTTGATGAAGTTGCCGCGACACTGGCCCTTGCCGTGGACAGCGGAGCTGCAGCGGGAACGGTCATGCCGCTTCGCCGTGGCAGCTACAGCATTGGCCGCAGCGGTACGCGGATCGTCATCCCGGACCCTGAGCTCTCCCGTGAACATGCACGCGTCGTCGTCACGGACACGGACATCATCCTGATAGACCTGGACAGCGCCAACGGCACCTTTGTCGACGGCGAAAGGATCCGCAATGCGGTCATCACCACCGACTCCAGCATCAGGTGCGGGCAGTCCTGCTTGTCACTGGTGTTTGCCGACCTGCCGGGAAGGGTTCTTGAAGACGCGGGCAAGTCGGTCGCGGAACCTATCGTGGTCCGAGGCCGGGTCGACCCGGGCAACCGCCTGGTCCTGCTTCTGACGGCCTTGCTCCCGCTGGCCATTGGAATACTGCTGGCCGTGTTCACAGGAATGTGGATGTTCCTGGCATTCTCTGCTGCTTCGGTATTTTCCGTCCTGATACCGGCTGCCAGCGGACGCCGCCAGCGGCGGGAATTGTCGCTGGCGATACAGGACGCTGTCCGGAAAGACAGGGACCGACGACGGCGGTCCGCACCTTCCCTTCCCCTGGTGGCACTTGCGGCCGCGGAAGCTGCAGGGACGGGCAGTTCCGACCCCGGCGACGGCGTCTGGTTGCGGCTTGGACTGGCAGAACAGGCGGCGAACGTGCGAATTGAAGCAGCAGGCGGCGATAAGCCCGTTCCCTCGGCCGGCATGGTGCCTGTCCTCCTCGACCCCGCACGTCCGTTAACCACTGTGGCCGGCCTGCGCGTTGCCGTCGACGGCAGCATCAGGTCGCTGCTCATGCAGTTGGCGGGGTACCCGGCCGGGTGCAGGACGCATGTCCTGGTCCACGGACTCCCGGAAGACCTGCCACTCGCCGCCCGGTTTCTTTCCGGGGTGACTCTGACCTCAGGAACTCCGGCGGGTGTGGACGCAGTGAAGGGCAAACTTCCCCAAGGCCGCGAGCGCGGAGTCCTTTTGCTGTTGGGAGAAGGTTCCACGGCGGCCGGGAACCCGGTCCGTGAGGCGGCCATTCAGCAGGGGTGGCGCGTTCTTCACTTCATGCTTTCGGAGGGCGAGTGGCCTGAAGCCGACGTCCTGTTGTCGAACCGGAATTCGGTCCTGCGGCTGGATGGCCACCAAACCGGCTTCGTCGCTGACCTTGTGCCGGAGGATGTGTTTACCAATTTCTGCCGGTCGATGGCAGGTAGCAGGCGCGGGAATGAGGAGCAGCCGAACTGTTTTCCCTCGTCCTGCAGCCTGGACGACATCCTGCCCCTGACGGCCGCCGCCACGGTCGAACGGTGGAACGTCAGTGGGCGGGACAACAGGCTGGCGGTACCTGTGGGCGTCAGCGCGGCCGGAACCAGAACGGTGGATCTCCAGTCCGATGGGCCACACCTCCTGGTTGCGGGCACCACAGGTGCGGGAAAGTCCGAGCTCCTCCGGAGCCTCACGCTTGCACTGGCAATGAGCTACCCGCCCGAGCGGGTCAACTTCTTTTTCATCGATTTCAAAGGCGGTTCCGGACTTGGCCCCCTCAGCGGGCTTGTCCACTGCGTTGGGCTGCAGACGGACCTTTCCATTCCGGAACTGGAGCGGACACTGACGTCACTTCGAGCCGAAGTCCAACTGCGGGAGAGACGCCTTGCTGCGGCGGACGTCCCCGACATCTCCACGTACCGAAACACACCGTGGGCAGACGAACTTGTCCTGCCGCACTTGGTCATCGTTATTGATGAGTTCAGGATGCTCGTTGATGAAGCTCCGGAGGCCCTCCGTGAACTGATGCGCGTAGCATCCATTGGACGGTCGCTGGGCATCCACCTGGTCATGGCAACCCAGCGGCCACAAGGAGCCTTGACAGCCGACATCCGTGCGAACGTCACCTCCAGCATCGCCCTTCGAGTGCAGTCCGACATGGAATCGGTCGACATCATCAACTCCAGGGCGGCGGCCGCCATCAATGTCGACACCCCCGGCCGGGCTTTCCTGGCCCGCGGGGCGGAGCCGCCTGAGGAGTTCCAGGCGGCGTCCCTCGCTTCCGCGGGCGCGGGATCCCAACTGCCGGGAGTCGCCGTCCACCTGACAACGGAATACCTCACCCGGCGGCCGAACCACCCCGCCATTGCTGCACCCACTCCAGTGACTCCGGCACAGGCCGTTGAACCGCTGTCAGCAATGGTGAGGAGTCTTTGTGCTGCCCGGGACACGCCGGGTCCGAGGAAGCCTGTCGCTCCTCCCCTGCCGACGGAACTGGACGAAAGTGCTCCGGACGATCCGGCCGGTTCTGCAGTCCCTGGATGGCGGTGTCCCCCGCCCGTGGACTCGTGTGGCCAGGTAGCGCTTGGCATGATGGATTTACCTGGCGAACAAGTGGTAAAGCACTTGGGTTGGCAGCCTGGTGTCCATAGCCACGCGGCCTTCATTGGCAGCCCTGCTTCCGGCGCCGGAGGATCCTTGGAAATGACAATTGGACGGCTGATGGCGAGTCCCCGGGAAGCGCATTTCTACTTCCTCGACGGCAGTGGAAGCTTCTCGGAGCTCGCCCGCGAAAGCCGGACAGGTGCGCATGCGGTAATCCACGATCTTCGGCGAGGGGTACGCGTGCTGGAGCGACTTGTCGAGGAACTGGGCCGGCGCCTGGCCCAGCCAGCGACTGTGCGCGTACCTCTCACCGTCGCCATTTCCGCTTGGGGCTCCTGGGTTGCCGCCTTCCGGTCCGGGCCGTTGGCCTGGGCGGAAGACCTGGTCCATGACCTCGTCCGCGACGGCGCCATGGCTGGAATTACCCTGTTGCTGTCGGGAGAGCGGGAGCTGGTTACCGCCAGATTCTTCGCCGCCATTCCAAACCGCTTCTACTTCCCGGCTGGATCCACAGAGGAAAGCCGCGCACTGTGGCCCAGGATGCCTGCCACTGCGGGAGTCGAAGGCAGGGCTGTGGCCTTCGGCCCCATCGCTGGAGGTGGCCCCGCTGTCTGCCAGTTTTACCGACGTCCAGCCCGGGACGGCGGTGACGTGAACACTGCCAAACACCCGAGGGCCTCGTCGCCCCCGTTTCGGGTGGATCCCCTACCCGCCCTCATCACGACAGGACAGGTAGCAGCCTTGGCGGCACTGACGTTGGCACAGCCTTCAACGCCGCCGGACAAGCCGGTATCCCGACCTTTGGACGGGAATCCACGTCGCAGCGGTGGAGGCAGCGCGTCAGGCCAGGTCCCGGGAGGCCGCAGGCATCATCAGGAGGTCATCCTGGGTGTGGCCGGGGACGAGGCGGGCGCAGTCTCCGTCCGGCTTCCGCGTGGGGGCGTCGTCGCGGTCCTTGGCAACCCCGGAAACGGCAAGAGCAACACCCTGGAGGCCCTGGTGGCGCTTAATCCTGAACAACCGTGGTGCATTCCTTCTGAATCTCCGAAGTCCACGCAAGACTGTTGGGGTGACCTGCTCCTGCAGGCTCAGGGAGGCGTGCTGCCACGGGACGCAGTGCTGCTCGTGGATGACGTCGACCTGCTTGGCCCGCCCGCGTGGAGGGCGCTGGAGCAGTTGAACGCCTTGGGCCATTCGCTCGTGGTTGCCGCCGCCTACAGCCCCGCACTTATCCAGCGTGTTCCACTCATGATGGGCGCGAGGACTTCAGGGGTCGGACTGCTGCTTGGCCCTCGGTCCTTTGCCGACGGGGACTTCTACGGGGTCCGCTTCGAAGTGGAGCCACACTCCCCGCCGGGACGGGGTGTCCTCATTTCTTCCGGCACCTCCCAAACGCTGCAGGTTGCCTGGGCAGGCGCGGAAGAAAAGGCCTCCGGGACCGGCTAAGGGCTCATAGTTCCCGCCCGCGGAACAGCGCTCCGACTAGTCTTCCGGGCTGGTTGGAAACATCAACCGGCCACTGCGGCACCTCAGAGGGTGGGAGGTGCGCTACCTGTCCGGGAGGCGTGGTTGATCACCTTGTTGGAAAACAAAAAGACAATCGCGACGACCGCCGGAACCAGCATTGCCAGCCCCGCCAGGACCAGCCCGCTGGTCAGGGCCGGCACTCCAATGGTCAGGACGAACAATTGTGCCACCAACGCAGCGGCCCGGGTCCAGCGGTACCCACGGTAAAGAAAGACAGCCACAGCGAACAGCCAGGCCGAAAAGGCCAGCAGGAGGCCGAGGGTGAAGACAGCGCCCCAGAACGACAGGACAGGGCTTCCCGAGAGCAATTCGTAGGCATACCAGCCCGCAGCAGCGAGAAGTGCCGTGGCCTCAGCAGCCGCCACAAGGGACACCACCTTTGCCGCACCGGGGACAGCGGCCGGCCGGCCACCGTCCTGATGGTCCGGGCCGTCAGGGCTGTCGGGAGAAGATGCACTGCCTGCTGGTTCTGCGGGGGGTCTTGACACACTGGCACCCTACCGGACATAGTCTGACACTGGTGAGGGCAGGAGCCGCCACTGTGATGCATCGCTCAGGTTTCGAGGGATATCGTGCGTTCTTACCCCTTGTTTACACAGCGTTAACATGACAGGCTTGATGCAGATGACCAAGGGGGCCCCAGAGGGCCCTTTTCCTTTGTAGCCACTAGTGAATAATTTCACAAAGGCACTTCCCAGAAATGGAGCAACTGATCAGCATGGATTGGCGTAACCGCGCAGCGTGCCTCGACAAGGACCCGGAACTGTTCTTCCCCGTTGGAAACACAGGCCCTGCCCTCCTGCAGATCGAGGAAGCCAAGAGCGTCTGCCGCCGGTGCCCGGTTGTGGACACCTGCCTGCAGTGGGCCCTTGAGTCCGGCCAGGACGCGGGCGTCTGGGGCGGTATGAGTGAAGACGAGCGCCGCGCCCTCAAGCGCCGCGCTGCCCGTGCCCGCCGCGCCTCCTAGGACGGCCGGCCACACCTAAACCTCCCGGACATGGCCCAAAGCCAATCGGCCGGACATCGCAAAGACCCCGGGACATTCCACACTGGATTGTCCCGGGGTCTTTCGTTGGCTTAGCCGCTGGTAACTCGGCTGTGGTCTCCGGAATCAGGCAGAGGCCACGCCGGGCCGGTGCCTACTTACCCGCCAGGCTGAGCCGGATCTTGACCTCGGTTCCGCCGCCGTCGCGGCGTTCCCACGTGATGGTGCCGCCCAGTTCGCTGGTTACCAACGTGCGCACAATCTGAAGCCCCAGCCCCTCGACGTGCGGGGTCTGCGGCAGTCCCACGCCGTCGTCGGCGATGGTCACTGTCAGTTCTTCACCGTCTTCCGCCTCAGACCGGTCAGCAACCAGCCACACTGTTCCTGCCCTGCCCTCAAGCCCGTGCTCAACCGCGTTGGTGACCAGTTCGTTGATGACCAACGCAAGCGGCGTGGCCAAATCGCTGGGAAGCTCACCGAACGTTCCCGAACGCTCGGTCCTGACCTGTTGCGACGGCGACGCCACCTCAGCCGACAGGCGGAACTGGCGCCCAATCAGCTCGTCAAAATCAACGCTCTGGGTCAGGCCCTGCGACAAGGTTTCGTGGACCAGGGCAATGGTCGCAACCCGGCGCATGGCCTGCTCCAGCCCCTGCTTCGCCTCATCGCTCACCATGCGCCTCGACTGCATCCGCAGGAGCGCAGCCACGGTCTGGAGATTGTTCTTGACCCGGTGGTGGATCTCCCGGATGGTGGCATCCTTGGTCACCAGCTCCATCTCACGCCGTCGCAGCTCAGAGACGTCCCGGCAGAGAACCAGCGCACCGAACCGCTGCTGTTCATCCCGGAGCGGAATCGCCCGCAGGGACAGGCTCACTCCACGGGACTCAATCTCGCTGCGCCACGGCATACGTCCGGTAACCACCAGCGGCAGGGTCTCATCAACCATGCGCCGGTCCTTCAGGAGGCCGGCGGTTACCTCCGCAAGCGAGCGTCCCTCCAGGGATTCGCCGTCACCCAGGCGCCGGAAGGCAGAGACGCCGTTGGGGCTCGCGTACTGCACGACGCCGTCGGCATCGAGCCGGATCAGCCCGTCCCCCACACGGGGCGCACCCCGCCGGGACCCGGTGGGCGAGGCAAAGTCAGGCCACAGCCCCAGCGTTCCCATCCGAAGCAGGTCGTAGGCGCACTGGCGGTAGGTCAGCTCCAGCCGGGACGGCATTCGCGAGCTGGACAGGTCCATGTGGGTGGTGACCACGGCAAGGGTACGGCCGTTCCGGACCATGGGGACGGCCTCCACCCGCAACGCCATTTCGCTGTTCCAGTTCGTTTCACTGGAGCGCTCGATGGACTTGCTGTGCCAGGCCTTGTCCACCAGGGGCTTCAGGTCGGAGCGGATCCCCTCCCCCACAAAGTCGCTATGGAAGGCGGTATGCGTGGTGGAGGGGCGCACGTGGGCCAGGGCAATATAGCCAAGCTCAGGGTGGGGGAACCACAGCGCCAGGTCCGCGAACGCAAGGTCAGCGACCATCTGCCAGTCCCCCACCAGGAGGTGCAGCCATTCGGCATCGCCCGGCCCGAAATCAGCATGTTCCCTGATAGGGTCCGTAAAGATTGCCACTGCACCTCCATTTGCGACGCCGCACCGCTAGCGCCGGACGATTGACCTCAAGAGCCTCAATGCTACCGACAGTGAAGCCATGTCGTCGGCCTCGAGCGCATTCACCTCATCGAACATGCTCTTCGCCCTGCCCAACTGCTCGGCATTCTGCCCTTCCCAATCCTTGAGCCGCGCCTCGGGCGCGTCCGTGGCGGAGGTGGCGTCCAGCACCGCCGTCGTTATGTCCGAGACGGTGGAGTACAGGTCATCCCGCAGGGCCGCGCGGGCCAAGGCCTGCCACCGGTCCTGCCGGGGCAGGCTGCTGATCCGTTCGAGCAGGGAATCCGCGTGGAACCGGTTAAAGACGGTGTAGTAGACGGCAGCGATATCCTCGACGCGGTCCTTCCGTGTCCGGGCAATCTTGGCGACATCCAACAGCACGAAGCTTTCGAACAGCTCCGCCCAGCGCAGCGCGAGGTTCTCGGGAAGGTTCCATTCGCGTCCCTTCTCCAACCATTCGGCCACCCGCTGACGGTCATCGCCACGCAGGTAGTCCAGGAGGCGGGCGCGCATCGGATCCATCAGCGGCTTGAACTCGCCCACCACGTCCGCGATGGGGCGCGACACGCTTTCCTGGCTCAACAGCCACCGCACTGCCCGGTCGAGAAGCCGGCGGATGTCCAGGTGGACCGTGCTCCAGTGCTCGGTGGGGAACGAAGCAGGCAGGCTGTTCAGTTCGGCCACCATCGCATCGAGCTCATAGACCTCCCGCAGCGCCACGAAAGCCTTCGCGACAGCCACTTCGCTGGCCGATGTCTCCTCCATGACGCGGAAGGCGAACGTGATTCCACCCAGATTGATCATGTCGTTGGCCACCACGGTGGCAATGATTTCCCGGCGCAGCGGATGGGTATCCAGCTCCGCGTCAAAACGTTCACGCAGCTGGTGCGGGAAGTAGGAACGCAACGTGTCCCGGAACCAGGGGTCATCCGCGAGGTCGCTGTCCCGGAGCGCCGAGGCAAGCTCGATCTTGGCATAGGCGGCCAGCACCGACAGCTCGGGAGAGGTCAGGCCCTGCCCTTGCTGCAGCCGTTCGCGCAGCACTTCTGTGGTAGGCAGCGCCTCCAGGTCCCGCTTCAGGTCTGCGCTCTTCTCCAGCCAGTCCATGAGCCGTTCATAGCTGGGGCTCCATTCCGCCACCCGGGTCCGGTCGTTCAGGAGCAGGATGTTCTGGTCGATGTTGTCTTCGAGGACCAGCCGGCCGACCTCGTCTGTCATGGATGCAAGGAAGTCTGCGCGTTCGGCCTCAGGCAGCTTGCCCGCGGCGACCATCCGGTCCACGAAGATCTTGATGTTCACTTCGTGGTCGGAGCAGTCGACGCCGGCCGAGTTGTCGATCGCGTCGGTGTTCAGGATGACCCCCTGCAGGGCAGCTTCAATGCGTCCGCGCTGGGTCATGCCCAGGTTGCCGCCTTCACCGACCACTTTGACCCGCAGGTCCCGGCCGTCGACACGGATCGCATCATTTGCCTTGTCGCCCACGGACGCGTTGGTCTCCGAGGCCGCCTTGACGTACGTCCCGATTCCGCCGTTGTAGAGAAGGTCTGCCGGTGCCAGCAGGATGGCCCGCAGGAGCTCGGGCGGACTCAGTTCGGAAGTCTCCGCGGACAGCCCCAGCGCGCTCCGCACCTGTGGGGATAGCGGAATGGACTTGGCTTGCCGGGCAAAGACCCCGCCGCCTTCACTGATCAGCGACTTGTCGTAGTCGTCCCACGAGGACCTGGGCAGCTCGAACAGCCGCTGCCGCTCCACAAAGGAAGATTCCTCGTCCGGGTTGGGGTCCAGGAAGATATGGCGGTGGTCGAACGCGGCCAGGAGGCGGATGTGCCGGGAGAGCAGCATGCCGTTGCCGAAAACGTCCCCGGACATGTCTCCCACACCCACCACGGTGAAGGGTTGCGTCTGCGTGTCCAGGTCCAGCTCACTGAAATGCCGTTTGACCGATTCCCAGGCACCCCGGGCGGTGATACCCATTGCCTTGTGGTCGTACCCTACCGAGCCGCCGGAAGCGAAGGCGTCGCCCAGCCAGAACCCGTACTCCGCGGACAGGCCGTTTGCGATGTCCGAGAACGTCGCGGTTCCCTTGTCCGCCGCGACCACAAGGTAGGAGTCGTCGTCGTCATGCCTCACAACGTTCGACGGCGGGACGAGCCGCTCGCCGCCGGCTTCGGTAACGAGGTTGTCAGTCAGGTCCAGCAGCCCGCGGATGAAGGTCTTGTAGCTTTCAACCCCTTCAGCCATCCAGGCTGCCCGGTCGACTGACGGGTCCGGAAGCTGCTTGGCGAAGAAGCCACCCTTCGCCCCGGTGGGGACGATGACGGCATTCTTGACGGTCTGCGCCTTCACCAGGCCCAGGACCTCGGTGCGGAAATCCTCGCGCCGATCGGACCAGCGGAGGCCGCCGCGGGCGACCTTGCCGAACCGCAGATGGGCACCCTCCACCCTCGGGGAGTAAACCCAGATTTCGAACATGGGCCGCGGGAATGGCAGCCCTTCAATCTGTGCCGGATCCAGCTTGAAGCTCAGGTGTGGCTTGTCCTGGTAGAAGTTGGTGCGAAGGGTGGCCTCGATGAGGTTGACGAAGGTGCGCAGGACGCGGTCGGCGTCGAGGGTGGCAACTTTCTCGATGGACACTGCCAGTTCCTGCCGGACGGTCGTCTGGGCTTCCCCGCGGCCGCCTTCGCCGATGGCGGGATCAAAGCGGGCGGCAAAGAGTGCCGTCAGGCCCCGGGTCACATCCGGGTTGGCCAGGAGGGTGTCCGCCATGAAGCCGAAGGAGCTGCTGTTGCCCATCTGGCGCATGTACCTGGCGTAGGCCCGAAGCACCGTGATCTGGCGCCAGTGCAGGCCTTCGCGCAGAACCAGGCGGTCAAAGCTGTCAGATTCGGCAGCACCGGTGACCGCCGCACCGAATGACTCGGCAAGGAGCTCACCCGTGGACACCGGATCCACCCCGGCCGGGTACTTCAGCCCCAGGTCATAGAGGAAGAAGTCCCGGTGGTCGGCTGTTTCGATTTCGAAGGGGCGTTCATCAAGGACTTCAAGTCCCAGGTTGTGGAAGTACGGCAGGATCTGGCTCAGGCTCTTGGGCTCCAGCATGTAGAGCTTGACCCTGGCGTCTTCCTCCAGCGTGGCGCCGGCCCCCTCAGGAAGGTACACATGGACGCCGGGCCGGTCCTGACGGGCGCCGGTGTTCCTCTCGGCGGCCGCACCGTACTTCTCGAAGCGGGAGATGTCCTCCAGCGCGTCTTCGACTTCGTAGTCCACCCGGTAGCTCGCGGGAAACGCCTCGGCCCAGATGGCGGCGAGCTGCTTGGCTTCTGCCGGGTCCCGCCCCTCACGCAGTACTTCCGCGATGCCTTCGCTCCAGGACCGTGCCGCGCGGACCAGCCGCTTTTCCAGTTCGTCACTGTTGACGTGGCTGACGTCGGCGTCCTTGGGCAGCCGTATGCGGAAGAACAACCGTGCGAGGGCTGATTCGGTCATGCGTGCCTCGTAGTCGATCGACACCGCCTGGAACGTCTCGCGGAGTTCCTGCTCGATACGGAGCCTGACGTTTGTGGTGTACCGGTCGCGGGGCAGGTAGACCACAGCGGACATGAACCGTCCGTAAATGTCAGGCCTCAGGAACAGCCTGGTGCGCCGCCGCTCCTGCAGCTTCTGAATACCGAGCGCCGTTGCCGCCAGATCGGGAATTTCGATCTGGAACAACTCATCACGTGGGTAGGTCTCCAGGATTCCCAGGAGGTCCTTGCCGGAGTGCGAGTCCGGTGGGAAGCCTGCGCTCTGCAGCACGGCGTCGACCTTTTCCCGGACGATGGGAATGTCGCGGACGGATCCGGCGTAGGCGCTGGTGGCGAAGAGTCCGATGAAGCGCCGCTCGCCGTTGACGTTGCCTGCGGCGTCGAAACTTTTGACGCCGATGTAGTCCAGGTAGGCCGAACGGTGAACCGTGGAACGGGAATTGGCTTTGGTGATCACAAGGGCGCGCTTTTCCCGCGCCTTCTTGCGGCCGGTGTCGGTAAGGTGCTGGATGTGCGGGGAGTCGGCGGCCGCCCGCAGCAGCCCCAGGCCGCTGTCCTCACGCAGTTCCAGGACGTCCTCGCCGTCGACGTTGAGCAGGTCGTATTCCCGGTAGCCGAGGAATGTGAAGTTCCCGTCGTCCAGCCAGCGGAGCAGGTCCTTGGCCTGCCGCAGCTCTACAATCTGCGCCGAATTTGCCACCTGGTCCAGGCTTTCGGAGATCTCCAGTGCCTTTTGGCGCATCTTGGACCAGTCCTCGACGGCCGCCCGGACATCCTTCAGCACGCGGGTAAGGCCTGCGAGGAGCGATTGCTTGGCGTCGTCGGACACGCGGGAGATTTCGACGGCGATCCAGGACTCCATGTGCGAGGCGTCTTCACCCTGCGCGATCAGGTGGGAAAGGTTGGGCATGGCCGCCGTATCCCCGCTGGAGATTCCCAAGTGCGCGGGAACCCGGTTGACCCTGACCAGTTCACCGGTTTCGCGGTTCCGGGTAGCGACGAAAAGCGGGTGGACCACCAGCTTGATGGCGGCGTGCTGGCGTACGAGCTCGGCGTTGACAGAGTCGACGAGGAACGGCATATCGTCTGTGACGACGAAGATGACGCTGCTGTCCTCTTCGTCGTTAATCGAGATCTTCGCCTGTCCGGGCTGGCGGACAGCCGCCGCGGCCCGGTGCTGGCTGGCCCGCGCCTCAAGGACATCGCGGGGGTAGCCTCGGGCATCCTCCTCAGCCAGGTGCTGGTAGTAGTCCCCCATGAAGCCTTCAAGGCCTTCAATGGAGAGGGGCTGGTCCTCCACGCTGGATCCAGACGACATCGACAACGCCTCCATATGAGATATTCGCCGCACCTTTGCAGCTCTTATGGCGAGCCTAGTCGTTTGCCCTTCCCCTTGGTGTGGAAGAAAATACAGAGGATTTCGCTTTTCGCTGGCCGGATGCACAAACCAACGCCCGGATCGCAATTCTCAGCGGAGACTCCGGGCAGGCTTCGAGAAGGAGCGAGCCAGCCAGGAGGGCTGCATCCGCGGCTGCGGGGTCATGGGGAATGAAGGCGGAAAGCCCGGTGGCCGGTCCGTATCGTTCCCATGCGTCCCGCAACTGCCGCTCCGGGGCCCGGCCCACGGCGGAGGCCCGCACCTTGTTCATGACGACAGTCGGTGACGCCTGGGGAACTGCCGCCTCCAGCTCAGCGAGACCTCGAACCATGCGGGGAACACCCACGGGGTCCGCGGCACCAACAGCGTAGACCGTGTCAGCCAGTTCCAGGGGGCGCAGTGTGGCAGCATTCCTCCGAGGCGCCATCGTGTCGAAACTCAGTTCCTCATCCGCCTCCAGGCAGAACCCGGTGTCAACCACAACCACGTCGGCCACCTGCCGGGCTCGTTCCAGGACCAGCGACAAGGCGGCGGCCCGGAGTTCCGTCCAGCGGTCTGCCCGGGTTATGCCGGTCAACACCCGGAATGTGCCGGACGACGTGGCGACCCTGGTTGCCACCTTGCGGAGGCCATCGGCGTCCAGCAGACCCTGGTCGGCAAGCCTGCACGCCTGGGCCAAACCGGCTGATTCATCCAGTAATCCCAGCACGGCCGCTACGCTGGCGCCGTACGTATCGGCGTCGATCAGCAGAACGTCCTGCCCCTCCGCCGCCAGCTCGCCGGCGATGTTCACCGCGATCGTGGTTCTTCCCGGGGACCCCGCCGGACCCCAGACGGCCACGACTTTTCCGCTTCCGGGACTCTCCGTGCCAGGATCCGGCTCCACGGGTTTCGTAACCAGGGCAGCGCCGGTGTCAGAACCTGCACTTAGGCCCGTTGGGCGGATGGCTCCGGTCAGCTGCCCCACAGCCTCAGCGATCCTGTCCGAGAGCTGGGCGGACTCAACCCCAGTCAGCGCAGAGGCAACACCGATCTTCCGGAGCCTGGCTGCCTCCTCCGCGCTGTCAGTCAACGCAACCACCGCAACGCCAACAGCCCCAAGGCGGTCCACCAGGGAGGCGGTCAGTCCCTCGGACCCCTCAGCCACCACTGCGGCCCTCGCCAGGCCACTTTGGCAGGCCGCGAGCAGCTCGGGAAGTTCCGCGCACCTTCGCACCACCGTGACCGGACCATGCAGCCTCTCGAGTCCGCCCACCAGATCCTCGCGGCTTTGCCCCACGGTGACGACGGGGATGTTCACTTGGCTCCACCCGGGTTCCACACAACGGAGATCTTCGCAGCATTGGCCTGGGCACCCAGCAGGGCAGGCATCTGCTTGTCATCCACCAGGACCATCAACACCGTGCTCTTTGAGGACCCAAGGGCAGTGGACCCGCTGGCAACCTCGGCGATTTCGGCCCCCGGGAGAATGAGTTTGGGCTCACTGAACCCGTTTTTTGCATCCGGCTGCGCGACCCAGACATCGACCCGGGCTCCCGCGACGGCCTGCGACGGCAGCGTCTGCTCAATATTGAGGGCGACAGGTTTCCGGTCCAGCTCGTCGACCTCACCGAGGCTTGCCCGTGGAACCAACTGGTCCTTGGCGATCCTTTGCATGGCCACGACGCCCTGCGGCAGGCCCGACTCCACGGTGATGTAGTGCTGTTCGGTATCGCCAAGCCGTACTTTAGCCCGGACGACGTTCTCCGGCGTCAGCCGTTCTCCGACCCCGATTCCCTCCCGCGCCGCATATACCTCCGTGGTGCGGTCTGCGCTGCCAACGAGGTAGATGACACCAGCGACGGACACCAGGACCAGGAGAACGCCTACCAGCAGCCGGGGATCCCTCCACGAGGGCCGCTTAAGCCGTGCTGCAGTGGCATTTGCATCTGGAACCATACCGTTCTCCCCCTAGGCATCCCGGACCTCCACCCAGTTGGCCCGGTTTCCTCATTGTTGCCGCAAGGCCCCCTGAACAAAAGTCATTTTCTTAAATGCCGCCAAACTGTGGATAACAGCCACAAAATGCGTCATTTGGTGGCAAAATAGGTGCATGCCAAGGTTCCTCACCCTCGCGGATGTCGCGGAGCAGCTCCAGATCAACTCGCCTGCCGCTTACGCCCTGGTCCGCAGCGGCGAGCTCAAGGCCATCCAGGTGGGCGGCCGCGGCCAATGGCGTGTCGAAGAGAAGATGCTGGAGCAGTACATCGAGGAACGCTATGCCGAGGCCAGCCGCATGATCCAGGAATCGCGCTCCAAGTCGGTCTAACCCGCCGCTGTGGCGCCCGATTTGTTCGATCTGACCATCGCCACCACGGCGAACGGGATGGCTGATACCTGGCCCACACTGCTATTTCTTCGCGCCTCGCCCGGTATCACGGCGGCCAGGTCCAGGTGATCGCTCCCGACCCGGTCGATGACGCCCGCCAGCCGGGTGGTTCCGGCTCCGCCACCGATCGTCACCACCAGCTCCGCGCGGTCCCGTGCCAGGCCCCGCAGCGAGTGGGCAAGGCCGAGTGACCGGCGGACACGCGACTTCTCTGCCCGCACGTGCCTGCCCAGCCCTGTATAGCGCGCTGCCGCCCAATAGGGAATGAGCACCTGGTGCTGGCCTTCGTCCAGCACCAGCGCCTCCGCACCCGCATGCACCAGCTCCCCCTGCACCGAATCACCGCAGAGCAAGTGGACGCCGATCCTGCAACCGATCGTTGCCCGGAGCCGGTCTTCAAGCGGCAGGCCGACCATCTCGGCCCGCGCCCGCTCATTGACCTCCGTCTCCAGAGCCAGGCGATCGACCTCCGCCAGCTGGCTTTCCATGTCGTTGAAGAGTGCATCCCAGCGCATCCCGTCAGCGTAGGGTCCCCTTGTCCGCCCGTCAACGCTCGCAATTTTTCTCTACAACGTCTGGACAAACATCCTACGATGCGCTCAGACTGTTCAAACAGCAGCAAACTGTATCAAAATGCATCGAGAGAGGGACAATGGCACGTTTCGTTGGCGGAAGATGGTTAGATGCAGCCATGGCCCTGGCAGTGCTGGCACTGGGCATTCTGCTTTGCCTCCTCGGGGCGGGCCTTCTCACACAGTGGGAGGTATCCGCGGCACATCACCACGAGGCGTCAACCGATGTCCTCCTGGCAGCAGCATCAGCGGCCGCAGGTCTTGCCCTGCTGCTGTGGTGGACCATCTCGATCCTGGGCGCCGGAGCAGCAGTCCTGCTGGAACATCTGGGGAAGCGCGGCGCTGCCGCGGCCGCACGCAGGCTCTCCCCCGCTTTCATGCAGCGGGCCGTGGTTGCCGTCCTGTCGCTCCAACTCGTGACGGGTGTCGCGGCACATGCGGCACCGGTTCCACCGACGCCCGAATGGACGCCCACCCAGGCACGGTCATCCTCGCCGTCAATCCCTGCGGAAAGCCCGGATGGAGCCGGGTACGGCGGACGCGGCATGTCCGCGGGCAGCAATGGCCAGCCACAGTTCATCCCGGAGTGGAAACCATCAGCAAGCTGGGAAGAACCGGACCCGAAGCCGGCAGGAACAGGCGCCGGCCCACAACAGGCCTCCACGCTTGACCCTGGATGGCAGCCTGCTGTCCAGGTGGTTGAGCCCGGCCTGCTGGCCGCACCCCAAACCAGGACCGTCCCGGATACCGGCGTTGCCGGCCCGGGCGGCAGCTCAGGGGAAGTCGCAGTTCTCGCCGGCGACACGCTGTGGGACATCGTGGCGAACTACCTGGGCCCCGAAGCGTCGGATGTGGACATCGCCCTCGAATGGCCCCGATGGTACGCCGCCAACCGTGCGCAGATCGGCGGAAGTCCCGATGTCCTGTTGCCCGGCCAGGTCCTCCAGGCACCCACAGCTCCCTACCGCTAAGAACTCCGGCACGTCCACCCACAGCCGGCCGAACCAACCAGACGAAACGCCAGCCAGCTCAACACAGCCAATCAACCAAGGGGAACACCATGACCGCAGTGACACCTGCCCGGGCCGGCCAGGGGCTGGCCGCCGACACCAGGGATGGCGGGAGGAGCATGGGAAGCACGGCAACTGCGTCCATGGCACCCAAACCGGCAGATCAGTCGGCCGGGACCGTGCTGGCGCCGCTGCGGCCCGTCAGCGAGGCCGCGGAAGTCCGCGCCATCACGCGCGGCACCGTTCAGGCCTCCATGGAGGTCCTGGCCGGAATCCGTCCTGTCCACCAGTTGGCGCGCCGGCTGGACCCGCGCTGCCTGGCAGCGCTGCAGCACCGGGCGGCACTGATCAGGCGCGAACTTACCAGGACCGGCAATCCTGCCCTGGCCCGGCTCCACCGGAATTCAACAGTCCGGTCCGTACGGGTCTGCGAGGTGGCTGACGGAATCTACGAAGCCAGTGCCGTGGTGGTGGATGATGTCCGTGCCCGCGCCGTCGCTGTCCGGCTTGAGCGCAGCAAACAAGTCTGGCGGATCGTTGAACTCGTCATTGGCTGAGCCGCCGGTGGTGCGCACGGCTGCAGAGGGAAGCAGGCAGGGCAGGGACGATTCCGTCCCTGCCCTGCCTGCTGTTGCCAATAACTTACCCGCGTCCTGCTAGCGCTTCTTCTTCTTGCCGGTCCGCTTCGCCGCGTCCTGTGCAGCTGCCTTGGCGGGGTTTCCTGAACGGCCGGCCCCCTGGCGGGTTTCCACCCGGGTCTGGGTTCCACCGCTCTCACTGGGGGCGGTGTACTGCAGCTGGGCCGGCTTCTCCGGCGCTTCCAGACCGGCGGCGTGAACCTGCGGATCGACATGCTCGGTGTGGCCACCGGAAGCGTCCTGGACGACGACGTCCTGGGCAGGAG
>Ga0308169_10000574_pt1 | contig 51647 bp, 54 predicted proteins | sample PhyBR1_2_FD_202139 | JGI IMG/M metagenome (GOLD analysis project Ga0308169, IMG submission 202139) | Phyllosphere microbial communities from UC Gill Tract Community Farm, Albany, California, United States - DLSLSB.R1 | ecosystem: Host-associated > Plants > Phyllosphere > Unclassified | place... | reverse complement strand
CGCCATCTGTAACGATAAAGCGACATTAGCCTATCTGAATAATCTGGGTTGCATTGATTTTAATCCGTGGAATTCCTCGCTTCCTGATTTAGAACATCCTGATTATCTGGTTTTAGATCTTGACCCCTCGAAGAAAAATAGTTTCGATGATGTGATTGAAACGGCTCAACAAGTGAAGGAAGTTTTAGATTTAATAAAAATAAAAGGTTATTGTAAAACTTCCGGCAGTACGGGAATTCATATTTATATTCCAATGGGTGGCAGTTACGATTATGATCAAGTAAAAGATTTCGCCCATATTCTGATGAAACAGGTGAATGACAAACTTCCTAAAATCACGACTTTAGAACGCAGTCTTCAAAAAAGAGACGACAAAAAGATCTATCTTGATTATCTTCAAAACCGACAAGGGCAAACTTTGGCAAGTGTTTACAGCATAAGACCGAAAGAAGGAGCATCTGTTTCGATGCCGATTGAATGGAGTGAACTGAAAAAAGGATTAAAGCCTACTGATTTTACTATTGAAAATGCCTTGGAGCGAATTAAGGAAAAAGGTGATTTATTTAAGCCTGTTTTAGGAAAGGGAATTGATATGATGAAGGCGCTTGATTTGTTGCAGGATGTGGAGTAATTATATACTTTTACAAAAACTAAAATGTTAATGGGAGATTCTTTACAAGTCCTTATAGATTTTAATGAAAAAATTACAAGGAGACAATTGGAAAAATATTATTCCTATTCTTGGAAAAAGAAAATACCATCCTTATTAAAGAATTTTTTCTTTATCATTTTATTCCTAATCATTATTGATAGCATTTTTACAGATGATAGAAGCAGAGTTGATTTTCTACGATTTCTTGGTGTTTTTTTTGTTGCCTTTGGTGTTATATATTTAGCAATTTTCTACTTCAATAAAGCGAACTATACTTCTAAGATCAACGAGCATATAACTGAAATCAAGAAATTTAATCCACTTACAGAACTATATTTAGATGACAATTCTATTTATATCAAAAATGAGCAATATGACATCAGAAGTATTTGGAAAAATGTCTCTTATGAAATTTCAAAAGAAACTATTTATATTACTATTCAAATAGGAACTCCATTTACTTATATTGTAGACAAAGATGAAACCAATCAATATCAGGATATTTTGAGGTTTCTAAAAACCAAATCAAGCATAAAAAAGTAACTATGGCAACTTCGCCACCAAACTCTCTGGCAATATTTTCAAAATCAAATAAATCAATTTCCATTTAAAATTTGGGACAATTGTGAAAGAATTCCCTGCATTCACGATATGCTTTGCTACATAATCAGGTTCCATCAGAAGGTTTTTATTGAGGTCTAAGCCCGCATTGATTTTTGTATTAATATATCCACTTACCAAAACATTGACCTTTATATTTCTCTGCGCTAATTCCTGCCTTAAACCAGCCAAATAAGTCGTGAAAGCCGCTTTTGTACTTCCGTAAACGAAGTTGCTTTTGCGACCTCTCACTCCGGAAAGTGAAGATAATCCGATTATTCTTTCTAAATTTTTATTGCTTTGATCCATTGCAATTATATTTAAAACAGAAACGGCTCCTATATAATTGACTGTCATCATTTGTTGAGCTCCTTGGAAATTGCTTAAAGCTTTTTCATTATCAACTAAAAATCCTGCTGCGTAAACTACTAAATGAGGTTTTGTTGGAAGTTCATCATAAAATTTCTGATGTGAATCAAAGTCTGAAGCATCAAAGTATAAAACAGAAACCTCTGACAAGTTATTTTTAGTAACGAATTCTTTCAGAGAATCTATACTTCTGGAAGCTGCAATAATGGCAAAACCTTTTTCAACATATTGTAAAATACATTGTTTGGCAACATCGGAATTGGCTCCGAGAATGAGAACGGTTTTGTTTTGATTCATTTTGTAAAGATAAATTAAACCTTATAAATTAAGAAAATTATCATCTGAGGAAGATGAACTTCATTACAATTTTAAATTGAAACAGTAAGTTTTAGCTAAGAAACTAAGATTATTAAGATGGATTCTTCACTCAGCATTGCTGCGTTCTGAATGACAATTTTATCGACTAAAAAGAATCAGCGCGGTGACTAAAGGTCACCGCGCCGAAACACAATATTATTTAAAACTAAAATTATTTCTTTTCAGTTTCGATAACTTCTTTTTTGTCAGCAGCTTTCGTTGCTTTTTCACCGAAACGGTTATCAGTAAACTCTCTTGAGATCGCTGCTTTTTCAAATTTCAGTTTCCCGGAAAGAGTTTCGATAACTACTCCGTCTTCCTGAATCTGAGCTATTCTTCCGTGAAGACCAGAAGTAAGCACTACTCTGCTTCCCACTTTCAGCTCTTCCTGAAATTTTTTCTCCTGCTTCTGCTTCTTCATCTGTGGTCTGATCATCAGAAAATAAAATCCGACAACCATCACCCCCATCATCATCAACATGGTAGTTGAATTTCCCTGTGCAGGTGCTTGTAAAAATAATGTTAACATATTCATTTTTTATGGTTGAATATTGGCATTGAATGTCAATTTTACCGGAGCATTTTCTACGTTAGCAAAAACATCAGCATATTTTTGTACGCTTCCGTCAAAGTTTGAAGAATCAAAGCTTAACGTGATTTTTCCTTTTTTACCAGGCATAATTGGTTCTTTTGTAAATTCAGGAGCAGTACATCCGCATCCAGGTTTTACTTCAGAGATAATTAATGGGTTTGTTCCTGTATTGGTAACTTCATAAACGTGGTTTACTTTTGCACCTTTTTTAATATTTCCAAAATCGAAATTGCTTTCAGATAATGCAATTGTTGTGGTAGGCTGGTTAGATTTTACAGGTGCTGCAGCTTCAGTTCCCGCTACTGTAGGAGTTACCGGTGCAACTGTAGAATCTGCAACAGGAGCATTGGTAGAATCTACACCAATAACTTCTGGGTTTTGTACTTCTTTATTTTCTTTTTTACAAGAAACCAATCCGAAACCGATTACAGACAAAGCAATAATTGATAATGTCTTTTTCATATTAAATTAATTTTAATTTATATTCTATTTAAGTCTTTACAATATTTATCTAAAATTCCATTGATGAATATGTTGGAACGATCTGTAGCAAATACTTTTGCAATCTCAATATATTCATTAATTATAACTCTTGAAGGTGTAAAAGGAAAATTGTCAAGTTCGGAAATAGCAGTCGTTAAAATAACTTTGTCCATCAATGCTATTCTTTCCAAATCCCAGTTTTCAAGACGTTCAGAAAGCTTTTTTTCATTGGCCTCCCAGTTATTCAAAGTATCTCTCAGAAGTTTACCTGCAAAATTTTTGTCTTCATCATCTTTAACCATTTTAATCAAAGTGCGGCTTTCTTCATTTTCTTTCAGAAAACCAATGGTCTTCTGCACCATTGAGTTTGCAATATGAATATCGTCTGACCACGTCAATTCTCTATCGCTTATATAATCATGAAAATCTTCGTTTTCGGCAATATATCTTAAAAATAATTTCCCGATAAATTTCTGGTCATCTTCAAAAGAATATCCATCTTCCTTCATAAAATCCTGATAACGCTTTCCTGCTGTCATACGTTGGAAAGTTTTCACCAACATATCATCATGCAAGTCCCATTTCAAATCTTTATGCTGACCCGTGAAATACAATCTCTCAGGGTTTTCCTCAAGCTTTTTTAAAACCTGATTATTGATAAATTTTTGATTGGGATTGACATCTGAATCAGTTTTAAAGTATTTGTTCTTACCAATTTCCATTTGGTTTTCTGCAAGGTCTTTAAGACCAACCAGAAAATTCAACTGAAAAATATAGAGATTATAGATTTTCTCTATTCCCGAAAACATGTTTTTTTCTAACACATCAAATTTTATCGGATTTTGGTAGTACGAATACACGGTTTCTACTACTTTTTCACGGATTTGTCTTCTTCCTAACATTCAAAGAGCTTTTTATGGGTGCAAAGATATGAAATTTAAAATTTATGAAATTCTCTGTCTCCCTCAATTTTTGTAATTTTGTAAAACTTTATGAAAGCACTGAAAACTCTGAACCCATACTTCTGGAAGCACAAAATATTATTATTTTGGGGGTTCCTATTTATAATTGCCAGTAATTTTTTTAATATCTATAAAGTACAGTTTGTCGGGAAATCAGTTGACGAATTGACGAAACAAGGAAATCTCGGCTTTAATAAGCAGGTTTTAATATATGTTGCCATCATTGTCGGTTGCTCACTTCTTACCGGTTTTTTTACTTTTATGATGCGACAGACCATCATTGTTGCCTCCAGAAGAATTGAGTACGAACTGAAAAATAAAATTTACAGACATTATCAGGATTTATCGCTTACAGATTACAAGCAGACAACGATTGGAGATTTAATGAACAGATTAAGTGAAGATATTGTCGCTGTAAGAATGTATCTGGGACCTGGCGTAATGTATGTGATCAATTTGGTTGTATTATTATTGATTACCAGCTTTTATATGCTCACAACCGATGTTTCAATGACAGTCTGGACGTTGTTACCACTCCCAATTCTATCTTACATCATATTTAAAGTAAGCTCAATCATCAATAAAAAATCAAAAGTTATGCAGAAAAGCCAGTCTGCTATTTCTACTTTTGTACAAGATAGTTTTTCAGGAATAAGAGTGGTAAAATACTTTGCAAAAGAAAAATATATTCAAAAGAATTATGGTATAAAAGTAAGCGATTATCAAGACAAAGCTTTAGATTTAGCAAAAACAGAAGCCTATTTCTTTACTATTATTTTGTTTGTAATCGGGTTGTTGAATGTTGCTGTAATTCTGATTGGTGGGCAAAAATATATTGCCGGTGAGCTTACGGTTGGTAAAATTGCAGATTTCTTCATGTACATTAATATTTTGATTTGGCCGTTTTCAATGGTGGGTTGGGTGACGTCGATCAATCAAAGAGCAGAAGCTTCTATGCAGAGAATTAATGAGTTTCTGGAGAAGCAGTCTGATATTTACAACAAAAACTTTGAAAACTATCCTATTAAAGGTGATATTGAGTTCAAAAATGTATCTTATGTCTATCCAAATACAGGCATCAAAGCATTAGATAATTTAAGTTTTACAATTGAAGCCGGAAAATCTTTAGCCATTATGGGGAAAACCGGTAGCGGAAAATCAACCATCGCCTTACTTCTCTGCCGACTTATTGATCCTACTGAAGGTGAAATTCTGATTGACGGGAAAAATTTAAAAGATCATAATCTCGAGAATTACAGAAACTTCATCGGATATATTCCACAGGAAAGTTATCTATTTTCAGATTCTATTGAGCATAATATCGGGTTTTCTATCGATAATCCTACTCACGAGAAAGTGGTTGAATATTCTAAAATTGCAGACGTACACAAAAACATTGTTGAGTTTAAGGAACAGTACAAAACCATGGTAGGAGAACGTGGCGTAATGCTTTCGGGAGGTCAGAAGCAGAGAATTTGCATTGCTAGAGCACTGATAAAGGACCCTAAAGTCATTATTTTTGATGATTCACTGTCAGCTTTGGATACAGAAACCGAGCAAAATATTCTTGAAAATATTGATACTAAAATCAATAATGCAACTTCTATAATCATCACACATAGAGAGTCTAGCGCGCAAAGGGCCGACAAAATTCTTAATCTTAGCGAAATTACCAATTCTTCAACCGCATAGTCAAAACATTTGGAATTGTTAAATAAATCATAAAAAAAATTTTGTGATTGAAAGAAATATTTTATATTTGTTCTTAACAAGATTAAAAAAAATATCTAATAATGAGTGAATACAAGGAACGCCATGAAAATGAAATTTTCACTAAGGTGTTAAAAGCGGGGAGAAGAACTTATTTCTTTGATGTGCGAGAGACTAAAGCAGGAGATTATTATCTTACGATTACCGAAAGCAAAAAGAATTTCGGAGAGAATGGAGAAGCTACATTCGAGAAGCATAAAATTTATCTTTATAAAGAAGATTTTAAGAGTTTTCAGGAGATGTTTAATGAGTCCACAGATTTCATCATTAATGAAAAGGGTGAGGATGTTATTTCAGAAAAGCATGATAAAGATTTCAAAAGCAGAACATACACAATAGATTCTGACGACGAAGTTTAAATCAAAACATATCTAAAAAAACACAAGCATCTGAAAAAGGATGCTTTTTTTATGAATAACTAATTCCAATTTCTTGTTGGAAAAATGCTATTTGTAAAAATAAAAAAACACATTTTCAAAAAGAAAATGTGTTTACTGTGGGTGAATGAGGGGTCTCGAACCCCCGACCTCCGGAACCACAATCCGGCGCTCTAACCAACTGAGCTACAATCACCGTTTTGGTGGTGCAAATATAAGAAAGATTTTTTAATTACAAAATAATTCCATCAAAATTTTTCATCGCAATCAGCTTCTCAGTCGTAAATCCCTCAGCATAAGCAACTCCCGATAGTCGACCTAAATTCTGGGCACGATATGTCAAACTTTCATAAAAGTCTTTTGTAGCAATTGGAGTCACCGGCTCTTTAGATGCTGGATCATAAAACTGAGTTTTAAATGCCATACAAGCCTCCAGCTTTTTTTCAAGATGTTCAGAAATATCAATGACAAATTCTGGTTGAATTTCTTTCCATTGAATATAGTGGAATATTTGTTTAGGTCTCCATACTTCCTGGATCTCGCCTTCTAAAACAGTTTCTATTTTTTTCAGCCCAGATAAAAAGCACGCATCTGATACTAATTTCGCTGCTTTTGCATGATCCGGATGTCTATCATCAATTGCGTTAGCTAAAACGATTTCTGGTTGGTATTTGCGGATCATTTTTACAATCTCCATCTGATATTCTTCAGAATTGACAAGGAAACCATCTTTTAGCCCTAAATTCTCTCTGGCAGCAACTCCCAAAATTCTGGCAGCTTCAGTCGCTTCTTCTTTTCTAGTCTGATCTGTTCCCCTAGTTCCCAATTCACCTTTGGTTAAATCAACGATAGCAATGGTTTTTCCTTCTGAAATTAATTTAGCAATTGTTCCGCCACATCCCAATTCAACATCATCGGGATGAGCTCCAAAAGCAAGTATATCTGTTTTCATAATTTAATAATAATTTAAATGATGTAATCGTCTTCAATTTATCTAATAATAAGAGCAACTCATCAAATTCAAAGATAAGGTTTAAACAAAAACTTCCCAAACATTACGAATGGGAAGTTGTTATATCAATAATTTAATTTTTAAATTACTTATTTATTTCTGCATTTAATTTTACAGCATCCTGATAAGCAGGGTCTAGCTGTAAAGATTTTGCAACATAATCTTTTGCTTTAGCAAGATCTTTATCTTTTTCAAGATAAGCAACCGCAAAGTATGCATAAGCAAGAGTCTGTTTGTTAGCTTCTACTTCTGCTGGTTTCACCGTTGAAATAAATTTCTCGTAAGAAATTTTTGCTGCATCATTATTCCCAGCTTGCTGATAAGCATAACCCTGGCTATAATATGCCGGCGCCCAATCTGGAAGTAATGTGCTCATTTTCTGCCATGTTACCACAGCTCCATTCCAGTTTTTAGCATCTTGGTAAGCATTTGCCAATTTGTATAAAGCATCAGAGTCTTGTGGGTTTGCAGCAACTAATTTTTTGAAAGATTCAATTTCCGGAGAAGTTGGTCCAGCATTTACAGCAGCCTGAGAAGCTCCTCCACCATTGATTTTAGCCAATTCCATATCCCACTTCATTGTTTCATCTTTCGCAGCTTTAGCTAATCCAATTTTTTGCTGTGCTTCTGCCTGTAAAGCTGATTTTTTCGCAGCATCAGTTTCAGTTTTAGCCAAACCTGCAGCAATTAATCCCATCAAACCTTGGTCAGCAGGCTGAATTCTTGATTTTTCAGCTTTAGACACGAATGAGTCCATATTTTGTTTAGCTTCAGCATATTGACCATCTGCATAATTAACATATGATCTTAACTTGAACTTAATAGGATCATCAATTTTATCAAAGATTTTATCTAAAATAGCTTTTGAATTTGCATAATCTTCGTTAGTGAAATACAATTTTGCAATCTCTAACTGAGTATAAGGATCTTCATCTGCATATTTTGTATAATTAATCAAATCCTGAGTTGCTTTTGCATTCTCTTGGTATTTGATGTCATAAGCCGCCAAAGCTTTGTAAGCCGGCGCATAGGTAGGATCTGTAGCTATTGCCTTATCAATACTAGTTTTAGCTTGTTGCCACTGCTGAGCAGCCATCCATAAAGTTCCTATTCTTGTATAAACAGAAGCTTTATTTTTTGCTAATGGTAATGCATTGTCATAAGCGGTCATCGCATCTCCAGGAACTCTTTTTAATCTGTACGCATCACCTAAAGTATAGTAATAGTAAGCAGGAACATCTTTTCTTGAAGCTCTTTCAATAGCTTTATTCAAAAATTGAATTGCTAAATCCGGAGAGTTATTTTTTTCAAATAATGTTAATGCTTCAGCTGCTCTGAACAATACTTCAGCATCTTTTTCTCTAGAGTCTGAAACAATTTTTTGGATCTCTGCAATAGCAGATTTATCACCTTTTCCAAGTTTAACCGTAGCTAAACCAATTTGATTTAAATAACTTTTTTTACCAGCAGCTAATCCTTTATTGAAGTTTTCTGTAGCCTGAGCAAAATCTGGTTCACCTTGTCTTAAAAAAGTATTTCCTAGGTAGAAATAATTTTCTGCTGTAGGTTCTTTTGCAATCATAGACGCGAAATTGGTTTTCGCAGCAGCAAATTTATCGCTATCCATGCTGTTAATACCATCCAGTAATGTCTGTGCAAAGGCAAAATTGGTAAAAAATACCACTGATGCTCCTAAAGCAATCTTCTTTACATTCATAATCATTATATCTTTCATTATTATTTTTAAATATGTATTCTAAAAAACCGAATTATAAATACACAATTTTCAGACCAATATAATAAATCGGTTTGAGAGTTGCTATTTTTTAAGATTTTTTAACGCATCTGTACTTCCCTGCGATAAAGATTGTAAGGCTGCAATCCTTCTTTCTGAACAATTTTTTGACCCAAATGTGTACATGAATATCTTATAAAGCCATTTGCAATGTTGAAGCCTCCTTCGTTAGTAAGAAAATACAAAACCCTTGTAAAAGGATATTTCATCTCACGAAGACCTTCAAAATCGGGAGAATGAGTTTCTTTTCCATTGACAACAGGAAGAATCTTTATCATACTCCTTAGTTTCTCAGCTTCTTTATCGTAAGGCCGGCTTATTGTATTTAAACCAATTACACCGATTTTATTTGAATATTTATTTAATTCTTCTATCAAGTTTACACTTCCTGGAATAATTGAAAATTTCAAATCTTTAGGAAGTTTATTTAGTTTTTGAGCTACAAAATTTAGATTACTGGAATTTGTTCCGTCGAAAACAAAATTTTTCTCTTCCGACTGAAGACCGGAAGTTATCTCTTCCATTGTAATATTTTCCTTTTCAGAATTTTTGGGTACAAAAAATACAATAGCGTCTGCAGCAAATTTAGCAGGTACAATTTTCATGTCTACTTTTTCTTCGTAAGCCTTAATTTCTTCAGGAGATAATTCTTTAGACATTACCGCAATTCGCGCTTTATTATTTAGGAGATCAATAAATCCTAAATCTTCTTTCTTGGCAACTACTTTTATTTTTGTATCCGGATATCCAATCATATAACCGTCTGCCAAAGCTTCAGTAACACTTTTAAATGACTCATCGGTTAAGATTGTCATTTCACCTTTATTATAGGAAGCCTTATTTTCCTCCTTTTTTGAACAGTTAATCATTAAAAGCGTACAAAAAAGGGCTAAAAAAAATGCTCTAGTTTTCATCTTCATCTGTATTTCTGAATTTTTTTATTACTCTCCATATTCTGAAGATACCGTAAAGTATTAATACTGCTCCCAGAGAGTATGCATACATGGGCTCGAGGAATTTATACACCATCATTACGATTCCTAAGACAACGTAACAAATTCCTGCGACTAAGGATAACCAATTGAACATCATACAACAAAAATATTAAAAAAAATAAAAAGAGAAGCATATGCTTCTCTTTTTTAATTATTATTTAAAATAAACTAATAACTTATTCTGGCGGTTGCATTGCCAATGGAAGTCTGTATCTGTAACGTACAGCTTTACCATTAATTTTTGCTGGAGCCCATTTGTTTTTAATAGATTTTACGGTTCTTACTGCTTCAGAATTAAAATCTGAATTTTTACCAGTTACTTTGATATCAGTAATACTACCATCTCTTTCAACTACAAATGTTACTTCACCTTTTACCACTCCGTCTGCACCTTCAATTGCCGAACTGTCAAAGTTCTCACCAACTTTTTTTCTAAAGGCATTAATTCCTCCAGGGAATTCTGCAGTTTGCTCCACCTCATTATAAACCTGAGTTTCACTTACCTGCGGCTTAACTTCAGCTGTTGAAGTTTTATTACCTGTAGATGGTGGTGGTGGTGGCGGTGTATAAGCAGGAGCTTTCACTCCTTCCTGAGCTACCAAACCAGTAGTAGTTTCCAATTGCTTAGAAATTGGCGGCGGCGGAGTTTCCACTTTTGGAGCTTTCACCGGTTCCGGAACTACGTTTTGAATAATCTCAATCTTTTCCTCTTCCACTGGTGGCGGAGGTGGTGGTGGTTCTTCTTCTTTTGGCTGCTCGATAATCGGGTCTTCTTCGATAATTTCAACCAAATCAGACTTTACCTCTACAGCTTCTTTTTCATTCATACTTTTAATAGTCATATAAATGAAAGGAGACAAAGCAGTAACCAAGAATAATCCTGTACCGATAAGAAAAGACTTTGTCAGTAATCTAGGATACTGATGTCTAAGATCGTACGCACCATATTCTTTATTTCTATTTTCAAATACAATCTCGTCTAAAGTAAGATTTTGATTGTAAATATTTTCATCTGCCATTATGTTGCAAATTTAAATGTTAAATTACTTTGCAGCAACTAAAATTAGTTACCTACTTTCTTATCATAAACAGCTTTCTCATAAGGCTTAAGATCGGTTACCCCGTATCTTTCGCTTTGTGTAATTGCCATCTCGTCAAGAATGTCTACAAAGTTCTTATATACCGCATCATCAGTAGGCTTAATAATCACTGTAAACAGATCTTTCTTTTTAGCCCTTGCTTTTGCTTGCTTAATAATCTCTCTAATCCCTTCTCTATCTAAGCTAGTTTCAATCATCGTCTGGTCGTTAAGACCTGCTTGGTCTTGCTGATGCCAGAAAAGTCTGTTGTCTTTCCCTAATAATAGAGTGATAGAATTCGATAAGTCGATTTCAGTCGGTGGTTGTTGTTGGTTTTTATCTTTCGGTTTTGCCGGAAGACCTAGGTCCATTACATTTGGTTTACTAAACGTTGATGTAAACATAAAGAACATCAATAGTAAGAAATTAAGGTCAACCATTGGTGTCATATCGACAGCAGGGTTGTTTTTCTTGGAACGAACTTTGCCACCTTTGGCGCTCTTCTCCTGTACTTGTACTTGTGCCATTTCTTCTTCTTAATTATTCGTTAGGTTTACCTTCTTGAGACGTAATCAACCAAAATTTAAGAAAATCGATATCTCTTAAACCCTCAAATAAACTTTTAACTTTAGGATACTCTGTCGTAACATCACCCTTGATTGCTAGTTTGTAGTCTGCGTTTACACTTAAACTCTGCTCTACCCAATCCGTTAATTGCTTGTTTGTACTATCCATCGGAATCCCTGTAGGACTCTTATAATTTTTCTGCTCATCTTCAGGCAAATCCAAGTAGCTTCTCAATTGGTTCATAGGAACTCCAATAGATTGTACTTTTTGGAATGCTGCTTTTTGTTTATTATCAAAAGTAACATTGTACTTTTTGCCCATTTTTTCTAAAAGCTCTAATCTCTCTGTTGCATTTTCTACAGGCTGAAAATAAAATTTCCCGTCCGGTGTAGCGTTAATAGTCATTAAACTTGCATCAGGAAGTAACTTCTCTGAGATTGAAGATGGCGGTTTGATCTGCTCCACATCAGGTTTTTTGAACTGAGTGGTCATAATAAAGAACGTAAGTAGTAGGAACGTAACGTCGCACATTGCGGTCATATCCGTAACTACACCATGTCTTTTTGGTTTTATTCTCGCCATTATTTATTATCTAATTATTAAAACTTCTTTTTTTGTGTAAAAACACATTCTCACTATTTCTTAGTGGAATTCTGCAAAAGACTGCTGAATGCTCATTGCGATCTCATCGATCTTATAAGTCAACCCGTCAATTTTAGAAGTAAAGAAGTTGTAAAGGATAATCGCTACTGCAGAAGTACCAATACCTAATGCCGTGTTGATCAAGGCTTCAGAGATACCGATTGATAATGCAGCTGCATCCGGAGTACCACCTCCAGCTCCTAAAGCGAAGAATGCTCTAATCATCCCGATTACTGTTCCCAATAGTGCTACTAATGTTGCAACAGTACCTAAAGTAGAAAGAATCATCATGTTTTTCTCTAACATTGGCATCTCAAGAGTTGTAGCCTCTTCGATCGCTTTGTTTAGAGCAACCATTTTCTGCTCTTTGTTTAGAGTAGTATCGTGAGCTAAAGCTTTGTAAGTTGTAAGACCTTCTTTTACAACATTTCCTACAGAACCTTGCTGTCTGTCGCACTCTTCTAAAGCTTCGTCAACTTTATTGCTATTTAATAAACTTCTTACTTTTACGACGAAGTTATCTACGTTACCTGCACCTGAAGCTTTGCTTAAAACAAAATATCTTTCAAATGAGAAAACAATTACAGTAATCATGAATGTTACCAATAACGGTACAATAATACCTCCCATGTAGATCATTCCCAAAAATCCTTCAGGATGCATCTCTTTACCTTCTACATCAGAAAACGCAACTGATGCACCTGCCAATCTTGGATCAGCTTTAAAGTTACCCGGGCTACCCAATACGAATAACCAAATACAAATTCCTATAACTAATAGAATAGGAATAATTACAGCTGGATTAAGACCTCCTGCTTTTCTAGCAACTACTTGCTCATCATTTTTTGAAACATTCATTTCCATATTTAACTAAATTATATTGTTTTAAAATTTTAAAGTTGTAAAATAAAGGCAAAATTAATTAAAATGCAATAGTATCAAATAACATTTTGCCTTTTTTTCATAATGATATTTTAATAAGATTCCGATATCGTAATTATATTTAAATATTTTATTAATTTTTTCTAATTTTATAAAATACGTTAGAAAATCAAAAATTTAAAACCTCTAAATTTTTGATTTTAGCAATGTTAAATTTCTTTTAAATTACAATATTAACGATTTTTTTTGGCACAACGATGATTTTTTTAGGGGTTTTACCTTCCAAAAGCATTCCCATTTTGTCATTTTGAAGCACTAAATCTTCAACCTCTTTCGCAGATAATGTTGCAGGAAGAGCAATTTTAAATTTCATCTTACCATTTACACTTACAGGATACTCAATTTCGTCTTCAACCAAATAGTCTTCATTCAAAATCGGGAATTTTTGAAACTCTATAGATTCTTTATTTCCCAGTAAACTCCATAGTTCTTCACAAATATGTGGCGCATACGGAGAGATGATAACGGCTAAAGGCTCTAAAATATTGCGTTTATTACATTTTAATTTCTGCAACTCGTTTACAGCGATCATAAATGAAGAAACTGAGGTATTAAAAGAGAAATTCTCAATATCATACACCACCTTCTTTATTAAGGTATGCAAAACTTTATATTCAGCTTTTGTAGGTTCTTCATCAGACACTTCAAAAACCTCTCCATTAAAGTATAAATTCCAAAATTTCTTTAAGAAACCATAAACTCCGCTTAGACCTTGCGTATTCCAAGGCTTGGATTGCTCTAATGGACCTAAGAACATTTCATACAATCTTAAACCGTCTGCTCCGTATTCTTCACAGATGTCGTCAGGGTTTACAACATTGTACTTTGATTTGGACATTTTTTCTACTTCACGACCTGTGATGTATTTTTCTCCCTCTAGATCATTATCCTTAGTTAGAATTTTACCAGATTCACTAATTAGAACCGCATCATTAAACTCTTCTCTCCATTTTCTAAATTCTGAAATATTTAATTCGTCTGTTGTTCCTTTTAATAAAGAGATATCAACGTGTACTTTTGAGTAATCATTCATCGCATCAAAGAAATATTCTGAAGGATACTCTTTGTTACGTTCAGCAACTTTTTTTGTTATTAAATCCGATAATTCTTTCTCAGTGCTTCTTTCAATGATATTTTTACTAAGTAACAGAGTAAAGGGTCTATCTCCCGATTTCACGCTAACATTAGCTCGATAAACAAAAGCACTCATCCCCAAAATCATCCCTTGATTGATCAACTTCTGGAAAGGCTCATCCTGATTAATATATCCTCTGTCTTTTAAGAACATATTCCAAAAACGGGAATACAATAAATGACCGGTTGCGTGCTCGCTACCTCCGATATATAAATCTACCTGTCCCCAATAATCAGACAAATCTTTATTCGCAAAAACTTCACCATTATTAGGATCCATATATCTCAAGAAATACCAAGAACTTCCCGCCCAACCCGGCATTGTAGATAATTCTAAAGGAAATACCGTTTTATCATCAATTAAATCTGTAGCAACTACTTTTTGGTTTGCTTCGTCCCAAGCAAAAGTTTTTGAATTTCCTAATGGCGGATCTCCGTCTTCTGTTGGCAAATATTTTTCAACTTCAGGAAGTTCCAAAGGCAATGCAGAAGTCGGCAACGTGTAAGGCATTCCGTCCTTATAATATATAGGAACCGGCTCGCCCCAATAACGCTGTCTTGAGAAAATCGCATCACGCTGTCTGTAATTCGTTGTTCCGTGACCAATTCCTTTCTTTTCAATCGCATCAATTATTAATGCTTTTGCCTCGTCATAATTTAATCCGTTTAAGAAATCAGAATTTACGCAAACGCTGGTTTTAGAATCAAAAGATTTTTCCTGAACGTCTTCATCAGTTTCTACAACTTTTTTAATTTCAAGATTAAATTTCTTTGCAAATCTGTGATCACGCTCATCATGTGCAGGAACAGCCATTACAGCTCCCGTTCCGTAACCCATCAATACATAATCTGAAATATAGATCGGCATCTTTTCATTGCTGAAAGGATTGATCGCATAACTTCCCGTGAATGCACCCGAAACGTTTTTCACGTCAGACATTCTGTCTCTTTCGGTTTTCTTGGAAGTTTCTTCTATATAAGTATCTACTTTAGCTTTTTGTTCTTCTGTCGTAATTGTTTCCACTAAAGGATTTTCCGGAGCCAAAACCATAAAAGTCGCTCCAAAAATAGTGTCGGGTCTTGTGGTGAACACCTCAACGATTTCGTCATGCCCATCAACATTAAATTTAACCTGAGCTCCCTGAGATTTGCCGATCCAGTATTCTTGCGAATCTTTCAAAGGTTGTGGCCAGTCTAAAGTTTTAAGACCCTGCAATAATCTTTCAGAATACGCAGAAATCCTCATGCTCCACTGCATCATTTTCTTTTGGAAAACAGGGAAACCTCCTCTTTCAGATTTTCCGTCTTTCACTTCATCATTTGCCAAAACTGTTCCTAATGCAGGACACCAGTTTACAGTCGTTTCCGCTCTGTAAGCTAAACGATAATTTAATAAAATATCTTCTTTATCAATCTCAGAAGCATTTTTCCATTCTTCTGAAGTGAAGTTTAATTCGTCGTTTTGATTGGCATTTAATTCTAAAGTTCCTTTTTCTTCGAAATGTTTAATCAAAGTTTCGATAGATTCTGCCTTGTCTGTATTTTTATTATACCAAGAATGGAATAATTCAATGAAAATCCATTGGGTCCATTTATAATAAGAAGCGTCAGAAGTTCTCACTTCCCTACTCCAGTCAAATGAAAAACCAATTTTTCTTAATTGCTCCTCATATCTTGTAATGTTTTGCTCAGTTGTAATCGCAGGATGCGTACCGGTTTGTATTGCATACTGCTCAGCAGGAAGCCCAAAACTATCATAACCAACCGGGTGGAGAACATTAAAACCCTGATGTCTTTTATATCTCGCATAAATATCCGACGCAATATATCCTAGCGGATGACCTACATGAAGCCCCGCTCCCGACGGATACGGAAACATATCGAGAACATAAAATTTGGGTTTGTCTGTTTTATCGGAAGTCTTGTAGGTTTGATTGTCTTCCCAGTATTTCTGCCACTTTTTTTCTATCTGCTGATGATCGTAAAACACTTTTTATTATAGATGTTAGATGTTAGACTTTAGATATTAGAATTAATTTCACTATCAATTCTCAATCTAGTTTCACAAAAATAATGATTATAAAATAAATGTAAATTTAATTCTGAATTAATTACAATATAATCTCTATAAACAAAAAAATCTCACCTTGCGATGAGATTATATATATTAAAATAGAAATACTGATTATTATTGCGCGATTCTTTTAAAAGTATACGTTGTAGACTTGTATATAGTGGGATCTGTAGTATCTTCAATTTTCAGGTTTAAAGTTTCAGCGTTCAACAAAGTCACTTTACCTTTATCTGAAACCACAGTTCCCTGATATTTGATTTCGAAGTTTTTCTCAGAAGCATTATAAATATACGTGAAGTTACGCTCAGAAGTTGTGCTACAAGTTGGCGTTATTGTACCCGCCATATCTTTGTTGGTTCTTTTACCAGAAGAATTTTCATTAAAAACCCATCTTCCTTCTTTCTGACAGTCTGTATAAACTATTTCATCAGAAAATCCGGATCCGTCAGCGGGAACCTGCGTTCTTACTTCTTTTGTTGGAGACCAGGTTCCTACAAGAGGAAATACCTGTTCTGGTGCGTCATCGTCGTTACATCCTGTAAAAGCTAATAATGATAATCCTGCAAATAATGCTAATTTCTTCATAGATCAAATTTTTCAAGCGTTAAAATTATGATTTTTTTTAAAAATTCAATCATTTTTTTTGAATTTTGATATATAATTTCCAATTCATTGAAAATTCCCCTAATAAAACTGATTACCAAAAACCTTATATTTGCAAAAAAACACGTGCCTGAAGTTTCCATCATTACACCATGCTACAATTCTTCTCTTTTTTTAGAAGAAACGATCAGCTCGGTAATGAATCAAACTTTTACCGATTGGGAATGGCTCATTACAGATGATCAGTCGACAGATAGTTCCGTGGAGATTATTCAAAACCATCAAGATCGCCGAATAACACTGATTATTGCCGAAAAAAATGGTGGAGCAGGTCACGCAAGAAACCTTTCTCTGCAGCAAGCTTCGGGAAGATTTATCACTTTCCTAGATGCTGATGATTTTTGGGAACCTAATTTTCTTGCAGAAATGGTCAATTTTATGAAGCTTGAAAATGCAGAAATTGCCTACTCTAATTACGCTAGATGTGATGAAAATTTACTTCCAAAGCTTGAAGATTTTAAAGCCGATAAAGAAGTTACTTTCAACAATTTACTTAAAACCTGCAGACTTTCACTTCTCTCATCGATGTACGATTCACAAAGAGTCGGAAAAGAGTATTTCCCGGAAGGCAGTAAAAGAGAAGATCATGTAATGTGGCTCAATTTATTAAAGAAAATCCCGTCAGGAAAGCCACTTCCCAAAACAATGGCAAAATATAGAATGCACGAAAACAGCATCTCAAGAAAAAAACAGAATATCATCAAAGATCAATATCTCGTTTATAAAGACTTCATGAGATTTTCTACATTAAAATCATTGTACTACACCGCAAACTGGGCATTAAACGGATTTATAAAGTATTCGAAAATATTTAATTAATGGAGTATTCTAAAGAATTTAAAGCCGCTTTGAGCCAGCTTTCACCAGCAGAAAAAGACCGTTTAATTTTCAGATTACTGAGAAAAGACGAAATCTTATCTAAAAAATTATATTTTGAATTAATTGATGAAGAAACCGTTGATCAGAAGCGTGATGCAATGGAAGAATTGATTAAAGAAAAAGTAGAATATGCTTCTAAATATATCAGCAATCAAAAATATTTTATTGTACTGATCAGAAAAATAAGTGCACAAATTACCGAACATGTAAAGGTAACGACAGATAAATTCGGTGACATCAGTTTAAATCTTTTATTGATCAATGAAATACTGGAAAGCAACGAAAAACTGAGCCGACAGAAATTCAATGATGTCTACAAACTTTATCTATACATGATTAATAAAATAGTAAAAGCATTAGCCTTAACTAAAAAATTAGATGAAGATTATTGGATGGAAATTGATGAGTACCTTTCAGTTGCGTACGATAAAATCACTGCTAATATTTATCTTGAAAAACTTTTTATCAATAACGGCATAGATTTTAACTGGCTCAATGCCGACAGAATTCCGGATCATTTTGATTTGATCATTAAAGATATTAAGAATCAGGGCTTTTTAAAGTGATAAAATTTTCTGAAGAATAAGTTCTGAAGAATTTGGTTGTTTAGTAACAAATTGTTCTGCATTTTCAGACATTTCCAAGAGCATCTTTTCATTTTTAAATAGATCCAAAACAAAATAAGCTGCTGACTTTTCATCTTCAAAAGACTTCCCGCCTTTAGCTAAAATTAAATTGTTGGCTTCTGGGTTTTTCTTATAATGATTTCCAAAAATTACAGGTACACCGAAAGTTGCAGCTTCCAGAATATTATGGAGTCCCGCCTCATGAAAACCTCCACCTACAATAGCCACATCTGCGTAAGAATAAAGTTTTGACAATAATCCGATACTGTCGATGATCAATGTTTGAGAGTCTGAGGGTTGGAGAGTTGGAGAGGATTTCAATTCGCTGTATAAAATCGCTGAAGGAAAGATTTGTTTTAAATTTTCTACTCTTTTTAGGTCGTGTGGAGCAATAATTATTTTTAAATCCTTATTTTTTTCGGAGATCATTTTGGCAATTTTTTCTTCGGCCTGCCATGAACTACCAAAAACAATTGCCTTTTTATCAATGATAAATTCTTCAACGAAATCGACATGATTATCACTAAGTCTTAATTGTTTTACTCTGTCGAATCTGGTATCTCCGGTTACCGAAGATTTTAGTAGACCAATATTTTTAGCCAAGACATATGAGTGCTGCGTCTGATGAAAAAACCATGTTATATTTTGTTTCAGCTGTTTTACAAACCACTTTCCATACGTTGTAAAGAAAGACTGTCTTTCGTAAAATAGTGCAGAAATCACAAAAGTTTTTACATTTTTACGTTTAAGCTCAGCCAGAAGATTATACCAATAATCGTATTTTACAGTGAAAAACAATTCACAGTCAAAATGAGAAACAAATTCTTTTACGGTGCTTTCTTTATCGAAAGGAAGATAACAAACCGCGTCTGCAATATGTTTTTTCTTGACCACATTTTCATAGCCCGATGGCGAAAAGAATGTGATAAGAATTTTATGATTCGGAAAGTTTTTTTTCAGTTTTTCTAACACCGGAAGTCCCTGTTCGTATTCTCCAAGACTTGCAGCATGCATCCACAAGATTTTATCTGAAGCTGAAAACGCTGATTTAACAATATTTAGAGATTGCTTTCTACCTTCAACTCCTTTTTTAGTTTTATCATTAAACAACGATAAAACTTTCATTCCGAAAATGAGAAGATTTACAAATATGGTGTATAAAATAGCCATAAATTATTTATAAATATATGCAGAAATAAGCGCAACCATTAAACTTATAAAAATAAACGGAAGCACAATTAAAATAGGAACTCTCGCTTTTGAATCAGCATTAAAGCTATATCTGATCGTATAATCCTGAATATTTAAAAACAATAAAAGAACTAAAAACAAAAGCCATTTTACAAACAGTATCATAATAAAATACTGAATTTCATAGTTCGCTTTTGTAATTTCTACAGGATAATTGGCACTTTCAGGATGTTGATTAAGAAAAGTTAAAAGTATAAATATACCCAAACCAATAGCAGGCATGAAGAATGCGTATTTCTTGCTCCCAAAATGATCAGGTTTTCCTTGAAAATCAAAATGCGTAGGAATTTTTTCCGGAAGCTTTTTATATATTTTTAAAGTAAATATCCACAAAAGCAGAACCAATACTAAATTCAAAATATCAAAAACAGTAAAAATAATGCCTTCCATAACAGGTTTAAATAATGCTTCTAATTACTCTAAGTTTGTGAGTATGTTTATTCATTTCCTTATTAAAAATCCCACTAGAATCGAGTGTATCTATTCTCACTTTTCCGGAAGCATGAATGATTTTTTGATTGTCGAGCATAATTCCCACGTGAATAATTTTGCCTTCAGAATTTTCAAAAAAAGCCAAATCGCCCGGCTGGCTTTCTTCTACGAAACTCAACGCTTCACCTACTTCTGCCTGTTGATAAGTATCTCTCGGCATTCTTATATTGTGAATTTTAAAAACTAACTGTACAAAACCCGAACAGTCAACTGCAAAAAAACTTTTTCCACCCCACAAATATGGGATATTCAGGAATTCTTTTGCCGTTAAAGCAATACTTTCGCGCACATCATGACTTCTTCTTGATGCAACAGCCGGAAACTCCACTTCAGAGCCCATCGACAAAAGCGTTTTTCCCTCAAGCGTCATTACCGAAGAAAAATCTTCCGTAATCATCGTAACTTTTCTGTTGGCAAGATATTCTTCGGTGACAGGTTTTATTTGCTTGGTATCCATCCAGCCTTCATAGCCGTCGTAGTGCATTTTTATTTTCGTCCAGTTTTTATTTACTTCCAAAATATCTGCACTTTCACCATACAAAATTTCGGTAACGATTTCCGCTCTATCCGAATTTTCGGCACGAACAGGCGCAACGGTAACGATACAAATTCCTTTATCCATCAATTTATATTAAGGTTATAGGTTGAGGTTGAGGCTGAGAAAAATACGCTGTAAAATCTTAACCTTAAACTCAGCCTTATTTTATTTCCTTCTTAAGAAGTTTACTCCGTCACGCAAAGGTAGAATAAGATTTTCAAAATCTTCATCTTTTGCCGCCAAATCATTAAGCTCTTTAATGACCTGTGTAGATCTTTGTTTAGGATTTTCTTCCAGAACTTTCCCGTACCAGAGCACATTATCAAACAAAATTACCGAGCCCGATTTTGTCTTTGGTTTAATTAATCTGAAATATTCAGTATAATTTTCTTTATCAGCATCGATAAAAATCAAATCGAAAACCTCATCGGTATTGCGCAGAAATTCTTTTGCATCTTGAATCTGAAAATCAATCTGACTTGAAAATTTACTTTCAGAGAAATATTTTCTTGGCAGATAAGCCAAATCTTCATTTACATCAAGTGTAGTGATCTTTCCGTCTGAAGACAGACCTTCTGCAAGACAAAGTGTGGCATATCCTGTAAAAGTTCCTATTTCTAAAACATTTTTAGGATTCAGCATTTTTGAAACAATCGTTAAAAGTCTTCCCTGCTGATAACCGGAAATCATATGCGGCTGAGTGGTTTTCTGAAAAGTTTCTCTTCTTAATTTTTTTAGAATTTCAGGCTCGGAAGAAGCATGATTTTCCAGGTATCGATCCATTTCGGGATTTTTTTCTTCAAAAAAACTCATTTTTTTTATTTGTTCAAATTTAATTAAAATAATTCTGTGTCTTAAATATAAACTCTCAAAAAATATCCGTGAAAATACGGATTGTTTTATTGGAGATACACTGATAACTTTGTGGTACTGCAAAATAGAGAAAGAGGTAAAAATACTCGAATGAAGATGATGAAAACAAATTTGTTACCCGCAAATGGCAAAGATTACACGATTACGAAGCCATCTGCAAGAAATAATTCCCGAAAAAGAAAACGCAGTTTTATCTTGAACCAGATTATAAAGCTTCTGAAAAAAGAAGATGTAGTTTGAAAACAAAAAAAATTCCGATAATCACTTATCGGAATTTTTAATTTAAATTTTATCTTATTACTTTTTAGGAGTAATATCCATTAATTTCATAAACTCATCCAGCTTAGGCATGATGATAATTTCAGTTCTTCTGTTTTCAGATCTTCCCGAAACACTCATGTTTGTAGCTTTAGGATTGTATTCAGAACGACCCCCTGCTGTAATTCTTGCAGGATCTACTCCAAATTGAGTCTGTAATATTTTAGCAATCGCCGTTCCTCTCAATGCAGAAAGATCCCAGTTATCTCTCGGTAAGTTTGCAGAGCTCAATGGTGCGTTATCTGTGTTACCTTCAATTAATACAGAATATTTATCGTAATCGTTGATTACTTTTGCCACTTTACCCAAAACTTCCTGAGCTGCAGGCAAAACATTGTAATCACCCGTTTTGTACAATAATTTATCTGACAATGAAATCATCACAACACCTTTAAGAACTTTTACCTGAACATCCTGATCAGCCATGTTATCCAAAGATCTTTTCAGCTTGTTTGATAAAGCTAAATTTAAACTGTCGTTTTTCGCATTTGCAGAAATCAATTGCTTGATATAGGAATTTGATGCATTGATCTCACCAACCAATTTATCAATATTCGATGAGCTTTTTCCAGTATTTGAAAGACAAGCATCCAAAGACGATTTCAAAGCATCGTGTTGACTTTTTAATAAGTTATTTTCCGCCGTCAATGTAGAATTCTGACCTTTCAGATCCTGAATTTCACGTTGTCTCTCACCAATATTTTCAATACACTGTTTGTAGTTGCCACTTAGGGCATCATACTGCTTCTTACTTACACAAGATGTCATTCCTAACACCACTGCTGAAGCTACTAAAATTTTAAAAATCTTCATAAATAAACTTTTTAAACGATTTCAAAGGTAACAAAATTCATTTTAATAAATAGGATTATCTTTGTACAAAAGAAATTCTGAGCATTATGCTTACACAATCCGCATTCGAAAAACAGCTTCAAAATCTCATTCGATTATCAGAGAACACAACCTATCTTTTGGCGGTAAGCGGAGGCGCAGATTCTATGGTTATGGCTTATCTGTTTAATGAGTTAAGGAATGCGGAGATAAAATTTCAGATTGCACACATTAATTATAAACTTCGTGGGGAAGATTCTGATTCTGATCAGAAAGTAGTGGAAGATTTCTGCAAAAAGAATGATACTAAATTTCATTTATATGAAGTTTCAGAAAATGATAAGCAACCAAAAAATTCTATTCAGCTTTGGGCTCGTGAACTTCGTTATCGGTTCTTCCGAGAAATTCAGGCGAAAGAAAATCTAGATTTTTTGGTAACCGCTCATCATCTGAATGATCAGCTGGAAACTTTTATTATTAATCTTTCAAAAGCTTCGGGTATTAATGGCTTAAGCGGAATTCCGGCAAATGAAAATAATATTTTAAGACCGTTGCTGAATTTTTCAAAAGAAGAAATTTATCAATTTGCTAAAGAAAATAATATTGTATTTCGTGAAGATCTTTCAAATAAAAAAAATGATTATCTGAGAAATAAAATCAGGAATGAAATCGTCCCTAAACTTTCTGAAACTAACGATCAGTTTTTAGAAAACTTTAAAAAAAGTATTTCGCATCTTAATCAAACCAAAGATTTTGTACACAAACAAATTGAGATCATAGAAAAAAGCCTTTCTCTATTTAACAAAGAGCACAAAATTCTATCAAAAAAAAAGCTGGCTCAGGAAAGCGATTTCGTACAATTTGAGATTTTAAAAAAATACGGCTTTAAGCGAACAGAAGAAATTCAGAAAATTTTATCAGCAGAAAACGGAAGCTCTTTTTTTTCAGAAGATTATCATTTAACAGTCGATAGAGAAGGTTTAATTTTAAAATTAAAACCCCTTTCACAAGAAATTGACCCTGAAATAATTTTACTTGAAAATTTTGATTCTCATCAAGATCAAATAATGATCGATCTAAAAAGTTATATTGATGAGAATAAGTCTTTCAATTGGGTCTTTGATACAGATAAACTTCATTTCCCTTTATATTTAAGGAAACAAAAAGATGGTGATGAATTTTACCCTTCAGGTTTTTCAGGTAAAAAGAAGGTTTCTAAGTTTTTCAGGGATGAAAAATTATCTGCTTTAGCTAAAGAAAAAATATGGGTTTTGTGCGACACCGAAGATCAGATTTTAGGAATCGTTCCGTTAAGACAAGATCGCAGATTTGAGGCAAAAGCCAACACTCAAAAAACAACAACAGTACAATGGACAGAAGAACAACAAATTCTTTAGCCATAGAAGATTTCAAGAAAAATAGCAATGTAGCATTCGGTATATTGTACCAGAACTATTTTGTTTATGTAAAAAAATACATTCTTAATAACAAAGGAAAATCGGAGGATGCAGAAGATATTTTTCAGGATTCGCTGCTTATTCTTTACGAAAAACTACATAGCGATAATTTTGAAGCTTACACTTGTCTGGGTAATTATATTGTCGGGATTTCTAAGAACCTTTGGCTGAAAAGACTTAAAAACAGGAATTTTTACATAGAATTTCCGGATACTTATTTCATAGAAAACCAACAGGAAATTAATTCTGCCATCGAAAACGAAAAATATTATTGGGAAAAGCTGACGGGATATATTAAAGCCATTTCTTCACATTGTCAAAATTTAATTCAGGATATTTTTGTGCAAAACAAAAGCATTGAAGAGATTCAGGATAAATATCAATACTCCAGCAAGCACAATGCCCAAAACCAAAAATACAAATGTATTGAGCAAATCAGGAAGATAAAAAACGATAACGCTCATTAAAAATTTAACACTGAAAATCAATTACTTATAAACAACCTTTCATCGCACGGGTGATTTTTTACTTTTCTGAGGAACTTAAGTATAAATCTCATTTATGTTTAAAACAATTTTATACAGTGTATTTCTGTTACTGGGAATTGCTATTCAGGCGCAAAGTACAAAAGGAATTAATTTTCAAAAATTAAATCTCGAAGAAGCTAAAAATCTTGCAAAAAAAGAAAACAAGCTTATTTTCATCGATGTATATACCACTTGGTGCGGGCCTTGTAAACTCATGAAAAAAAATACTTTCACAGATGATAAAGTGGGAGAACTTTTCAATAAAAATTTCATCAGCCTCGCAGTGGATGCCGAAAAAGAAGGTATTGATCTTGCAAAAGAATTCAAGATTGTCAATTATCCTTCGTTCCTGTTTTTAGATAAAGAAGGAAAATTAGTGCAATATGATTTCGGATATTACAATGCAACACAGTTTTTGCAGATAGGAAGCAGCATCCTTCAAAAAAGAATGTCACAAAACGACTCGAAGTCAATCGATCAGGTAAAGGGAAAAATGGTAGGCGAAAAAGTAGAAAATTTCACAGCGAAAGATCAATTGGGAAAATCATTTTCTTCATCTGCTCAAAAACAGAAAATCATTTTTGGTTTTCATTCGCGGACAATGGTGCCCTTATTGCAACAAATACGTAAAAGAACTTCAGGACATTTCTCCTGAACTGAAATCTAAAAACACAAGACTGGTCATCGTTTCTCCTGAAAAACCTGAATTCATACAGAAAACTATTGAAAAAACAGGAACGCCATACACCGTTTTATATGACGAAGATTATAAAATCGCACAAGCTTTTGATGTTTTATACACCCCAAATAAAGAGACTTTAGATTTTTATAATTCAAAAATAAAAAACGATTTTACAGAAAGTCGATCTGATCATTCCGGACGACTTCCGGTTTCTGCAACCTTCATTATTAATGAAAACAAAGAAATTTCTTGGAGACATTTTAATCCTGATTATAAAGAAAGAGCTTCCTTGCAAGATATCCTTAAACAACTATAAACTTTAGTTTAAAATAATTTAAATCTACACAAATGAAAAATCAATATTTCTACAGTTTTTGCTTTCTTTTGTTTGCAATGACTACAAGCTCATTACAAGCTCAAGGGTGCAGCGACGCCGGATTTTGTACTGTAAACAGTTTAAAACCAAATCAGAACGATTCTATTTCCTTGCAAAAAAATCAGTTGAAAATTGGTTTTTCAGGCGGGAAAGCAGATAACGACATTACCGCTTACGGTCAGTACGCAGAATACAACAGACAAATAAATTCTAAGTTTGCCATCAATGCAAAAGTAACCGCGCTTTCACAAACGGGAAATGATATAAGTACTTTTGGGTTATCAGATGTTTATTTGAGTACGAATTATCGTTTAAATAAAAATGTAAGCTTTATTTTAGGCACAAAAATCCCTTTAACAGACGGAAATAAATCTAAAAACGGAAATGCTTTACCAATGGATTACCAAGCCAGCTTAGGAACTTTTGATCTTATCGTTGGAGCAGGATATCAGATTAAAAAACTACAGTTGGTCGCTGCTTTACAACAGCCACTGACTCAAAACAACAATCAGTTTGTTGTCGAAAATTATTCAGCAAATTCTCCGTTGAGAAGCTTTCAGACAACCAAAGACTTTAAGCGTAGTGGTGACGTTTTACTTAGAGTATCTTATCCTTTCAAAATTACTGACAAACTTCAGATTACTCCCGGCTTACTGAATATTTACCATCTTTCTAACGATCAATTTACCGATACGTTTGGGACAGAAAGAGAAATTGATGGTTCTGAAGGATTAACGGTTAACGGAAATCTGTTTTTCGATTATAATCTGAATGAAACTCATGCTTTGCAACTCACTTTGGGAGCTCCATTTGTCATACGTGACATAAGACCTGATGGTTTAACGCGAAGTTTTATCGCCAATCTGGAATACAGTTTTAAGTTTTAAATCAAATCTTAGTAAAAAGCTTTATTTTTGTAGAATTCATTTAATTAAAAATACCTTTATCATATGCGGTCAAATGCTATTCTGAAAATCCTCACATTTACTTTTCTATTGCTATTTGTAGGAATTTCAGCACAAATAAAAAACCCCGTAAAATTCAAATTCACCGTTAACGAATTGGGCAACAATCAGTATGAAGCTGTTTTGAATGCAACGTTAGAAAGCGGATGGCACATTTATTCGAGAGACATCCCGGAAGACACGGGAATCCCAACAGAATATGTTGTTTCAGGGAAAAATATAGAACTGATTGGAAAATTTCAGGAAGTAGGAAAAAAACATGAAGAATTTTCTGAAGCTTTCGGCGGAACGATTATTTACTATTCCAACGCTGCCGGTTTTAAGCAAAAATTTAAATTAAAAGATCCCACAAAAGCGGGAGAAGTTGTTGCTGAAATCACTTATCAGACTTGCGACGACAGAGTTTGTCTTGCTCCGAATACTTTAGAATTCAACAAAAAAATTACTCCAACCGGAGTGACAGAAGAAGCTGTAGCTGATGATAAAACAAAAATTACAATAGATTCTGTAAAAGCTGTTGAAACCCTTGTACAAAACCCTGCGAAAGGAGATTCTGCAGTTGTGGAGGCTTCAAAATTGGATCCTAAACAATTAAAAATAGCATCTATTGACATCGCAAAACCATTAACAGATTGCGGTACAGGATCATCAAAAATTACTGAAAATTATTGGACATATCTTTTATTAGGTTTCGTTGGAGGTTTAATAGCTTTGTTGACGCCATGCGTCTTCCCGATGATTCCATTAACGGTTTCTTTCTTTACAAAAGGGAACAAAAATCCGGCAAAAGGAAAAAGAGACGCTTTGGTTTATGGTTTTTTCATTCTTTTGATTTTTGTTTTATTGAGTCTTCCCTTCCATTTAATTGATGGAATTGCTGGAAATATTTTCAACGAAATTTCTACCAACGTTTGGCTGAATATCGTATTCTTTATCATCTTTATTTTCTTTGCAGGAAGTTTCTTCGGATATTATGATATTACATTACCAAGCTCTATTGCCAACAAATCTTCAAAAGCAGAAGAGGCAGGTGGAATAATCGGTATTTTCTTTATGGCTTTAACTTTGGTAATTGTTTCCTTCTCTTGTACAGGTCCTATTTTGGGAAGTTTATTGGGAAGCGCAATTACAGGTTCAGCAAACGTTCCGATGTTATTAACATTTGCTTTGGCTGGTTTCGGATTGGCTTGGGCGATTGTTTTCGGACTATTGGCATTATTCCCGCAGGCTTTACAAAGTCTTCCAAAATCGGGAGGCTGGATGAATACCGTGAAAGTAGTTTTAGGTTTTGTAGAATTGGCTTTAGCTTTAAAATTCTTATCAAAAGCAGATTTAGTTTCTAAAACTTTCTTAATTAAAAGAGAACTTTTCATTGCAATCTGGATTGTAGTTGCGATTGGATTGGTTATTTATTTATTCGGATTAATAAGATTTCCGCACGACGATAAAAAGCCGAAAATTTCTGTTGCAAGAAAGATCATCGGAGTTTTAGGAATTGGTTTTGTGATCTATTTAATTCAGGGGTTAATTCCTGCAGAAAGACCAAAACTATCATTATTAAGCGGAATTTTGCCTCCTTTGAATGTAAGTTATTTCCATGACGAAAAAGACGGAATTCTGGGAATGCATCCTGAACATGATTTCTTTAAAGCTATTGAACTGGCCAAAAAAGAAAACAAACCCATTCTACTCGACTTTACAGGTTACGGATGTGAAAACTGCAGAAAAATGGAAGAATTCGTTTGGAGCGAGCCAGATATTTTACCAATTCTGCAGAACGATGTTGTACTTGCCTCTCTTTACGTGGACGACAAAGAAGAGCTTCCTGAAGATCAAAAAACCAAAATTGATTTAGGAGACGGACAGGTGAAGAAAGTGAAAACAATTGGTGACAGATGGAGTTTATTCCAAACCGCCAATTTTAATAATAATTCGCAGCCTCATTACGTTCTTTTGACTCCGGATGGAAAAGTAATCAACACTCCGGTTTCAGGTTACATGGAAAAAGAAAAATTTAAAAAATTCCTGGAATGTGGAGTCAATTATTTTAAGAATAACAAATAAAACATTCAATTATAAAATTAAGCCTTATCAATTCATTTTGATAAGGCTTTTTTAATGAAAACAACAGGCAATTGCCAAAACAAGAATTAATTTTAATAATTTAACATTAAATTGAAAATTTAGGTATAAACTTTGCATCGAATCATTTTAAAGTGAAATAAAATTTCATTGATTTTAAAATTTTGTTCAACATTTAAAAAACTGAATTATGGCTGAAGTTATTACAAAAGAAAAATCCGGAGGCAAACAAAACAAGAAACCCATTAAAATCGATATGACTCCGATGGTCGATTTAAATTTTTTATTATTGATGTTCTTCATGTTTACATCAAGTTTTTCAAAACCCAATGTAATGGATTTAGGGTTGCCTGCGAAGGACCCAAATCCTATTCCCTTTAATGATAAAGTAATTGACCAACTTAATCAAATCACCTTTATCATTGGAGAAAATAACCGTATTTTTTATCATCAAAGCAATGAAAAAGATCTTACAGAAGCGGGTTTAAAAGAAACAGACTATAACGGTCTGAATGTTTCAAAAATAATCTCTAAGGCGTACGAAAAAGCTCCTAAAAAAGAAAATTTTACAATCATTGTAAAGCCGACTGATGATGCGAATTACAAAAATTTTGTAGACATGATGGATAATATTTCAATTTCTAAAAAAGAAAGATATGGAATAAGCGACATCAAACCATGGGAAAAGAAAGTTTACGAAAACGTAATAAAATAACACTTTGAAGCAATATGACTTCATAGTTTAAAGTAACTTATTTCTATCTCTTCGCCACGAATGCACAAATCTTATTCATAAAACATTTGTGTATTCGTGGCGAATAAATTTTTAAAATCTTAGAGCATTTTTATAATGCTCTTTTTTTTATTTAAATTTGAGCATAAAAATTTCAAACCTTGATGAAAAACATCTTAATTTTAGCCGGCATCGGAATCCTAAGCTTTTCATGCTCAAAAAAGGAAACTACAGAAGTTAACGACAAAGTTGACAGCACAAAAATTGTAGACTCCATCAATGCTGCAAGAACAAAATTGAACGACAGCATTAAAGCTAAAAATAGTGAAAACCGTTTTAGAGATTTCAGTGGAAACCACAAATTCACCTACCAAAATGACAGTTCACTAGAATATTCAGGATCTGTAAAGTTTACAAAAATTGAAGGTGAAAGAGACAATTATAATGTTGCTGGAAGCATTAAATCCGGAAGCAATTCGGTTACCATTACTGGCTTTATGCAGGTAGTTTCTGCAAAGCACATGAATTTCACCGGAGAAATCACTCAAAAAATACCTGAAAACGACAACGGAAAACCCTACACAAGAAAAGGAACTAAAACGTTTGCATCTAAAGATGGCGGAAAAACATACAGACTTCAGGATATGATAAATGGTTCGGGATTTGTAGATTATATCGACATTCAATATTAAAAACTTTACGGTATGCTCAATTTTGAAAAAAAAGGACAAGGAAAAGAGACATTGGTTCTGCTTCATGGTTTTATGGAAAACATTTCAATCTGGAGCGACCTTGAAAAAAATCTTTCAAAAGAATTTACTTTACTGAAAATAGATCTTCCGGGACATGGAAAGTCGGATATTTTAGCTGAAGTTCACACGATGGAAATGATGGCTGAGGAAGTAAAAAAAGTTTTAGATCATCAAAATTTAAAAAATATACATTTGCTCGGCCATTCAATGGGCGGTTACGTTTCTTTGGCGTTTGCCGAGCAATCTTATGATTATTTAAAAAGTTTAACTCTATTTTTCTCTACGTATTTTCCGGATGATGCGGAGAAAAAAGAACAGCGTAAAAAAAGTTACAGAGTGATAAAAGACGCTTTTACGCATTACGCAAGAGTGGGAATTCCCAATTTGTTTAATCCTAATGAAATAGATGTCCTGGAAGAAAAAATAGAAATAGCTTTGGGAATTGCCCTTTCAACCAATAATCTTGGAGCTTTAGCCTGCGTAAAAGGAATGGTGGAAAGAACAGACAAAAAACATGTTTTAGAAAATCTGGAATGCCGGATTTTAGTTCTTGCCGGAAAACACGACAATGCAGTAAAAACGGAAAATACGATCAAAAATCTTCCTGACCGCACCAATATCAAATCTTATGTTCTCGACTGCGGACATAATGGACATTGGGAAAAACCTTCTATCTGTGCCGAAATTATCAATACCGAGCTCTTGCATCATTTACCCAAAAAACTGGTTCTTTAGGAACAATGATCAATCTTAAAATTTTTAATATATAAAACCATATCTTAGTAAGGTTTAAATTTTTCAATGAATTTATTTTCTTTCAAAAAAAAGAAACCCATTATAGGACTTACACTTTCCGGAGGCGGAATGCGGGGAATTGCCCATATTGCTGTTCTAAAAGCATTGGAGGAGTATGACCTTAAGCCTGATATAATCTCAGGAACAAGCGCCGGATCTATAGTTGGAGCATTCTACTCATTTGGAAAGACGCCTGATGAAATGATGGAGATTGTAAAGCAAACCACATTTTTCTCACGTTCTTATCTGAAGCTTTCTAAAAACGGAATTTTCAGTTCAAAATTTATTCTTAAACTTTTTAATGATCATTTTCCGGAAGATGATTTTAAGATCTTGAAAATTCCCGTGTATGTTACCGCTACAGAAATGACTCACGGCATTGTTGATTTTTTCTCTGAAGGAGAGCTTTTCGGTCCACTTCTAGCTTCTTCAAGTGTACCTTTTGTATTGCCTCCTGTAAAAATTGGTGAGAAAATTTATGTTGATGGCGGAGTTTTAGACAATCTTCCGATAGAACCAATTATTGATAAATGTGACTTCCTGATCGGCTCACATGTGAATTCTATCAGCTACGACGGATTGGAAAACATGAGTTTAATGAAAGAATTTGACCGTATTTTACATTTAGCCATTGCAAAATCAGTTTACTCCAAAGCAAGTCATTGCGACATATTTTTAGACCCTCCAAAAATGACTAAATTCAGTTTATTCAACAAAAAATTTCTGGATGTCATGTTTCAGGAAGTATATGAATACACCTGTAATGATCTTGAGGAAAGAGGGTACAAAAAGTTATAAGTTTTGAATTATTAGTTATGAGTTTGCAACTAACTAACTAACTAACTAACTAACTAACTAACTAACTAACTAACTAACTAACTAACTAACTAACTACAAATTCTCTTCAGTAATTCTGCTTTTAAAAGTTTCAATCGTATCTGGCAAAGACTGCATCGATTTTCCTCCTGCAGCATTGATGTGACCTCCACCGCTGAAATATTTTCTTGAAAACTGATTTACGTCTACATCATCTTTACTTCTGAAAGAAATTTTAATGAAATCCTCATAAAGATCTTCCATGAAAAACGCTGCCATTTTTACTCCGACAATACTTAATCCGTAATTTACAAAACCTTCTGTATCTCCTTTCTGGAAACCATATTCCTGAAGTTCTTTTCTCGTAAGATATAAAACTGCAACTTTTCCGTCGTTTACCACTTCTATTCTTCCTAAAATCAAGGCTAATAAATGCAAACGTGAAACGGTATTCGTATCCCAGGTACTTGACGTAATTACAGATGGATCTGCGCCTTTTTCAATTAAATTAGCAACAATTCTATGCGTAGTAGCACTTGTAGAACGGAAACGGAAACCACCGGTATCAGTCATAATTCCGGTATAAAGACATTCTGCAATCTCTTTATTGACTAATTTTTCATCATCCATTGCTTCTATAAAATGATAAATCATCTGACAAGTTGCAGGAATAATGGTATCTGAATAGACAAAATCAAAATCTTCAGGTTGCTGATGGTGATCGATAAGAATTTTCTTTGCTTTCGCTCTCATTAGCCAATCGCCCAAAATTCCGATTCTCGAAGGAGAATTAAAGTCAAGACAGAAAATGACATCGGCTTCATTAATAATATCAAAAGCTACTTTTCTTTTGTATTCACCAATAATATTTTTCTTTGCTTCCGGCATCCATTTCAGGAATTTTGGAAAATCGTTGGGAACCACAACTTCAGCCTCCAGACCTTTTGCTTTTAAGTAATGTTTTAAGCCTAAACTAGAGCCAATAGCATCTCCATCCGGATTGTAATGGGTAAGAATAACAATTTTATTTTCCGGTACAAGAAGCTGATTGATGTCTAAAAGTTCTGAAGGTGTAAACATTTTCTATAAATTTGAGTTTGCAAAGATAAAGGTTTTTAATCTACACGACATTTACAAATTTCTCAACATTTTCATTATTTTACGATAAACATTACCTACATTCACGAATCTTAATATAAAAACACAACACAATCTACCAACCAATGATGAAAATTCAAAATTCCAGGATTCAGCTATTCTTTTATACAAATATTAGGTTAGTAAACTAACATTTAGTAATTATTATTTTTCAGCTTAAGTTGAAAAATGCATTTTAAAATTTAGCTAATATACATTGTGATTCCAGCACAATATTATATTATTTCATACAATTTAATTCACACCATTCTATTATGAAACAATCCCTTACAATTATTCTACTTTTATTTTTCAACAACATATATTCCCAAAATTTCCAAGGTTTTGTATACAATGAGAGATTATCAGGCCTTGAAGATGTAAATATCAGTATTGACAATGAAATCATATCAAAAACAGATAAAAAAGGACATTTCGTTTTAAAAAAAACTAAACAGTCAGAAAGAATTTATTTCAGTAAACCAGGCTATTTAACGAAAGAAATATCAGTAAAGGATTTACAAGAAAAAAATTACAAAATAATATTAGAAGAAGTATATGAAATTGAAACTGTAACGTTCAATGAAAAGGACTACAAAAAAATAAAATATAATTTCGCTTTAAAAAAACAGGCAAACATTAGGTTTATCCCTTCTCCTAATTGGGAAATGGGTTTGAAATTTAAAAATGATCTAGAAAAAAAAGGTATTGTGAGCACCGTAACTCTATTTCTACACAAAACAGAATCTGACTTAAAAAATACAGATATAGAAATAAATTTTTATACTATAGATTCATTGACAGGCAAGCCTTATATCTTACTTAATAAAAGCAAAATCACCTATACACCTACAAGCAGGAGCAGAAAACATGCAGTTATAAATGTTGAAAAACTTAAAATCCCATTCCCTCTAAACGGCATTTTTGTAAGTATTAAATGGCTCCCAAATGAATCAAATGATAAAAAAGTAGGACCTTCTATAAGATTAACCACATCTTCTGAAGAAGAACTTACATATAATCGATATAATAATAAAAAATGGAGTTTAAAAGGTGGGCAAAACCATCGAACTAAAAACTTTGTAAATGTGATGATGGGATTAGAAGTTTATATAAAAAAACAAAGGATGAGTAAAAAACATTTAAAAGGTATTGCTGAATAATTTTTCAAAAAAAGAAAGGTAATATTTGTATCTAATAAAAAAATTAATATCTTTGCAACCTGAAAATTAATAGATAATTACGACTTAAACATATAGTAATGAGTAAAAGAACATTCCAGCCATCAGAAAGAAAGAAAAGAAACAAACACGGTTTCAGAGAAAGAATGTCTACGCCAAACGGAAGAAGAGTTTTGGCAGCTAGAAGAGCTAAAGGCAGAAAAAGCCTTACAGTAAGTTCTGCAAGAGCTAAGAGATAATATTCTTTAGTCAAAAATATACAGATCATGCTTGAAAAGTACTTTTTCAGGCATTTTTTGTTGTTAAAATATATTAATTTTTAGGTTTATAGAATATCTTTTTTTAATTTTAAAATCTGAAAAAATCGCTTTCTGAAAAGCCTATAAAATTTGAATTTATGCCACATACAAATATTACCGGAGACAGCATTGTAAGTTTGCAACACGCAAAGATTGCTCAAAAAAGTTTCACGGTACTTTCTGACGTTAACCTTAATATAAAGAAAGGAAGATTCTGCTATCTTATCGGAAAAACAGGTTCAGGGAAAAGTTCGCTTCTAAAAACTCTTTACGGACACATTCCGTTGGTTGCAGGAAAAGCTGAAGTGGTAGGCTTTGATCTGGCAAAATTAAAAGCGTCTGATGTTCCAAACCTGAGAAGAAAACTTGGGATTGTTTTCCAGGATTTCCAATTGCTTTCTGACAGAACAGTTGAAAAAAACTTAAAATTCGTTTTGGAAGCTACCGGATGGAGCGATAAAACAAAAATTGACGACCGCATCAATGAAGTTCTTTCTAGTGTAAACATGAAGGGCAAAAAACACAAAATGCCGCACGAACTATCTGGTGGAGAACAGCAACGTATTGCAATTGCAAGAGCGCTTCTGAATCATCCTGACTTAATTTTAGCCGATGAGCCGACAGGAAATTTAGATCCCGAAACTTCTAACGAAATTATGACGCTTCTGAAAAAAGTAGCCGAAGACAATCATGCCGCTGTTGTAATGGCAACGCACGATTATCATATGATTCAGAATTTTCCGGGAGAAGCGATTAGATGCGAAGATGGAAAGGTTTCTGTGCTAGATACGGCAGAATTGTTTGAATAAATTATAAGATTTAGAAATTACTAACTTCTAAAATCTAACTTCCAACTTCTTTTTTAAAGACATGAAACTCTTTGGTGAGTTCAAGATATTGGTCCGAGTATTGTCTCGGACTTTTTTCTATAATAAATTCAGATTCTATTATTTCTTTTTTGTTTAAAGAAAATTCCAGAATTAATCGTTTTGCTTTTGAACCTTCAATTCCTTTGATATTGACTTGCCGAACCAAAAACAATTTGTTTTTATGAGCAGATTGTATAAAATCATTTCCAACTTCAAACGGAATAATTACGGATAAAATGCCATTTTCAGAAAGTAATTCTGAGGATTTTGAAATCAGCTGTAAGAAATTTAACTCAACAGTCTGGCGCGCCAATTTATCTTTTTCAGAATCAGATTCTTCAAAATAAGGCGGATTTGAAACAACTAAATCATATTTTTCATCAGTTTGAAATGCTTTGAAATCCTGAAAAATATTTTTTAACCTTAAATGAAATGGAGAATTCTTAAAATTATTTTGGGTAAGATTTGCAGCTTCTTCATTAATGTCAATTCCTAAAAAAACTGCTTTAGAATTTCTTTGAGCAAGCATTAATGAAATCAAGCCCGTTCCGGTTCCTATTTCCAAAACATTTAAGGCGTTTTGTACGTTTGCCAGAGCACCCAACAAAACACCATCTGTTCCTACCCGAAATACGTCTTTTGACTGCTCAATTTCGAACTGTTTAAACCTAAAAGACTTCACTATAAATTGGTTGGTAGCGTGATGATAAATGTAGAGCCTTTTCCAAGTTTTGACTTTACAGAAATTTCCCCTTTGTAGTCTTCAATCATTTTTCTTACCATTGATAAACCAAGACCCATTCCACTGTTTTTAGACGTGAAATTTGGCTCAAAAATTCTTTCGTACATATCTTCGGGAATTCCGACTCCGTTGTCCTGAACCGATATCATAACTCTTCTTTGATGCTGCTCGATATCAACATTTACCAACAAATCTCTATCGTCACTCTTAGCCTGCTTGGCATTGGTTACCAAATTCGTAATAATTCTGGAGAGAAAAACACGATCGATCGTGATCATTATATTGTTTTTATTAGCATGCACAAATATCTGATCGTCATTGAAAACCCTCAGAATATCTTCGATCTCATTATTTAGATTAATAACTTCATTGTTTTTTTCGGGAAGCTTCGCAAATTCTGAGAAAGCTGAAGCTACTGTTGCAATAACATCGATCTGATCTACCATTGTTTTGCTCATCTGCTTCACTCTTTCGGTAACATTTGGATCTTGTGGGTCAAATTTTCTCTCAAAATTCTGAATGGTCAATTTCATTGGAGTCAGCGGGTTTTTAACCTCATGTGCTACCTGCTTTGCCATTTCACGCCAAGCTTCTTCGGACGCCTTAAAACGAAGCCTCTCTTTCTGATCCTGAATCTGAAGAATCATCCTGTTATAAGCCCTTGCCAAAGCATTCAATTCATCATTTTTATAATACTTTATGGGGCGCATTTCATTCTCAAACAGAGTGATACGAGTAATCATATCAGAGAATTTTGTAATATTTTTTGCTAAATTATTTGAAGTCACCCAACTGAGCCAAATACTGAAGGCAATGATCACTAAATCTATTAAAAGAATGTAGACCACATACTTGTGAAGCACCTCCATGTAAGCAGATTCGTTATGATACAAAGGAATGTAAATGATCCCGATTGGCTCCCACATATTATTCTTTAGAACGAGATAAGAAGAAGTATATACCGCATCTTTGGAGGCATCGTAGCCACGCACATCGTACCGGGTTTCTTTTGACAGTATTTTATTAACAATATCCAGAGGCACCTTCTTACGGTCGACCAGATTCAGATCTTTATTTGAGAGTAAATAATTACCTTTTAGATCATAAATAATAATATCGTGTTGATTAATATCTGCAATCTCAAATATTTTATTTCCCAGCACCTTTCTAAGGTCTTCGGTTTGCACAGAACTACGGCTCAGAGCATAATCAAAATATGCCATTACCGCATTGGTTTTTTCCTGCATATCGATCTTGCTTTGTTGCAGCGCATTATTTCGCAACACAAAATAAGGAACAAGAGAAGATGCAGCAACACTTAAAAGACATATTAACAAGAATCCGAAAAACACCCGGTTTCTTAAACTATATCCTTTATATTTATTAAATGCCATTCTGCCTGCTGATTAATTTTGAAATGTATTTACCAATAATATCAAATTCAAGATTGACTTTATCGCCAACCTTAAGTGTATTCATATTGGTAAACTCCCAAGTGTATGGGATAATAGCTACAGAAAACTGAAAATCTTCGCTTTTAGCTACCGTCAAACTAATTCCGTTCATCGTGATAGAGCCTTGAGGAACTGTAACAAAATTACCTTCTGAATTATATTGTACAGTAACAAAATAGCTGCCATCTTTGTTTTCGATGCTCACAATTTCTCCGGTTTTGTCTACATGACCTTGCACAATATGTCCATCAAGCCTTCCATCCATCTTCATACAGCGCTCTAAATTGACCACGCTGCCCTGTTTCCATTTGCCTAAATTTGTTTTTTCTAAAGTTTCATTAATTGCAGTAACTACATATTGATCATTTTTAATCTCTACCACCGTTAAACAACAGCCGTTATGTGCAAGACTTTGGTCAATCTTTAGTTCGTTTGTGAAAGGACAACTTAGTGTAAAGTCTATATTCGTTCCGTTTTCCTGTATTTTCTCAATAACTCCTACTGCTTCAATAATTCCTGTGAACATATTATTTTTTGCTAAATTTGTAAAATTATAATCTTCAAAGATAATCAAAATGAGCCCAAAAAACCATAAAGTACGAGTAGGAATTTCAATTGGTGACTTCAACGGCATTGGCCCGGAAATCATCATGAAATCTCTGATTGACAAAACCATTACAGATTTTTTCACTCCAGTTATTTTTGGATCGGGCAAGCTTTTCACCTATCAAAAAAATCTTTTTAAACTCAATTTAAATTTCAATTACATCACCGAAGCTTCACAAGCCCAAAATGGAAAGCTCAATATGGTGAATCTCGTAAAGGAAAATTCTAATATAGAGCTGGGAAAACCTACCGAAGAATCCACAAAAATGGCAATAGACTCATTAGAAGCTGCAACTGAAGCTTTAATGAAAGGAGAAATTGACGTTTTGGTAACCGCACCGATCAACAAAGACGAAATGGTGAAGATGGGTTTCAAACACGCCGGTCACACCGGTTATTTTGAAGAGAAGTTTAATAAAAAAGGATTAATGTTTTTAGTATCGGAAGATTTGAAGGTAGCTGTATCTACGCATCACATTCCTATTTCTCAGGTTGCTGAAAACATTTCGAAAGAAAAAATAAAAAAACAAATTCGTGCTTTAAACCAGACTTTAATTGAAGACTTTTCGATTGCAAGACCAAAAATTGCTGTTTTAGGTTTAAATCCGCATTCAGGCGACGGCGGAGTAATAGGAAACGAAGAAATAGAAATTATTTCTCCTGCTATAAAAGAGCTTGCAGACAACGGAATCCTTACTTTTGGTCCTTTTCCGGCAGACAGTTTTTTTCAGCCCGCAAAATATAAAAACTATGATGCCGTTTTAGCAATGTATCACGATCAGGGATTGGCTCCGTTTAAAACACTAGCCTATGAAGAAGGCGTAAATTATACCGCCGCTCTTCCTTTTATCAGAACATCTCCCGATCATGGTGTAGCTTACGATATTGCTGGACAAAACATTGCCGATGAGCGCAGTTTTATGGAAGCAATTTTCACGGCGATTAAAATTTTCAATAACAGAAATGATTATAAAGATTTGATGAGCAACCGCCTTCAGCCAAGGAGAATGCCTTCGGATAACGGAATCGATGAAGACCTACCAATAGAAAGTGAAATGTAAAATCTGTAAACGAATTAAAATTAATTTGTTATGAATTTTATTTGTAATATTAAAAAAAATGCATATTTTTGCACACTCATTTTATGGACAAGTTAAGAAACTACGACGTAAGCTTTTCCGGACTAAAAACCGGCAAGCACGAGTTCAAGTTTGAGATAGATAAAGAGTTCTTTCAATTATTTGACACTGATCAGGAATTTACAGATCCTAAAATTGCAGTAGATGTTTTACTTGATAAACACACTACTTTTTTAGAATTTGAAATAAAAGTAAAGGGTACAGTAGAATTGGTTTGTGATATCACCAACGAAGATTTTACCTATCCTATAGAAAACCAAATCGGTATTTTGGTGAAATTTGGGGAAGAGTACGATGACAGCGAAGAAGACGTTATCACCATTCCTGCAAACGATCACGCATTTAATATTTCACAATTGATATATGAAAACGTGGCGCTATCAATACCCATGAAAAAAGTATCACCTAATGTAAGTGATGAAGATTTGGAAATCCTGGAAAAATTCAGTCCAAAAGAAATAGAAGAAGAGCAGGAAGAGAAAAGCGATCCACGATGGGACGCACTAAAAAATTTAAAGAATAAAAATTAAATAGTTTAATGATGAGATGATGAATCTCATCGCTCATCAATTAAAAAAGTTATTACAAAATGGCACATCCAAAGAGAAGACAATCGTCTACAAGAAGAGATAAGAGAAGAACTCATTATAAAGCTGTAGTTCCTCAATTAGCAAAAGATGCAACATCAGGAGAAATGCATTTATACCACAGAGCTCACTGGCATGAAGGAAAACTATATTACAGAGGTAAAATAGTTATGGAAAAAGAAGTAGCTACTACTGAAGAAAACTAAGAGTCGTTTTTCATCGAAAAACACCCGTTTTAATACAGAAACCGCCCAATTTTTATAAAATTTGGCGGTTTTTTGTTGTTTTTTGTGTTTTTTTGGTATCTTTGACGGCAAATCAAATATCAAATTTATGGACATTAAAGACATACAGAATCTTATTAAGTTTGTATCTAAAGCTGAGGTTTCAGAAGTAAAATATAAAACTAAAGATTTCGAAATTACTATTAAAACTCCGCTTGGAGGTAATGAAGTAAGCTATGTTGCTCAGCCTGCAATGTATCAGCAAGCTCCACAACAGGTGGCTCCGGGACATGCTCCGGCTTCGGTTTCTGCATCTCCGGAAAAAACAGAAGCGGTTTCTGACGATAGTAAATATGTAACTATTAAATCTCCAATGATCGGAACTTTCTACAGAAAACCATCTCCTGATAAAGATGTTTTCATCAACGTAGGTGACGAAGTTTCAAACGGAAAAGTAGTTTGTGTAATCGAAGCAATGAAGTTATTCAACCAAATCGAATCTGAAGTAAGCGGTAAAATCGTTAAGATTTTAGTTGATGATGCTACTCCGGTTGAATACGACCAACCATTATTCTTAGTAGATCCATCTTAATTAGAAGTTAGATGTTAGACATTAGATGTTAGATTAAATTCTACATTAAAATAACATTATCTAATTTTCAAATTATCTAATTTTCAAATTGAAGAAGATGTTCAAAAAAATATTAATTGCCAATCGTGGCGAAATTGCAATGCGTATTTTACGTACTTGTAAAGAAATGGGAATCAAAACCGTTGCGGTATATTCTACTGCCGACAAAGACAGTCTTCACGTAAGATTTGCTGACGAGGCTGTTTGTATTGGTCCCGCAATGAGTAAAGACTCCTATCTTAAAATCCCTAATATTATTGCTGCTGCAGAGATTACCAATGCAGATGCAATTCACCCTGGGTATGGTTTCTTATCTGAAAATGCTAATTTCTCAAGAATCTGTCAGAAAAACGGTATCAAATTTATTGGTGCAAGTCCTGAGCAAATCGAAAGAATGGGAGACAAAGCAAACGCTAAAGCAACCATGAAAGCTGCAAACGTACCTTGTGTACCAGGTTCTGAAGGTTTAATTGAATCTTACGAGCACGCAGTAAAAACAGCAGAAGAAACAGGTTATCCCGTAATGATCAAAGCTACCGCAGGTGGTGGAGGTAAAGGGATGAGAGCTGTTTGGAAAGCTGAAGATCTTAAAGAACATTGGGAATCTGCAATTCAGGAAGCTGTTGCAGCCTTCGGAAACGGAGGTATGTACATGGAAAAACTGATTGAAGAGCCAAGACATATCGAGATTCAGGTTGCAGGTGACCAATTTGGTAAAGCTTGCCACCTTTCTGAAAGAGACTGTTCTGTACAAAGAAGAAACCAGAAATTAACTGAAGAAACTCCTTCTCCATTCATGACTGACGAACTTCGTGAGAAAATGGGTGAAGCAGCGGTAAAAGCAGCTGAATTTATCGGGTACGAAGGTGTAGGTACCATCGAATTCCTTGTAGACAAACACAGAAATTTCTATTTCATGGAAATGAATACAAGAATTCAGGTTGAGCACCCGATTACTGAGCAGGTAATTGACTATGATTTGATCAGAGAACAAATTCTTCTGGCAGCAGGAACTCCTATCTCAGGAATCAACCATTATCCAAAATTACATTCTATTGAGTGTAGAATCAATGCGGAAGATCCTTATGCTGATTTCAGACCTTCACCGGGGAAAATCACTGGATTAAATATTCCTGGCGGACATGGGATCAGAGTTGATACTCATGTATATTCAGGATACACGATTCCTTCGAACTATGATTCTATGATTGCAAAACTTATTACAACGGCTCAAACTCGTGAAGAAGCAATTGCAAAAATGAAACGTGCTTTAGAGGAGTTTTATATTGAAGGAGTGAAAACTACTATTCCTTTCCACAGACAATTAATGGAAGATGAAGATTATCTTTCAGGTAACTATACTACAAAATTCATGGAGAGTTTTGTAATGGATAAAAAATACGATAATCACTAAGATTATTTTAAAATACATATTTAAAACCGCTTCACTTGAGGCGGTTTTTTTATGTAAAATGATTTTTATCATAAAGTAAATTTTCCCGATCTAATGATTTAATTATATTTTAGAGAAATATTTATTATATGAAAAAACTTTTCTTTTTATCATTATCTACAATGATGATGATGTCTGTAATATCTTGTTCAACAGAAACAAATGACGAATTACCAAATGAAAAAACGATAGAAAATGTTGAAGACTGGGATCACATTCAGCTTACAATTACAGATTCGTCAAAGCAACTTGGAAAATACAATGCATTAGGTTATGGTTATAATGTTTTAGGTGAATATGCAAACGAAAACTCTACAACATTAAAAATAATCGATACAGATAAATTTAAAGCAGAACATCACCCGCGTTTATCTGAAGAGAATGTATTGTCTAATGAATATACCGAAAACTATGGAGAAGATGCAGCTGCTTATTTACAAATGATTTCAAAAAAAGTTTCAGCCACTCAGCAATTTAAGGTATATGGCAAAACCATCCCGTTTTCATCAGCTATTTTAAGCAACAAAAAATATGATCCACATTTCATTTATGGAAATTACAGTCATATCATAAAACAAAAAAGATTTAGATTGAATGAGAGTCATGAACTTTTGAGCAATTATTTAACTGCAAATTTCTCAAAAGATCTTGAGGAAAAAACAGCTGAGCAAATTGTTAAAAAATATGGCACTCATGTGGCAGTAGATATATACACAGGGTCTATTATTGATATGATCTTCCAAGCCAAAACAACCAATCCTGACCGTGCAAGCGCAGCAAGAATTGGAATAAAAACTATTGTTGGCACAGATAACGAAATTGATACTCAAGCGGCTTCAAAAAATTACGAAAAAAAATTATTTTACAAAACAAGAGGAGGAGATAAATCATTGGCTATGGCGGGAATTTTTAATCTCAAAAAAATAACCCCAACCATTAATTTTTATAATTGGCAAAGCACATCTACAACAGAAAATGCTGTATTAGTAGATTTCGGTGATAACGGATTAATATTTTTATATGATCTAGTTAAAGATCCCTCTAAGAAAGCTGAACTAAAGTTATATATTGACCAATATATAAATGAAAATCAAGTTGTTTTAGAATCTTAAATCTATTTCACCATCAAAATTATTTATAGATCCGTCAGTAAAATGGCGGATCATTTTAATGCAAAACATTTAAATTTACTTTCTAAAAGATATAAAAACTGCAAGTCATAATGAGTTTGAGCAATATCTTCTAAATGATTATTTCATATCAACAATACATACTTGAATATACCTAATATCCAGCATCATTATTCTGTTGAACCATCTTATTTATTATACTTAAATTTGTAAAAAAGGAAAAAGATATGTCAACAGCAGAACAAACAAAAAACTCACAATATTTCATAGAATTAGAAGAAAAACACGGTGCTCACAATTATCATCCGCTTCCAGTGGTTTTAGATAAAGGGGAAGGTGTTTTTGTTTGGGATGTTGAAGGTAAAAAATATTACGATTTCCTTTCGGCTTATTCGGCTGTTAACCAAGGACATTCTCACCCAAAAATAGTAGATGCTTTAGTTAATCAGGCTAAAAAATTAGCTTTAACCTCAAGAGCTTTTTACAATTCGAATTTGGGAGAATACGAGAAAAAGATCACTACACTTTTCGGATTTGATAAAGTTTTACCTATGAATTCCGGAGCTGAAGCTGTGGAAACTGCAGTAAAATTAGCCAGAAAATGGAGCTATGAAGTAAAAGGAATTTCAGAAAATGCAGCAAAAATTGTAGTTTGTGAAAATAATTTCCATGGAAGAACAACAACAATAGTTTCTTTCTCAAACGATCCTGATGCCAATAAAAATTATGGTCCTTTCACACCTGGATTTGTAAAAATTCCTTATAACGACCTTTCAGCTTTAGAAGAAGTTCTAAAAAATGATGCGCAAAATATTGCTGCATTTTTGGTTGAACCCATTCAAGGTGAAGCAGGAGTTTACGTTCCGGATGAAAATTTCCTGAAAAATGCTTTAGAATTATGCAAAAAATATAACGTTCTTTTCATTGCAGACGAAGTACAGACAGGAATTGCAAGAACAGGTAAGCTGATTGCATGTCATCACGAAGAGGTACAACCTGATATTTTAATTTTAGGAAAAGCACTTTCCGGTGGAATGTATCCTGTTTCTGCAGTCTTGGCGAATGACGAGATTATGAATGTAATCAAGCCAGGTCAGCACGGTTCTACTTTTGGAGGAAATCCTATCGCATGTGCCGTTGCAATTGCTGCGCTGAATGTAGTAGAAGAAGAAAAACTTTCTGAAAGAGCTGAAGAATTAGGAAAGTTATTCAGAAGTGAAATTGAAAAGCTTATCGAGAAATCAGATTTGATTACCAAAGTAAGAGGAAAAGGTTTGCTTAATGCAATCTTAATTAATGATACACCTGAAAGTTCTACGGCATGGAATCTTTGTTTACAATTAAAAGAAAACGGTCTTTTAGCTAAACCAACCCACGGAAACATTATCAGATTGGCACCGCCATTGGTAATCACAGAAGAGCAATTATTAGACTGTGTGAAGATTATCGAAAAGACAATCTTAGAATTCAAAAAATAAAATCAAAATATTTTCATACTAATAACACTCTAAATCAGAGTGTTATTTTTTTATTTAGGAAATAGAACAAACGATTGTTTAACTATTAGGCTTTTTTTTCATCTAATATTAGTTAAAATACAGATGTTATGGAAAATCCGAAAATAAGTGCTTTATTAATTGTCTTTAATGAAGAAAAAAATATTGAAGAGGCTCTCAAATCGGTAGAATTTGCTGACGAGATTATTGTTTTAGATTCTTTTAGTACAGATAAAACTGTTGATATTATAAAAAATAAATATCCAAACATAAAGCTTTATCAAAACAAATTTGAAGATTTCACCAAGCAGCGCAATCTCTGTATTTCATATGCAAAAAACGACTGGATTTTATTTTTAGATGCAGACGAGAGAATTACTCCGGAATTGAAAAATGAAATTCTAAAAGAAATTAAAAAACCGGTCACCAGAAAAGCCTATTTCTTTAAGAGGAAATTCTTTTTTATGGGTGAAAAAGTAAATTATTCTGGAACACAAAATGATAAAAACATTCGTTTATTCAAAAAAGAAGTGGCTCATTATGACGAAAACAAAAGAGTTCACGAAGGATTAAGCAATCTTGACAATCCCGGAACTTTACAAAATTATCTTCTTCATTTTTCTTTTGATTCTTATGAAGCTTATTACAAAAAAGTAATTCATTACTCGAAACTCAAAGCAAAAGATTTACATGAAAAAGGAATTCCATATCAATTGATAAAACAATTATCAAAAAGTGCCTTCAGCTTCTTCAAAATGTATATTTTAAAACTTGGGATCTTAGATGGTAGAAAAGGCTTAACACTCTCCTACTTAAGTGCTTTAAGCTCTTTTAAAACTTATGAATTTTTAAAAGAAAAATATTCATAATAATTTATTTTTATCAAATATAGAATTCTGAAAATAAACTGTATTTTTGCAGCAGTAAGTCACTAATTTATGAAGCTTTCTGTAGCAATAATTACTTTTAACGAAGAAAGGATAATTGAAAAAAACCTGAATGCTGTTCACGACTTAGCCGACGAAATTATTATCGTCGACAGTTTTTCTACAGACAGTACAAAAGAAATTTGTCTAAAATTTCCGAAAGTGAAATTTATTAAGCAGAAATTCTTAGGCTTTGGCAAACAAAAAAATTTAGCGATTGAACAATGTCAATCAGAATGGATTTTATTTTTAGATTCTGATGAAATTCCTAACGAAGAACTCATCGATTCCATTCGAAGAATCGTTTCTGAACCAAAATCGGCTTTTAATGTTTACGATGTAGAATTCAACAATATCTTTTTGGGTGAAACATTGAAATACGGAGGTTGGGGAAATATAAAAAGAGAAAGACTCTTCAAAAAAGGTCACGGAAAATACTCTGAAGACATTGTACATGAAGCCTTTGTGACAACAGAAACAAAAGGCAAACTACAAGGAAAAATAAATCATTACACTTACAAAGACATTTATCATCACATCGAAAAATCTAATAAATACACTTCGATGATGGCAGAAAAGATGTATAAAAATGGTAAAAAATCGAATATTTTCAAAATTCTTTTTAAGCCTTTGTTTCAATTTTTCAAATCATATTTTTTACGTTTAGGCTTTCTTGACGGTCTGGTTGGTTATTATGCAGCGGCAACAGCGGCTTTTTATACCTTTCTTAAATATAAAAAACTTCACGAAATCTATAAATTCAGATAGATTATGATTTCGGTTCTTAAACGAATTTTAGGCTTTTCAAAAAAAAAAAGCATTCGCATCTTAATGTATCATCAGGTTTTGCCACAATCAATTGCGTATAAAAATGATCTGATTGTAACTGTAGAAAATCTTGAAGAGCAATTTACTTACATCAAAAACAATTTCACAACAGTATTTTTCAAGGATTTGGAAGATTTAAAATCGGTTGAAAACAAAATCATATTAACCTTTGATGACGGGTATTACAATAATTTGCAATATCTAATGCCGTTGCTCGAAAAACACCAATTGAAAGCGACAATTTTCATTCCTACAGAGCTTATTCAGAACAATATAAATGGAGAAGAAAGGGTATACATAAATTTTGATGAGATAAGATCTTTAAATTCATTCTCACCGCAATTTTTCTCAATTAAAATTACAAGAAGCCGAAACCGATCTTTTAAAAAATATTGAAATTTTAGAACAGAATGGAATTAATTTTACAAAAGTTCTGGCATATCCTTACGGGAAATTTCCGAAAGAAAAAGAGCGTAGAAAAGAGTTTTTCAAAATGCTCGAAAAAATCGGGATCGTTTCTGCAATGAGAATTGGCAATAACATTGCAGCTTACCCATTTAAAAACAGATTTGAGGTTAACCGTATCGACATCAAATATGGAGACACTTTAAAAACTTTTAAAAGGAAACTTAAATTTGGTAAAACGAAACTTTAATTTAAAAGCCTTTCATACAACTTTTCATAAGATTCAGCCATTTGTTTATAACTAAATTGCGAGGCTCTTTCTTTCAATTTTGCTTGATAATTTTCCTGATCAGCATAAAATTTTTCAATTCCTTCATTATATGTTATTCGCATCGAGTCACCAGAAAAGTTATTAAAGTAAAAAGCCAAGTCACCACCAATTTCCGGAAGGCTGGTTAAATTGCTTAGAAAAATGGGCTTCCCGAAATACATGGCTTCAACCGGAGGAATCCCAAAACCTTCCGCCAATGAAGGATGACAATAAGATTCGCAATGCTGAAGCAAAAAATACTTTTCGTTATTTTCAACATTTTCTAAAATATGAACTCTTTTTTCGAAGCCTAGGTTTTTAACTTTCTCAAGGAAATTCTCTTTATAAGCTGATTTAGCAGACGAAGTTATCAGAACCAAATCTCGATCATTATCTTTGAGAAGTTCTAATAAAACTTCCTGATTTTTTTTAGGAAAAAGCACGCCGATGTTGAGTATAAATTTTCGGCCGATAAACTCATATTTTTTTTCAGAACTAAATTTTTCGTTTTCCGGAAAAATCAGTCCGTTGTAAATAACTTCTACTTCAACTTCATTTTTCAGCGAAAATAAATGTTTATTTTTAAGGAAATCATTTTTTACAAACTCCGAAATACAAACAATAGCATCCGCATTTCCTATATTTTTCTGAACTAATTTTTTAGATTTTTCAATTTTTCTGGCAGAACTTTTATCATGCAGAAAGTTCAAATCGTGGAGCGTAACAACTTTTTTCTGGTTTGATTTTTTAGAATGAAAATAATCTGATAATTGATGCGTTACATGTATTAAAGAGAAAGACGAAGTATTTACTTTAATTTTTTTATGCCAAAATTTCCAGTTAATGATCTTAAAATCAGATTGTATTACCGGAATATTCGCTGCCGGACCATAAAAGGTATAATTGAAATGGCACAATTTTTCGTCTAAACCCTTGATTAAGGAAATACAGACATTTGCAATTCCTGATCTTGGGTATTTGAGTCGCTCAACATCGATGAGAATATTCTTTTTCATGAAAAAAGTGGGCATTTCCTCAAAAATAGAAATTTAAATTTTAAAATCTTTACTTTTGTTTTATGAAAATTTGTTTAATCAGTTTTGATTTTTGGCATTATGATGAACATATCGTAAATAAACTAAAAGAAAAAGGTGTAGAAGCGTACCATATCAATATTGGAGCCTTTACACACAAAAATTTTGGCGCAAGGGTAAAGAATGCGATGAGCAAAGTTTTTATCGGCAAAAATCTGAAACATGAGAAAAGACAAAATTTTATCATCGATTCTCTTAAAAAGATAGGAAAGCAGGATCAAATTCTGGTCATTAACCCTGAAAGTATAGAAGAGCATGTGCATGAAGTGATCAGAAAATACGCAGATCGAAATATTGCATATTTATACGACAGCATGTCGAGAAATCCGGCTCAGCACATTTTACATTTTTTTGATACCGTTTTTTCTTTTGATGACGAAGATGTGAAAGAACATGGGTTTAAAAAAATAACTAACTATAATTATCTTAAGTATTGCCCTAAAGAGGAGCAAAACCCGCATCTTGATCTTTTTTACATTACCTCTTACGATACGCAGAGATTACAGAAACTAAATTTCTTAATTAATAAGATTAATGATCTAAATATCAATTTTAAAACAATTGTAGCCGGTAAGAAAAGTTGGAAAAACAAAATCACACAGATTGTTGACTCCAAAAATATTAATATCATTAAATTCAGAACCAAAAACATTCCTCAACAATCATTACCTAAATTATATAAAAATACAAAAGTAATTCTTGATCTTCAACGAGATAATCAGATGGGGCTAAGTTTCCGTATATTTGAAGCAATGGCTTTAGAAAAAAAGTTTATTACAGACAATCAAACAATTAAAAATTACGATTTTTATAATCCGGAAAATATTTTGATTCTCAATGATGATTTCAGTAATATTGAAAAGTCGTTTTTTGAAACCGAATATCAAAAACTTCCAGACGAAGTTTATCATAAATACACTTTGGACAATTGGGTGAATACTGTTTTTAATCTGAGCTAAATGACAAAAATTTCTGTTGCACTTTGTACTTATAACGGCGAAAAATTTATCCGTGAGCAGATTGATTCTATTCTTGACCAGTCATTGAAAGTAGATGAAATTGTAGTTTGCGACGACGGATCAACAGATCAAACCAAAAATATTTTAGCTGAATACGAAAAGAAACTTCCAAATATTTTCAAAATTCATCTTAATGAAAAAAATTTGCGAAGTGTAAAAAACTTTGAAAAAGCGATCTCAATTTGTACCGGCGAAATTATATTTTTGAGCGATCAGGATGATGTGTGGGAAAAAGATAAGGTGAAAATGTTCGCTAATTTTTTAGAAAATAATAAAGACATCGATGTTGTATGCTCAAACGGATTTATTATTGATGAAAACAGTGTACAAAAAAAACATTATACAGTTTGGGATGTTCCAAAATTTTTAAGCGAAAGTAAAAAAGAAATCAACTATTTTAAAATTTTTGCAACCATCGGAAATTTTGCAACAGGTGCGTCAATGGCAATCAGAAAATCATTTACTAATCAGGTTTTGCCTTTTCCAACTGTTGAAGGTTTACATCACGACGAATGGATTGCATTGGTTTCTGCCGAACAAAAAAAGTTTGCCTTTTTAAATGACAAGCTCTTTTCCTATCGTATTCACAGCGAACAACAAGTTGGAGGAATTTGCTATTCTAAAGATGAGGCTTCTAAAAAGAAACTTATCAGCCGTTTTGATTATGATAAAAAGACTGAAATATTCAGAGATTTTAAAATAAAATTGAGAACACTTAATGATAAAGAAAGAAAGTTTTCGGCTTATCTTGAAAAAGATTTTAATGAAGATGCAAAAAGATTTTTGAAAGAAGTGCAAGATGAAAAAAACGCTTTATACCAAAAATTAAAATCTGAACATTTTATTCTTTTCCTATTCTTTAAATATTTTTACCGATGAACAGAATCCTCATCATTATGCATAACTATGCAGGAATTTCAGACCTCATCAAAAAAAACCTGGAATATCTGAATTATAACAATGTAGATTTTTTACTGTATTCTGATGAGAAATTCAGATATAAAAACTGGCGCGAGCAACTTAATAATATTTACCGAAAAACAGTTTTAGGAGACAAAAAGTATAAAGAAATTCTGAGAAAAGCCTTTATAGAAAATACTTTGAGAGAAAAGGCTAAAAGATTACCCGAATATGAAACGATTTTGGTGATGACAACAGATTTTTTTTCGGAAGAGTTTTTAAGCATCATCAGAACCAAAACTAAAAAACTAGTCGGAAATCATTGGGACGGACTCAGCAGAACGCCAAATATTTATCCCAAACTAAAATTCTTTGACAAGTTTTTCGTATTTGATAAAAACGATGTTGATGAAAAGAAAAATATCTTCTTTCTGACTAATTTCTTTTTTAATTTTGAAGAAGAGAAAACTCAACCAATCATTAAAAATGATGTTTTCTACATCGGAACGTATGTGGAAGAGCGATTTAAAACATTAAAAGAGTTTTCAGCAATTTTAAGTCTCAAAAAAATCAGTCAAAAAATACTTCTTTTCAGTTGGGACAAAAGAGAACCTGAAGGAGAAATCAATTTCACCAATCAATTTCTAACGTACGATGAGAATATGAGCTGGGTTAAAAGTTCAAAAGCACTTTTAGATTTAAAATTAAAAGAGCATAATGGATTGTCTTTCCGGTTTTTTGAAGCGCTGAAATACGAAAAGAAATTAATTACCGATAACCCGGATGTGAAAAATTACGATTTTTACAGACAAGAAAATATATTCATCATCGGTGAAGATTCTGAAGAAAATCTGAATAATTTTATTGAAAATCCTTATCAGGAAATTCCTGCAGAAATCAAAAACAAATATAGTTTTGAAAGCTGGTTTAAAACACTTATTTCTTAAGACATGAACGAAAAAATCTCTATCATTATTCCTTATTACAAAGGTGAAAACTATATTCATGAAACTCTGAAAAGTGTTTATGATCAAACGTATCAGGATTTTGAAGTTATTATTGTAAATGATGGTTCCGAAAGATCTGCTTTAGATTTAATTGAAAAAAATAGCGATTTCAAAAATTTAAAAATCATTCATCAGGAAAACCAAGGTCAATC
>Ga0308169_10000562_pt1 | contig 52692 bp, 60 predicted proteins | sample PhyBR1_2_FD_202139 | JGI IMG/M metagenome (GOLD analysis project Ga0308169, IMG submission 202139) | Phyllosphere microbial communities from UC Gill Tract Community Farm, Albany, California, United States - DLSLSB.R1 | ecosystem: Host-associated > Plants > Phyllosphere > Unclassified | place... | reverse complement strand
TCGACGGCTTTGCGTTTACCGAGAGCTTTGTCGGACGAGTTGGTAGAGACCGAGGGACGTTGAGGTAAGAAAGTGCTCGGTAGATTCACGGTCGATGCTGAAGTCGAGGCGACAGAAGGAATCGAAGGCGCAGATCTAGCATTGACATCATATTGTTAGCCCTGTGGTAGAGTGTGCGAGCAAGAAAGAGGAGACTTACGACCTGGCTGCCGAAGGAGGTGGAGCGGGAGGAGCCAATTCTTCAATAACCTTCCAATCTCCTAACTTGATCCTCGACAACTCGACGAACCTCTCCCATTCGAGCCATTCCACGTCTCCCCAACCCCTTTCCATCTTCTTCCTCCAATCGGGATCCTTGCTCAAGTCTGAGAAAGCAGCAATCGTCGCTTTCCTGTATTGTTCGAGAATCCAGACCATCTTGGGTCGATGTCCATCAGCGAGCTTCGTTTCGGTGATGAGGAAAGCGGCGACAGCGGGACCGCAGATGGGGAAAGTGACGAGTTGAGATTTGAGGGTGTAAGCATGCCAGAGTTGAAAAGTGTAGAGGTAATCTTGAGCGGCGATGCCGGGCATGAGGAGATGTTTCATGTGCGGTATGAGTTGTGGGAGTGCAGTCGAGTTCGTCGGAAGTCTGAATTCGGTCAAGCGTCGAAGAGTGATCTTTTCTAGGTCCGATTCAATTTCTGTTTGATCGAGTTCAGTTCTAGTCAGCATTCCTAGATAGTGTTTCTCGACGATAGTGAAGAATCGCAGCGTACTGAGAGCTCCGACAGCCGCCAACTCTCGAATCCTGTGCCTCACTTCGACCAATAAATCCCTATCTCCATCTCTCATCGCTTTCGTGACAGTGAACAATGCAGATCTTCCCGCTGTACTCGCCTGAGCCGTATTCACCCTCGCTTGTGACGCGGTCGGAGTTGAGGTTGCGCTGTTGAGATTGAGATCGGGGATTTGTCTAGCTCGAGCGGCTGTTCTGTTGAACGGAGGGATCTGCTGGAGAACAGAAGCGCTATGAGGCTGAGGTGCTGAAGATGTACGAGGTCGAATGTTGTTGGCAAGCGTTTGGTTCTGAGGTGTAGCAGTCGAAGATTGGTGAGATTGAACTCGGAGATGGGAGGATGAGGAAGAAGGAGGGAGTTGAGGAGTCGGGAAGGCTGAAAGAGGAACGTTTGGGGGGTACAGCACGCTCATAGGAGGTGTTGGGCGGGGAGCAGCTGAGCCATTGGGCGGACGATGCGGGAAAGTCGAGGAAGAGGCAGAAGAGGGATTCGAATTTGAGGGAATTGAAGCGGATTTGAGAGAGGAAGAGGGGGAGCCGGAAGACAGGGACGATCGAGGGATAGATGAGGATGAAGCTGTTGAGAGAATGCGGGAGGAAGTGGAAGCGGTAGAGTTGGATGAGGAAGAGTTTCTTCGTTCAGTCGTTTGATGAGCACTCTGCTTTCCTCCTCCCAACATTCTCTCTTCTGCAAGATACCTATTCGATTCCTGTCCTGATCCTACTCCTCCGTTGAACGCTTGTACCCCTTTTTGACTCGATGTTGATCCTATTTCCCTAAATGTTACCGATTCTTCATTCCCTCTCGAGTTGATGACATTCTTTCCAAGCTCTGTACCTTGCATATACACCTAATAAATCTCTTTGCTATTCCCTTTCACGCTGTCGAGTTGAGGGCGGAAGGGGTGTGGGGTTGAGCTTTTTAAAGAGAGATTGTTGTGCTTGAGTCGAAGGGGAAGAAGAGGAGAAAGGGAAGAGGGAAAGGGACGAGACTACCAGCTAAGGTGTACCGTTCCTATACTGCTGCTATCTTGAGGATCTGTATGATGGTTGAGTTGACTGAGCTATGTTGGATGGGGAGAGGAGGAGTGGAGAGGGCAATCTGAGATTTGACTTCTTCGAGGCACTTTTTGCGCGCAGAAAAAACGTGTTCCGATACTGTAGAAAAGGTTCTCGCCCTTTCTCGTGATAAGCTTTTTCTCAACTCGAGTGATTCCTAAGAATTACTGATACATCCTAGGCCACAAGTCCAGATCAAACCAGCAACGATTTGAAAGTGGTTCAATGGTTTCAAAGTGAATTAGTCAAAATGAACGCCCGTTGAGTGATCTCCTACTGATCTACCACCTCCGCCGAGAAAAGCTGAACTCCTTCGATAACCTCCTCGACGGTCTTTAGGGTTGCGCAGTGTCGAAGTGAAGCAGCGACCGCGATTTCGAAGGCAATAACGACGAGCGAGTCGTTCCACTCGTTCGAATGACCTCAAGTCTCATCCCCTTCCCTTTCCCATAGCGTCTCCATCTCGTCTTCGAGACTCCCAGTTTCTGCATAAGCAGCTGGGATCAGTACACCTCATTTTGAGCGTAAAAGGGAGGGAGGAGCAGCGTACAGTGTCGTCGAATCGAGTCGTCGGGTCTCGAGGTCAGTCAACCCGCTAGATGCCCTGAAAGACTGTCTGTAGACACCCGTAGCGATGAATCACCTCGTACTGATATCAAGCTTCATCCCTTGATCTCCCATCTACCCAAAAGGATCCCGCAATCCTTCTCTGCCCGATTCCTCAGTCCTCTCAAACCCTTCTCAGCTAATTGCGCCAGTACACCCTCCCCCTTCTCCTCCCTGTCCTTCACACGTTTCAGATGATTCTTCATTGCTTTCCCAGGGTCCTGAGGGTCCCATTCGATAGGCTTCGGCGTATGAGAATAGAGTCGGGAAGCATTCGAGGTGAGGGGGAGATAGTGTGGGTGGTGATGATAGGAGAGGGAGGAGAGGTTCGTTACGAGACGCTGGGAGGATTCAAGGATCGAAAGAGTCGAGTTCACTATCGATTGCGAAGGGACAAAATCAGCGAGTGAGCAGGACGACGGACAGTCAAAAGTCAAGGAACGCACTCTTTGCTTCTACGGCTTGGACAGCCTGATCTCCCTGGTCGCTCTGTCTAGCTCTGAGTAGCTCCATCTCCCATTGCGGCCTGTAAGATCGCCTCAGATTGATCAACTTTGACTTGTCCCCTCTTGCGACTGATCGGATACCTCTGAGGAAGGCTCTGTATAAGACCAGAGATTGAATATTGAGTGTAGTCATCGTCTGAGCATAACTTGCGATCAAAGTGAGAGGAAGGAGGAGAGACTTCCAAACAAGCCAACTTTTGATTCCCTACCATTCACTTGCTCGGGCATCTATCGATCTAGAAACACGCAAGGATCACTCTCGAGAGCTATCGGCTCATCCTCAAGCGCGCAGTATATCACCCGACGACATTCTCCTCAATCTCACCTCTCGGATCTCACCCCCTCTCTCGACCCTCGGGAAGCGCTGTGAACAGGCAGGCAAGCTTCGAGACAGTACATGTACGTCTAGGATTGGTTCCTTCTTTATCGCTGTGAGCTTGAAGCCAGTTTTGACCCACTTTCACCCTTAGAATCGTCTCTTCCTAGATCCTTCTCCCTCGCAATGCCTTCCTCCCTCTCTTCCATCCCCCCGAAGCGTTCTTTACCTACATCTACAACCTCAGCAACGTCGACCAAAGGTAGTGCTGCGAATGCGCCGACATCAGAGAGGAAGAAGAGTGTCGTGAAGAAGCGACCGAGAATTGAAGACAGTGAGGAGGAAGAGGAAGCCTGGAGTAGCGATGAGGTTCGGCTGTCAAAGACGGTCAAGAGTAGTACGGCGGAGAAAGGAAAGGGAAAGGAGAAGGAGAAGCTACAGAAACCTAACAAGGAGAAAGTCAAAGTCAAGAAACGCAAATCTACCGGGACGAACGATTCGACCTCTACCGCGGCGTCTTCGACCTCAAACACAGCTCCCGATGCTTCCGCCTCGAGGAAGAACGGCTCAGTCACGCAGTCAGATGTAGCGCAAACGAGGAAGAAAAGTCAAAGAGATCCATACGCTGTCTCGGACATCGACGAGCTAGAATCAGGAGCTGAAGACGCTGGGGAGGAGGAAACGGAGGAAGCGAAAGCTGCGAGACTGAAGAAGGAAAGGAAGGAAAGAAAAGCGAGGAAAAGAGCAAAGAGGGAAGCGAGGGAGAGTCGGGCGGAAGAAGCTCGATTGCAGGCAGAAGCAGATGAGAAGAAGAGGATTCAAGAGGAGGAGGATGAGATGGTGACCGATGAGAACGGAGGGAGGAACGAAGAAACAGCAGCAAGACAGGGCGAGAGCGAAACGCCTTCGAATGGTGAATCGGCACAACAGGAGATTGCCAAAGAAACGGTGGTGAAAGGTTTTGCAGACGATTCAGATTACGAAGAGGAGCAAGAACAACAAGAGCCTCCCGCATCGACTATTGTCGTCCTACCAGCTCAGTCGACGTTCAAAATCCCTAATCCAGCTACCAACGCTCGAACAGTATCGCCTTCCACTCAACCTGATCCCGCCTCCTCGTCAGCTAACCTTCGGCAAGGCATTCCTATCCTCCCTTCCGATCCGACCCAGCCTCGACGAAGTGTTCCTCCTCCTCCGCCTCCACCGCCCGCTGCCGCTGCAGCAGTTGCCTCTGCGTCATCTTCGCCGAACCCCTTTGCCATGCCACTTTCATCCTCACCTCCCCCGGTTCGAGAAGCGGTTAAACTTTCTGATCTGAGTCGATCACGCTCTCGCACTTCCTCCCTCGTCGAATCCAATGGTGCGATCCCTGTGTCTCCAGTCGTCTCTCCCGTCATCGCTGGACAGCATCTCTCACCTCAGCCGAGCAGACAAGAATCTGCCACTCTCTCGATCGAAACGAATCAACCGCAATTCCGGAACGACTTCCCTCCCTCTCCTGCTCAATCCGCTCCTTCTCCTGACTTCATAGCGAGAGCTACTCCGACTCCCGTCGCCTCCGCTTCAGCCGGATCTATCCCGCCACAAGGAGCAATGGACGTCGATCCTCCTTCACGGAACAATTCTCCTCGACCCGACTCCATCCTCTCTTCCCGCTTCCCCTCCGTCCCACTCAAAGCGTCCCCGATTCCTCTCGGTCATGGTCGACGTTCAGCTTCTCCTCTCGCTCAAACTCGTACTTCTCAACCACCGACCCCCTCAACTTCAACATCGACTTTCCGACCTCCACCTCGCGATAAACAACCTCATCAGCTCTCGAGATCAGTATCGGCAGCTCCACAAGATTCGGATACTAGACAAAGGGAGTTGCCGTTCATCAGGGATGATTGGTCGCGACACCCGAGAGATGGATTGAACGTTTTCGAAGAGAAGGAAAAGGCTGAGATCGAGAAGATGTGTCGAGTGCATAAAGGAGTCGTTCTCGAACAAAAGTTTGCGTTCAGCACTGAGTCGGAACTGGTCAGCAAGGTAGAGTTTGAAGTTGGGTTCCGAAATTTCCGAAATCAACTATCGCAGTGAGTTCTCTTCCGAATGCTTTCATTCGTTTGGCGGCGCTGATGCTCTTTCTCCGCCAGACCTGTCGTGGGTACGTTAACGCGCGGCGCAGGCGCTCTACCGGTTCGCGCTCGACTCGTGTTCCGATCCCTCGAGAGAGAAGCGAGAACTTCGAAATGGCCAATCTTGTTCCAGGTCCACCTCAACGACAGGACTGTCCGAACTTACAACCGGGTAAGCGCATTGCTCCAGTTCCTCTTGACGTCCGGTTCCTCGCTGACGCAAGTTTGGAACGGTTGAATAGCTCGCCGGCAAGCCAATTCTGTCGTATCAAGCTTTAGACATCACGTCGCTGCTTGACTTGACAGGTGAGCACACGCCGATCCAGCTCTCGTTCAATGCTTGACGCTGACCACTTGCCTTCGATCGACAGGCTCAAACACTTTGACCCTCGCTCGCTGGCCTCAAGACTCCCTTCCTCCCTCGCTTTCCATCTCGATCGAGCTCTACTCCGTCTTCACTCGACAAGCGGCTTCAGCGTGGATACAAGCAGCTCAGGCTGGAGCACGAGACAGCAAACTCGAGCCAGATGCCGAGCCGCTATACACCGGTCATGATGCACACCTTCACGTGAGCTTCACTTCATAGCCCTATCTCACATCAGTAGTACCAAAGCTAACTATGTGTACTTTTGTCGTGTAGCATCTCTCGGTCGACACGGTTATTCGCGATAACTTTCCTGAAGGTTGCTGGAAATGTCCTTCTTGCGACGAACACTTGCTCGACGAAGCCTTACCCATGACCAAAGACGGAGCGATGGTCTTTGACCTCTTTTGAACTACCCGAATCGAGTACGCCTTTTTTTTCATGCTTGACAGTATTTTACCCCTTTCCCTTCAGCTATACCTCGCAATCTAATACCCTCGTCATTCTCGCAACCACGCGATCACTTTCTTTTTCGCATGAGGAATTCGTTGACTCGATTGAGTACCGCTCGTGAAGGGTTGATCGTGGGAAACGCTTCGAGAATCCATTGGAGTCGAGAGCGAATCAGATCCTTCGATACTGTCGCGGACGAGAGACGGTTCGTGAGCTACCCTTGGCTTGGCGTATGGATTCAGGGACATACGCACCTGAAGTCGGAGGAGAATCGAGTAAAGAGGCCGAATCGTTGTAAAGGCGAACTGTTTGATCTCAGCGGTGTCGTCAGTTCGGCGCTTCCTGCAGAACCAAAACAAGAGGCGTACCGAGTAAGATTAGCGCGACTGCTAAACCGAGATCGTTGGCTTCACTTTGAGAATCGCTCGGCTTCGTGAGGACCACGACGTCTTCCTTTCCTCTGATGGTCTTCGTCGCTGCCTCCAACGTTGGCTCCAATTTGCCAAAGAACGTGTTATACCCAGCCTTTCCCGGTTTGGAGGAGAGATGGAGAGGGTTAGGCTCTTCATTTGGTGGAGGCGTCGAGTTTTTCGACGCTTCGACCGCGATTTGAAGCGTAGACTGCGGAAGTTCTCCTGGAGATTCGACAGCGAACGCTAGGCGAAGATCTGTTTCCCTGATGCGTGTTGAATTAGATGGGAAAGATAGCGTTGTTCTGGCGAGGTTCGAGGAAAGGGACGAATCGTCGAGAATCCGAGAGATGACTGAATCGATGTCGTCTCGAGAAGCTGCGAGAATCTCGTCTGCATTCTCCCAAAAGACTTTCGCTGTCAGCCCCTTCGACCAGGCTTCGTGACTATTAGTTGAGGACAAGTCAGCGAGTGAGCGAGTGAAGAGATCGGACGGTGAAGACAAAGTTGGCTCACTCGTCGCCGCTTCCCTGAACATAAGTGAAGCCTCGCTCCCGTTCCATCCCATCAGCTTCTTCTGCAAGTTTGCTTGCGCTAGCGCAAATGATTGGATAACATGTTGTGAATTCAGATGCTGGATGATGTGAAAGGGTCGAAGCAGGCGAGACGAAGAATGGTCGTAAGGGTCGGTCGAGCGACTTCAAGGCTTCGAGGTCGTATGCGGAAGACTGCAAGCAGCATTCAGAGGTGAGTCGAAGAGACTGTTCGACGCCGTGCGAGAGTCGAAGAAAACGTACCGCTAGACTTTCTGCCCATTCATCTATTCGGACTTGAATTTGAGCGTGTTCTGACGGTCCCACTGACTGAGGAGCCGTATAGAGACTACCTTCCGTCTTCCAATCCTCCACGGAAACGCTCGAATTCGAAGGCTCTATTGGAAGTAGCTTTTGACGAGCAGCATTGAGCGTTGCGCACCAAAGCGGGACCGTCTTCGAGAGTGCATCCGGGAACCTCTGCAGTACTTGTCTATCTCGATCAGCACCGGATCAGATCCGAAAGGATCGATTCCAACACACCTTGCCTCTTCTTGTCGAATCGACGAGGATGATTCTACGAAGCGAGCGAGTCACTCACGCTGTACATCAGATGCAAGCACGAGTATGACTCACCCTTTCTTCTCCTTGATGAGTGGAAGTAGAGCGAGGTTTGCGCCTGTCAAGCTCGCGTTAGTTTGAAAAGATCGAAAGAGTTAGGAAAATGAGCACCCTCACGTCGTAGGTTGAACTTATGCTCGTTCGTGTGACCGTCAGTAGACCTGACAAGTAAGATGTCAGAGCAGTCAAGAATGCATTAGAGAAGCAGGACGTACTTGAAATAGGCATGAGGAGTTTCTTTCGTCGGTTTGACATACCAAGCTCCGGCCCGTTGATTCGCTGCGATCAAAGGCGGTCAGGTTGAGTCATGGCGTTGTAATGAAGGTACTCACGAATCACGGGGAAGTCAGGATACGCTGGAGCAACTTCTTCTGAGATGAATTCAGCGTCTGCTTGAATGGAGTGGAGTCGATTATAGCTATCACGAGCGAGGTCAGTGAGTTTACCATACGTCTATAGGTACATCAGAGGGAGCTCACGTGTTCCGTAGCTGGCCACGAATGAGTCCTCGATCTTCTTGAAGATTTCCGACCGCTGAAGGAAAGACGAGCGTAGAGGTCGACATGATGTGAAGCGAGAGTCTCAGATAGAGTCACAGAAGCGATACAGAGTGCAAGCCAAAGATGCGATCGTTTGAGTCGGAAAGCAAGAGACGAATTTTCGAATTCACTGAAATCGTTTCGAGCTCTCTTGAGGATCACCGACTCACTCAGCCTCGAAGACGGTCACACAAGCTCGACGATACTCGTGAAGCTCCCGGCTTAGAAGCGTGCTAGACCGCTTACTTTCAAGTCTCGAAGCGAGGTTTCTCTGAATTTCGTCGAATCGTTTCGAACAGCGCTTCATGAGTAAGGGATTGCTGTGGTAAGATGACATAGCCTCGCGAGACATAATATACTCAAGCGAGATCAGCAGTCGAGATCCTATCCTTTTTCCAGTTCCCTTGAACCTCTGGTCGATTTCCTCCTCCAAACCCAAAACCACTTCCTCCTCCTCGGCCACCTCCATCCCTTCGATCATCCCTTCGATCGTCTCTTCTCCTATCATCACGAGGATCCCTGTCCCTTCCGCCAGATCCGCCTTGATATCGACCCCCTCTGTCTCCTCTTTCTTCCCTTCCTCCTCGATCTGTTCCGCTTCGACCGCCCCTTCGATCCCCATCATCCTTCTCTCTGTCTCCGCCATACCTTCGAGAGCTCGAGTTCGATGCTTTGACTTTCATCTCGTCGAGTGTGCGAGTCTCTTTCGAGAGAGGATCGACAACAGAGTATTCGTCGATGTTGTCTGCAAAACAGAGGTCTTATCAGTACGACGAATAGAAGACAGAGAGCATCACTGTTCACGTTGGTCTAAGGTAGCATCTTTGCGGAATTTGAGCGAGTGCGCCGATGCAGCTGCCCAAAGATCGATCTGAAGAACGCAGAGTGAGGAGTCAGTTCGGCTGAGTAAGACCTCAATAAATTTGAGAGCTCACATCGTCGTCTTCGAGTTCATCATCGTTCAGATCGATTCCGTGCAGTTTCTCCCGCTTCTCCTCCTCATCGACTTTCGGTTCAGGAACCGCTTTCTTCGAAGCCTGATCCAATTTCTTCCTGAATCCGTCCAGAGCGCTCAACACATCCTCGTCATCATCCCCCGCCTTTCTCTTGCCTCGCGACACCTTCGAAGCTGCCGATGAAGCTGCTCCTGCTTTGAGATACTTCTCTCGCTCGAGTTGGAGTAGCGAAGGACCGGTTCGTTTCGCTTTCTTCGGCTTGTCTTCTTCATCAGATTCGGCAGATTTTGACATTTTCCTAGATGGTTCTGTCAAGTCAGTCGATTTGGCTTGAGGTGAAAAGGGAAAGTCGGACAAACTTGAGTTCGGCTTGTACTTTCGCAATCTCTTCCTTTCGACGTTCACTGTGAACGATGAATGTCAGTACACGGAAGATGGTGAGGACTAGACGGGCAAGGGCCTTACGCGTCGCTCTTAGGAGCTTTGGCTTTGAGAGCGCGAGCTTCCTCCAGTTTCGAGGCAGACTTCGCTGTTGCTTCAGATCTCAGTCGCTTCTGTTGCCATTGCATGTGTCAGTATCAGCAGCGAGCGACATGGCAGGATCGAAGCGTACCTCTTCGCTTCGCCGAGTATCGTCCTCGTCGCCCTTTCTCTTTTTCGGTGGAGGAGCTCTCATCTCTTCTCCCATAAAGTCGGCTGGTAGAGTCGCTGAGGTACCTCGGTCGTCGATCACTTGAGCGCTGAGCCTGCCATCGGTAGCAACGTCGTGGGCAGACTTGAACTTCGTCTTTGGCGCAGAATCGTCGATGGGCTCTTCAGCATCCGCTCCGAATGAGAGCAAAGCCTTGTTCCTGAGGGATGAGTGAGAGGTGAGACAGGGCGGAGTAAGGTAGGTGACAGATGAGCTCACTTTGTGCCCTTTCTCTTTCCCTGTTCCCTCTGTTTTGCCCTCTCCAACTTCATTTCTCTTTTTGCCTTCTCCTGTTCCTTTCTCTCTCTCGCGGTAATCCTCGGTTCAATCTTATCCGGACCATCTTCAAATGGATCATCTTCCACTTCGACGCTCTTAATAATAGGAGGATAGGTAGGTCGATCAGAATTCGGTTCGAGTTCGACTTCTTGCAATTTGAGGACGTTGAACAAGGTATCTCCGGTGATTCGACCGAAGATGGTATGCTTGTTCTGGAGTTCTGGAGTCGAGTCGAGAGTGAAGAAGAATCTAGACAAACTAGAGCTATTAGTACTCGAAAGAACAGGACGAAAATCGAAAGAAACGTACTGCGACATGTTGCTTTTCGTTTTCGGGTCACTTGCCATCGCTACCAGTCCTCGACGGTTGAATTTCAGGCGCTGCATGGTGATAGTCGAGTCAGCTGCAGAAGTGGAGCATAGTAAAAGGGAAACTCACTTGATTCGTCTCCACCTCGAAACTTCCCTCATCGTAAATACAGTCATCGTCACCACCAATCTGTGCAATAAACCCTGGCACAACTCTATTAAAAGGTACACCGTCGTAATGACCTGTTGTCGAGGGGGAGAAGTCAGTCAGAGATGAAGATGAGGAGGAATGAGGACAACTCACCTTCTAAACAGAGCTGTACGAAGTTTCGCACAGCTTTAGGAGATTCACGTTTCCATAATTCGATCAATACATCTCCCAAACTAGTCTTGAGGACGACAAGACCTGAGGTAATCGGTTCAGTGACTCTGTGTGATTAGAGAGCAAAGTCAGCGACAGGAGGATATGATGGAGTCACTATCAGCTAATAGAAAACTTCACAGAGTTCGGGAGTGATAAAAAGACTCACACGACCGACATGCTGTGATTGGAAAGAAGTTGAAAGAACCGAACCTCGTTTCACTTCCTCTCCCACTCTCTCGGCCTTCAAAAGGTGCACTCACTAGTTTCGCGTCAATCTACTGCCGATTCACGCTACCTGGAGGAGTGCTTTGCCCCAATCCGCTTCCTCTCATTTCGCCCAGTTCGTCCCCACTTCCGAGTCGACTTTCTTGCGAGCGAAACGACAGCTCTTCCATTGAGTACTGTTCACGTACAGCTCACATACTCACAGCTTGACGCGCGCGTCGCTTCCAGATTCGTGTCGAAAGGTCTGTCCCTTTCAAGTCGACAACTTTTCCGTTTCGCAGGGGCTGATCCTGCAATCTCGCCGCTCTTGACGCGTTCACAGCCTGTTCTACTCGACAATCGATATGGCCGTCCTCAATCTGCGATCAGCTCTCCTCTTGGTTACGATAGGTGCTCAAACAGCTCTTGGTCTGTGGCCCAAACCTCAGTCTCTCGCGAACGGCACGACATCCCTGCTCCTGTCCCCAACATTCGACATTACAATAGTTCAACTAGGGAGCTCGTTTCCTTCAGATCCACCTGCAGATGTAAGCATGACTCGCCTACTCGCAACTGTCTCGAGCCTTTTCACTCAGCTCCTCCTTTCCAACTTTCTAACAGCTTCTGCGAGCTATCGAACGAGCGCGATATCGAATCACGAACGACAAGTTACGAATTCTGACTGTCGATAGAGGAGAGGGGCGGCGGTGAGTCTGTACGACGGGAACAGGACTTGATCGTTGAACACCCTCTGACCTCGGATTTCGCACGACGAGCAGCGTCGACCTTGGAGGAGCCGACGTCCTCGAGCGCCTAGAGCTAGTCCTAACAGCCTCGACTGTCACCTCGATCAGTGACGAGACCAACAAACCTTACGAGGAACTTGACGAAGCTTACGAGCTATCGCTCCCTCACGAACCTTTCTCGCCCCAGTCAGACTCCCGAGGCAAGACTGCTCTCCTCTCGGCGAATAGTACTCTCGGTCTCGCTCGAGGTCTACAGACTTTCACTCAGCTCGTCTACTACCTCTCGTCGAACGAGAAAGGCGACGAGCTGCGTTATATCCCAAACGCACCTCTTCACGTCTTTGATAAACCTGCTTTCCCTCATCGGTGGGCCCATCACCTCTGTCTTGTACCATAATCTACTACTGAGGCTGATCTGTTGATAATGGATAGAGCTTTCATGCTCGACACCGCTCGCAACTTCTATCCTGTACCGGGTAAATCTCCCGACCTTCACTGATCCTGCTCGCACACTTAAATTCGAAACCTCTTCAGACATCCTACGAACGCTCGAAACGATGGCTTCAGTCAAGCTCAACGTGTTTCACTGGCATGCGACCGATTCCCAGTCGTGGCCTCTCTTTGTCCCCGCTTTCCCCGATCTGAGCGAATTCGGCGCCGAGGAGGGACAAGTTTATACGTTGGGAGATATCGAGAAAGTCGTCGAGTACGCTGGAGAACTGGGCATATCTGTTATGCTCGAAGTGAGTTGAGCTCTCGCAGACTCTGTCTGAGCTTGCTGCTCTTCTGACGCGCTTTGAGCATGCACAGATTGATCTGCCGGGACATACAGCTTCTATTGCAGAGAGCTTTCCTGACTATGTAGCTTGTTACGACTCTCGCCCTTGGATGCAATTCTCGGTGGAACCTCCTGCAGGTGCGTTACAGCTCGATGCCTTCCTTGCAATGAAAGAAACTGATAGTTCCGAGTCTCCTTCACCTCCGTAGGTCAGCTCAAGCTTGGAAATCCAGAAGTACTCGACTTTTCGCAAAGACTCCTCAAGAATATCTCGTCTCTCTTCCCAAGCAAGTACTTCAGCACAGGAGGCGATGAGATCGTAAGCTCTCCACTCACTAGCTCACCTTAGTGTCGAAGCTCTCACGACCTGAACGAACGGCAGAACAACGCTTGCTATGAGCAAGATCTTTCGACATCTACAATTCTCGCTTCGTCCAATTCCACAATCAATAGTCTACTTCAAGAGTTTGTCAATAGCGCACATGACACTTTGAGGGAATCTGCGAAGGTGCCAGTCGTGTGGGAAGAACTCGTGCTGAATCGCAATTTCGACCTTGCGAAAGATACTGTCGTTCTCAATTGGATCAGCTCTGTATGTCAAGCTCGCGCGCACTCAGTAACGGAGACTCACTATGGTGCTCCTGAATAGGCCAACGTGAGAGCCGTAGTCGACAAAGGGTATCGAATTATTCATGCTGCGTGAGCTTTTCTTCACCTTCGACGAAATCAAGCTTTGTTTGCTGATCTGCTTTCTCGCAGATCCGACTACTTCTACCTCGACTGTACGTACATTCCCTCTTGGGATAGGAGAACGCCCTCATTGACAGCTCTGTATGGAAAAAGGCGGTTTGGGAGGATGGCTGGGAAATAATCCGTCCGGAAACTCCTGGTGCGAGTGAGTCTGTCGCTTACTTCCCAACCTGATCGGTTGATTATCTGACTCTTGTCGTCGAGTAGCCCCTTCAAGACGTGGTCAAAGGTATTGCGAGTCTCTTCACAAACCTTTTGCGGCATCTGACGAACTTCATCAGCAGATCTATTCTTTCGACCCGTTCGCAAGCCTCGAACCATACCAATACGACAAGGTCGTCGGAGGAGAAGCTCTCGTCTGGTCCGAGCAAGTCGATAGCGCAAATCTAGACAGTATCGCATGGTACGTTTGTTTCTCCACCATTCTGAGCTAGACCGCTACTGACCAAGTCACTGCAAATAGGCCTCGAGCTGCTGCTGTTGCTGAAGCGTTCTGGAGTGGCGGCAGCATAGCGAACGGAACGAGAGATATCGGCGAAGCTCTACCACGACTTCACGATTGGCGGTCCGTTCTTCTTCTCTTTTCGACAAAACAGACGTTACGCCGCTGACTCAAGCGCTCTACTCTAGGTACCGTGCCGTCAATCGCGGAGTACGAGCTACTCCCTTGCAGCCTCATTGGTGCGCGCTTCGACCGGGAGCTTGTGATCTAGAATAGTAGTAAATGAGTGCGAATTGCAAGTAACTTTCGACCGTCAGAGAAGGGAACACAAAGAGGAGACAAACAGAACAACGAGTATGTACAAAACTATGTATGGTATCTACCGGGGAGAGAGAAGAAGAAGAAGGAGTGACCTTGAGAAAATGAGGATTCCGATTTTTAAGCCTCAGTCGCGAACTCATCTTGCCTCTCACTCTTGCCCGTCATCTTTTGTCCAATCTTGCGTAGGCGATCCTTCATTCCGTCCTTAGCCCAAACAGCGCTTCGAACAGGTGCGAATTGCATCTTTCCTCGATGACTAGAGATTTGAAGAACAGTCGTCAGTCTCGATTCGGGAGTAGCGATAGAGACAAAGACTTACCGTTGTTCGAGAGCCTTCTTGTGAGCACGATCAATTCGCCTCTGTTCCTCCTTGTCAATCTCGCCGTCATCGTTCGCATGAGCGTTGACCTTGGCGATTTCACCTTGTCCCTCCTGTTCAAGCAGTACCTCGCATCGTCAGCATCGCAATGCTGAGGAGGGAGAGAAAAGATAACATACAACAACATCGTATTGTTCGAACTCGTGTCTAGCAGTTTGAGTCTTTGCGTACTTCTCGTGATCAGTGTCGAGTCCAGAATCGAGTTCGACGGTAGTGGTGAGCCATCCGACAACTTTGTAGTCGTGAGTCTTTTCAGTTTGATCCGAGATGAAGTTCGCTCGAAGGTGTTCTGATCCGCAAATGATGGGAAGTCGAACCTCCTTGGGTTCATCGTCGACCAATTCGGAGAGCCCTATAACCATAGCGTATGTCAGTACTGGCTCACAACGAAAGAGCGAGAAAGAAACGTACATAGGACAGCGAACGCTTCGGTTTTCGTACCGAGAGGACCAATCTTGACTTTCGATCCTCCGTAATCGAAATAGAGAGCAGAACTGTATCGATCGTAGGTTGGGAGTCGGATATCCTCCTCGACATTCCAGGTGAGCTTGCCATCCGAAGTGGTCTCTGCGTGTCTCGACGAGATCTTCTCCTTCGCTTCGATTGTCGAAAGAACGAGTTTCTTCTCTTGCCAGTCGAAATCGGCGTCTGCGACAGGTTCGACCTTGACAGGGGAAGTAATGCAGACTGTTCCGGTATCCCATCCAGCGAGTTCCTTGGGAAGACTCATCTTGACACCTTTGAAGAGGATCGAGATGCTGATTTTCCCGAAACCGACTCCACCTTCGAGACGGAAGAGACGAGTGACTTCGGAAGAGTGAGAGAAGATCTCCTTGAGGGGAAGGTCGACGATACCAAGAATAGGATCCTATCGAATTGAGCGAGGCTTAGCACACCCATCTCACGAGAACAGAGAGCGGAATCGAAACTCACATGTTCACGGAGGCGAGCATCTCGAACGACGACACGAAGAGAAGTCTTGGTGTAGTCGCGAATGAACTCCTCGGTACCGGCCTCGAAGAAGGGCATGTTCGACATTACTTTCGTACGAGTCTTGTAAACGAGATCGTCGTTGATGATGACCTCGCAATAAGCCGAGGGGAGGTTGCCTTCTTGTTCAGTAGGATCATCCGTATCTTGACCACTTGCTCCTTCGCGGGACTTGCCAGAAGCACCCTTGAGGTTTTGACGTTCAAGAGAATTGATGTTGTGAACGATGACGGAGAGAATTCCAGAAGGGTAATTTGGGTCGGGAGGAGTTCGACTGACATCAGCTTCTTCAGGCGTATCGACAGTGTTCGTTTCGACCTTGAGCTCGGGGTGATCTTGAAGTTCCTTGGGGAGAGAGTGGTCGATACCTTGAGCGAGTTTGAGAGCTGGGTTAAGCTTCGCCTTTTCGAAGTAAGCGACACTCCAGGTGAGAGAGCCAGCCATTGCATCGGCATCTTCAAAGCCCATGAGCTTGTCGGTTCGCTTGTGAACTTCGTTGGGCTTGAGCATGAGTTCGGTGACGGGAATGTTGGTTCGACCGACGAGATCGTCGGCGGAAAGCATGTCGGAGTCCCACAATTGAATCGAAACTGTAGATAGCTCATAGGGTCAGTACGCTGCACTGTGCGAGGGGGAAGAGCGGATACTTACGCTTTTCGTCAGCACGAACTTCGTCATCGGTAACGAGAATGAAAGCAGTTTGCTCCCAGACAGGATTGAGATCCTTCTCGACGACACGAGTCGAGAAGAGAGGCTTTCCGAATTTGGAGTAAGCGACTACGACGTAAGGATCGCTGGTTCCGTTGTCGTCCTGTCAATCAAGCGAATTGATGAGACCGACTGTTTGTGAGATTCGAAAGAAAGGGCACGAACCTGAGCGCTGAGCGATTCGGCGTGATGAATAGTGATCATGAATACTCCGAGAGCCTTGGTGTCTGCACACGTAGTCAAGGTCAGCGAAAGAATCAGTGTCAGAGAAGACGAGTCTCGACGTACCTCGTTTGATTCCGTCTCCAGAAAGCATTTGAGCAATGTTCATGGTCATCGATTTGGGAGCGCACTATAGGACAGCGCGAATCAGCATCGAAAGTGTCGCTTCGACTCGCAGGAGGACTCGAGACTTACGTAAACAGAGGTAGCTGCAGCGATTGAAGATTGAACGAAACCACTGATAAGAGGGAGGTCGAGAACGTTGGGAAGAGCTCGAGAGAGAGGGATAGCGGACTGTCAGCAGAGAGCGCATCAGTCAACAGAATGCAAGCAAGAACCGGAAAGAAGGATGGACGCACAGCTTCGATAGCGGGAACTCCCATAAGAGTGAAAGTAACGTTGCGAATGAAAGGAGGAGCGGCGACGAGTTGACAACGGAGACGAACGGTACCGACGATGGATTCGACGGCGATCCAAATTGGGATGGGAAGATGGAAAAGATCGTGCATTCCGAGGAAGAACTTGATGATGAGCGAGATGTTTTCTCCTTGAAGCTTCTTCTTGCCGGGAGGAGCAAAGTAGGCGAAAGAAATCTCCATGTTGACGTAATCACCGGTTTGATCCTGGAAAAGAGAGGGAACAATGAGTCAGACGAAGCGGGATATCGAGCGAACAGAAACAGTGAGCATACCTCATCCTCAGGACTCGTTCCTTCTTCATTGAGAATCTCCTGCGACTTCTCACGCTTCTCGTCCTTGATCTCTTTATCGCTCTTTCGTCGGTTCGGATCGAGAGCAGCCTCTTCGTCACCTTGATCGATCCATTCTTCCTTCGGGTAGTCGGGATCCATAGGTTGATCTGGAAGAGCACGCATGTTGAGAATTCGGAAAGCGTTGTGACCGATAGTGAAATCTTCAACTTTGACTGCATCGATAAAACCGGGGAGAGAAGCTTGCATAACATCTTCAATCATATCGACGATCGAGGTGAACATGTCGGGGTTGATGAGGGGCCAGACGACCTTGGTGAAAGCGTTGAGCCATTCGACGGATTCGGGAGTAGGAGGAGCGAATTGTTCGCCACGTTGTTCGTGCATCTTGAGACGGATTCGTTCCAGTTCCTTTTCGATCTTGCGTACGACGATACCGTGAGATATGAAGATGACGACAGCGGCACCTCCGATCAACGACGAACGGAAGACGAAAGCCTTTGCTCCTGAACGGAAAGCGACGAAGAACCAGATGACCCCGAGGAAACCGATGATACCGAGAGCGTAGGTGTTGATGGTCTGCTTGATGGTGTTCATCGAGCTGAGATCGACTGGAGGAGGCATGGTATGGAAGAGAATGTTGGAAGGTTCGACGGGAGCGGGAGTGACTTTCGAAATGGGAGCAGTTTCGTTGGGACCTTTGTTGAGAGCAGGTCCAGGAGCATTCGGGTTGGAAGGGTCGAGATTGGGCTTTTCGGTGAGTTTAGGGTTTTGGAAATCTGTCGAACAGGCGAAACATTGAGTCACCCTCGGAAAGGAAACAAACGAAAAGCAGGAAAGTACCTTCAAGCTTTGCATCTTTCACGATGACATTCGTTCCAGTGACAGGATCGTAAACTTCCCTCTCTCCAGTCCTCTTGAAATCCTTCGCGTTCGGTTGAGTCGGCGCTCTAGCTTTATCCATCATTTCTTGCTTCTCTTGCGATCCCTCCTTCTTCGTATTTTCCGCAGCAGTTTGTCCATCTCCGGATCTCTTCAACTCTTCCTCATGCAACCTCTGTCTCTCTTGTCGTTGTCGGATTTCGTCTCCTTTGGCGGAGTGATCTTCGGTTCGACGCTGAATCGAGGGAAGAGCAAAGAGTCAATTATGCTGTGTTGAAAGAATCACAACAGTCTTGGAGTTAATAGGGACTCACCTCTTGCTGAGCTAAGAATGCGGAAACTGAAGGGATCTAGAGTGAGAGAAAGAGCGAGAAGAACGTCAGATTATTCGGGAAACTATCATTGACGATCCTGTCGGCATGGGGATCAGCTAGATCAAGAGGGGGCTTACTTTATTCTTGTCACTGTAGAGGGAACAGGTAAAGTCAGCAAAAGGTCGTAGTGGGATGAGTAATAAGGTGAAACCTTTGCTCACGAATAACCTTCTCCTGCAGTGTGAACGGATCGATCATAAGCTGAACGATCTACTTGAGGCAACTCTGGTCGAGTGCTAGCCATGATCGAGTGTCGAAACCTCAACTAGAGATGTGAGTGGAGTGAGAAGAAGGAGCCGAAACGTTGAAAGTTGTTCGTAGTGACGCAGCTGTCAAAAATCTTGGAGACGCAGCGAAATTACTGATCAAGTCTGAAAGTCGCTGTATGTACTCAACGGCTCAATCAACGTGAATCAGGGATTCGATTAACGATTGACGCGAAGCAAAGAAAGTCGAAAGCTTCTTTGCGAAATCGGGAAAATCTGCGCAAGGGACCTCCACAACGACCCTTGTCCGCCTACTCTGCCTTACCACCTCAGTCAACCTGATCCATTGGATGCTCGTGAGTAATGCAAACAGATTTCGACAAAAGAGGAGAAGCGACGATAGAAACTCGAGGGGAGGGTATAAAGACTGAAAGTACTGGTGCCTCATCAAGAGGTTTTACAGGGATGGAAAGGAAGGGAGTGACGAACAAGCTAAGAGGGTGAAAAAGAAAGGAGTATCGAGAGACGAAGAGCGAGAGATAGTGAACGGCAAAACAAGATTTCGAAAGACCTAAACTAGACGCTTAAGGAATCCCTTCTTCTTCTTGATCTTCGCTGGTCCTTCACCATTCTCACCTTGACTCGAAGCAATACTGGCTGCTGAGCTTTTCGAAGAAGGTTGACCGTTCGAGGCAAGGGAGAAAGTCGAATTCCGATCTGAAGGTGCAGCAATCGAGCTACGAGCTGAAGCTTGTTGCGGTTGGTGCTGAGGTGGTGGTGGAGGAGGAGTGATCTTCTGAATGAACCGGTGATCGAAAGCTTGTTGAGGGATTCCAGGCGGTCGAGGAGGGTACTGCTTCGCACCGCCTTTGACGAGAGATTGATAGGATGTTCCGGTGTGCGATCCACTACCTCGATCCAGATTCGCAAGATCGGCGACAAAGCTTTGAGGAGTCAACAAGTGAGTCGTGCCTGCTCACAAAAGAGAAGATGAGCGAATGAGGAGAGCACGAAGGAAAGGGGAAAAAGTGTCGACGTACCGAGGAAGACATCCTTGTTCGCTGCCTCTGAAACCTTGTACACAGTTCTCACTTCCGAGTAAGTAGCTCCACCCGCAACAAAGACCAAAACTCTCTGTCTCGATTCGTTTGTCGTCTTCTTTCCTCGATTCGTTGTCCACTGCGGTCGAGCACTTCGTAGTGACCCAGTAGTCGGGACTGACATCTGACTGGCTCGTGAGGAGGAAGCGGCTGCGACGGGAGCATCGCGAACGTAGGGGAACATTGTTTGATCGAGGGTTCCAGCGAAGTGTTCCTGTTAGAACGAGGGTCTGTGGTCAGTACGAGAAGATTTGAGAGAAGCACAGGACAGGCATACCTCGAGCATCGATTTGAGACCAGGTTGATATCGTGAAATATCGTAAGCATCTTCCTCTGGTTTCTGCTTGAAGATAGGTTTGCGCTTCTTTCCTGAATCCTTGTCGACGTTGATTCCGAGATATGACAAGTTGTTGACCGAGTCCATCTCATGCAAGGCCAGCCGAGCATGCTGATATAATCGTTTCTTGTCTCCTTCGGGAACGCCATCCCGATGCATGATGTACAAAGCGATGATTCGTAATTTGTCCGTTGAGCTGTAGTCCATATCGATGAGTTCGAGGCTCGGAGAATGAATCGGAAACCGAAGAAGCCAAGGGACTGACCTGACACTTCGATCGTCGAGTAAAGGTACCATCTCTTCGACTAGAGTCTTCGGCGTCTTTCCCTCTGGCGTAACACCCGTAGCACAGCACTGCGAGAACGAATCGAGATATAGTCAGGAGCGAGAACGAGGAGAAGCAGCAGGAAACGAGACGCACCTGTTCGACACCGGCTGTCAGAGGAAGCTTCTTCTTCTCGAACATTCCCATACATTTCTCAGCCATCGTCAGATGCAGCGATAGCTGTGACGGAGCGAGGCAAAGATCAGTGAAGCTCAAAGTTTGCGATCGAACCCGAAACGGAGACTAACCTTTTCTTTCACTTCTCGCAATTGCGGCAGACTCGCCAACATGTCCTTCATATCGTTCAAACTTGTCGATCTGTTCGAACGAAAGAACATCAGCTTCGATCACGCAAAGATACCGTTCTCAAGACTTGAACTCACCCTTCTCCTCCAAAAGTCCCACCATGTTCACCCGCATAAGCTTTGAAATCCGCAATGAGCTTGTCCAACGCATCCTTCATATGCATGTGTCGAACCTCACACCACACTTTGTCGTTGTCGTCAAGAATCGCTTCTTTCTCCTGAGGCGCTCCTTGTTCGTTCGTGAAGATGTACCTAAACCGAGTTTCACAATGATCAGCTGAGTCGATCAGAAACGAAGAGAGGATTGTAGAGAGTGCTTACCGGTATTTGCGACCTTTTTCGATGTCGAGAAGATCGTTACACATCGCTTGATAGGTGAATTCGTGAAGGAAGGGAGCGTAGAGATCCATCGATCGATCAGTGATCAATAGGACACCTCGCGGTCGTGGTGGATCAACAGCGGGCTATGTCATAAAGCGAGGGGATCAGGCAAGAAAGGAGGAAAGTGGAAAACGGAAACTTACGGGGAAATTACTGTTATCTCTTGCGTACGCGTCGATCTCCAGTTGTACTCTGTCTGCTAATCGTTTCCCTATCGACTCTCCTACGACTACTCCCGGTCCCAGAGCCGAGTGGAATGAATTTGGAGGATTGTAGTATCGGATCAGAGGGTATTCTCCGAGAGTTGCGAGCGAGTTCACGATCTGCGCAAGCCAAGAGGTTCCCTAAGCGATGAAAGAATCAAGTTCGAAGCGAAGATAGACTCACAGATCGACTCATCCAGCCAATGTCATCTTCCCATCTTTGCATTCCATCCTCTGGTCTACCTTCGGGAGGACCATAAAGCGACATGAAGGTGTACGGAGTCTTTGTCGAGAACACTCGAGGCTCGAGAGCTATGCAAGGATGGTTTAGTGGTTTGACTCACGGACACAAAGAGGCAGAATGGAAACGTACCATGAAAATTGATGTAAAGCTCCTTCAACCCTTGCAGATATTGCTCCGGTAGTCCATCTGTCAGCTTTCCAATCAGTGCATCGTTGATGCCTGTCAATATAGAGGTTGTCAGCTCATCTTGGAGGGTAGATTCGATTCAATGTCGCGAAAACACACCATCCATGAAATTAATGTAAGCAGCTGCATATCTCTGAGGTTCTTGAGGAACGACTGGAGCACCTTTCTTCGCAGCTTTCCCAGTCGGCGCAGGCGGATTCGGGTTGTAATCATAGAGTACCATCTCGACGTTTTGAGTTGTCGGCATCAAGAGGTAAACTGCTGCCAATCCCCTTTGAGGATTTCGGTGATGAGTGATCAAGTCCACCTCTGTTCAAACACATCGCGTAGCTCTACTTCAGCGCACGAGTTACAGAAGACAGAGAGAGAGCAGGAATGACACACGCTGAATTCCCTCCTCCAAAACATCATAAGTTGACAGTACGCTATTGAGCATACTCTGAGTGTATTGGTCTACAATCAAGATCTTCCATCTCGAAGGTACAGCCCGTAGCGTGTCGAGGTAGCCTGTTTGAGAACAGCGAGGTCACTTCATCAGTTTCAAGGGTTCCGGCGGGGCAGACGGCCTCTCCTACGAAGCAGTAGTTACTCACGTTGTCGTATAAGCTGTATCAGCGACATGTGCTGAAAGAAATCGAAAAGTGATGAAGGCAAGGAAAGAGGATCGTCGGATTTCTGATTCTTGATGCCTTCGATTTTGCGGAGTGTTGATCTTCTGTCGAGTCTCCACGTTGCCGACTGAGACGTCGACGCAGGAATCGGGACAGCCACGAAGAAGCGTGAATCGGACCAGATTGCGAAAATGGCGAAACACCAACGGAGAACGCGACGAGAGCGTTCAAGATTCTCGAGGAGAGAGAGAGAGAGAGAGTGCGAGATTTACATTAAAGCATCCGATACTGAAACAACAGAAGAACAAAAACTAGCGGTGCAGCCGGGAGGGGGGGGAAGAAGGAGGGAGTGAGTGGTCACAGAAATGGCTAGGTGTGAGAGGAAATCTAAACGCTCTGAGGGTAAAAAGATAGAGAGGTCCCTTTGATAACTGTATGGTGGTTTGCTTGCTGTAAAGGTCGAAAGGCATCAAGCCGTTGGCGAACGAGGACAATTGCGATTTGATCTTGAGGGTGTGAGAGACGAGTCTATAATGCGAGTGGGTGAGAGGGAAGGAGAACCAGTGAAGGTGTCCAGGGTAAAGATGGTCGTCTCGAAGGAATCGTCCATTCAAGGGAGAGGATTGATGCGTGGATGCGTAGTTTTTGGATAGAAGAGTTTCTGTTGGTGTGATAGTACCGAGGAGATGCCGAAGAGACAGGTCGAAAAACGCGAGACTTGGAAGGGCAAAAGGGAGAAACGAGTCGAAAGAGTCGCGAGTCGAGGAGAGGTACAGGTGAGGAGAGAAAGAATGGTCGTCGAAAAGGGGGGCACAGATGTTGGAAAAGTTGCAAGGAGACTTGCTGAAAGGAAGACTTGAGTTTGAGAGTCGTCGATCGGCTTAGTACCAAGCGGAAGATCCTCCTCCTCCTCCACCGTAAGAAGCGCCACCTCCTGGAGCTCCGAATCCGCCGTAGGATCCTCCACCTTGACGAGGAGGTCCACCGTATCCGCCCGCTCCTCCTCCGAAACCGCCTGCTGAAGGTCCACTTCCCCATCCTCCTCCTCCCCCTCCCGAAGGTCCATTCCTCGATCCAGCAAATCCACCGGATCGAACATCTCGTGAGGCACCAGTTCTTCCTCGTCCACCTCTTCCTCCACCTCGTCCAGAGAATCCCCCGGATTCCCTAGCGACAGCTTCTAACCAAGCTGGAACTTCTTGTTTCGCCTCTCGAAGGAGTTCGATCAAGTCGCGGACGATGTTCTTGTTTCCACGGTTGAGGAAGGCGGTGGCAGCTCCAGTGTTTCCTGCACGACCGGTACGACCGATTCGGTGAACGTAATCGTCAATGTCGGAAGGAAGATCGTAGTTGACGACGTGAGTGACGTTGGGAATATCGAGTCCTCGAGCGGCGACGGCGGTAGCAACCATGACGGGAGTCCTGCCAGATCGGAAAGTCTCGAGAGCGAATTCACGTTCGCGTTGAGTACGGTCACCGTGAATCGAGGTAGCTTGGAAGTTGTTTTGGGCGAGGAAACCTTCGAGGAGATCGGCCATTCGCTTCGTTTCGACGAAGACGAGCGTCAATCCACCAGGAGGAAGGGCGAAGAGGATGTCGAGAAGGACGGAACGTTTGTCGTCGTCTTCGACGTATTCGATCTTTTGAGTGATGTTCTCAGAGGTAGATCCGACACGACCGACGGAAAGGAAGATGTAGTCCCTACGAACAATGAAACGATTAGCTCGAATGAATGAGAGAGATGGGAGAGAGACAAAGTGACTCACTTGAGGAAATCACGAGCGAGCATTTGAATCTCTCGAGGGAAAGTAGCGGAGAACATGAGCGTTTGACGTTCGTTGACATCGGGCATGTCGGCTTGTTGAACGATACGACGGATTTGAGGTTCGAAACCCATGTCGAGCATGCGATCAGCCTCATCGAGAACGAGGTAACGGACGTTGGCGAGCGAGATCCTTCCACGTTCCATCATGTCGACGAGACGTCCAGGAGTAGCCGAGAGGAGATCGCAACCTTGATCCATGGCACGGAGTTGAGATCCGATATCGGCACCTCCGTAGACGACAGCAGGTCGAACCCATGAACGGTAGGCGAACTTGCGAGCTTCGTCGTGAATTTGCGAAACAAGTTCACGGGTAGGGGCGAGAACGAGTGCGGTAGGGTAAGAGATTCGGTTACGTCCGTAACCTCGGGGAGCTTGAGCGGCAGGGGAAGGACGGGGACCTTGAGTGAAGAGGGCGGAAAGGATAGGGAAGAGGAAACCTCCAGTCTTTCCGGAACCGGTTTGGGCACAAGCCATCAAATCACGGCCTCCGTTGACGATGGGGACAGAGTATTTCTGGACTGGAGTAGGAGTACGGTAACGAGCGAGGGCGATGTTCTCGAGGAGGTGAGAGTCGATAGGAGGAAGGAACTCGGTAATAGGTTCAGGGACTTCAGTTCCGGTAGCCTCGACGGGGATGTCGGCGTAAGCGTCGAAGTTGATTCCGGTTCCTTGGGAGTTTCCGTCACCGACTTCACCGAACAAATCCTTCTCTACACGTGGGTTGGCAGGTCCAGGCATGTGTTTGCCGTTTTGCCAACTTCCGTAACCATCACGTCCTCCACCGAATGAACCTTGTCCTCCTCCACTGTATCCTCCACCTTGTCCACCTCCAGTAGACCATCCTCCTCCAGCAGCACGGGGAGCACCGAAACCGTTCGAACGAGGAGCGGCAGCAGCAGGTGCAGGAGCCGAGTTTCCCCAATCTTGAGATTGACGAGGGACGAAAGGTTGAGCGCTGGCGTTGTAAGTTCCAACAGGAGGAGTGACAGGAGTAGGACTGCATTTCGTGAATAGGCGAGTCAGCCAGAGTTCAGGGAGAAAAGATAGGAGGGAAATTGCAAAAAAAAACTCACGCAGTGGGTCCTGATCGAGCAGCGTTCCTCATGTGAGGGGGAACGTAGGCGGGCTTCTGAGGAGCTCCGTTCATTGAGAGAGAGTCTGTTTTGAGTTTGTTTGGAGAGATGGTGGCGGTGTGAGGAGAAAAAGAGGAGGAGAAAAATAGGAGATGTCGATGAAAGGCGCGTTTGGTAGAAGAAGGAAGGGGGTGAGAATAGAGTGAGCAATTGATCAGTACTCTGGCTTGTAGACAGCTGTACCCAAGTGAAGGTTGAGCAGAGATTGAACTTACCGAGTTTACTCTCTAATCCAGTTGATCCATTTGCAGACATTGGCTAATCTAGTTTGAAATGTAGGGGGTCTCTTTGAAATGAAAGTAAGGTAGCGTGCTTATAGGATGGTGAAGCAGCTGTTTTGAATTGGTGAGGGTGGAAAGAGAAAAAGAGGGAAACTTGGGAAACTTTTTTTCCCAATTTCATCTCATGAGCAAAGTGAGCTTGATTCCTGCTTCATCTCCTGCGTTCGTTCTGAGACGCGTATAGTGATCAGAGATAGGGATTGTACGGCTGAAGTGCGCGCGAATTCCCTTGCAAAGACGAATCGGAGGAGCGACTTGTTTGAGCGAAAAATGAACGAAAGCAGATCAGCAGGTTGCGTAAGAGGGTATCTACAGAACTACAACGACAGAGAGGGTATACTATCACGACTTGACATTCTAGCCTTATCCGCCAATCAGTTCCAACCCAGTCTCCGGATCTCTCCTCACGTCTTCTGCTCTTTCCGTCTCTTTCACCTCTATCCGTTCATCCAATTCCTTCTCCACCTCTTCCTCCGCGCGTGCACCTTTCCTCGATAATCCTGTTCCCTCTTCCTCATCCGAGCCGCATCCGCAATCATAGATCCCTTCCAAGTCTTTCGAGCAGTCGAATTCAGGTTTGTCGAGTCGGAGATTGACGAGATTGTGTAGATGGCAAAGATGGAACGAGGCCGCTGAGCGGGATGATGTCTATTGTGATCGCACGAGAGAGCGAGTGGGTGAGTGAGAGCTCGAATGAGTGAGCGAGAAGTAGAAACGGGAACTCACTTGAGGAGGATGTTTCTTGAGGAGAGCTTGGAATTCAGCGGCGCACTACCGACGAGAGGGAGATCAATATCAGCTCGATTGTAAGGAGAGGATGAGAGTTGTTAAGTGTCGTACCTCTCCGCAAGGGTACAGTCTCGAGAAGAGGTAAATGAAGGATTTGAAAGCTTCTCGCTCTGAACTTGTCGGATTCTCTGGGAACCGCGCTGCCATCGTATGTAAGAGTTTCTGTACGACGTTCGAATTCCTCAGCGCTAAGGACAAGCTGAGAGAAGCGTAACGAAACGTACCCAACTAGCTCTCCCTAATTCAGCTCTGCGAAATCAACGATCCTCGCCATGTTAAGTCTCCGTTCAGAGTTCCATGGAGAGTAGATCTTTGACTCACTTTGCAGTAGCATTACCCAATTTAGGCATGATGACTCCCCCCATTTTAACTTGTTGATTGACCTCCTTCAACAATACAGCGTTTGCACCTACTGCTCCACCTCTCTGTACTCCTCCTTGTGCCCATAATGCAGAGTGTTGTTCGTAGGTGTCGATAGAAGGTCGGAGGACGAGGTAAGTCGGGAGTAAGATTAAAGTACATGCTATTAGAGCGAGTCCGAGTAAAGGAGGGGTTCGGACCATCTAGTCGACACGCCTTGACTTTATCGGAGTTGAAATGATTGTGATGAGCTATTCAGAGGTGTATCGGAGTGAGTAGCGAGATTGGGTAGACAGGAGAAGATCGTCGAGGTGAAATCTTTCGCTTCTTTTTCCCCTTTTCCCGTTCACAAACTGCTGCTCTTGATCTAAATCTCGACATGACTGAATTCTATGATAACTTTATCACAAAGATCAGTGGTACACCTTCTTGGGGTCGACAACAAGAACAGGTAAGCCCTCTCCCCCTCTCGATCGACGATCTCTCAACCTAACCCACCGGTATTGCCGAACTCTCAAACTAGATCCTGGTAGAACCCTATACCTACTTGGCTGGTATTCCTGGCAAAGAAGTGAGATCTGCTTTGATCGGTAGCTTCAACGATTGGATGAATTGCAAGGAACAAGATCTCGAGGTGGTAAAGAAAGTAGTTGGAATGTTACATACCGCTTCTCTCTTGTAAGCACAGCTTCTCTCTTCTCAACTCAGATCCGGAGCTCAATCGAATCAAGCGAAACAGGATGGACGACGTAGAAGACGATTCTCATCTTCGCAGAGGAATGCCAGGTTCGTCTCTCTTCCCCTTCTACTCTTCCCTCGCTACTCAGGCTGACCGGAATCTACATTTCTAGTTGCACACAAGATCTACGGGATTCCTCAAACGATCAATTCTGCGAATTATGTCTATTTCCTAGCGTTTCAAGAACTGCAACGAATTCAACCGAGGACTGGCATCAGAGTGGAAGAGATGGTTACCGGTATGCTCTTCTTACTCTTCAGGTTGCAAGGAAAGGAGATTGATGAGAGGGAAGTGTGAACAGAGGAATTATTGAATCTGCATAGAGGTCAAGGGATGGATCTTTACTGGAGGGAAAGTTTGATCGTTCCTACAGAAGCAGAGTATATCGAAATGGTCAACAACAGTGCGTACTTCCTCTGGTTTCGTCGTCGAACAATCGAGACTGATTATCAAGCTGGAGTTGACTAGAAACTGGAGGATTATTCCGGATAGCAATCAAATTGATGATGGCGGCTTCTTCAGAAGATCCACAACGGTACGCAACATACTCTCTCTATCCCTCTGTCGTCGTCACGCTTATTTGTTCTCGCTTTCGCAGAGATTACGTTCCTCTAGCAAACCTGATCGGTATCATTTTCCAAATTCGAGACGATTATGTGAATCTACAATCTGTCGAAGTAAGCTCAACCTCTCCCTGCACCCTACAGTACGAGAGCTGATTAAAGGTATCGTTCGTTCTGCAGTACGCGAATAACAAAGGATTCTGTGAAGATTTCTCAGAAGGGAAATTCTCATTCCCCATCGTACACGCTATTCGAGCAGATCAATCAAACCGACAAATCCTCAGTATGCTCCTTTCCCTCTCTTCTCCCACGTCTATGATGTACTCAGACGAGACTCGTCTGTGTAGACATTCTACGAGAACGACCTTCATCCCCAGGTCCGAAAACTTACGCAGTATCCTACATGACGCACAAAACGAATTCCTTCCTTTACACTCGACAAGTCCTCCGTTCTCTCACTCGTCAAGCATTCGAAGAAGTTGCTCGATTAGGAGGGAATGCTGGAGTCGAAGCGATCCTAAAGAAATTGGAAGTTGAGGAACCTACGGAAGAGGCAGAGAAAGGGTTGGAGGCTGCGTTGGGTAGGTTGAGGACTGAGAGTGGTGAGAGTTTGGGTTTGGGAGGGAGTAGTTCAAAATTGGTCAATGGAAAAGGAGGAAAGGTTAATGGTCATTCGAAAGTGAACGGTTCTTCGAGCGTTTGAAGGCAAGTCACGAAGGTAGGGTTCTGTTGTATTGTATTAAGAGGGGTTTACTCGCTTTTCAGTCGTTTCAGTCATTGGTTTTTATACGTTCGTTCTTTGTTTGTCTTCTTTTCTCGAGGTCTTTTAACATATACCGCAATGTCAAAACACTGCTCTCTGTAGCGTCTTTACGTTCACTAAACACTAAAACAACATGATAAGGGTTACATTCGAGAGATTTTCTACAATTTCGCTTTCTCTTTCTTTTCCTCCCGTTTCGCACCCCGTTCTTCCACCAATTGACTAATCTCACTAGGCCATTCCGTACTCTTTTGTTTATCGTAATCGTAAGCGACCAAGATCGCTTCCCCTTTCCCAACCAGACAAGCTTGATCATAACTGTAAATCGCATGTTCCATAATCATCTTCCTCGCTGAGACGGTAGAGACTTTATGAAGGACCAAGATCGTATCGGGATGATGAGTCGTACGCTTTACACAAGGAAAGAGATTTAGCGAGGATATGATCAGGTGAGAGAGGGTATGGGAAGGGAAGGGACGAACGAGGTAATCGTAGGATAGACGAGCGAGGATTACTCCTTTCCCTTTTCCTGAACCTCGTAAATCTTTCGCTTGAGCTTCTGGTAAAGCGTTACTCAGTGTTCGGACAGCGTTCAATCGACCAGACTATAGCGATGAGGAATTATTGTAGGTGAAAGAGCGAGGATGCGAAAGAATATCGTTGTTGAAGTCGGAAGGTGAGGTATTGCGACATAGATGTTGAAGATGGGATGATGCGTAGAGTGGAGAGTGGAGAGAAGGGTCAGGAACGGAGTCAGTCATGACTTTGCATAGTGAGAACGAGAATGCGAAACTTACCTCGAGCCATCGCAAGTAAACGGCATTACTTGAAACTCGCTCCAAGGATCAGCGGATTAGCTTTACGATATCGAGAGAATAGCTCACTTGACATGCGAGTTTGGATCTGTTCAAGCGTTATCCTTTCTTTCTCGTTCAGCGAGCCCCACTCCGAAGAAAGAGAAAGAGAGCTATTCTCACCTTGTTCACCCCAAGCTACTGGCGCTTCAACCATACAATCCTCCCACCAACCTCCCTCTCTCGCGAATTTGATCGCAGCTTGGCGTTGTTGAGGGAACTTTTCGGGATTGAAAGTCCCGGGAGGAGCGATTTGAGACGAATTGAAGCGGACTGGCATTGTTGAGATGGCGGATCGAAGTGTGGTAGGAGCAGAGATGAGAGACCGAAGCATGCAGAGAGGAGAAAGGAGGAGGATGAGAGAGGGGAAGGAGAGATGCCGGTGCGGGTGGGACCCGTTTCGACTACTTAGAAATGAAATCCTGAGTGAGCTTTTTCGACTCTCTAAACCAAACCTCACCTCCACCTACATACAACACTCAATCACAGTCTGTCGCTAGCCTCACTACGCTTTTACACCTATCAATTAGGCAGCACAATCATCCTTGACTCGTTTTGAGCTCTCCTCGCTACTTCTTCCCTTTCCATCTCTCAACTTTCACTCACCACCAAATAGGAGATGGCAAACTCTCGTAAATCCAAACCATCTAATTCAAGTGGATCTTCCACCCTCCGATCTCTCCGCCATGCAGCTCCCTCTTCTTCTTCGTCCTCCTCTTCAAACTCTCGCAAAGATTCCTCCAAAAAGTTGAGATCAACCTCTACCCTCTCAGTCAAGGAGCAAATAGCCAAGAGAGCTTCAAAACCAGTCATCAAAGGGAGGCAATTCAAATGGATCAGTCCTGCAGCGAGAATAGGAAAGATGAAGGTTAATTTGGATGCGGTGAGGGATCGAAGGGAGATGTTGGAAGGAGAAGCAGAGGGAGAAGAGGACGAGATGCATAGTTTGTTCGGTCATGCTCTCCATCAGAGTTTACTCATCAACTTGAGTATACCTTTCAATCGGTTCAATCGCAAAATCGAGAAATCAGCAAGAAGTTTGCCGTTAGTCGTTCATTTCAAGAAGGAGATCGTCGAGTGTATTTGTGAAGTACTTGCGGGACCTACGAATGAAGTAGAGCTATGTGGAGAAACGATTCTCGAGTGAGTCGAACCTCTCTTTCCTTTCCAATTTGAACCCCTTTCTAACACTCTCGACTGTCCTGATCAGTCTCTTACCACCACTCATCACCGATCTATCACATCTCTTGCTCCCTCACCTCACCCTCCTCCTGACAACTCTTATCCGCTTAACCGCTCCCTCACCTCTCCACTCCGCGAACCCTCACATTCTCCAACGAGTCTACGACGTACTCGGTGCATTATTCAGAGATCTAGGGCGGGACATCTTGGCATTGGATGAGAGTGAGAATGAGAAAGCGGGAGGATTGAAAGATATTTGGGAAGTTGTACGAAGAGGTTTAGGTGCTCCTGCGAGGGAAGAAGAGGAGGACGTTGTCGAGGAGTCAAAGGACGAGATGGAAGTGGATGGAGTTACGAATGAGGTCGCGGCGGGAGAAGGATCAGATGATGATGATCAAGAGGAAATCGAAGAACCTGTCGCATCAACTTCGGCACAACCGATTAATGACCCCACTCCTACAGTCCTCCTCCATCGAACTCTCCCTCGCAACTTCCGAACGACCCCTCAAACTCGACGATTGTTGGGAAATTCGTTCTCCTACCTTGTTCGAAAAGCGAAACCTACCTCGATGCCAGATTCTCCTTCGGAATTGACAATGTTTTTCGAGTTGGTCGTGAGGGATGTTGCGGAAGTTGAAGAGTTGGATGGTGGAGAGCGACCGAGAGGGAGAGGTGCGAAAGGAAGAGGGAAGGGAAAGGGAAAAGGAAGAGGTCAGGAAGAGGGAAACTCGAATGTTTTCGCTGAGGGTATCACTTGGACTGTTATCGAGAGTTGTACTGTACGTCTCGCGCATTACCATCGTACTTCCTCGACGGCGGAACTGACATGACTTTCTTATAGGCTGTCAACAACTTGTTGCATTCTCGAACTTCCTCAGTCCTTCGTACTCTCATCTCGACCACTCTGTCACTACCTTCGCCCACTGCACTACCGAGCGATATCGCAGCTCACTCCATAATCTCCCTCACTGGACACGTTCACAAGACGGAACCTCTCGAACCTGTAGCCGATTTACTCCTCAAAATGGTCGGAGATGAGCTCAAGATTCAAGGTGCTCAAGAAGAGAAGGATTGGGATCGTCTCGTTGTAGCGCTCAAGCTAGCTTCATGTTTGATTGGAGTCAGAAACGGTTCAAGAACTCCTCGTGAGTCTCGCTCTCTCTCACTCGCTCTAAGAAAACATGCGGACTGATCTCGAATGATGTTCGTAGCTGCTGCGAAACCCAAGTTCTTCGCGCTTCTCACACCTCTCGCCCCTCTGCTCACCTCCACTCCCACAGCCGCTTTCCTCCAACAACTCCTCATCTTTCTCACTTCCCTCTTCCCCCAAGCTGTACTTTCCGACATCCTTTCATCCCCATTCCGAACATTCCTCGAATCATTCTTCGTCCCCTCCGCGAGTGACTCGATTTTTGCCGCCGGTTGCACGCTCGCAAGTGTCCTCGATCAATCCGAATGGAACCTGTTCGAAACCGCTTTCGGAAAACACATTCTCGAATCGACAGGTCGTAATTTGGCTTCAACTGAGAAGGACAAGGAAGCGCAAGAGTTTGGACATGTCGATAAGAAGAAGAATAGTTTGGCGTTGTTGGCGAAATTGACAAAGAGTGATAGGTTGAGGAAATTGGTGCAGAAGGGTGGTCAGGCTGCTGCTGTGTGGGAGAAGAACGTCGGTGATGTTTGTGAGAGAGTCATCGCTAGTTGGAGTGCTGGATTCGAGAAGGGTCAAGAGGTTGATGAGGAACAGGTGAGTCGACTTGATTGGAGTATTAGTGAATCTTACTAACCACTCCGTATCTCGCTAGACCTTCGAACTCCTTGATGTCCTCCTCATCGCTCCTTTCCTCATCTCTCGACACCAAGCTCTCTCGAAACAAATCGCTTCTCTCGCAACCATCGTTTCCTCGACTCCCGCAACTTCAGCTCGAACTGCTTTCCTCTCTTCTGCATCGTCTCCAGCGGTCATCCTCGGCACTGCTCTCTCCGCATACTCTTCGATTGCCGACATCACTCCTCCTGAAACCCCAGTCAATCAATCACTTGCCGATCAAGTTCAACCGATGATCCTCAACTTCTCATGGCATCGTCAAGTCATGCACGGAGTCGCGTCACTGAATCTCGCTCGACTCGCATCCGATCGATCAGAAGAAGCCAAGACCGCCATCTACGATTCAATCCTACCGAACCTATTATCCGAAGATGCTCTCCTCCGACTTTCTTCCCTCGAAATCGCCGCAACTTTGTTCCCGCCAGAAGAAACACCAGTCGCAGCGGATCTCGTGGCGAAATGTATCGAAGCGGAACAGATGCCGTTGAGTGTTCAGGGAGCGAGGGAGAAGAGTATGAAATTGAGAAAGTTGGGATTGGTTGCGAATGGTCAGTTGGGAAGAGATGGAGAAGATGAGAAACCTGCTCTTGATATCGTCGTGCGATACCTTACGGGTGTGTTCTCTATTCACTCATACCCGACTCTCGACAAGCACTTATCCAATTTGATAACGATTTCCAGCTATGCTCAAGGTCAACTTCAAGCCTCTCTGGCCTGAAGCGACCGGTGCTCTCTCCCTTCTTTCAGGTCGATTTGCCGATACTGTTTGGACTGTGACACATCGACAACTTCTCGCGGCATCGACTCGAGGTTCAGATCTGTTCGTGGCTCGTAAACCAGAATGGGCGGAAGGAGGATCGGTAGGATCGAGCGGTATAACATTGGTGTTTGAGGAGGCGCAGTTAAGGGAATTCCACTTCGAAGATTTGCAGAATCTGGTGGTTCAGGAGGAGAGGTTGTTTGATGGAGGAATCGAAGCGGTTGAAGCGAGAGAAGAATCGTTGATTACTGTACGTTCTACTGCCTCCTATCGTTCTGGCGCTTCAAGGGCTGACCCGAGAGGACGATCTCGCAGGCGCAAATCGCTCCAGAACGACTAGTCATCGCGAGTTACGAATCCAACCTTCTCTCCTTCTTCTGCACCATCCCCGAAATCGCTCAACGACACAGTCGAGATTACGTCGAAGTCTTCCTCGGATCGTTCCAACGAGACGATGTCATCCCAGATAAGGCGGACGACACACCTCAGTTCTTCAACGCCAGCGAGTCTTCCAAGGATCGCAAACTTCGACTTGTCGCATGGCTGGGACTCTTCGCCAAACTTCACAACCCGAAAGCACTCTACCGGTCAGCAGATCTCGACGCCCTCTTCCGTACCTTCCTCGCTTTCCCCGACATCGAGATCCAGAAGCTCGCCCTCGAATGCATCTTGCGATGGAAGATTCCCGCCGTCACCGCCAACGCCGAACGGTTGAAGAGTTTACTCGACCAAACGAAGCTTCGTGACGAACTCCTGCAATTCGTTTCGACCACAGCAGACGGAGGATTGGACCCATCTCACCGAGCCGATGTCGTCCCCCTCATCATTCGAATCACTTACGGTATCATGACTTCACGCCTCGGTCGAGCAAGTGCGAGTTCCGGTCAAGGTCGAGCTGGTCGTCGAGCAGCGATCCTTGGAGCCCTTCGTACCTGTACTCCCGATGAACTAGGAACTCTCGTCGACCTCACCCTTGGTCCTCTTCGCAAGTTGATCGTGACACCTCCTGGAGAACCCTTCCGATTCGCACCCGTAGCTCCTTCCGTACCTGGAAAACGACAACTCGGTTTCTTGGGTCTTCTCGCCGATATCCTCAAACATCTAGGAAAGGATCTCGTCGCAAGATGGCCCGATCTCCTCGGAGCAACCCTCAACCTCCTTCACTTCGCTCAGAAAGGTTTAGAAGGAGATGTCAAGCCGGAAGCTGTCGTTACGGAAGAAATCGAAGAGGAAGATCAGGAGGACGAGCAAGATGAGGAGGAAGTAGGAGAGGAAACGAGACTGGCGCCCCTCCGTCACATTCGTCAAACCGCTCTCAAACGACTCGCCGTCTTCTTCCGCCTCGAAGTTGACTTCGATTATCGACCATACCTCGCTGCCGCTTTCCCTTCCTTTATCTCACCTCGACTCCCAACTCTTCCCGCTGAAAACGCTCAAGCTCCCTCTGCACTCCTCGAACTCTTCGTGACTTGGGCGGTTCGACGAGACCTGGTTCGCAACCTCGTCGACTTTGATCCGTCCCTGCTCCCCTCGCTCTACGGAGTTCTCACGGTTCGAAACGTCAAACCCGCTGTCATCCTCCGAGTCTTCGATATCGTCTGGCACTTAGTCGAGTTCGCAGCGGAAGATGGAGGAAAGGACAGCGAGATCGGAAGGGAAGTCGTTCAACCGAGTGTCGATGTTCTCCTCGTTCAACTCGGCGGGTTAATCGCTGTCACCTCGTCAAGTCTCGACGTCAAAGGAGAAGTCGCTCAACGTCAGATCACGATTCTCTGCGCTCTCGCACCTTACGTCCACTCGCAAGAACAGGCGACAAACTTCATCACCCTCGTTACTCCCTTACTTCGCAAAACGAACAAGACCGTACCCGAAAAGGTCAAGACCGATCTTCTCAAGATTCTCACCGCTCTCTACCCTCTCGCTCGCCCCGAACCCAATACTCCTCTCTACGATCGATGCGTCGAAGTCATCTCAACCCTCTTCTCGAGCGCAAGAGCTCGAAATGCTCGTTTACAGCTCGTTGCCGCTTTCAACTCTGTCGCCTCGATCGAACCCTCCTTCCAGCAAATCGCCATCGTCGTCGAAGACCTCAACTCGTACTCCGTCAAACGATCCGAAGAACCCGATTTCGACCGTCGACTCGCAGCTTTCTCCCTACTCAACGAGAAACTCTACCTCACCCTTCGTCCTGCCGAATGGATCGTCATCATCTATAACATGCTCTTCTTCATTCAAGACGAGGAGGAGTTGGCGATCAGGAGCAACGCGAGTTACGCACTCAGGCGATTCGTCGAGGTTTCGGGAACGAGTGACAACGAAGGATTGAGGACGACGCTCTCGAAGATCTACCTCCCTGGGCTCCGCAACAGTCTTCGATCGAAGGTTGAACTCATCCGATCAGAAGTTCTCGGCGTAATCGGTTACTCGGTGGAAAAGGTCGAGGGAGTAGCAGAACTCGAACAGATGAAGCCGTTACTTGTCGAGGGAGACATCGAAGCGAACTGGTTCAACAACATCCTACACATTCAAAACCATCGTCGTACTCGTGCCCTTCGTCGTCTCGCTGACGAAGTCGAAGCCGAACATATCTCGAGCAAGGTCATCTCCGACTTCTTCCTTCCCCTCCTCGACCACTTCATCGTCGGCTCAGATGAGAAGAAGGATCCCGATCTCGTCAACGAAACGGTTCAATGCCTCGGTCGTCTCGCTAAGCACCTCGCCTGGTCAGCCTACTCGAAACTCACTCATCACTACCTCAAACTCGCGAGGGCTGCTGGAGCTGCACAGAAACCTTGCGTTCGAGCACTCGTATCGGTACTCAAGGGTTTCCACTTCAAGCTCGACTCGGAACCGAATCAACTCGCAACGACCTCGAACCGCCTTGTCCCGAACCTCCTCTCTTACCTCGAACAACGCGACGATTCCAACACCGAGATCCGAGTTCCAGTCGCAGAAGGTATCAATGCCGTTATTCAGCACATACCTGGCGACGTCAAGGATGTTCAAGAAACCGCCCTCCTCATGTCTCTCGCCCAACTCCTCAGATCTCGCGATCAACACGTACGAGACCTCGTTCGTTCGACACTCAGCAACATTGTCGTCGCCAACGAGAAGGACACGCTCTCCCGTGCAGTCAAGGAACTCAGGAAAGCGCTTGCTCGAGGTCCTCAACTCCACGTCCTCGCCTTCACAGTTCACGCCCTCCTCGTTCGACTCGCCGAATCTCCCGACAATGTCGACTTCGACGATGCTCTTCAACAAGCTGTACCTGTCCTCGAAGGTGATGTCTTCGGAGCGCCTAGCAAAGATCGACACTCCCCAGAATTCCGAGCAAAGACCAAGTTCCGTGAGGTTCGTTCCTTCAAGTCGCTCGACTCGTTCCAGATCCTCGCCAAAGTCATCTCTCCAACTCGAATTTCTTCCCTCCTTGCACCCTTACGAGAAGTTATGCATCAAACCGATTCAGCAAAGACGATGCGAGATGCGGAGGAGGTCTTCAAGTCTATCTCTCTCGGACTCATCGCGAACCCAAAACTCGATCCAGCTGCCACTCTCGACCTCTGCCACTCCCTCATTACGCAAAATGCCAACTTCCTCAAAAACGTCAAGACAGTTCGGAAGGGCAAGAAGGCAGCACCCGATTTCCACGTCCAGATGAACCGGGATAGCGGCGAAGTACAAGACCTCTACTCGAAGAACGCCTACCGATTCGTCTCATTCGGTCTCGAACTATTCAACTCTGCATTCCGAAAATCTCAATTCGATCTCGAATCTCCCGAAATCATCTCTCGCCTCGAACCTCTCCTCAGTCTCGTCGGTAACTCGCTCTACTCCGATGATCCCGTCGTATTGGCTAGGAGTATGCGAGCGACGGCTTCCCTCATCCGTTGTCCCCTTTCGAGTCGAGACAAGGCAGCCCCGGTTCTCGTCAAGCAAATGATGAATGTCGTCGAACGCAGTGGCAGTACCGAGTCCGAACTCGCTCAATCCGCTCTTCGAACTCTCTCGACCGTCATTCGTGATTGCAAGACTGTCGTGCTCAAGGAGAAACAACTTACTTCTCTTCTCGAGGTGAGCTATTTTTCTCTTTTCTACTCGTGATCCGAACGAAACACTAACTCTTGTCTTCCAAAAACAGCTTATCGCTCCCGATATCGAAGAGGCCGATCGACAAGCTACCCTCTTCCAACTCCTTCGTGCCATCATGTCCCGCAAATTCGTCGCTCCCGAAATTTACGATCTTATGGACAAGGTTGCGGAGATGCTCGTCACGAATCAATCGACCAACGTTCGAGATGTCTGTCGATCGATCTACCTTCAGTTCCTCCTCGATTACCCTCAAGGTCGCGGTCGACTCAAGACTTCCCTCACTTTCCTCGTCAAAAACCTTTCGTACCAATACGACAGCGGACGACTTTCGGTACTCGAACTCCTCTCTGCCATCCTCAGCAAGTTCGCAACTCAACTCGTTCAGGAATCTGCCGATCTCTTCTTCGTTGGACTCGTTATGGTGATTGCGAACGATGAATCGACCCGATGTCGCGAAATGGCAGCGGAACTCGTCAAGGTTCTCTTCGGTAGGATCGATACCGAAACTCGTTCGACACTCGTCTCGATGCTGCACAGCTGGGCGAGCAGGAAAGGATCGACCCAACTCGCACGAACTGCCGTTCAACTGTTCGGTGTCGCCGTCGATGCTCTCGGAGAAGAAGGCAAGAGCTCAGCTCCTGCTGTCGTCGACGTCCTGCTCGATATCCTCACCGACAGCGAAGAGAAGCTCGAACAGGCGGAACAAGAAGGAGAAGATACCCTCGATCTCGAAAACGATTGGCAACTTCCTTACCAAGCACTTCAAGCTCTCTCGCACGTCTACCAAGCCTTCCCCGACCTCGTCTCTCCCGATCTCAGAACGAACCATTCGCTATGGAAAGCAGTTCGAGGTCACCTCCTTTATCCTCACATCTGGATCCGAACTTCGTCTGCTCGACTTCTCGGTACCCTCTACGCCGCGAGCTCCGCTTCTCTTCCTTCCGCCGATCTCCCGGAACGACACCCTCTCGCAACGCCCAACCTTCTCGATGCCGCTCAGAAGGGATGTCTCCAACTCAAGAGTCCCTTACTCAACGAGTCGCTAGCAATGCAAATCGTCAAGAACCTCTTCTTCGCCGCGAAATGCTTCAATGCTCGCACCGATTCGTCCAAGGCGTCTACTGAAGATGATGTAGAGGAGGAGGAGCAAGCTGTAGGAGCCGAAGCCGACGAACAACGCAAGGCTGATCCTCTGAGATGGCTCTTCACGAGGTTGTCCTACCAAACGAGACAAGCTCACACTGCTCGTCCGAGTATGCACGACCGTGACGCCGTACGTCTCTCTCTCTCCATCAGAATCACCGTTCCAATTCAACAGCTGACTAATTCATTCCGAAAAACAGGGTCAATGGTCTCTTCACCCTGCTTCTATCCTTCGATTCTTCGCTGCCTGTATCTCTCACCTCGACAAGGAATCCCTCTCTCGTTTCACCATGCAACTCGCGATTCCCATCTTCCGAATTTCTGAAGATCCGAACGCCCAAGATCCTCAAATGGGTGAGCCCGAACTGGGACTACTTCACTGGTTGATCTAGCTGACTTTCTCTCCCTCTGTAGCTGAATTGCAAACTCTCGCGAAGGAAGTACAAGAACTCATGCAAGCGAAGATTGGAACGACCGAGTACTCGGCAGTTCACAACGAGATTCGTAAACGTGCTGCTGAAAGGCGTAACGAGCGTAAACGAACGATCGCTCTCCAGGTAAGCTGACTCCCTCGACTACTATTGAACGACGCAAAAGACTGACTCTTCGGGAATGCGCAGGCTATCAACGATCCTGAAGAAGACGCGAAACGTAAATCTCGAAGGGCCGAGCAGAAGAAGAATCAGAAGAAGCGAAAGGTTGCCGCATTCGCGGATCAGAAAGAAAGGTTCGGAGATGGTTCAAAGAGGAGAAGGGAGTAGTAGATCTCATGCGTTATTTGTTAGATTCGTTTCCTTTTCTCGCGTTGCACATTGTTCTGTTGTATTTATTTCGTCGCCCAACCTCGCAATCCTTGCATACTTGTTTACAACACATCATCAATCGAATACGTTCAGAGAGAGACTAGCGTGTTCAAACTTCGAAACATCTCCTTCGTTCATTCCTCATCTCTGCTTTCTCTCCCTCGCTCAACTCCCATACTTTTCTCCTCTTCCTCCCACCCTCCATTTCGTCATCCTCACTTCCAAGCACCAGTCTTCTCTCCTCCTCACTAGCTTCCCACAACTGATCAAACTCGATTTCTAATGCCAATTCCGGACCTCTTCCCGCATTCGGATTTGAAGCGAGCGCTGCAGCTACTTTATCTTTATCCTGTCCTGGGATACTAGATCGGTGGGACAGTGAAGTGGCTGAAGCGGGTTCGAAGGGGGATGCTGGCGAGATTGGTGAGGGTTTAGTCGAGTTTGAAGGTAGGGAAGAGCTGAGCAGAGGCGCGTTGAAGATTGTTGAGGGAATCGGTAAGACCCAGATACGTTCTCGAAGTCGTTTGTGCTGCAGAAGTGATCGAGATTGGCGAGGGATAGTTTGAGAAAGGAAGAGGACAGAAACTCAACTCGTTCTCGATCATCTTCTATCCGTCTTAAGATATCGTTTCTCGAGAAGTTTGTGAATGTACTGCTACTCTTCCCGTTCTCTGTTGTGCTTGAACCGTTACCGTTTGCTGTTGATTCCGATGCTTTCGCATGATGCCTGAGTTCATGAAGACATCCGCCATCAGCTCAATAATTTCACGGGATTCCTGATGGACAGCTCGGTAGGTGCTCACCTAGCCTTCTGTTCATCGAGGTCCGTCACGATCGAATCAAGGACTTCACTATCGACTAATCGCCTCGTTTTCCAAGATTTGAGTACCTGTGAACGATGAACCCGCTGCATGTTCAGCGCGTTCGCTCAGTACATGTTATAGAATCAGACTGCTCACCTGCATCGCGCTCATATGGTTCAACACTCCTTCCTTGCTCTCTGGCACGACCTGATTCAACACTTTCCCCAGATCCCTCTCTACCAACGCTCTATAACTCCCTTGCCCGACCAATCCACCAACCATTCCCTTATCTACTACTTTGGGTCCTTCCTTATCCAATATGAGGTCCAACAAGTAGAGCATGTTGATCCGATGGTTCAAATTCGGAGAGTGAGTCAATTCATCGAGGTAACAATCCCATATATCGTCTGAGCATTTCTGGGCGTGTTTGAGTGCGAAGGATGAGACTTTGGACAGGGATTGGAGAGAGGATGAGAGTCGAGAGATCAAGGTTAGGAATTGCATTCGAACCTGAAGACGAGAGGCTGTGAGTGTGCGGGACTAGATGGGAGTGGTAATAGACATACCTCGAAGGGATCCATGATGAGCAAAGGCTGAATGGGTCAAGTTGAGTGGAAGGTTGAAGAGGAAATCGAAATTTCTCTCGCAAGTCGAACTTTCGCGGAGACAACACTTCTCTTTCGACGACAATACGAACGTTGGACCGCCGAGACGACAACTAGACCAAGAACGATAGGATTGAGCCAATCTTGATTTTCAGAATTTTCCTCTGCGTCCAATCCTTCGCTTGACGTTTCTCTGTCTCGATCAAGTCTCGATCTTTGCTTTACGTGGTATAGCACCCGTCCCTAGCAGCACTGCCAAATCTTCGACGCGCTGGATATCTAAGTAGGAAGGATGTAAAGAGCGACAAAAACCCTCGGGCGCCCGCCGGTTGCGACTCAGAATTTCTGTTCGCTCCCTTCGCTTTCGGATCCGGTGCTTCATCACTGGGGTGCAAGACCTTCGGGCGACTCCCAGCGACCCAGAATTGGGGATTCCGGTCTGTAGTATACATGCGAAACGAGCGTCTCTCAAGTTGGCCTCGAAAGCCTTGATATCAAGCAGGGAGCTTGCAGCTTCTTTTAGCCACATGATTGAGAGTCTGAGATACGATCTGAAGCTCTTCTGCCACTTCGAATGGCTGTTGATAAGAGTGCCAGCCCAATTGAGCAGTTTCTTGAGTTTCGGATACAGACGTTACATTTCCTCCTCCCCTCTTCGTTGCGCACGAGCGGTCACGACACGTATTTCCTCAAGTCTCAGAAAGAGACTCTTGCCCATGTTCTAGCATACAGGATCGACAGAGATTACGAAAGAAGCTAGCGTCAAAACTATCGCAAGAAGCGAAAGCAATCGCATTCTAGATCCTATTCTCCGCCTGATGTTGCGGTTACTTCTCAGCTACAGTCAAATGCAACGTTTGTGAGATCTGAACAACCGCACAATTGTAGAAGTTCCCTTCGATATGCTAGAGGTCGAGGAAAGCGAACCGAAACACTTCAGTCGGAATGGCAGAGTTCAACCGACAAGAGCGAAACAAGACAACGCACCTGGCTCTGTAAGGCCATAGAAGACGGTGGCACTGAACCCTCGTCTAGAGTTACAGTCTGGGAGATGTTGACTGGACTATCATGAAATTCTGATTGAATGATCTGCACAACGCGAACAAGGCACGCGAGGATGATTTAGCAGCACTCTCGATCATTAGTACTCATCAGTAAGAACACTTACCTGAGTCTGTAATCCAGAAGGCATGGATCGCGGAGAGGTACCAAGCTTGGGGTCGTTTTCCTGATCGACGGCAGCGATTTTGACCCTTTCCTCTTCAGATTCGCACTCCTCGTCAGAAGTAGCTGCTTCGTCGGCCACGCTCCCTTGCTCGGGCGAGCTCTCAGGGTCCGACTCGGGTTGCTCTCGCTTGCTGAGCTTGACGAGCTTGCCGTTATTCTCTTCGGTAGCGTCCTGTCCACAATCTCGAGCGCTCAGTGGCGGATCCCTGCCCAAGCTCCGACGTGGGAATGCTCACTTACCGCCAATACCCTCGTTCGCCAGATTTTGACTTCGTTGTTCTTGCCATCGATAGATGACTCGCTCAGGGGTGTACTGGGTTGGCCGGGCGTCCTGGAAGCTATTTTGGGCGATACGGCGCGACTTCGAGCAATCTAAAAAGGGTCTAGGTGAGTACGGTTCGTACCAACTTTCGAAGACGAGGCGAAATACTATTCACTTTGGAAGCGGTACCTCGTCCACGGCGAGAGATAGGTCCCGTCTTCGGCTGCTGATAGCCATCGACCATCGAGAGCTGTGAGGGCTGAAAAGGGAATGAGAGAGGAGAAGTGTGAGCTGTCCTTCCTTTGTCGCAAAGGGGAATGAGAGAGGAGAAGTGTGAGCTGTCCTTCCTTTGTCGCAAAGATCTCTTCTCCTACCCTTCGCCGAGCTCCGCGGCATTGTTGAACAAAAGTGGGATGCTACATTTGCAACGAGTAGACTATAATAATGATGACGACAAGACTTTGAGGTAAGTAAAATCTAGAGTTTATTCTCCTCCGCATCCTTCGTCTTCAAAACTTCCTTGACTTGATCCGTTTCCTTTTCATTCTTCCATACGGGTCTCTGCTAGCACATTCAACAAACGTCGAAGCTGTCAGTAGGAGATCTGTCAGGCAGAACGAGAGAATGAAGCGTACAGGTAATTCGTAACTGTCAGAAACGAGAACGAGGGTTGTCAGCTTCGTTTCAAAGAGCATAGGAAGGGAAGTCAGTTACGCGTCTAGAGTTCTCGCATACGTGATCCCACCGAGCCTCGAGACAGGTTTGAGTTTGCCCGTATCGATCAAGAAGCTCTCTTGATCGACAATCTCCTCGTTGATGTGGAAATACTTGACTTTACCCAACACGACCGTTCCAGTCCTCTCGTTCTTATCATTCGTGATATCATACGAGTGCACTGTGATGCACCTCAGTCGGTCAGCTGGTATTATCTGGAGTGAGGACGAGAGTTAGACGCACTAAGGGTACATTCCATAGCAAAGTTCGACTCCTTCACTCGAGGGACCTTGATCGTTGTACTTTCGGCTTGTGTGAGACCCGAGAGAGGCCACTCGGATTGTCCCTTTGGTGCATCGATCGAGGTGTAATTGGCAGCCTCGAGGAAATGCTCCGAGATGCTAAGAGAGAAAGATTACAAGCGGTAGTTATCAGCGTCGTCCAGGCCAAGGTCAATATGTATGGCTCGAGGAAACCACGAAGAGCGGAAGTAGAGGAGGGAGCTGCTTACATATTGGTAGTAAACTCTTTCGTCGCAAGGATGTTTTCGCAAGTTCCTTTCAACTCGGTCGGTGAACTGAGTCGCCGAAGGCTCGCCCATTCGTCAGTATCTTGTGTCACTTATTGACAATCAACGACGACTCACGGATGAGTGAAAGAGACCATGACAGTAGGAGGGCTGTTCGCAAACGAGAGAGATAGTCAGCATCTGTTTCCTCTCGTCGATCGCTTCTCTCCCACTCCATCCTCAAAAGCTTGACTCACTCGTGTGCTACCATATTGAAGTACTATCTCCCGCACTCGACCCGTCGTCAGTCAATCGTTCCGCTCATATTTCGATATTCCTCATGAACTCACCGAGAAAGGAGCCAAGTTTCCTCTTCCCTCCTTGTCTTGACTCGCAACGAAAGCGATAGGTCTAGGGGTAACAGCCGAAATGAGCATCTTGTACAATTTGCCCTTGTTCTCTACTTCATCAGGGTTGATCTCGAAAGTTTGGGTAGGCGAGGCTTGAGGGAATGATGCACCGGTGCCGACAGTCCATGTTGGGTTCGGAGTCTGCAGGGAAAAGGGAAGAGAGAGAGAGCGAGGATGAGTGAGTGGGGAAGATAGGGAAAGGAGAGAGAGTGAAGCGTACCTTGGTGTGCGCGAATGACTTGGATTGATCAAAGTCAGGTCGGGAAGCTTCTACCTATCCTCATGCAAGGCAGGTGAGCGAGTTCGGTCAGCAAGTGAGTGGAGGTTTTCGGGGAGAACTGGTTCACGCACTTGCTTGAAAGGAGGGTGATGCGACATCTTGTTAATGACTATGGATGAGGTACTGAATGAACAAATCGAGCAGCGAGAAGAGCGAAGCGTTGTGAGAGGTGAGAGGTTTCGGATCATCAGCAAGCGGACAAAGTCAAAAAAATCAAAGTCCGAGTCGGGAACTCGCAAGGCAAATCGGTTCTTCCCTCTAACTTTCTCGAATCGTGGCAAGCAGGGTCTGCTCTGTTCTCTCATAACGGAACAGCATGGAAGTCCAGTGGTTTTTTTTGGAAAGAGACGAAACCCAAATAGTGTTGAAATTTCCCAATTTCTTCGTCGAGGCACACCAAACAAGAAACAACAGAGACTCTCGAACTGTTTACTTCTTCTTGCTGTGGACCGTACAACAGAAACAGTCAGTGAACGGTCAAGTTGAGTAAAGAGAACGAATTCGTACCTGACACCGACGGTCTTTCCGCGACGACCAGTAGTCTTGGTGTGTTGTCCACGAACACGGAGTCCCCAGTAGGTTCGGAGACCTCGGTGGTTACGGATCTAAGCATTGGAAGGCAACGTACTCATCAGTCTTCGAAGATTGCGAAAATGTGAATTTCTCGAGAGATCCTGAATGCTTACCTTCTTCAAACGTTCGAGGTCCTCACGCATCTTCGAGTCAAGCTGGTTGGAAAGCAAGTGACCGTATTTACCATCGACGATATCCTTTTGCCTGTTGACGAACCAGTTGGGGATCTTGAACTGGCCAGGGTTTTGCATGATGGTGACGATTCGCTCGAGCTCATCAGGGTTGAGCTCACCAGCACTAGAGATCGAGCAATACACGAACAGAGTCAGTTGACCGTTAGAGATGGAAATCGAAAATTACTCGGATCCGATTCCCTCCCCATCCTTCGGTCCCACCTCGCTACTTCCCCATCTCGCGACTTCCCTTTGAATGCGTCTCCTCGATCCCTCTGCCTCTCTCAAATCTTTGTCCCTGCTAAAAGAAGGGTGGATTGTTGCTGCTTACCGCTTGGCAAGGTCGACATCAGCCTTCTTGCAAACGATGTTAGCGTAACGACGACCAACACCCTTGATCTCAGTCAAGGCGTACTATACGACATATACCCTTAACCTATCAGCTCATGCGAAAATGACCGATAACAGAGGAGAATAGGGCGTACCATGATCTTGCGCTTTCCGTCAACGTTGGTGTTGAGGAGACGCAAGATGTGTTGGAACTGCACGTGGGCTTCAGGGACGACGAGCGACATGGTTGCTAAACATTCAGAAGAAGCGAGTAGAGGAGAGGGTGATTAGTTTCTTGCGAGATGTAAGGGAGAATCGGACTGCGACCTGAGATTCATCTCCACCTCCTCTTTAGACGCTTCTCTGACCCGTTTGATGCAATTCTAAGCCTTCTCTAATCCCAATGAGCCCCTCTGTACACTCCCCTAAACCCTGTGATCGAGTCACACAAATCTGCCTCTCAATTCGATTCCCTTTCAACCTCATCTCCTGCCCCTCTGATTGCCCTAATGATCCGATTCTTTCGCTTGAGTAATTTGTGCATAACTTACCTACTGATTGAGTGCGAAGTTGAAGGTCAAGGAGGTGTAGTTGAATCGATTGGTGAATTGAGGAAGGAGTGAATTACAATTGAAGGGAAAGGATCAGTTCAACTTGGTCAGCTCGTCTGGGATCGTGAAGGGTACAGAGGATGAGGTATGAGTGGGCTTACGTTTGAAGTCTCGTGAGGAGGATTGGGCCTGAGGGAGAAGGGGAATAGCTTTGTCGCTGCCTCTGATGTTGCGCTTTGAAATTTTCCCTCTCTCTCTTTCCCTTTCTCCACTCTACCTCGTCTCTCTCTTCCACTCTCACCACTTATTTCTCATCAGCATATACGGCTCAGGCCAATTCAGCGAATATCAGAAACATCAGCTCGCTCAGGTTCACTTCAGCACAACTGCAAACTCTCCTTCAACTCCCTCATATACCTGCTTCGACACCATTCGCTCCCCCTTCCCTCCCACGTATACATAACAATACTCTATATCACACAAACACAAATGATGATCCAAATTACTACAAAATTTACTTATCTACATTATCAGAATTTCTCTTGCCATTTCGTTTACCTTCGGGTAAGCGGGTGGTGAGGTTGCTGAGACCGATGGACACTGAATAAAAGATGATATAGAGTACATGTTAACGTATACATGGGTGGGGATCGAGTGGGCTCTCATCTCTTCCGACAATTTCGCCAAAATTCGACCTTCGACTTATTTCGAATCTCGACTCTCAGCCTGCATGCGACGACAATGAAGGACCCAAGAACCCGCAGGGAACCGTGATGGCTGTGTGAAGGAGCGAGGTTGCGGAGGCAAACGAGACGTAATCAAGCTGATGGGAACGCTTTAGAGTCTCGCGATTCCGCTTCGGACGGATCTTGCCCTTGCAAGACCGATCTCTACTTCTCAGCATGCTACAGTATGGCTCAGTACGTCTAGTACAGCCTCAACTCTTTCAAACTGCTCTCGCTCGAATCCCGGCCTTGTTCCCATCATCCAATTTCTTTCGCTCTCCATATCTCGCATTTCGTCGCTTTCTCATTCGAAACGAATGCAGTGTAATACAATCTAAACATATCTCCCTACTTGCGCGGCTACCAGATCCCCTGTTTAACCCTGTCCTCTTCCCACGGTTCCTTCCCCTCGTCCTGAAACCTTTCAGGCAACAATCTGAGTTCTCCCGGGACATGCACGAGTCGACTATATCCATGGTATAATCCGAAACAGGTCATGCTTGAAGCGAGGAAGATGAGGGGGTACGCTTCAACGGGTACGAATTTCTTCATCCACTAGCGAACGAGCACGAAGATTGTGAGTAAAATCGAAGCGAGCTGAGATCGTGGGAACACTCACTTGAATTGGTGTGTAGTGGTGTGAGGGTGAGGGCTTGGGAGATGTAGAATGCATAGTTGTTGTCGATGCGAAACGCTTCGTTGGAGAGCGAAGAGGGATTTGTCGACGAAGAGTCGATTGGGTTGATCGAAGTAAGGTGTTCATGTTTGAGGCTGTGTAATATCAAGCCCTCATCAGTCTAGTCAAGGCAGAGTTGAGAGAGACGGAGGCTAACGATGCGAAGAATGTGAGTTCGGTGAGAGGAGGAAAGCAGAAGCAAGAGACTAACCAAGCTGATGCTCTTATACCCTGGTCCAAAGCACGTCAGAGAAGGAGGATGTTCAAAGGCGAGCGGAGGTGGATAGGGAGGTACAAAGTAGTCGTGCGAAGGGTCGAGAAGCGAGATTCTTGCGAAACGAAAACTTCCGATCAGGTCATCGGAAGCCAGGCAGACCTCAGTAAGCCGAGTTCTGATCTCCGCGCGCCGGTGAGAGGCGAAGGATACTCGAGTTCCTTCGCAAGGTAATTTTTGGTTGCGAACTGAGGTTTTGCATTGAGGATGGGCAGAGTTATACACAATAGAAGGGGGTATGAGATAAAGGTACTGCTAGGTATCTATTTGCCGATAGCCTCCTTGAGCTCCTTGGATTGAGGAACTCCGTCGCGAGGTCGTTCATGCTGCAAATCCGAAGTAAAGAAAGTCAGGAAATTCCATTCTACGTCCCCTGAGCCAGGCAAAGAGAGCAACTGAAGGGGAACAGAATGACTCACTGAGTTGTCTTTCATGTCTGCAGTTGGAAGGAAGCAAGCGAGAGGTTAGCGAAAGAGAACAACGTCAATGAAATGTGCGAGTAGACTTACTGTAGTTGACGAAAGCACCGATAGCGAGAATACTCATCGTTCCGAAAGCAGCGAATACAGGTGAAATACCTAGGAATTGACCCCTACAGAGAGAAGGGGAATTGAACGAAGTGGGGGAGAGGAGGAGAGCAACGAAGTCAATTTCTGGACAGTGCTCGAGGGTGTGAGAGAGATAGACTTACTTGCGTTGCTTCCATGCAGTATCCTTCGTCTTCATATCTCTTGGATCCTTTTGACCAGGGAAAGGAGCGGAATGAGGAGAAGGATTAGGTTCACTCGCGGGAACTGCTAGTCGACGAGGAGTGGTGGAAAGAGCACGGCGAGTGATTTGGACAGATTTGCGGGCGAACATGATTGAGTGAAAGTTGTAGTTTGAGTGGAAGAAGCGGGAGGAAGCAAGCAGCCAAAATTCGAGGCGGACAAATTACTACGATCGATGTTTGAATTCGATCTCTGCACCGTCATAGTGTACCCTTTTTTCACAATTTGTTCGACGTTCCTCGACGGCTTCACAACAGTACAGTACCGCGGAACTGGCGAGCTGTGAAGTGCTTGTGAGCGCGCCGGACAAAAACGAGATTCGAATGTTTTCGACACCTTCGCAGATAGAACTCTGTCAGATTCAGTTCAGCTAGTCTCAACCGTCATAGGATACCGTTCGATAGATAACGTAGACTATATACATTGTTCAAGCAATGACTGCGTGAGGCTGACGAAGAGCGAATCTACTTTTTCTCCTCTTTCTTCTCCTTCTTTCCCTCTTTCGCATTATCCGGCATCGCTAGAACCCTTTCCAGCTTGCCGTCGTTCTCTACTCCATGACGGGTGTGAATCTATAGTGAGAGAACAAATCAGCGAGTGATACGAGACGAACCGACGAGTTTGACTCTGCGAAAGACTCACTTCGGGGTCATATATAAGGTTCTTGACCAAGAAGCCAGTTGCGACAGTAGCGATAGTCGCAATGAACGCGATGAGCGGTGTAACCTCCAATCCTGTGTCCAGTTGAATGATGAAAAATGAGGAAGATATCGTGATTTTGTCAGCAATTCGCCTTTCCGCTTCGAAAGCTTTATCTCGGCTCACCGATATTCTTCCTAGCGAAGAAAGGAGTTGGTTTTGGAGCGGTATGAGGAACGGTAGGGTGAGAAGTTGAAGTAGTTTTCGAAGGTTTCGACTCCGATTCGATACCAGCACCCGAGGCGTAGCAGCGGCTGTTGCGAGCTTAGCATGAGCTCTCCTAAGCTCGTGTGGGAAGGAAGAGGGATTGCTCACACTGCTGAGAAAGCGCTCGGCATGATGCGGGGGTGGATTGGAGCCAAAGGGCGAGCAGCAAGCGCTGAGGGAAGGCGTAGAGCAATTCGAGGAATCATCGTGGAGGTTTTTAATTGAGGCGAGCAAGAGCAGGGAGCGAGAGGTCGTGTGAAGGGAAGAGAGGGAGAGAAAGAGCGACTTCAGAAACGTCACGGTCTTCGGTGAACTTTCGGACTTCAAGGGGTCAAGCTTCAAGTTTCGCAAAGTCGAGGCAGATTCGAGGAAAAGAATACCAGAGTTGCAAAGCGACAATGTCGAAACTCGACACAGGACGACGGAAAATCGTCTCGCAGGTTTGTTCGAAGAGGTCGAATCGCAGTCGTTGACGAACGCCTAAGCTCGTGGACATTGCAAGGTGAGCAGACTGACAACCGTGACAACGTCGAATCGGTCGGAGCAGTAAGCTTGCAATCCTTGTGATGACTACCTTCACTCTTGCCTCGTCTCCCTCTGATCATATCCACTTTGAGCGTCCTTCGACTCACTCATCTTCGTCTGTCTCGAACTCCGTCTCCCATCCCTCCTCCTCCTCGTTCTCGTCCCCCTCTGAGTCCTCCGCTTCTCCTAACAGCTCTTCCACCTCCCGCAACGCCGACCTTTCTTTCGCTTGCTGATAATCCAAAGCGTAGAACTCCTCTGCTATCTGCCACGCTTCGAACGTCGTTCCCTTCACCTCAATTCCCAACTCTTGAGCCCGTTCCAATAACTCCTCGCAATCCTCCTCCTCGAAGAAAGTGTACCCCAAGAATCGTCCGCTTTCGTTGGATTGCCTCGTTTCGCAGAGAGGTGGTTGATCTCGAGTGTCCGTAACGTTTGATCTTCTCGAGGAATGAGGAGGTAATCTCGGATGCACCACCAAGAGACGTGAGTATCGGGCCCGAAGGTGATGTGTCGAAGGGGAAGTGCCGCGAGAGATTGATACAGTTCGCGAGCAAAGTTGCAAGCTCTTCCTTCGAAACTGACCTCCTCGAGACTTGTGAATCGAACGATACTTGTTTCGAACTCGGAGGGACTGATGGTACCACAGGTGTCGAGAATGAGTTTCTTCACGAGCTGCGGTCGTCGGATCGCATCGAGCATGGCTGCGATCGCGTGGGGACTCCAGTCGTCCTCTTCACATTCTCCGATCAGAATGAATTCGGTCGGCGAGCATCGGTTGAGGAGTCCTTCGTAGTTTGGCATCCGGTTAAACGTTCCACCGAGTTTCAAGCTCTTGAGGGCTGCCAGTCGGAGAGGAGGAAGAGAGTGCGGTAGTGTTGACTCGATCAATACAGAGATGTGGAGAAGAGCGAGATGAGTGAGCTTTGGATAAGAAGCGAGGTGGTTGAGGAAGATAGCGGGAAATCGGTGAGGAGATTCGAATTGTGGAGGATCAGTGACATGGAAGTGAAGTTCTTCGAGCTGAAGAGCGAATGGGTGAGAGAGTCGTATGAAGCTTTGGCAGAGGTGGATCGAGCCTTTGAGAACGAGCTTGCGGAGATTCGTGAGGGATTCGAGGAAGGTGACCAATTTATCCTGCTCTTCCGTTTCATCGGGGTTTCGAACGAAGTCTGAGGCGTGGATGTCGAGCTCCTCGATGAGTGCTAGGTTGGAAGGGTCGTGAGGAAAGTCGAGGAAGCCAGCGGGGTGGGGTCCGGAGGAGATTCGGATAGATTTGTAGAGAGATTCAAGGCAGAATGGAAGGAACCGGCGAGAGATGAGAGGGAACGGCGTCCCGGGATTCTCGAGCATCCATATGTCGACGATAGGCTGTAACAGCTCGTTCGGGAGGTGAGAGAAGTGATCGATCTGTTGGAGACAGAGAAAGATTCAGTCACAGGGTGGAGAAGCGAGATGACAATGAGAACGCACCTTGTATCCATTCTCCATTGTCTATAAGTGCTCTGAGTTCTTCAACGCGATCGAAAGTGAGTGGGATGAGACCAAAGTTGACAGAAATTCCCCTCCATCTCTTTCCTTCTTTCCAATCACTACCACAACTCGAGAAGACTCTGAAGCAGCTCGAACAGAACAAGAGATCGACTATGAATACTCCTGTAGGTCTTCCGCCAATCTCCACCTCCTTTCGTTGAGCTGACAGCTCTTTCAACTCCCCATAGTCCCCTCGCATCGACTACCTCTCTCGCTTGCCTAACGAACTCCTCTATCATATCTTTGACGACGTATACAAGAATTGGAGCGATGTCAAGAAATTCAAATCTCCTCTAGCCTTGATCGCGCCTCTTTCGAAACGACTTCTCGACATTCAGCGATCAGGATTATACCGAGATATCACAGTCCGCCGCTTGGGAGGAACGCACAGCTTCATGTCACTGGTTCGAACCGTCATGAAGCAACGACAACTCGCTCCACTCATCGTTTCACTTCGCTTCGACGTTTCCGATTCAGACTCTTCCCCTATCTCCAAAGCTCGCCGCGAGGAAGAATCATCCTCGGAGGAGATCCGCAAATTCTTCGATCGACTCGTCAACCTCCGTCGCGTCATCCTTGCCGGATCGATCTCAAGAACCGATTCAACGGACCTTACGATTTACGCGAGCAGTCAAGCCGTGTTGTCCGTCCTTGCTGCCGTAGTCAAGAGACCGAACGTCAAGTCCGTCAGTGATAATCAACGAGGTTATTCCCGTCACTCCGATCCAGCTCGTCCAGGTCTATCCCGCTTACCGCTCGTCGATCGCTCAACCACAGTCTCGCAACTCTTCATTCAATCTCGTAGTGACTACTGGTTCTGGAAACCCTCTGCCCATGTTACCTTCACCTTTGACGACACTCAATCACTCGACTCCTCCCCTTCTTCCAAACGCATTTCAGCCCATCTTTTCTCTCAGCTCAAGGCCGTCACTTTCACAGACGCGACTTCAGAGATCGCTGCTCCCCTTCTCGAAGCCTTGCACCTTCCCTCGCTCGAAGAAATCAATCTGGAAATTCACAGCACCTTCCCCGTCTCCTCATTACTCACTCTCGTCGCTCCCTCAACCGCTCTTCGCAGCATCAAGCTCACTTATACCGGAGAAGTCGGTCACATTGGAACTCGGGTTTCGACTGTCGACTTCGATGCAGCTTTCCAAGGGATCGATCTCGCTACGGAGGACATCGCTCAAGATGCAATGCCTGATGATTGGACCTACCCTCAATTCCCTTCAAATTGCCCAGTCGAAGATCTCCTTCTCCTTCGCAAGAGAGCGCAAGAGATTGGAGTGGAGCTCAGAGCGGATAGGTTGTACGAAGCAGCTAAAGTTCAGCAAGCTCTCGATGAGGACTTGGAATTGCTCGACGAATTGTGGGAGAAATGGAAGAAGAGTCAGAAGTCGGGGAAGAGAGGTGGTGGGAAGTCGAAGAAATC